>Ga0126371_10001424_pt1 | contig 20205 bp, 16 predicted proteins | sample PanSoiMetaPlot_4_FD_110145 | JGI IMG/M metagenome (GOLD analysis project Ga0126371, IMG submission 110145) | Tropical forest soil microbial communities from Panama - MetaG Plot_4 | ecosystem: Environmental > Terrestrial > Soil > Tropical forest > Bulk soil | place: Panama | collected 2016-02-17 | reverse complement strand
GTTCGCGTGGCGCCAATTCGCGCTGGCGCAGGGTTTCGGGCAGGGAAGCGGGGTCACCTGGATAGCCGATGGCAAAAGCCGCGATGGGATCCCAGCCGCCGGGGATCTGGAACAGCTCGACGGCTTTGTGCGCATCGAAGCCAGCCATTTGATGAACGAACAGGCCGCGCGCGGTGGCTTCGAGGGAAAGAGCGGCCACCGCTGCGCCGGTGTCGTAAAACGCATTGCGGTTCGGTTTGCCGGTGCGCGCGAAATTAAGTTCCGAGACGGCGATGGCCAGCACAGTCGCGTGCTTGGCCCATGTCTGATTAAACTCGACCAACGTGCTCAGTATTTTTTCGTGCGCTTCGCGGTCATCGCGCGCGGCTACAAGGAACGCCCAGGGCTGTTCATTGTTGCTTGAGGGAGCCCATCGCGCGGCTTCGAAAAGGCTGCGCAAGATTTCCGGTGCAACTGGCTCTTCGGAAAAAGCTCGGGGGCTCCAGCGGTGTTGAATCAAATCGTGAATGGGATGCCGTGCGGGTGCAGGCTTGTGCATGAATCTTCCTTAATGCGAGATTGGAAGTCCTTGAAGAGGGGTTCGGGCGGCCGCGCAGCCGCCCGATGTCATCCAAGATTGCCCAGTGGTTCGATGTTTACTTTCCGGCCGGGGGTACAACCATTTCGACGTCGAGGGTGATGTTCACGTCATCCCCCACCACAACGCCGCCGCTATCGAGCTTCTGATTCCAGGAAACGCCGAAGTCCTGGCGGTTCACTTTGGTTGTTGCCGAAACTGCGGTGCGCTGCAGACCCCACGGGTCCTTAATGGCCGGCTTTGGTGCGGTGGCTGTCAGTACGACACTCTTGGTGTTGCCGCGGATGGTCAGGTCTCCAGTAACTTTCAGGCTGCCGTCTGCATTCTTCTCCACCTTGGTGGACTTGAAAGTCATCGTCGGGTATTTCATGACGTCGAAGAACGCATCACTCTTGAGGTGCTTGTCACGGTCCGGCTCGCGCGTGTCGACGCTCGTGGCATCAATCGTGACGTTGACGGTGGAATTGCCGACGTTCGAATCGTCCACGACGATGGTGCCGTTTATGCCGTGAAATTCGCCGCGCACCGTGGAAATCATCAGGTGGGTGACGGCAAAGTTGGCGCTGGAGTGGCGCGGGTCAATCTGGTAGGTGGTGGTTCCTGCGCTTGCCGGCAACGAAAGCCCCGCAGCCAGTCCGGCTACTGCCGCTAACTTCAAAAACTGCCCTTTCATATTTCGTTCTCCTTTGTTTTACCTTCCGAAGATTGTCCCTTGGATGCCGCAGAAACTTGTTCTGTCTCAATGGAAATGAGTTCCGTCAGTAATTCCAGCAATGTTTTTTGTTTTGCCGCGCCCAACCTCATGAACTGTTGCTTGTGGAGCTCCCGCACCGGGGCATCCAGCTTTTTGAGCAGCTTCAATCCCTCGCCGGTGATACGCGCTTTGACGACGCGACGATCTTCCGTTTGCCGTTCGCGGGTGATCAGTTTGCGGGCCTCGATGCGGTCGAGCATGCGCGTCATATCGGGATCGCGAGAGATCATCCGTTCGCTGATCCGGTTGCAGGGCAGGCCTTCCGGGCCGGCACCGCGCAGGATGCGCAGCACGTTGTACTGGCCGGCGGTCAGGCCGCTCCCCTTCATTAACTGCTCGGCCTGATTGAACATGGCGTCGGCGGTTTTGAGGATGGCGATGAATACTCGGTCCTCGATACCGCTCGCTCCCGGGCAACCCGCTTTGCTTCGCGAATTCATGAGTGGAGTATAGTCGTGTAAACGACTATTGTCAACAGGAAAAATACGGACCGGACGAGGTTCAGGGCTTGGTCACCGGGCGAAGCTGGACTTCACTAATGAAGCTCTGTGGACCCTGGCAAACGATCATGGCCACCGCGTGCGCCACATCGTCGGCAGTGAGAACTTTGCTAGGATCCTTCGGACCCCGGCCCGCGAATTCCGTCGCGACGCTCCCGGGGCAAATCGTGCTGACGCGAATGCCGTGTGCGCGAAGATCCTCCGCCATGCATCCGGAGAGCCCCTGCAGAGCCCATTTCGAGGCGCAGTAGATTCCTCCACCGGCAAATGTGTTCTTTCCGGCGAGGGAACTGATGTTGACGATGTCTCCACCGCGCCGCCGGATCATCCCGGGAATTACCGCGCGCGAAACAAGAAAAACGCTCTTGAGATTCGTGTTCATCACCTGGTCCCATTCGGCTTCCGTTTTGTCTTGGATCGCGCCGAACCCGCCTCCGCCGATTCCGACGTTGTTCACCAAAATAGCGATGGGCCCCAATTGCTTCTCCGTCGAATCGATGAGACCGGCAATCTCTCTCTCCCTGGTCACATCGGCACGCAGAGCGATAACCTTTCCGCGGCGGGCTTGCACTTCCGCGGCGGCGTTCTTGAGTTTTTCCTCGTCGCGGCCGCAGAAACTCACAGCGGCGCCAAGGTCGGCAAGCTTGTCGACGATGGCTTTTCCGATGCCGCGAGTGCCGCCAGTAACCAGCGCGGTAAGTCCCTGAAGCGGCGAATCGGCCGCGGATTCCGTATTTGCCTTACTTATAATCCCCATTTGATTTCTTCCTCCCCCAAGCCACTCTTTTTATGCGAGACTCATCTTATCTCGTTAGGATGCCGCCCCAACGCGAAAGCCTCGGAGGTGTGCCGAGGTTTCCGGTCTTCCGAGTCTCGGCGGAAGTAAGGCCTCCGCGAGTTGCCAATACAATGGATATCGGCTTGCGGTAGGGGAGCGGCTGCACCTATAATTCGAAAGTTTCCTTGAGAGCATCACTGGTTTGCAGGAATGGCAGAAGTTCCGTCCGTGGCCTTGCCGCAGGCGGCGTTTGCAATCTTACTTTCATGGCTGGAGCGAGGAGATAAGGAATGAAAGCACTTCGTTGGATGGCAGGCTTTCCGCTTCTTGCGGCACTGTGTCTGAGCGGTAGCCCTAATGTCGCGGCGCAAGACGCTGCAGCCGCGGGCGGATCGCAGCAGAAATACACCATGGCGGAATACAACTCCTACCAGGCCGCTGCCGCCGAAAAGAATCCTGCCGCGCAGCTCAAGCTTTTGGACGATTTCGTTGCGAAGTACCCGAATTCCGCGCTGCTCAACTATATCTACCCTCTCTATTTCAAGAATTACTACGCTCAGAAGAATTATCCGAAGGCCATCGAATACTGCGACAAGATGCTCGCCATGGGCGACAAAATCAGCCCCGCGGAAAAGTATGACGCCTACTACGTGCGCGCGTATGCTTACAACGCAATCCAGAATCCCGACCCGGAAACCGCCAAGGGCGAGCGCGACGCGGCGGTCGCGGCGCTGAAGGTGCTCGACCAATTGCCGAAACCTGATGGCACCGACGATGCGAAGTTCGCCGCCGACAAAAAGCAATCCGTTCTTGTTTTTACCGGGACGGCGGCAAATGCGGCGATGGCGGCCAAAGACTACCAGGGCGCCATCCAATATTACAAAGCTGTGCTGGCCAGCGCTCCAGACGATCTCATTTCCAATTACAAGCTCGGCCAGGCGTACATGGCGCTGACACCGCCCCAACCGCTAGACGCTCTGTGGTATTACGCGCGCGCCGCCACGTCGAAGAACGCAAACGAGCAACAGTCAAAATCTATCAAGAGCTACATTCGTAAGCTGATTGCCAACTACCAGGGTGGAACCGTTTGTGACCCATTGACCGACGCGGAGATGAACGAACTCCTGCAACTTGCGCCGAATTCGGTAGACCGGCCTGCGACGTACAAGTTGGTAAGCTCGGCAGACCTTGATACGGCTCGCAAGGACATGACCATTGCTTCGGTCGTGACCGACCTCAAGGGCGGAGGCGACAAAGCCAAGCTGACCTGGACGGCGTCTTGCGGGCTCGAGTTTCCGGACATTCCCGGGAAGATCATTGAAATCGCGCCTGGGTCTGACATGATCAACATGAAAGTCGCCTTCGTGACGAGTGATGCGGAATTTCAGGCTGCGACCACGCCGAACATGGACGTGAACATTAAGGTTGCCGACCAGCCCGAAGCGGCAAAGCTCGAAAAGGACAATCCGGTGCGGTTCACCGGGACACTCGAGAGCTACGATCCGGATCCGGCATTCATGCTGCATTTCGACAAGGCCAAGGTGAACGCGGAGGATCTGCCGAAGGAGAGCCCAAAGAAGCCCGCGGCCAGGAAGCCCGCGCCGAAGAAGCCAGGCAAGCAGTAATCTGAGTTCAACAAGAAGGTAAAAAGCCCCGGACCCAGGTTCGGGGCTTTTTACTTGATTGGCGTTCGGTACCGGGCACTGGGCCCGCGCTCAGCGGGATTTCCGGCGGCGATGATCGAGCTTGTACTCGGTCATTTTCCGGCTGAGCGTGTTGCGATGAATGCCCAGGAGTTCGGCGGCGCGGCACTGGTTACCGTTCGTGCGTTCCAATACGCGCTTGATGAAGCGCTTTTCGAATTCTCCCACCGCTTCATCGAACAGAATTCCACGCTCCACCATTTGCCCGACAAGCCCTTCCAATTGATCTCTCACGTCCCACTCTCCGCGCGTGCGAATTTTCGACTGGGCCGGGTTAGGCATCCAACTCGCGCCCAACCAGAATGCGGTACGCTTCCCGGTATTTGGCACGTGTAGCGGCAACCACATCGGGGGGCAGGTCAGGACCCGGGGGCGTCTTGGGCCACCGGATCCGTTCGAGGTAGTCACGCACAAACTGTTTGTCGAAGGACGGCTGAGGACCGCCGGGGCGATATTCGGCAGCGGGCCAAAAACGCGAAGAGTCGGGGGTGAGCGCTTCGTCGATCCAGATGAGTTCGCCGTTGAGCAAGCCGAATTCGAATTTGGTGTCAGCAAGCAGAATGCCGCGTGGTTCGGCGTAGGCTGCGGCGCGCCGGTAGATTTCGAGCGTGGTGTCGCGGACCTTGGCAGCAAGGTCGCTGCCGATGATTTCAGCGGCGCGTGAGAAGGGGATGTTTTCGTCGTGGCCGGTGGCGGCCTTGGTTGCTGGAGTGAAAAGAACTTCGGGAAGTTTCTGGGACTCACGCAGGCCTGACGGAAGGTGTATTCCACAAACCTTTCCTGTGGTTTCGTATTCTTTCCAGCCCGAGCCGGACAGATAGCCGCGCGCAACGCACTCAATTGGGAGCGGCTTGGTTTTCAGGACTATCATGGAACGCCCGGCAAGATCATCTTTGAACTGATCGAACGGGGCGGGGAAGTCCGTCACACTGACAACGTGGTTGGGCATGACGTCTTTTAGAAGTTGAAACCAGAAAGCAGAAAGTTGCGTGAGGACGCGGCCCTTGTCTGGTATTGCCGTGGGCATGACCACATCGAACGCGGAGAGGCGATCGGTAGCGACAATCAGCAGCCGATCGCCGACGTCATAGATGTCGCGGACCTTGCCGCGTGCCGTAGGCGCTATACCGGGAAAATGTGTTTCCCGGATAACTTTGGCTGCAGGACTAGGATTCACAGAGCTTCTTGCCCCTGACAAAGTGTTCTGCATTCTATCCCACCGTTTGGCGATGTCAATGTGACGAGGTGCCTGGCGCCTCTCCTGCAGAGGGAAACTTTGTACGGCGTTTTTTGTATTAATGGTTGACAAGGAAAAAGCGCAGTGAATGAGTTTCACTGCGCTTTGCGGAATGAAAGCGCGACTAGGCTGCGTTTGCAGCGCGGCGCTTGGGAGCGGGTGCTTCGTCGCCCTCCCAGCGCACGCTGACAAGTTTCGAAACGCCGGGTTCCTGCATGGTCACGCCGTAAAGCACGCTGCCGGTCTCCATTGTCTTTCGGTTGTGCGTAACGACAATAAACTGTGTCTGCGCACTCATGTCGGCGATGAGCTTCGTGAAGCGGCCGACGTTGGCCTCGTCAAGAGGCGCATCGACTTCGTCAAGGATGCAGAACGGGCTCGGCTGGTAGCGGAAAATAGCGATCAGCAGCGCCAGAGCAGTCATGGCCTTTTCGCCGCCGGAAAGCAGCAAAACGTTTTGCAGGCGCTTCCCCGGAGGAGACGCGACGATATCAATACCCGCATCGCCGGAGCTATCGACTTCGGTCAAGCGCATCTCCGCCGTGCCTCCGCCAAAGATGGTATGGAAGGCGGCCGTGAAGTTTGCGTTGATAGCAGCGAAGGCCTGTTCGAAGCGTTCCTTGGTGATGAGGTCGAGTTCCCTGATGGCTTGTTGCGTGTCGGTGATGGACTTCAATAGGTCGTCCCGTTCACGGGTGAGGAAGCCGAAGCGCTGTTCACACTCGTTATATTCCTCAAGCGCCATCATGTTCACCGCGCCCATGTTCTCGATCTTCTGTTTCATCTCGCGGTAGCTAGATTCCGCTGCAACCAGTTCTTCGCCGGACATAAAGGCGGTCTCCGAGGCGATGAGGTCCTCGGGTTGCGCATTGACCTCAGCGAGACAGGTCTCGCGAAGATGTGCGCGGTCAGAATCGTTGCGCGCCTTTTCGATTTCGAATTTGCTACGCTCTTCGCGCATTTCTTGCAACGTCTGGCGCGCCATGCGCAGATGATCCTCCGCCTGGGTCACGCGTGTGCGGGCGGCATCCCACTCCTGTTCAAGTTCCTTCTGCTTTTCTTCGAGGCGGGTCTTTTCAGCGCAAAGAACGTTCAATTGTTGCGCCAGTTCCTCGGTCTGGCGAGCCATGGTCTGGGTTTCTTCATTGATCGAATCTTCCTGCTGGCGCAGAGTCATCTCGCGGCGTTCCAGATCCTCGCGCTCTTGGCTCAGACGTTCAGTGATACTTTCTGCGAGGGCCAGCCGTTCGTTCATTGCGGCGAAATCGGCCCTCGCGGCAGACAGTTCGTCCTGTTCGGTCTGGACCGCGCCGCGGAGTTGCAGCACCTCAGTGGTCAAGCGCACACTTTCCGCTTCCGCCTCGGCACGGGATGTGGCCGCCAGTTCGTGTTGAACCTTTGCTTGTTCGGCACGGCGCTGCACGGATTCAATTTCACGGCGCAGGCGACCGAGATCGCCCTGGCAAACGGTGAGGTCGAGACCTAGGCGCGCGAGTTCGACCTGCGAATGTTCATGGCGATGCTTGGTGGCAAAAAGATTGCGCTCAGCTTCGCGCTGTTGAACAGTGAGCTCTTGGTTGGCCTGCTCGGAAGCGCGGAGGTGAACCGCCAGCGTTTCAAGCAACTCGTGACTAGCTGCGGCGCGGTGCTCGAGTTGCATCGCCTCTGCGTCGAGCGCACGAAGCTCACGCTTCATGCCGAGCGGGCCGGCTTCATCCGGGCGCCCGCCGGTCACCATCCGGCCCTGGTAACAGGTCCCTTCCGTAGTGATGAAGGCGTATTGCGGGTATTCGCGGGCAAGCTTCTCCGCCGCAGCGGCGCCGTCGGTCAGGTAGCCCGAACGCAGGCGTGGCAGGAATTGCTTGGCGGCCGGGCCGAGAGGATCGCGGAATTCCACGAGCTTGTCGAGGCGGGAAATTACGCCGTCTTCGGAGCGGAAGTGGACGATGGGCTCGTACTCATCGAGTTTGAGATTGCGGAGAGAATCTACGAAGAATGTCGCGCGGCCGCCAACCTCATTGCGCAGCAGGGAAACGCCGGCGCGCGCGTGATCGTAAGTTTCGACGACGACATATTCCAATTCGTCGCGTAGATATTGTTCGATGGCGGCCTCGTGCTGCTCCTGCACTTCGGCGTAGTCCGCCAGGACCCCGACGGCGCGGAAGTCCTGGCTGCCATGGCGCTCATTGGCGGCGAAGAGTTTTTGTACGGCTTCTCCCGTGTAAGAGCGGTCGTTCAAAATTTGCGTCAGCGTCGAATGCCTCGCGCGCACCCCGGAAAGCGAGTCGCGGAGAGCCTCCGCTTCCTTTTGGGCTTTTTCCCGACTTTGCTTCAATTCCGCCATGCGGGATTGCAGTTCGGCGGCACGCTGCTGCAGCTCGGCCGCTTGGTTCATGGCGTTTTGCCATTCCTGGGCGGCACGTTCCGCCGCGTCGCGCACCTGGATCGAAGTTTCAAGCAGGCTGGCTTCGCGCGCTTCCAGCTTGTGCAGAGAGTCCATTTGATGCACGAGCGCCTCTTCGGCCTGCTTCTGCTCGCCATGCAGACGGAGCAGGCTGTCGCCGGCTTCGTTGACCGAACGCCGCAGAGCTTCCACGCGGGCTTCTGCTTCGGCAATCTGGGCGGTGCGCGCTGCCGACCGCCCGGTGAGTTCCTCGACGCGCGCGTTTACGGTGACGGAGTCGCGGCGTGCATTGTCGACGGCTTCCAGTTGCTTGGCGTTGCGCGTTTCCCATTCGGCCCGCTGAGCAGTCAAAGCGCTGCGCTCAATCGTAATCTGCTCGTTGCGGCCGGAAAGCTCCGTGCTTCGCGTCTGGTTGAAGCTAATGCGGTTCTCGATGCGGTCCACTTCGAGTGCCGTGTGGTTCAGCACGTTTTGGTTCTGCCGGATTTCCGCGTCCAGCGTGTAGATCCGCTGGTTCAGGCGATCCTGTTCGGCTTCCTGTTCGTGGATCATCTGCGCGTGTTGCGCTTCGTTGGAGACCAATTCGGTAAGCCGCCCCTGCAGGCGTTCGGCCTCAGCATCGAGCTCGCGCGCCTTGCCCGCCAGCATCTGCCGGACGATGCCGCGCATCTGCTCGCGAATTTCCGCATAGCGGCGCGCTTTGGCGGCCTGGCGCTTCAACGAGCCAAGCTGCTTTTCGACTTCAACGACGATATCGTTCACGCGCGCAAGGTTAACTTTAGACGACTCGAGTTTTGCCTCGCTCAGGCGTTTTTTGGTTTTGAATTTCGTGACGCCGGCGGCTTCTTCGATGATGGCGCGACGCTCCATCGGCTTGGTGGCTAGAATCTGCCCGATGCGGCCCTGCTCAATAATGGCGTAAGAATCCGGGCCCAGCCCATCACCCATGAACATTTCCTGAATGTCGCGCAGGCGCCCGACGCGCCCGTTAATCAGGTACTCGCTCTGCCCGCTGCGGTAGAGGCGGCGGCTAACCACCACTTCGCCAGGCTTGGTGGCCAGAGCGGGCTTTTCCGCTTTTTTCTTGCGCTTCAGTCGGAAGCCAGATTCCGCCGGTGCCCCGGCCGGGACTTCCCCGTTTGCAGCGTCTTCCGCAGCACTTTCTGCAGCGCCGGTGGCCCCTTCGATCGCATCGGGGGGCTGGGTATGGCTTGCCGGCTCGCCAGCAGCTGGGGTTGCATCACTGCTGTTTTCCGGCTCGGCGTTTTCGAGCACGAAGCGCGCGGCTTCGGCCAGTTCCGGATCTTCGAGGGTGATGGTGACTTCGGCCATGCCCATTGGCGGCCGCTTGGTGGTGCCGTTGAAGATGCAATCAGCCATCCGCTCGGCGCGCAGAGACTTGTGGCTCTGCTCTCCCAGCACCCAGCTGATGCCGTCTACCACGTTCGATTTGCCGCAACCGTTCGGGCCGACAATGCAGGTCGTGCCCGTACCGCTGAACGTCACGACGGTGCGTTCGCAGAATGACTTGAAGCCGACAATTTCAACTTTGCGCAGCTTAAGCAAGGTGTCCCCTCTAGTCGTAGCCTACTGCTTCGCGGCGCCGGGTCAATGGAACTACCCTGGCACCCTCCCCGGAGATAGCCAATGTTCCAGAGCCCTCAGAACACAACTACCGCCCCTGCTGAAACTCGACTGCACACCATCAGCGATGATGAAATAAACCAGGGTCTTTGGCGCGAAGAGAGACGACGTTCCTTTCCTCGAGAGGAGGATTCTTCACGCAACCTTCTGTCGGTAACAGACAGAAAGCAAACACGTTTGGCAGGTTCTCGGTCAGAGCCCAGCCGCCTGGCGCTAAGATGGCGGTACGGGAGAAAAGCGTAGCATGGCAGGGCGGCGGTGTAAAGACCTACGCAAGCAGTTGTGGGTATCTGGAAGAAGCCACAAGGCGCTGAGACGCGGCCGCCTTGCCGCCGGCAACCGGGGTGCGCCGAGCAAGGATCCGCAAGCGGCGGTAGTCCATCGTCCAATGGCCGTTGCGGAAGAGGACCGGCCGGAGTTCGGCCTCGATTTCTTGTTTGAGCTGATCGAGGGTGGTATCGGAAAGGTCCTGCGCGAAGGCCGCGCCGAACATGTCGAGCCAGTTGCGCAATCCACGCTCGCCGTCATCGAGCGGTGTCGGTCGGTCAAATAGGGTTGCGTGGGCCACTTCAAAGCCGTTGCCTTCCAGAAGATTGGAGTACTCCGAAATACTCGGGTAGTACCACGGGCGAGGCGGGGGCCCAGGGAGAGACAGCTTTTTCCACACCCGTTCGACCGCCCGGATGAGCTCACCGGTGTTACCTTTCCCACCGAATTCGGCGACAAAACGGCCGCCAGTGCGGAGCGATTTTGCAATGCCGCGAATCACCAGTTCGGGTTCGTGGATCCAGTGCAGCATGGCATTTGAAAAGATGGCATCAAAGGCTTCGTCGAATGACAATTCGCGCGCGTCCATCACCTCGAAGCGCAGTGCGGGGTATTGCTCGCGTGCTTGACCGATCATCTCGGGTGAACGGTCCACACCAACGACGCGCGCACCGGCCTCACCGATTTTGGCAGTCAGATGCCCGGTGCCGCAGCCTAGATCGAGGATGTACTCGCCTGGTCTTGGTTCGAGCAGTTCGAGAAGGCCCGCGGCAAGTTTCCAGACAAACGAGTGCTTTTCATCGTAGAGAGCGGCGTTCCATTGCGGCTTGACGGACACGAAACGATCTTATCAGTAATCAGCAATCCATGGTCAGCAAGAACGGCTTGCGGGAGCCAGCCAACACCGAGAGGAAGCAAGAAACTGGCGCCGGCGACTGCTATCTGCCGCCCATCTCGAGAACCGCGCCGGTGTCTGCTTCGACGACTTCTCCCGAGCTAAACCTGACCACAGCTCTCGCGAGGCTGGCGTTGGACACCGGGAAAGTACCCGATCCATCGGTTTCCGCGTAAGGCAATTGGTGGACACCGGGAGCCAGGCCCTCGACAAACGTCTCCAGTGCGACGCCATCGTCCAGCTGGCCGGTAAACTTCCAAAGCAATCTGGACGGCGAGCGTGTGATCTCCACTTCCTTGATATGCTCTACCTTGTGACCCTTTCCCCGATGCCACAGGGTGGCGTTTCGAAAGGTCAGGCCCAGGGGCAGATCATAGGCAAGCGCTTCGAGCGTGCTTGCGGCGCCAGCTTGCGGAAAATACGCATGCATCCAGCGCCACCAGGTGCGGTGGCGATAGCCGCAATTGTGACCCTGCACGCCGAAGCCAAGCGGCTCGCCGGAAGTTTCCTTGCCGTCAAAAACAATTCTGCCAGAGAACTCCGCGTCAAAATGCGGCGTTCGGGAAAAGCCGATCCAACCCTTGTCACTGAGCGTCGCGCCAAAATGAGAGGCGATGCGCAGGTTCCACGAAATCCGATGGCCTTGCGAGCGGAGACTTCCCCAGCAGCGGCCTTCTTCGATGCCATTTTCCGGCGCACGGCAGTGAAAGGGAACTTCGCCGCGCGAACTCAGTTCCAGTTGTTCGACCGGGAAATTCACAATAAACGTTTGCGGCTTTTCGCCCTTCGGAAACCACGTGGCCCATACTTGGAAATACCTGGGCGTTGCGTTGATCGCGGTGGTTTTGGGCTGCTGCACCAATAAATGACGGAACCACCAGGCGCCACTGCCATCGGCAAGACCGCAGCGCACAAACCATACCTCGTATCGCCGGCGCATCTGCATGCGAGAGTAGACCGCGTTTAGTTCGCCGTGAATCAAGCCTGCTCCAAGAATGGATTGCTGCTCCGTGTTGTCTGTTCGCCTATAGGTTGCGGATAACAGCGGCAAGCGCGAACAAGCATTTACCTACCTTGTTGGTTTCAAATGCTTGTCGAACCAGTCGATCATGCGCTTTTGCACGTCCACGCGATGCTTGGCTTCCTGGAAGCCATGTGGCTCGCGAGGGTAGAGAACGAGTTCCGTTTCGACGCCATACCGCTTGAGGCCGCGGTAAAGTTCCTGGCTTTGGCCAATGGGATCGATCGGATCGGCTTCGCCCTGCAGAATCAGCGTCGGTGTCTTGGCGTTTTTCATGTGGATGAAAGGGGAGCTATTCAAAAAACCCTCGGGATGTTCGTAGGGCGTGCTGTAGAACCACTCGTCGTAGGCAGGATTTACCTCGCTGCCATATTCCGAGATCAGATTCGCCATGCCCGCTCCGGAAACCGCTGCCTTGAATTTGTCGGTTTGCGTCACCGCCCACTCAGACATGTAACCTCCGTAGGACCAGCCGCCGATGCCCATGCGCGCCGGGTCAGCGATGCCTTTGGAGATGAGGTCGTCGACTCCTGCCATCACGTCCTTGAAATCGCCACCGCCCCAGTCGCCCCGATTCATTTCGGCGAAGTTTTCGCCGTAGCCGGTCGAGCCTCGTACGTTGGGACACATGACCAGATACCCGCGGGCCGCCAGGAGTTGTGACCACGCGTCAACCGAATCCTGCCAGTTGCCCGTGGGGCCGCCGTGAACCAGGATGATGGTCGGCAATTTCGATTTACCGTCGTAGCCGGCTGGCTTGTAGAGCGCAGCTTCAATTTGGAGCCCATCGAAGGTTCTATACTCGTAAAATTCAGGCGCGATCAGGCCGTGGGCCTTGAAGGAATCATTCAAATGTGTGACCTGCCGCGCTTCGCCTTGTGCGTTGCGCAGCCAGAGCTCCTGCGGTGCGCTTGCGGTTTGTCCCACAAAGGCAATTTCGCCGCTCGAGGAAATCGCAAACTGCCCGGGATTCACGGGCAGTTCTGCGAGGTCCTTGCGTTCGCCGGAAGAGGAATAGGTCGTAAGTCGTGACCGAAAACCCTCGCCGTAGACGATATAGATCGTGCCGTCTTTGCTCCATCGGTAGTCTTCCACTGTGCGGTCGAGGCTTGCCCCGGTCAGATTTTTTGCCGCGCCTCCGGAGCCTCCCGTGAGCCAAAGATCGCCGGGTTCCGGCCCGTCTTCGCGCGGCCCCGCAAAGCTGATCACTTTGCCGGCCGGGGAGATACGTAGGTCATTAATCGGCCCATGCGGTGCGCGAAGCTCGTCCATGCCCCCGCGTAGCCACACGGTGTAGAGGCCGCTGCTGAATTGGTCGGAGAATGGCTTGTTGGTAGCTTGCACCACGAGGCTTTGCCCGTCAGGCAACCACGCCAACTCTTCGATTTTCCACGCGGGAGCCGTCAGCACGCGTTCTTCTTTCCGAGCCAAGTCGAGAATCCGCAGGCGGGGCTGCTTGTCGTCTTTGTCCACCACACGTGCGTCGTCTTTGTCTTTCTCCTTCTTCTCTTCAGCGTCGGTTTTTGGGTCGGGAGAAAGAAACGCGATGGATTTGCCATCGGGGGACCAAGCGAAGGCGTTGACGCTGGCCTTAGCCTTGGTCAGCGGCGCCGCTTCGCCGCCGCGCATGTTCAGCAGAAAGATTTGCTGCTCACCTTCGCTGCGATTTGAAAGAAACGCGAGAGTCGCGCCATCGGGAGACCACCGCGGCGAAGTTTCTGATTTTCCAGAGAAGGTCAACTGGCGAACCGTGTTGCTTGATTTGTCGTAAAGCCAGATGTGGCTCGCGCGTTTTTCTCCGGTCAATGGCTCGCTGACGACGAATGCAACACGGGAGTCGTCAGGCGAAAACTGGGGATCCTGCACGTTGCGCAAATCCAAAAACATTTCCGGGCTGAGTGTTTTCTTCGCTTCTTCGACGCGGCCAGTCACCGCAGTCGGAGCTTTTTCCTGTGCGGCGGCCCAACCAAGCGAAACAGCAGGAACCAACAGCGATAGTGCTACATGCTTTTGCATCGAACCTTGTCTCCCGGACGGTGTGCCTTAAGCGAACTATTGGGACTTTATGCGGCAGAGGTTTGCGCTGTCAAACCACGCTACCGGAATTGCTGTAGAACGGTCCTTTATCGCAATTTTCAAAAAAACTCCCGTGAATCGGTATACGATGAAGGCTCAAAAGGAGGAGTGCCATGGCGAAAGACAAACTCACCGAAGTCAGCGAAAGAGTCGGGACCGCACTAGGCAAGGCAAACAAGCAGGCGCACCTCAAGGCCCGAAAAGTATCTAAAGCCAGCAAGGTTGCCAAGGAAGAACTCCGAGAAATCGCAAAGCAGGTCGAGGCGCTAAAAAAACAGCTCGAAAAGACAACAAAGCGCCTGAAGTCGGCGTTGCGGTAGTCGAATCAGCGGTTGCCGTGTTTGGCGTAATTCCCCGCACCCAGAAAATGCAACGACACGTAGGTTTCCTCGCCGACTACCCAGCTGTCGTGGCCCGGAGGCCCTTGGGGAATATAGAAGAGGCTGCCGGCACGGAGTTCGTGGACCTTTCCGTCGGCCATCGCGGCCGTGGCACAGCCAGAAAGCACGATTCCGAGATGCTCGACGTTGCAGTGGGTCGCACCCACGGACGGTCCCACGTGCACAGACCACTTCCACCCAGGTTTGTAGGTCGCGCGGCCAATAGTCATATTGCCGATCCGAACGATCTCGAACTTTCCTTTTTCGAAGGTCCGAATCTCGTCAGGATCTTCAAATCGCTTCAGAATTACCTCGAGCATTTCTGAAAACCTCCTTGCACCGACCGGCTGAACAAAGTCTCTGCAATCCTGGCCCGGGAGCCGCTTTGCATCAAGAGACAATTTGACTGGCTATTCGCGCGTCGTTGCGGCTTTGGCGGGGCCTCAGCTACAATCGTTTGTTTGCTTGACCACGGAGAGGCCTGGCCGAGACGCGATGCGCGAAATCCAGCTGCACAACACCCTATCTGGAAAAATCGAACCGTTTGTACCGCTCAAGCCCGGACAGGTGGGCATGTACACGTGCGGGCCGACGGTCTACGACTACGCGCATATCGGCAACTACCGCACATTTGTATTTCAGGACATTCTGCGCCGATTTCTGAAGTGGCGCGGGTTCCAACTCAAGCACGTCATGAACCTGACCGACGTAGACGACCGCATCATCGCGAACGCTGCGGCCGCGGGTACGGGCATCCGCGAATACACGGAGAAATTCGTGCAGGCTTTTTTTGCGGATTGCAAGATGTTGAGCATCGAACCGCCGGAACACTGGATTCGCGCAACGGATCATATCAACGATATGGTCGTACTGATTCAGAAATTGCAGACCAACACCTACACTTATCCGAGCGAAGGCTCGATCTACTACCGGATTACGAAGTTCAAGGACTACGGAAAGCTTTCGAAAGTAGACCTCTCGGGCATCCAGGCCGGCGCGCGCGTCGACAACGACCGCTATGAAAAAGAGAGTGCGCGCGATTTCGCCCTGTGGAAGGCGCCAAAGCCGGGCGAGCATTTTTGGGAGACACCGATCGGTTCTGGGCGCCCCGGCTGGCACATCGAATGCTCGGCGATGGCCATGAAGTATCTGGGCGACACGCTCGACATCCACACCGGGGGCATCGACCTGGCCTTCCCGCATCACGAAAACGAAATCGCCCAAAGCGAAGCAGCCACCGGCAAACAATTCGTTCGTTATTGGTTGCACGCGGAGCACTTGCTCGTCGAAGGCGAGAAGATGTCCAAATCGGAGGGCAATTTCTTCACACTGCGTGATCTGTTTGCCAAGGGATATAAACCGTCAGCCCTGCGATTCGCGCTCGCTAGCGTGCCCTACCGCCGGCAACTGAATTTCACGTTTGACGGATTGCAGCAGGCCACGAGCTCCGTCGAGCGCCTCCGGAATTTTGCCGCACGGTTAAGGAGCGAAAAATTCCCCGCTGGAAACCAGCCGGGAATGGCTGGGCGGATCGCCAAAGCCGCGGACGATTTCGACGCCGGTCTTTCCGATGATTTGAACACGGCGCAGGCGCTGGCCGCGGTTTATGACTTCGTGCGCGAAGCGAATATCGCCATGGACAAAGGCGAATTCCGCCAAGGCGATGTGTCCTCGGCTCAGGCATTCCTGGCGGGCTTCGATAAAATCTTCGCGGTGTTAGAAGACAACGACGGAGACAAGCTGAAAACGCTTGGTTTTGCCCGGGATGATGCCGCCGTGAGTAATGCCGATATCGAAAAAATGGTGCAGGAGCGCAACGCAGCCCGTGTGCGCCGTGACTTTGCGGCCTCCGATCGTATCCGAAAAGAGCTCTCCGATCGTGGTATAATTTTGGAAGACACCAAGGATGGGAAAGTCCGCTGGAAACGCAAATGAAGCACCTGCTCAAACATGATCGCGTGGCCGTGGGTCCTCGTGTACCCCGCAAGTTTCGCCCGGCGAACCTTCGCCCGGGCCTTTTCAGCGTTGACTAACTAGCAGTTACGCAGGTTTCCGGTTGCATCTTGCCGGCCCACGAACCTGCTGCGCTTCCCCCATCCAATCAACTTTCAGCCTGCGAATCCCCGGTGAAACGCACACACTTGGAGAAACCATGATTTCTTCTATAGAGACCAAACTGCCCAAGATCAAGACCGAACTGCCTGGACCTAAGGGCAAGGAAGTCATCAAATATGACGCGAAGTACATGTCTCCTTCGCTAACGCGCGACTATCCGTTGGTGGCCGAGCGCGCTTCGGGCGCCATCGTGGAAGATCCTGATGGAAATACCTTCCTGGATTTCGCCGCCGGCATCGCGGTCTGCTCCACAGGTCATTGCCATCCGCGCGTGGTCGAGGCCATTCAGAAACAAGCCATGGAGATGATTCATATCGCCGGGACCGATTTTTATCACCGGCACATGCCGGAGTTTGCCGAGAAACTCGTCTCGACGATGCCCAAGACGCACAACTGGAAAGTCTTTTTCGGAAATTCCGGCACCGAAGCCGTTGAAGGCGCCATTAAGCTAGCGCGTTATCACACCAAGCGCGACAAACTGATCGCGTTTTATGGTTGCTTCCATGGCCGCACGCTGGGCTCTCTCTCGCTGACGGCTTCAAAGAGTACGCAACGGAAATACTTCGGCACGCTCCTGGGTGGCGTCGAGCACATTCCGTATCCGTATGCTTACCGCTGCGCGCTCGGCCATACGAAGGAAACCTGCGGCGACGAGGTTATCGAACTACTGGAGCAGCAGATCTTCAAGCGGCTGTTCGCACCAGAAGAAGTCGCGGCCATCGTCGTTGAGCCTATTCAGGGCGAAGGGGGCTTCATCCCTGCGCCCCTTTTCTTCCTCCAGGAATTGCAGCGCATCTGTAACAAGCACGGTATTGTGCTGATCATGGATGAAGTGCAGGCGGGGATGGGCCGCACCGGGAAGTGGTGGGCTTACGATCACGCGGGCGTTACCCCGGACATCGTGCTGACCGCGAAGGGCATTGCCAGCGGCATGCCCGTTGCGGCTTTCATCGCCAAAGACTCGGTGATGGATTGGAAGGTCGGCTCGCACGGCACGACCTATGGCGGCAATCCGGTCTGTTTGGCTGCGGCTTCGGCGACGTTCGACTTGATTCAGGGCGGCTTGATGGCTAACGCCGACAAGGTTGGCAAATATGTTTTCGCCAAAATCGGCGACTGGCCGAACCGCTTCAAGATCGTCGGTGACGTCCGGGGCAAGGGCCTGATGATCGGTGTGGAGATCGTGCGCGACCAGCGGACCAAGGAAAAGTCCGGACAACTGCGCGATGCGATCGTCAACAACGCCTTCCATCGCGGTCTATTGACCTTGGGTTCCGGCGAAAACTCCATCCGCATGTCGCCGCCACTCATCATTGACGAGGAGCAAGCCGATTGCGCCATCCGCATCATGGAGGAGTCGATCGAGGAAGCGCAGAAGCTGCTATAAAGCGGGCCCCGGAAGCGGCGAACCGATAACCGGAACCAAAGCAGATCTCGCGTCCGGCAGGTGCCAGCCACGGCATCTTTCTTCGTACCCCCTGCTTTGCACGCTGGTCATTGCGGAAGTCCGCACATCTATGTTCGTCAAGAGTTGTCCTGCGCTTTCCGGCATCCCCATACTTTTCGGGAACGCGCAAAGGACTACCCGGTCCGACTTGACGTCGGGCTATTGACCACACTTAATGCGGTCCAAGCGAGGCGCGCCTTGGAAGAATGCGCTAGGTCCCCAAGGCGTAAACATCGCCCCGTTCCGGGCTGGCCTCCGCAGCAAGTCGCGGTACAATAGCAGTCAAGCGCCGACAATCTCGCCTTAAGCGGAGGTTGTAGCCTGAGCGAATCCCAGAGGGAGGCAACGAGTTGCCCGAGTTACGCAAGGACCCGATCACGGGTCGCTGGGTGATTATTTCGACCGACCGCGGTAAGCGGCCCAATGATTTCCTGCGAGAGAGCGTCTTTCCGAGGGGCCCCCAGAACTGTCCCTTCTGTCCGGGAAATGAAATCAAAACGCCACCGGAAATTCTTGCCTACGGGCGCAACGGCACTGGACCGAATACCGCGGGATGGAATATCCGTGTGGTGCCGAACCGCTTCCCGGCCCTTGGCATCGAAGGCGAACTCGACCGCGAAGGCGAAGGCCTTTTCGACAAGATGAACGGCATCGGCGCCCACGAAGTGGTCATTGAAACGCCGCAGCACCAGACCACGCTCGCTCAACTTCCGCAAAAGTCCATCGAAGACGTCTTGTGGGCTTACCGCGACCGCATGCTCGATCTCAAAAACGACAAACGCTTCCGCTACGTGCTGATCTTCAAAAACCATGGCGAAGCGGCCGGCGCCTCAGTCGAACACCCACATTCCCAGCTGATCGCTCTGCCCATCGTTCCTCGCCGCGTGCGCGAGGAAGTGGATAGCTGCTGGCATTACTACGATGAAAAAGAGCGTTGCATCTTCTGCGACATCATCCGCCAGGAGCGCGACACGGGCGAGCGCGTCGTCGGCGAAAACGATCATTTCATCACGCTCACGCCTTATGCACCACGGTTTCCCTTCGAAATGTGGCTGTTGCCCAAGGTGCACAGCTCGGCCTACGAGAACAACCAGAGCTCCATGTATAGCGCCCTGGCCCACATGCTGAAAGACGCCCTGATGCGCATGGACGCGGTCCTCGATCGTCCGCCTTTCAATTTCATGATTCACACATCGCCCATCGGCGAAGAGATTAACGATCACTACCACTGGCACATCGAAATCATTCCGAAGCTGACCAAAGTGGCGGGTTTTGAGTGGGGAACCGGCTTTTACATCAACCCGACGCCGCCTGAAGAATCGGCGCGTTTCCTGCGCGAAGCTCAGGTCGAGGAGCATTCGAACAAATAGACTGCAGGGGCTGGCCTGACAAGCAGCGAAGATTTTCGCTATACTTGTAAGGTTGAGGCGCGGTACCCAAGTGGTAAGGGAGAGGTCTGCAAAACCTTTATGCGTGGGTTCGATTCCCACCCGCGCCTCCAATACATCCCGTTGGAAACACATCCTTTAGTTTTGCCATTTCTTTCCGTGTACCCCAGGTGTACCACCCGTCTGCATTTGCAAGACAGGATCATGTTGCCAAACTTGCTGCAAATCCTGTTCGAGTTGGTCCTGCCGCGACCGGACCCAAGGTGCGTAATGCCTTTCGGTCGTACGCACGCTCTGATGCCCTAGCAGACCACCGGAACCGCATTCGACACCACCCGATTTCCGCAAAGCGTGGAACGACGTGCCCCGCTGGCTTCAAATTGTCTTGTTATTGGCCTTGATTGTCGCCGGAATCCTGACCGGCCCCCCGTTTTAGTCCAGTAGCAAGTTAGCACTCCGGAGCTCTTGCACTTCGCTGGGAAGCCACGCCCGGTTGAGCGATGCGACCGGCGTGGGGGGAGGCGCCGTAGCTGCGGCGTAACGGATTCGCTGGAGTCCCTGCGACACCTTCCCGCGGAAGGGGCGGAAGATTTACGGTCGCGTATTCCCTGCAAGATCTTTGGCCGGCGTAAATGGGTTCGCGACGCGGCCGGCACGGACGTCTGGACTTGTCGATTTGATGACAAAATTGCCCGTGCTCGGGGAAACGAATTGCGGGTCGCTCGTTACCGTCCCGGAAACTTCGATGCCTTCCGCCTGGAAAGTGCTGTTCGAGCCATTCTTGTTGTAATACCAGTTACTCTTGTTGTCGAACACGTTGTTGTTTCGGAACACGGATGCCGTTGAAATCGTGGACGTAGGATAGTCGACGACGATCTGCATGCCGAAGTAGCAATGGGCGATAATATTGTTCGTCGCGTCGAAATACGCGTCCTTCACTCCGCCCGAGCCGCCGTCACCAAACGACATTCCGATATAGGCATCGTAGACGATATTGTTATGTACATGCAGATTGGTCG
>Ga0126371_10001423_pt1 | contig 20214 bp, 16 predicted proteins | sample PanSoiMetaPlot_4_FD_110145 | JGI IMG/M metagenome (GOLD analysis project Ga0126371, IMG submission 110145) | Tropical forest soil microbial communities from Panama - MetaG Plot_4 | ecosystem: Environmental > Terrestrial > Soil > Tropical forest > Bulk soil | place: Panama | collected 2016-02-17 | reverse complement strand
TTTCGCGCACCCCCGGCTTCAGCAAGCCGATGGCAAAATCCATAATCTCTCCCGCCAGGATCGCCGCCTTGCGCATTTCCGCCAGTTCCCCGGCATCCTTACGCATTCTAAGGGTCTCGACCGTCCCGGCCACGGGAACCCATTCCAGGTGTCTTCGGGAAGCCTTCCTGGCGTGCTGGAGTTCGGACACCGCCATGTGCGCAGGGTCGAAACCCACTCTCCGGGCTCGTAAATCGCGGAGAACCCTGGCAACCGACTCGAACAGGGTTCCTTCCTGCTGGCGGATGCGGATCCCCGTGGCTTCCGACTTGGCCTGCACCATGAATCGCCCGTCGGTAACGAGGGTTGTCCCATTCTTGGAGACGATCAATGCACCAGACTCGCCCGTGAATCCTGTCAAATAGAACCGGTTAGCCGGGCGGGTCACCAGCAGCGTGGCAACCCTTGATGAGCCAAGGAGGTTTAGCAGTGCGGATCGGCGGTGATGGAACCGTGTATCCATAAAGAGAACGAGGAGACCTCAGTCTCCTCGTTTGAGCCCTTAATGAAAAGAGATCTTCTTCGACTTATCCGGGGATGATTCGCGGAGTCAGGAAGAACAGCAGTTCCTGAGACGACGTGGTGACGCTTCTCCTCCGGAACAGATTCCCGATCAACGGAAGGCTGCCAATGAGCGGCACTTCCTGGATGTCCACGCGCTGCGAGGAGATGATCACCCCGCCGATGACCACCGTCCCGCCATCCGCAACAGTGACTTTGGTTTCCGCTGCTTGCGTGTCGAGTGCCGGGACCCCTTGAATGCGCGGGATACCAGCGTCAATCTGCGTATTCTCGACCAGCACGTCCATGAAGATCGTGCCTTCCGCGGTGATCTGCGGCGTGACTTCCAGCTTCAGCACGGCGTCAATGTACTGCACGGAAATGGTATTATTGATGGTCGTCTGAATCGGTATCTTGGTACCTTGCTTCACCGTGGCTTTCTCGTTGTTTTGGGTGATGACCTTGGGCTTCGAGAGCAGCTTGCCTACGCCCTTGGCTTCCGCCATGGTGATGAAGAAGTCCAGAGCAAAATTGGCCGACCGATGCGAGAAGCTGAACGCGCTGGTCGGTGAGCCCGCAGACAAGAAGGTATTGAGGGGCGTGCCGCTCGTGACGCCATTGCCGCTCCCCGTTCCCTGAGCGCAGACGAGTGGCGAGGCGGGTGCTCCGGTCACGCCGCTGCAGCCTACCGCCGGGTCGCCCCCGAAGATCGACCGCCCACCCGTGGTTGTTCCCGCAAACCCGAGTTCCGTTCCGATGTCCTCGGCAAAGCTGCGCGACGCCGAAACCACGCGGGCTTCGATTTCCACCTGCTGCGACTTGCGGTCGAGCTGCCGGATCAAGTTATCTACGATTGGGATCGTTGATGGAATGTCGCGAATGATGAGCTGGTTCGAGCGGTCGTCGGAAAGAATGTCTCCACGCGAGCTCAGAAACTTCTTGAGTGTTTCCTTCAAGGTTGCTGCTTTGGCATAACTCAGAACCCGCGTGACGGTCACCGGCTCAACCGCTTCCGCTTGCGCCTTCACCAGGTCACGCTGGGACTCGGCCTCAGCCTTTAGCGTAGATTTCGTCGCGATTCGCAGCACGTTCCCGTTCAATTGCTTGTCCAGGCCGTTGTTTTGCAGCACGATATCGAGCGCCTGGTCCCACGGCACTTCATCGAGGACGATGGTCAAGCTCCCTTTCACGGCGGGATCCAATACAACGTTTAATCCGCTGATTTCGTGGATTAGGCGGAAGAAGTCGCGCAAGTCCACATCTTTCAGGTTGACCGAGATCGGTTCTCCTGTGTACCTCGCCGCCGACTGCATCGCCAGAGGCGCAGGGGTTTGTGCCGCCGTGGTCGCCAGAGTCGTTGCCGCCGTGTTCGCCTGCTGAATGGCCTGCTGGGCCGCTTGCTGCGGCTTCGCTTCCGGGCTGGGCGGCGCATCCTTCTCGCTGAACGATGCAAGCGGGACTGAGGGCTGGGTCAGTTCGCCTGGCAAGGCAAAGCGAGGAGCAGGAATCTGGGCAGCGCGAGCACTGTGCTCGGCCGGTTTTCCCGGCGCAGGCACGCTCGAATCGCTCGGTGGCCGCGATGTCTGGTTCAGTGACGCCGTCAGCGTCGGATTCTGCGAAACACCCGCCGGCGCCGATGTCGGAGTGGCAAAAGAAATCACCACCGCTTGTCCGTCCCGTGACACGTGATAGGGCGTGGCTCCCGTCAAGTCGATCACCACGCGCGCAACGTCGGGTTGATATTGCCCCATGCGTACTTCGAGCACGGGAGCCGAAACCCCGGGAATCACCGTCTTGTGAACAGCCAACCTGGCCCCCACGAAGTCCAACACCAAACGATCCGGGTGCCGCATAGTGGCCGGCCGCACGTCGAGGTTGCCTTCGCCTTCCACGCGCACCGCCGACTGTTCGGGTGCCTGGGTGACAGCCACGCTGGAGATGATCGCGTTCGACTTGCCTGCGCTCGTGGGCACCACGGTCTGTGCTGGCGCCGACGTCGGCAGCGTTAGGCTCGCGAGGATGAGGCAGCCATACTTGACGGCTGGCCAATTCGTCTTCATTGCTGTTCTCCTGAACTGGTGGAGTAAATTCGTTTGTTCACTTGGCGTTCCACGGGCTTGCCGAAAGCGTCTTTCCCTTCTTCGTGGAACGCAACGCCGTCCATGGTGATCTTCTCGACGCTGCCGTCATAAAGGTGGTCGCCCTCGCGCAGGAAATAGGTTCTCGCCTGAGGGTTGGAAACCACCGCGATCATTCCGTTCGGGGCGCGCACGATTCCGTCGAGCCGCAGTGTGCTGACCTGCAGCCCCGCTTTACCCGGGGGAAGGTTTGGTGCCGCCTTGCCTGTCCCATGGCTCACTAAAGACTCAAACGGATCTCGACGCGCCGCCTTCAGTTCACTTTCGGCCGCAGCTTTGGGTGCGCCCTCCGGAGCGGCCGGTTTTTCTACGGCCTTTGCGGCCGGTTTCGCTGCACCTTTTCTCCCCGCCGGTTTCTTACTAGCGGTCTTGACGGCTTGTTTTGGCGGAGCCGCGGCTGCCGGTTTCACAGCCGCTTGGGAAGCCGGCTTTGCCGTTTGCGCCGCAGGTTTGGCTGCTGCGATCGGCACCGGCTTTGCTGGCGCTTGTGCCGCGGGCTTGGCCGGCGCTTGCGCCGCAGGCTTGGCTGCTGCGATCGGCACCGGCTTTGCTGGCGCTTGTGCCGCGGGCTTGGCCGGCGCTTGCGCCGCAGGCTTGACCGGAGTCTGTGTCGCGGGCTTTGCTGGCGCTTGCGCCGCAGGCTTGGGGGTTGGCTTGGCAGCTTGCTGCGCCGTTTGTCCCGCTTGGTCGGCGAAGGAGTTTCCGCTCGCCGAGGGAAGCGGATTCATCTGTGCGCGCAAGCCGGGAGCCGCTGCCCCGATCAACAGCCCTAATCCGAGTGTTATTGCTGAACGCATAGTTCGCTCATTCCCGCTCAGGGTTTCCCAGCCACGCTGCCTGGCTTGGCCCCCGCTGCGGGAGCCGCGCTGGAATCAGCAGGCTTGGTGAAAAACGTTGTTGCCGTGAAAATTCCGGAAACCGTCGATCCGGGGCGCACCGGGTATTTTGTCCCCTTGGAGTTTTCAGGGGCGTCAAACGCCAGGTCGCCCACGTTGATGATTCGGGACAAGCGGCCCAGTCGCCCAAAAAAGTCCAGCACATTGAAGTACGGGCCGTCCGCCTGGATTTCAAACGGCATCTCGTAGTGATACTCCTTGGGCACAATCGCCAGGGCCTTGAGGCTGCGAATCTGCACGTTCGAGGAGCTGGCGGCTCCCTGGATCAGCCGGATGAACTCATCCGCTTCCTTTTCCTCCGGAACAATCGTCTTCAGCGTTTCCAGCTGTTTCGAAAGGGCGTCCATCTGCTGCTTCAGTTCGCTGTAGCGCTGTTTGTACACCTGAAGCTGGGTGCCTTCCTGATTCAACTGCGTCCGCTTTACGACTGCCGCGTCCACCTCGTCGCGCTCGCGGGCAATCGGTGAGCCCGGCACGAAAACTCCCAATGCGGTAAGCACAACGGCAACGGCAACGGCCACGAGGGCCTGCATGAACACCGACATGTCTCGTAAGCTGGCCATGGTCTCCTCTTAACCTTTTCTCGCCGCGAGTGCCGGCGTGTTGGCAGGCCGGGCCTGCGCCGGCTGTGGTGGCGCGATTTCCGCGGTAATCTGAAAAAGGAAAGTCTGCACCCCCTGGTTCTTGTCATCCTGTTTTGATTCCAGGATTTCTACCTTCTGGAAGTACCCGGAGCGCTTCAACGCGGTGATGAAGTTCGCCACCGCATTGATCGAGGCCGAGGCTCCATCCATCGCCAGCGAGTTTCCCTTGCGCGTCATTTGCGTCAGCCACAGGTTTTCCGTGCGCGACACGGTATTGGCCACCATGTCCAGCAAATCTTGTCCGCCGGTGCGATCGCGTTGCAACTGTTCGATGGTGTTCACACGTTGCTGCAGAACCGCCTTCTGCTTTTCAAAGGCCTCGACTTGCTGCTTGGTCTGCTCGAGTTCGGTCTTCTGAATCTGCAGCGTCTTGATCTTGTTGTTTTCTTCCGTCAGTTGTTTTTCCCAGGTGTAGTAGAAAAACCCGAGAACCAGTGCGCCAACCAGCACACCTACGCCGATAAACGCCACCGGCATGGCTCCCCCGGTGTCCACGGCCATGGTTGGCCGCCGCGAGGCCTTGGGTCTTGTTTGTCCAAGAAGGTTTATGCGAATCATGGCTAGTCGAAGCTCCTCAGTGCCAGACCAACGGCAATCACCAGCCGCGGCGCAATGTCGCGGATCTGATCATCGCTGTGCCGGCCGGGATTGATGAGCACTCTGCGGAAGGGATTCAATTCCTCCACAGGCATGGCAAACTCTTCGCGCAACAGGTCGACAAGGCCGGGCACCCGCGCCGTCCCGCCCGCCACGACAATCCGCTGGATGTTTTCGCCGCTCGCCGTGGCCCGGAAAAAGTCGAAGGTCTTCTGGATTTCCAGGGTCAGAATGTCGGACACGCTGCGCAGAATCTGCTGCTTCTGCTCGTCGGTCACGCTCGGCAGCGTGTCGCCTTTTTTCAGCCGCTCGGCATCCTCAAAACTCAGGTCCAGTTCCTTCTGCAGCGCGTCGGTGTACTGGTTCCCGCCCACGCTGACGTCGCGCGTGAACAACGGGATCCCGCCGCGCACGATGTTAATGTTCATCACGCTCGCGCCGATATTCAGCAGCGCCACCGTCTGCGCGCTGTCCGGCTCGTAATTCACCTCAAAGCAGTTCTGCAGCGCGAAGGCATCGATGTCCACGATCATCGGCGTCTTTCCCGCCTGCGCCAGCACGTTGGTGTGATTCAGGATCTTGTCTTTCTTCACCGCCACCAGCAGCACATCCATCTGCGAGTCCATCGACTCAAGCAGTTGATAGCTCAGGTTCACGTCCGCAATATCGAAGGGAATGTGCTGGCTGGCTTCCGCGGGGATCCGATCATACAATTCTTCTTCCGTCATCAGCGGCAGCGGCACGCGCTTGACGATCACCGAGTGCCCGGAAACCGAAGTCGCCACATTCTTGGTTTTGATGCGCTCGGCATCGAAAATCTTGCTGATGGCGTTGGCCACCTGGGGCGCGTCCATGATCGCGCCGTCCACCACCGTGTCCGGAGCCAGCGATTCCATTCCGAAGCTCACCAGCTCATAGCCCGCCTTGCTGACCCTGAGCTCCACCGCTTTGATAGAGCTGGACCCAATATCCAGGCCCACGATTTGCTTGCTCTTTTTCCCGCCTAGTAGCCCCATTGCGGCCTCTCTCCTACCATTGTTCTTGCCACCTGACCTGGATTACCTGCGTCTTCCGACAGCCTGGGTCATTTTTCGCTCCATCCAGCGGTCCAGGATCGTCTTCCGGAGCTTCCAGCGATTGCCAAGCTTAAACGCCGGTATCTCTCCCTCGGTAATGTAACGGTAGAGCGTATCCGGGGAGATGCCCAGATATTGCGACGCTTGCCGTACGTTCATTACTTCGCGCGACTCAAACACAGTGGAACGCACCCCGGCAGGCACACACGCCTGCAGCCACAATCGTACAGGTAGCGCCCCATTGCGCTTAGGATCGGGATTGAGGGCACAACCCGTGGTTGCTTTATGACATTGTGCACACCGAGCGTCAAGGGAATCTATGGGTGAGTTGCCGTAAGAATAGGGGTAGTTCTAGGCAGTTTGGGGGGTATTTTTGGGTAGTACCACTATACCTGTAGGGATCGTATTCCAAAAACCACAATTAGTTGCGCTTTTTGTCACGCTCGACCTGTCCTCGTGTACGGTTAATCCTTTGTCTCCAGCCCTCAAAATCAAAAACCGCTATTTCTTTTTTACTCGTACTATCTCCTTTTTACACAAAAGTTTCCCCTATGTCTTCGCTTTTTATTCACTGGAAATCCTCGGCGAAACCCGCCGGAAAACCACCCAATTTACCCCTCGACAAACTCAGTCGAGCGACAGGTTTTTCCACAATTTATCCACACGTTTTTTCGTCGTTTCGTCCATGCGGATCTCATCAGGCCACGGTCGCGTGAACCCCTCCGATGCCCATTTGCGGGTCGCGTCAATGCCCATCTTCGACCCGAAATCCTGTATTCTCGCCGCGTGGTCCAGGGTGTCCATGGGCCCCAGCGAAAACTGCACGTCCCGCTCCGGGTCGAGCGCACACAGCGCCTTCCATACCACCTCGCTGTAGTCGTGTATGTCCACGTCGTGGTCTACCACGACGATCACCTTGGTAAACATCGCCTGTCCCAGCGACCAAATCGCATTCATTACTTTTCGCGCGTGCCCGGGATACGACTTCCGAATCGCCACGATCATCAGATTATGAAAAATCCCCTCGGCGGGCATCGACACGTCCACAATTTCCGGGTACTGCATCTTCATTACCGGTAGAAAAATCCGCTCCACCGCGTGGCCCATGTGAAAATCCTCCTGCGGTGGCGGGCCCACGACCGTGGTCAGATAAATTGGATCTTTTCTCTGGGTCATGCACTCGACGTGGAATAGGGGATAGTCCCCTTCGAGCGAATAAAACCCCGTGTGATCGCCAAACGGCCCCTCCGTTTGCATTTCATTCAAATTCACGTACCCCTCCAGCACAATCTCCGCATTCGCTGGGACTTCCAGCTCATTTGTCTGGCAGCTCACCATCTCGACTGGCTCGCGCCGCAGAAATCCGGCGAACATCATCTCGTCGAGATCCGGTGGAATCGGCAGCATCCCCGAAAGCGCCGTCGCCGGGTCCGTTCCAATCGCCACGCTCACCGGAATTCGCCCCTCCGGATTCTTCTCGCGCGCGCGCCGGAAATGTTCCGCGCCGTGCTTCTGCGTCTGCCAATGCATCCCGGTGGTCCGCTGGTCATAAATCTGCATCCGGTACATTCCCACGTTGCGCTTCCCGGTCTCCGGATTCTTAGTGAACACCAGGGGAAACGTTATGAATCGCCCACCATCCTGCGGCCAGCACTTCAGAATCGGAAAGTCGAACAGGTTCACATCCTTCCCCTTCCGAACGACTTCCTGGCAATCGCCTGTTTTTACGCTCCTGGGAAAGAACGATCCCAGCTCCGCCAGTTTCGGCAGCATCTTGATTTTGTCGAAGAGCCCTTGCGGAGTCTCCATCTTTAAGAATCCCTGAATCCGCTCGGCCACCTCGCCCAGTCCGTTCACCTCGAACGCCAAGCACATACGCCGCACACTTCCAAACGCGTTGATCAGCAGTGGGACTCGCGACCCCTTCGGGTTCTCAAACAACAGCGCCGGCCCAAGCCCTGCTGGCGTCTGACCGGCTTCAATGCGGGTCGGGCCCTTAGGTCCGACATTTGACCGCGCCATCGAGTGCGGTTCTAGCGCGTGAGGAATTGTCCCTCGCCGCGCCTCGCGGCCCAGCCGTTGGACCACTTCCGTGACCTCCAGCACCGGATCCACCTCCACGCGCACCCGCCTTAACTCCCCGTCCTTCTCGAGCCTGGCAATGAACTCCCGCAAATCCCGATACGCCACTCCTCTCCTCCTGTCGCGCAGGGCCTTGTCCGCGAGCCCTGCGGCCTTCTTTATCGAGCCGACCGCTTCGATCCCGGGCTTTACTCCCCGGCCCGCCACTCCCTCCCTACGGAACACGCCGCAAACCGCAAACTCTATCACGAACACTACTCCTCCAATTGGGTCCGCGGGCGAAGAAGCCCTCGAAGGGTTTACTCTGCCGAAGTTTCGACCGGTTCGTCCGAGGTGTGCCCGCAGCTCTTGGCAATTCCACTCCCTCTCCGCAGGGGTGGGACCGGGAACGTGCGAGATCCGCCAATCCAGCCTGATCATGGTGTCATCAGAGAGAAACCCTCCGGGTCCCGGCAGCGTGCAGCAGACTGTTCATCGCCGTAGCTTGGTTTCGAAGCTCGAGGTTCCTCTTCGCCCAGTTCCGAATTCGTTTCCGCTGGCGCTTCGATCCCTCGCCGTAGCATTTCAGCGCGCAGAGTTGCTCTCTCCACCTCGGTCCAGGGGGCTGGCGTCATCGGCAACTTCTTGCACTTCTGCCTCGGTCATGACTGCGTACACGGCTCGCAGGCCGCTCTCTTTCTCGCTCGGAATTCCCTTGCGGCCTGGGGCCCCATCATACGTCCACCGTCGTAATGAACCGAACGTCAGTTCGCATCCAAACCGACCGATCCCAACGGCTCAAATACAACCTCGAGAGGCCCTGCTGCGCAAAATGAGCGTCGCCGTGGGCTTCAACCCGGCGGCGAATCGAGCTCCAGAGCGCGGCACTGCCAAGCCTCCCGCAGAACACATTCGCGTGCAATGATTGGCGGTGCCAAAGTCATTCAAGGCTAGGCTTCCGGCCCCCCGACCGACACCGAAGACACGCTCTGCTTCGCCGAACGCTCCGGTGTTTGTGCCATGATCGAAAGATTCCCGCTCGCCAAAGTAAAGGAAGCCTTCGTCCACGTGATCGGCGGCAAGGCCCGATTCTGCGTCGTCCCAACCAGGTAACCTCGAATAGGAGTTTTGGGAACTGAAGTTTGAAGTGTCTCGGAGTCTCACTGGCTACGCGACGGGGCGGCAACCTGAGGCGTTTCTTTTCCGCCCCCTAGTTTCGTCCGGCAGCTTGGCGCGCCTGTTCGCAGGTATCCCACTGAGCGTTGGTGATCTCGTTGCGGGAAAGGCCGCCGATGATTTTCTTTCCTCGATAAACGACGCAACCGTTCGGGGTACAATCCCCCAGGGAAAGTCCAATGTAATTCGCCCATTTATCGGCCTTGTCGTTCCATTGCGCGCACTCGCGAGCCGGAGCCGATCCGGGGCACGAAACCAATCCCTGATTGACGGTAATGCTGGTTACCGGGTCGCCATAATTACCGCAGGTCAGTACGAAGGATTGCTGACGGCCGAGATAAATAATCGGGATGAAGTCCGGCTCGCCGTCGGGAGAAAATTTCTGCTGCGGCGTGACTTTCAACGTGCCTCCACCGCGGATCTCCACGATATTCGAAAGATAGGAAGAATTCTGGACGGGCGCAAAGTCCGGATTCCGTGCGCAGGCGGAAGCGATGGCAAATGCCGACAGCCGCTCACCATCCAATATGTAGGGAACCGGAAAGCGCGCCACGCACGCGTTGAGTTTCCTCTCCCGCTCGGCTTCTTTCCTTGCTTCATGTTTGTGGTACAGCTGCGCGCTAAGGAAGAACACAGCCGCGCCAATTACCGAGATTCCGAAAACCCAGAAGCACACTTTCCGGAATGGCTTGTGGTAGACCGCAAGCACAAGAACAACCGAAGTGACTACGGATGCGAATAGAGCTGTTCCGAGAGTCATGACGTTCACCGTTCTGTGATTATATTGGTTTCCTTACTAAGAAAGGCCAACCGGTGTGCAATGTCAAACATCCCCAGGGCACCCCGGCCCTTCCCCTAAACGCGTGATTGGCTGGTCCTAACGACTCTATTTACGAAAAGTTGCCGCCTTAAAACAACTGCTCCTGTTGTCAGGCCCAGATTACACGCGTATCTTTGACGAACACCAAGTCCCCCCTGGAATCACTATACCCATCTCCCACCAACGTCCGTTTCAACCTGAGACGGCCTGTCTCATTTCCGGTGAGACTCTCAAGTCCGGCGCGGGCCTACCGCCCCAAGACTCGTCCTCTGCGTCCGCAACCCCCCCTAAAAACAGGCACTTACGAACCTGTCTCAAACGACTCTCCTCCCCCACAGCACAAGCCCGATTTGGCCGCTGAATTGCCTTTTGGAGGGTGGATCAGAAGTGATGCCTGAGGTGGGCCTTCAGGATAGCGCCCCGTCAGCAAGCACGCCCTCGGTAGAAACGGAACCGAGCTGGTCGGCACTCTCTTGCTGATTTGTAGCGGGCTCTCGAACAAAAGATGGCAAACCTACTTCACAACTTGCTGCGTTTGGACTACGTCTCTTGCGTGCTCACCATCCTCGCCACCGTTCTCCTTGGCCGTAAGCTCTGGCAAGGCTGGGTCGTTGCCGCGGTGAACAGCGCGGTCGTCTGCGTCATTGGCGTGCGTACCGCGCAATTCGGCTTCGTCCCCGCGAATCTCCTCTGCATCGCTCTCTACACTAGCAACCTTGTCAGTTGGCGCCTCCGCTTGGCGGACCATGCCGTTGACGAGGACACCAAGGCCGCTTCCTAACCCAACCCACGTTGCGCAGAATCTGGCGGCCACGGATTTTCTTTGATTCCTGGCCATCCCGGGAAAGGCCCGCCGTGGGGCCGTCGGGAACGCGTTGCTCTTGCTGAACGTGCGGCCCCGGATTCGCCCGGGTCCAGTGCTTATTCAAGGAAATAGCCATTGGCAAAACAAGAACTGGCTCGCGTGACGACCGCCTGCTTCTCTGGAACGGAGCGGGGTGCCCGCGATCCCGAAGTGGCGCGCCCGCTCCGAAACAAAATGGCTCTTTTTGAAATTACTGCACGATCAGCGTGGGTGCTACGTTTGACGATACCGGCAGCGCCGTGCTCGACCGCAGCAGGGCGCTCGCACGGAGCATGGTCCTTGCTGTGAGACTCGCATCCAGCGTTGCGGACACCTCCACGGTCTCGACGCCGCCAATTGCGATGCGACCCACGGTAGCGACCACTTGCCCTCCGTGCAAGGTGAGCGTATCGTTCGTCGTTCCCGCAAATGCCGCACCGTCCGGCAGACGAATCACCACTTGCGCGCCGTTGAGCGGGTAGGCGCTCCCGTTGTGGACGCGCACGTTATAGGTGATCGCGCTGCCGGCCACGGCTTGTTTCGGCCCCTCGATGTGTACGCTTATGCTGTCTTCGGCATCCGGTTTGGTCACCGTGAATTTGTCCAGCAACGCCGACTGCCCGGTCGCCGGGGCCGACACTACATCCCCCGTCGCAGGATCGACCAGCGTATCTGGAATTGGATCCTTCAACGGTGTCCCGTTGACATCTCTGCCAAACGGCGCTGGATTCGACGCACTCGCCGACGAACTCGACTGCAGCGGTTCGCTGATCTGATATAGTGTGAGCCTATTGCCGCGAACCACTACGTCGGCAAACGAAAATACCTTGGCCTTGAATTTCGTCGTGATTTTTGGGCCGCTGCCGGCTCCGGGGAGCACCGGTGACATCTGGTTGTCGGTCAGATGGGTATCCAGCCAAGAAGCTGGGCCCTTCGCAAAATTGATTCCGCCGAGGCTAAACGTCCCCGTTGCCGCGCGGTTGCAAGAAGCCGTCGTCGAAATCGCGGTTCCCGCCAGCTCGTTCGACTAGATACACCACGCCGTCAGGGACGGTCTGAGTCGTGCCGTCAAAAGAAGGGTCAATGTCCACCGCCGCCGGCGCTGTCGGGTTTGGTGCTGCGGCCACGTCCGCCTCCGCCCGCAATGGCAAAGTACGCTGATAGTTGTGCTCGTGACCTTTGAACACCAGGTTCACGCCGTGGTCCTCCAGGAACTTCGCCGCCCCACGCATCTGGAAATTGCGGACCGTGGCATTGCCGGACGAAAATGCCGGCTGGTGGAACACCACGATTTTCCAGGTCTGCGAACTGGAATCGAGATCGTTAATCAGCCATTCCCGCAGAACCGACGGATACGCCGAAAACGCTTGCGGCGCCTTTAGGTAATTCGGCGTGCCGTCCAGTTGGCCGCCGAAAATGTGCGGATTAGCCTCCAGAAACACAAAATGCGTGTTTCCGTAGTCGAACGAATAGTTGCTCATCCGATCGATTTGCCGCTTCGCGCCGTTTCCCGAATCCACCTTCGTCGATTCCCGGTAAGCTTGAATCGCGGCGGCCGATGTGTACGACTTGCCCTGGAAGCTGAAGAACATGCCGTTATCAGCAACGGAATCTCCGGTCCAGGTGAACTCCTGATCCACGCCGACCGGACCATTCAGGGGAAAATAATAATTGTTGAAGTATGCCATGGCGTCCCCGCCATCCGTAGTTCCGGTGAAGCGTCCACCTCCATCACCTCCCAGCAAGTTGACGTTTACGCCGGTCGCGCCAGTGTCGTGGTTCCCCACGACGATGAAGAACGGAATGCTCCGCACGAACGGAGCGCCCGACCCATTGGAATCCGTATCGCTGTTCCACACCGGCATCCAGTAATCGCGATAGCTTCCTTCCGCGCCATTCGTGTAAACATTGTCGCCCGATGTTCAAAGCCAGGTCCGCATGTGGCAGCGGGGGCACGCCGGAAATCGAGAGGTTTTCCGTGCTGTACATCAAATGCACGATGCGCGCCTCGTAATCTGCAAGCCGCGCGGGGTTGGAGCCCGGTACAGGCGGAAAGAATCCTTCATCGCCTTGTACGAGGAAGGAGAATTCATCGCTTCGCTTCCGCGTGTGAAAAAATGCCGTGAATCCTTCCACGGGCATTCCGGGACCAGTCACGCGGTAGAAGTACGTCGTATCGTAGGCGAGATTTTTAAGAACCGCCGCGTAATTCGAATGTGGGCCTGATGCCGTTGGCGGCACCGGCAAAGTGACATCCGCCGACAAGTAATTATCGACCACCCGACCCGACGGCGTGACGGCGGTTCCATAACTCAGCGTGGTACCCAATTCCACCGTGTAGCCACTCGGATTCGCCATGGATTCGTCCGTTTGCCAGGCCACAACCATTTGATCGTTGGTTCCGAACGGACCTGCGTCGCCCCGTTCAATGTAAGGTTTGTAGGTGACCTTCTGGGCCGTTGCCGCCGGCGCAAACCACGCAGCAACAGCAATCCCTAGCAAAACACACGAGACTTCCCTCGAAAGAATCCTTCTCATATTCTTTCCCCTTTTGTTTCAAAGCCAAATTTCTATCCCGGCCACCACCCTCGGTAAGGCAACTGAACGACCAACAAGGACAACCCGCTCAAACGCCCCCTTTTCGGCTGCGGTCGTGTCGCTTGCCCGAGCGTGATCAAGGGAACACGATGAGGGAGCGCCGACGCCTACACCCGAGCCGCGCGCGAACACCAATCTCCTTGTAATCTCAGCGCATTCCGCTGGTTTTCACCGCTTGTGTGGGCCAGTACGCGCTATCGAAGCCGCGCGCAAAGGAACTTCTCAGGCCTTCGTTACAGGCGTGTAGCTCCCCGCTGAATTTCTTGTGCCACTGCTGTGAGCGAAACTGTCGGCTCTTTCTTCCACTGCTGCCCGCTTTTGCACTTTGACCTGAATCAACGCGAGTGCTCGCCCCTACTCGTTTCCATTACCATGTAGTGATGATCTCGCTTGACGCCGTTTTCGCCCGCCGCGGGTGCTCCTCCCAGCTCTCACATCGAGTATCATGGTGAGTACAAACCGATGAACCGCGTCTACCTCGATTACAACGCAACCACCCCGGTCGAGCCGGAAGTCCTCGACGCCATGCTTCCCTATTTCTCTGTCGAATTCGGCAACGCCTCCTCCATCCACACGTTTGGCCAGAACGCCCGTGCTGCCGTCGAGACCGCGCGCGAGCAAGTTGCCGCGCTCATTGGCGCTAGGGCCCAGGAGATTTTCTTCACCAGCGGCGGCACGGAATCCGACAATCACGCTATCTTCGGCGTCGTCTTTCGATCCTCTAGCTCCTTGGTCTCCTCTGGCTCTTTCCGTCCTCACATCATCACTTCCCTTGTAGAGCACGAAGCCGTCCTCAACGCTTGCCAAGCCCTCGAAAAACAAGGCGTTGATGTCACCTATCTTCCTGTGGATCAAGACGGCTCAATCGACGTCGAAGATCTGCAAGCGGCCCTTCGCAAAGAAACCGTGCTGATCACCATCATGCACGCCAACAACGAACTAGGCACTGTTCAGCCACTCGAAGAAATCGGCCGCGTCGCCAAAGAAGCCGATGTTTATTTCCATACCGATGCGGTGCAAAGCGCCGGGAAGATTCCCATCGACGTGAAGCAGTTCCAGCTGGATCTGCTTTCTCTTTCCGGCCATAAACTGTATGCCCCGAAGGGCATTGGCGCGCTCTACGTTCGCGGCGGAACTCGCCTGCAGCAACTCCTTTATGGCGGCCACCACCAGCGTGGAGTTCGTCCTGGCACCGAGAATGTTGCCGGCATCGTCGGCCTCGGCAAAGCCGCGGAGATCGCTCGCCGCTCGCTCGCGAACGACGCCACGCGCTTGAGCGCGCTCCGCGATCAACTCGAGCACGGTCTTCTGCGTCGGGTACCCCATTCGCGCATCAATGGTGGCCACGGCGTGCGCACTCCAAACACTGCCAATCTTGTTTTTCCCGGCGTCGAAGGCGAAGCGCTGCTCATCGCGCTGGACCTGAAGGGCCTGGCCTGCTCGACCGGTGCCGCTTGTTCCTCCGGCGCCGTCGAGCCCTCTCACGTCCTCACAGCCATCGGGTTACCCGCCGAAGAAGCGCGCGCCAGCCTGCGCTTCAGCCTCGGCCGCCACACCACGCAAGCCGACATTGATCTTGCTTTGCAGATCATCCCCGCGGCTGTCGCGCAACTTCGCCAACTCTCTCCGACCTATCAAAGGGAGTCCGCCGGCAAGAGCTAGTCGTAGTTCCTTGGCCGCGTCATTTCGAACGGAACGCCAACTTTTTTGTCCCCGAGCGATTCCGGCAAGGAGCAACCCCTTTTTCGATTTTTCCGGACCGTGCCGAGTCCGCTACAATGAAATGGTCAGCATGCATGCCGCGATCCAAGTCGACACGCTTCCCGAGCGCCGGGAGACCCAGCAGGGCCTTGTCGCCGTAGCCATGTCCGGCGGCGTCGATTCCTCGACCGTCGCCGCGCTTCTGCAGCAACAAGGCCGTTCTGTCGTCGGCCTTACCATGCAGCTCTGGAACCAGCGCCGCTTGCCCGTGTTGCAAGGCGACGGCCCGGCGCAGCATCGCTGCTGCTCCCTCGACGACGTCTATGACGCGAAGGCCGTCGCACGGCATTTGCACTTTCCGCATTATGTGGTGAATTTCGAACAGCAGTTCGAGTCGCGCGTGGTGCGCCCTTTTGTGGATCACTATCTCGCCGGCCGCACGCCGATTGCTTGCACCAATTGCAATACCGACGTAAAGTTCGAGCCGCTGCTGCGTATGGCGCGGCAAATCGGAGCCGAGCGGCTCGCCACCGGCCACTACGCCCGCATTCGCAAGAATGATGAAACAGGACGCTGGGAACTATGGCGCGCCCGCGACGATACTAAGGATCAGTCGTATTTTCTGTGGGGCCTGTCGCAGGAGCAGCTTTCGCAGAGCGAATTTCCTCTCGGTGAACTCACGAAGGAGGAAGTGCGGGCGCTGGCCAGGCGCGCGAATCTTCCCGTCGCGGAAAAACCGGACAGCATGGAGCTGTGCTTCGTGCCCAACGGTAACTACGTGCAGTTCATCGATGCGTATTCGCGCGAACGCGGAACTCCTCTAAACGACGCGGAAGGCGAGATCGTCGACGAAGACGGCTACGTGATCGGCCGCCACAACGGTGTTCACAACTTCACCGTCGGTCAGCGCAAGGGGCTGGGCTTCGCCGCCGGCAAGCCGCGCTATGTTCTTTCGATCGATCCGCAAAACAATCGTGTCGTGGTCGGCGAGGACCAGGCTCTTCGCAGGAAAACCTTTGAAGTCGAAGGCGTGAATTGGGTTTCCCTAGGAAAGTCATTGGGACCTCTGCGTGCGACGGTCAAAATTCGCCACAAGCACGATCCCGCGCCGGCCATCGTCGAAGCTCTCGGCGATACTGGCGCTCGCATCACCTTCGACACACCGCAGCGCGCCATCACTCCCGGTCAAGCCGCGGTCTTCTACGAGGACGAACGCGTCCTCGCCGGCGCCTGGATCGCAGGTTAGCTCGGTTATCGCCGCGTGGCTTCGCGAGCCTACCGCAGTTCGAAGCCGCATCGAGGTGGATAGGTATCGGTCCGGCGTCCTCGGACTACAGATTTAGCGGGAACGATTCGATAGGGGCTAGATTCACGGGCGAGACCGTGCTCACAGGAAGCGCTAGCTGGCGGCGTTCAGGCTGACCTTTGCGGTCTCAACTAGATGAAGAGCTCTTCTTCTTGCGGTTCGCGGGGCTCATCGCTGCGGCGGCGCTCCGAGCGGCCATCCCATCCCCGCCGACGAGAACGAAGGAGATCGAGGCCGACCTTAATTCCCTGCACCAATGCCGAGGCTTTGTGCATGGGCCGCCAGAAACTGTTTTTGACTTGCGAGCCGGCATCTTCGACCGCCTCGAGCGCGCCGGTCAGGATGTGGTCCAGGTGCACCAGCTGCCCCCGCAGACGGTCCGCCGCTTCCGTGAACACGCGGTCCACTTTCTGGGCTTGCCCTCGTGCCAGATAAACAATATGCGACGCGTCGTTCACCATGCCAGAGATTTTGGGCTGCGTATCGTCGAGGAGAATCTGCACGCGCGTGAGAATCGGCCCCATGCGCGACTGAACTTCGCCCACCACGCGGTTCACATTCTGGCTGGTGCGGCGCATCTCGAGAAGCAGTACTGTCAGAATCACCACTTGCACAACCAGAGCCAGCGCCGCGACAATGCTGAAGATTTCGAGCCACACCTGCATACCTGCCCCGCTTGCCCCGCTAGGGGCCGAAACCCGGTTCTCTCGGCCACTTCGTCTTTACGACTGCTTCGACTCCCGCAGGTAAGCTTCGCGTCCTGCTTCAACCGCTGCCGAAATCGAATCCTTCTTGCGCACCGCCACTTCCTTTCCGCGTTCGATCAGTTCATCGGCGCGCTCGCGCAGTTCGCGCGCTTTGCGCTGCGCGTATTCCTTGCCTTCATCCGCTTTCTTCGAAAGAAAATCGCGCGTCTCATCGCCGGACTTTGGCGCGAAAAGGACGCCCACCAGGGCGCCAATACCAAGACCAACCAGAAAGTAAGTCACCTTGGAGCCTACGTTGTCCGCCATAACAACCTCCATAAGACACCGTAGCACAGCCATCGTGAAGCTGCAATCGCGCCTAACCAGTATGGGTCATTCGAAACGGTTACCGCTCTTCCGAGTGCAGCAGGCCCGCAAGAATCTTTTCGGCGCTTTTTCGCGAAATAATCTCGCTTAGTTTTTCCACGCCAGCTCGCTGAATATTTGCGATGCTCCCAAATTCTTGCAGCAGTTTCTGTGCCGTCCTCGGTCCTACGCCTGGGATGTCGCTCAGCATGCTGTGGGTTTGCCGCTTCCCGCGGCGCTGGCGATGAAACGTCACAGCGAAGCGATGCGTCTCGTCGCGAATTTGTTGAATCAAGTGGAGCACCGGCGAATGACGCTCCAGCACGATGGGTTCGTCTTCCTGACCTAGAACGAAGAGAATTTCTTCCTTCTTGGCGATGCTGGCCACGGGCTGATTGATGATTTGGAGCGATTCCAGCGCCTGCGCCGCGGCGTGCAACTGCCCGATGCCGCCGTCGATGAGGACGAGGCTTGGCAATTCTTTCCTCTCTTCCTGCAAGCGGCGGTAGCGGCGCGTGACCGCCTCGCGCATGCTGGAAAAATCGTCGTTCAAGCGCGGCAGCGGGCCATCGCCGCCATTACCGCGAATGATGAATTTGCGGTAGTCCGATTTCTTCATCCGCCCGTTCTCCCAAACCACCATGGACGCAACCGTATCGGTTCCCTGAATGTGCGAAATGTCAAAACTCTCGATGCGTTTGGGCTCTTCGAGCAGGTTCAGGGCATTCTGGAGCGCTTCCCCGATGGCTCGCGAAGTTGGCTTCAGGACGCGGAAGCGCTGTTCGAAGGAGTGTTTGGCGTTGTTCTCCACCAGATCCAGAAAGGCGCGCTTCGAACCGCGGTGCGGCGTGAAAATCTCCACTTTGTGCCCGGCGCGTTCGGTGAGCGTTTCCTCGAGCAATCCGCGTTCTTCAAAGTCTTCGGCGACATGAATCGCTTTCGGCAGATATTCGGCTTCGAGATAAAGCTGCTTCAGCAGAGAAGGCACAAACTCCTTGGCATCAAATTCCTCGAGATCTTCCCAGTAAAATTCGCGGCGATCCACTACGCGCCCTCCGCGCAAATGGAACAGATTGGCAGCCACAAGAGGCGCCTCGGCGTAGTAGGCAAAAACGTCGGTATCGTCGCCCTGCACGGCGGCGATGCGCTGGCGCTGCTCGATATCTTCGAGGGTGCGCAGCAAGTCGCGGTACGCCGCCGCTTGTTCGAACAACTCTTTCTCCGCAGCGGCGGTCATGCGTTCTTCGAGGCTTTTTATCAGGTCGTGCCTACGTCCTTCGAGGAACATGCGCGCGTCGCGCGCTGCCTCCCCGTAGCGCTCATCGGTGGTGAGCCCGGACACGCAGGGACCGAGGCAGCGCTTGATGTAGTACTGCAAGCAAGGTCGTGGATGGTTGCGCGTCAGATCCACCGTGCACGATGGGACCATAAAACGCTTGTGAATGAAGTGCAGAATACGCCGCGCCAGGCCTGCGGGAAAATACGGCCCGAAATAAAGCGAACCGTCTTTCCTGATGCGCCGGGTGAAATAAACGCGCGGATACTTTTCCGCGGCGGTGAATTTGATGTATGGATAGGTTTTGTCGTCGCGCAGCAGGACGTTGAATTTCGGACGGTATTTCTTGATCAGATTGTGTTCGAGCGCCAGGGCTTCGCGTTCGTTGCCCACCACGATGGTTTCAAGGTCGGCGATTTCACGCGCCAGCGAACCGGTTTTTGCATCCACCCAGCGTGACTCGGTGAAATAGGAACGCACCCGGCTGCGCAGATTGCGCGCTTTGCCGACGTACAAGACCGTCCCGCCGGCATCCTTGAACAGATATGCGCCGGGGCTCTCGGGAAGTTGAGCGGCTTTTTCGCGGGGCTCCATCTAGAGTTACTTGGTTCTAGGCTTTAGGTGCACAAACTGCACCTGCACCAGGCCCTTTTTCGGCTTTGTTTTCGCGGCACAACTTCCATCATACTAAAGGGAATCGCAAGGGAGGGAGGGAGCTCCGGACGGCTATGAGATTCAAGACCTTCATTCGATGGCTCGTGGCTCTGGGCGTTCTCGAGATGGCGTCCGCGGGCTACGGCCAGGGTCCGCAGCAGGAGTCCTCGTCGAAGCCTCCCGACGCCGGGGCCCCTGCGTCTGCCAAGAAATCCGACAAATCCGACAAACCCGGCAAATCCGATACCGATTCCACGAAGAACGCGCCGGATCAGCCAAAGTGGGATCCCCTGCGCGCAGAAAACGACATTGAAGTGGCCCAGCACTACATGCATATCGGGGATTACGACGCGGCCATCGACCGCCTGCAAGACGCCATCGACTCCAAGCCGGGCTACGCGATTCCCTTCCGCTACCTCGGCGAAGCACAGGAGAAAAAGGGGCTGAAAAAGCAGGCCATCAAATCCTACCAGCGCTACCTCGATTTGTATCCGCGCGCAGAAGACGCGGCAAAAATCAGAAAGAGAATCGACAAGCTCTACAAGGAAGTAGAAAAAGAGAAGAAGGGCTAGCGTTGCTCGCGAAACGGGAAGGGCTGTGAGTTAGGCAGCAGCCAGTGGGCCGGTCGCAACTGGCAGGGATTCGTTTAGGGGAAAAGTGGATGTTTCGCCGATTGCCGGGGTCGCCTGCTCCAGCAACAAGGCTAAACGCTAGAGCGAAAAGGAGGCTAGCCACGATGAGATGCCGTCGGTTCCTTATCATCCCCATCGAGCAGGCCTGCTCGCAGTGCTCCTCATAGGGCAGCTTTCGCCTCCGGGTAATGCATAGACCGGCG
>Ga0126371_10001422_pt1 | contig 20215 bp, 18 predicted proteins | sample PanSoiMetaPlot_4_FD_110145 | JGI IMG/M metagenome (GOLD analysis project Ga0126371, IMG submission 110145) | Tropical forest soil microbial communities from Panama - MetaG Plot_4 | ecosystem: Environmental > Terrestrial > Soil > Tropical forest > Bulk soil | place: Panama | collected 2016-02-17 | reverse complement strand
CTAATTGCCTCATTTTCCGATTTTCCAAGTTCCGTGGAACCAATGCTCTCCAAAAATTTTTGGTCACCGGTCATGCGACGGTGACCGTATGCGAGACGGGTAACAGGCGGAAAACGATGCAGGGAATTGATCAGCGCAGGATGCTGAGAGATGTCCTGTTTGGCGCCGCTGCCGTCACCGTTGGTATCACGTTGATGGCAGATGCAGGTGAGGCGACACCACTGGCCCGGAGCGGCTTGGTCGCAAGTCGGCAGTTCTTTACCGGAAGCGACCCTGAGCAGGAGGAAGAAAGGTCATGAGCAATCTGGTCGTACTCGACTTCGACGGCATGCATACCGCTGACGAGGTCTTGAACAAGCTGAGATCGATGCAAAAGGAGTATCTGATCGATCTCGAGGACGCCTGCGTGGTCGAACGCGACAAGAACGGCAAGATCCACATCAAACAATCCGTGAATCTCACGGCTCTCGGCGCCGCCGGCGGCGGCAGCAGGGGCGCCTTGTTGGGCGCCATCGTCGGCCTTCTGTTTCTCAATCCGCTCGCCGGAATGGCCATTGGCGCACTCACCGGAGCGGGCGCTGGAGCTTTGGCCGGATCGCTTTCGGACTACGGGATCCGCGACGACTTCATAAAACAGCTGGGCGAGACGATCCCGAAGGAGTCTTCGGCCCTGTTCATCCTTTTCCGCAGCGTGAACGAGGACAAGGTGCTTCCGGAGCTCAAGGCCTACAAGCCGCGCATACTCCGGACCTCCCTCTCCAACGAAGGAGAGCAGCGGCTCAAGTCGGCGCTCGCCGCCGCCGCCTGATCACGGCCACCATTGGCGCGACGGGCGTCTGCGCATGCAGATCGCGGACGCCTGCCGTCACGACGACCTCCAAGTTCGCCCTTGCGGCGCGGGCCGGAAAGCGGGACGCTCGGCGCCAATCTCGTCCGGAGATCGCCATGAGCTGGACCGCGCTTGCCAGCGCCGAGAGGGGGCCGGGGCTGTGACGGGTTCGCTGAGCTCGCACGGCCGCTTCGCGTGGTACGAGCTGATGACGACGGACGTGGCGGCCGCCACGGCTTTCTACACCGAGGTCACCGGCTGGCGTGCGCGCGATGCGTCGGCGCCGGGCACGACCTACACGCTGGTGGCGGTCGGCGATAGCGCGGTCGGCGGGCTGATGAGCCTGCCCGCGGATGCACGCAAGGCCGGCGCAACGCCGCGCTGGGTGGGATATGTGGGCGTCGACGACGTCGACGCTGCCGCCGAGCGGATCGGGCAGCTCGGCGGCATCGTGCACGTCCCGCCGATCGACGTTCCGGACATCAGCCGCATCGCGATCGTCGCCGATCCGCAAATGGCGATGTTCGGGTTGATCACCTGGCTTGGCGCCGACCAGGAGCGCGCCGTCCGATCGGGTGCACTTGGGTGCGCCCGATGGCACGAGCTGCTCGCTGCCGACGCGAAGACGGCGCTCGTCTTCTATGCCGAGCTGTTGGGCTGGCAGAAGGCGGAGACCGGGTTCGATCCCGGCGGGACGTACCAGCTGTTCTCTACTGGCGGACAGACGGTCGGCGGCCTGTGCACCAAGCCCGCGACGGTGCCGGTGCCGTTCTGGCTGTACTACTTCAGGGTCGGCGACATCGACGCGGCCGCCCACCGCGCCAAGGCCGCCGGCGGCGAAATCCTTGAAGGCCCCCTCGATGTGATGGGCGGCGCCTGGGTGGCCCGCTGCATTGACCCGCAAGGCGCCATGTTCGCGCTGATCGGCCCGCGGGGCAAAAGCGCGGCCGGGTATTTCGAGGGCACCACGTCGCGCAGCCCGTCCGATGCGCGCAGCCGGCGCTGGTCGTGGTAGAGCCAGCTAGATTCACTCATCGGCGCGTGTTCTTATCGGCGAACCGGTATCCACTTCGCCGGGACACGCGCTAGCCCGGCGCCGGCGCGGCGCGGCCGATTGCAAAGTGGCCGACCGCACCTTCGATATGGAACGCAATCCCCGCCATGTTCGCGAACAGATCGATATTGGTGCTGCCGATCGCACAGCCGCCGAGGCCCATGTCGGTCGCGATCAGATAGAGCGTCTGCAGCAACACGCCGACATCCTTCAGGATGAGCGCATAGGCGATCGAGCTGTATTTCCACGACACGCGGCCGAAGCGCGCCGTGATCGTGATCACGATTTGCGGAGGGACGGACGCGCCCATCGCCAACGTGGCGCCGGCGAGCAGCGCGTCGAGCTCATCCGCCGGGACCTCGATCCGCACCAGCGCATGCGCCTCGGCGTCGTAGTGATAGAAGCCGCGGGCAAGCCCGTCACAGGCGTCGACTGCCAGATAGAGCTCGAGCTCGTAGCTCGCGCCGGCCGACGGATACGGCCTGACCGTGTAGGTCAGCGGCGGGCCGCCATCCTCGGACGGGGCCGTCATGGTCGAACGGATGCGCGCGGTGCGGTCGAGGAAACACGCCAGCTCGGTGAGTGTAATCGGATGCCGGTCGTCGAAATCGCGCACCGAATGGCGGTCGCGCAGGAGCTGCGCGACCGGCGAGACTGCGTCCGTAGAGGACAGCGCGCGAAGATCGATCCTCGGTCCAGGCCAGCCGGGCCTCACCGCTGGAAGCTCCGGAACCACGCCGGCGTGCGGATAGGTCCCGCCTGTCGGATTGGCGTGCCGCCCCTCGGTGCTGCGCGCGTGAAACAAGAGATCATGGAAATCCCAGACCACGAGGCTGTCGTCGCCTTCAACCGCGCGCAGGCCCTCGTCGCCGGCGGCGCCGGTCTTGAACAGCATCTGGCAGTCGACGAGCAGTGCGAGAAGCTCGACCCCGGGAAAGCCGGCTTGCCGGCGCAATCGCCCGATCCGCCGCGGCGTCGACAAGGTGGCCAGGGCGGCCGCGACCCGCGGATCGCGAATCCTGAGCAGGGCGCCGGCGCGCGGCGATTCCAGCACCATCGCGTCGGCGCGCCGGCGCAGGTAGGCGAAGCGCGACAGCACGAGCGCGTCGCTTTCGCGCAGCGGCTGGGTCTGCGGCCAATAGTCGGGAAGCTGTGGCTCTATTACGACCTGCTCGCCGCCGCGCGAGCCGCGCAGGCAGTACTCCACCAGGCCATGGCGGGCGAGGCGTCGGAGCAGGCGATCGATCTCCTGGTCGCTGGTGCGGCGGCCGGATGCAAACGCGGCGAGCCGCAGCCCCTTGCGCAGGTCTTGCGCGCGCTTCACGGCTCCGGGGCTCAACGTTCCCAGGCCGAGCGCGCGACCTTCGATGCTCGCGGCAACTCTGCCGTTGCGGTCGGCCTGAAGCACGACGTGATCGACGACCCTGGCGCAAAGCGTTGCCGGCACCGTCCCTCGGCCCCGCTTTCCCTGCTGCGCGCGCACGCCGGGATGACCTCAAGTGCGAGGGTGCAGCGGATTGAGATCGCCTTCCGCCAGCGGACGCTCGTGCCACCCGAGCTTGACCGGCACGTCGTAGAGTCGGCCGGGACCGAAACGGCGATAAAAATGCCGCAGGCCGGGCACGATCACCCGGACGACCGGAACGTCGATGTCGGGACGCGTCTGATCGAGGACGAGGAAATCGAGACCCAGCCGCTTGGCGACGTCGACGCAAGCCAGCACCTGGTCGCGAGTATCGAGCCGGCCGAACTTTTGGCCGAGGTCTGGCCGCACCGGTGGACTGCCGTCCGGCAGCAGATAAGGATGATCGCGCAGATGGAATGGCGGCTCATCCGATCCGCCGGTGTCGCGCCCGCCCATCAGACCGATCGAGAGAAACTGGTTGAGCTCGGTCAGCGCCCGCAGCAGCGCGATCCGCGCATCGAAGTGCGAGCCCGAGCCGTACTCGACGAGATCCCGGCCGTTCTCCGTGGCGTGTGACATCGCCACGAAGCTCGGGATTCCGAGATCGTTGGTGATGTCGATCACCCAGACCCGACGCCCGGTCGCGGCGAGCTGGGTCGTCAGATCGCGGACGTAGGAGTCGTCGAACTGACCGAGGTCGACCTCCGGCCGCGGCACGCGGTTGTACCACCAGATCGCATAGGAATCGCGCTCGACCAGCTCGAGAAAGCCCTGGACGATCGCTTCCTCGCGCGTGTTGCCGGCCGCGCAGCCGTTGGAATCCGCGTTGATGTGATTGATGTCGGAATCGCCGCGATGGAAGAAATACAGGAGGCCGGTCGGCAGGAACCTGAAGCGCTGGTCGCGCAGCGACCACGCCGGCGACCACTCGGTTTCGGCCGAGCGGTTGAATGGCGCCGGCGTCGGCGTGCTCTCGCCCTCGCCCAGCTCGCTGCCCGGTATCTGCGCCAGCCGCCGGCGATATTGCGCGTCGCTGAAGTGCAGCACCTCGTTGGGAAGGATGGCGTCGCCCGGCGGGAAATCGGTGAACCGCCGCGTCACCCTGATCTCGTCGCCCTGGAAGATCCCAGAATAGCGCTCGATCGCCTCCATCAGCGCGCTCGCCTCGCCCTGCTCCGCCGTGCTGCCCTTGCCGAAGCTGCCGCCCTGCAGCCCGGCCCTGAGCTCTTCGACCGACATGGCGGGCGCTGAGAAATTGTGGCCCGCGAAGTAATTGGTGTTGAGCGGCAGATCGACCTCGATCCGCTCGAGGCGCGACACCACGCCGGTGAGCGGGCTCACGTGCCTGCGGTTGCGCGCCACGGTGGCGTGCGACGACACGCTGCGATAGCCGCCGCTGGTCATGACCAGCTTGGTGCCGGCGACGAGATCGATCGGCGCCGGCGCACGGTTCGGGTCGGTCAGCTCCTTGCTGCCGCAGGTCGGACATTGCGGGCGCCGCGACACGTGGTGGCGCGTGATGGTCGAGCCGGCGAGGTCGAAGCTGATGAGGTTGTCGCACAAGTCGGTGCGGAACTCGGTGGCGATCGCCTTGGCGATCTCGACGGCTGCAAGCTGGATGGCGCTCTGCCCGAGCGGATTACGCGCGAGTGGCGACACCGCGACGCGGCGCGCCGGGCCGCGCTCGAGAAAGCCTCTGACCTCGCGGTTGCGGATCATGCGATCGAACAGGCAGGTCCAGCAGGCGCCCTCGCCCGGCCTGAACACCGGCCCGACCAGCGGCACGACACCGGCGGGCCGAACGAGCAGCCAGGACGCACGGTCGGCGACGCGCTTGCGGTTGAGCTCGGCGAGCTGTCGCTCGAGATAGTCGTGCACCAGCGTGACGGTGAGGTCGGCGGCACCCTTGACGACGCGGACGCCGAGCTTGCCAAGGGCGGCGCCGAGTTCCCTCGCACCCTTCACGTCGAGCGCTTCGATGCGGACGCGACATGCCTGCAGGTTCTTCTCGGCAGCTCCTGGCGGCAGGCCGATGCTCGCCCAGTAGGCGGCCGCCGGCCCCGCGGGCGAACGCGACGCCGCAACGACGTAGCGACGGTCGAGCAGGCGCTTCAGAGCTTCACGGATCGCGTCGGACGGGAACGTCCGCTCGAGCTCGCGCACAAGATCGCGAACGCGCGCACCGTCCTTCCCGATCGCGGCGGCCAGCGCGCAATAAAGCTCGCCGTGCAGAAAGAACTTGCGGTCCTCGGAATAGAGGCACACCGCATTGGACGGCAGCACAAAGACGGAGAAATTCGGCGCAAACCGCACAACCGCTTTGCCGTCGATTGGCGTTGAGCTGCTGGCGCGCTGGCGCGTCGCGACGTCGGCACGCGCGCCTCGACGTTTCTTGCCGCCAGTGTGGATCACCATTTGTGGGGCGCGGTTGCTCGGGTTCGCGAGAGCGCCGTCGTCAGGCCTCTGTTACCTAACCTTGGCCAGCGCCAAGACTGAAAAAGCCGGGGCCGGGTCCAGCAAGACCCGGCCTCGACGAGCCACATCTCGCCAACGCTCGCGGGGCGCGCCCGGCGCCTAGCACCAGCGGCAACGGCCCCAGGACGCGCAGCATCCCCAACCGCAGCTGCAGCCGGCGCAGCCTCTCCAGCCGCAGCCGCAACGACAGCCACAGCGGCAGCCGCGGCAGCCGCACCGGCCCCACCCCCACTGTGCGACCTGCACGCCAAGGTCACGCTTCGCGAGGTTTTCCTTGTCGAAGACGTAGAACGTCAACAAGCTGACGTCGGAAATCTCTTCCTCGCCTAGCGTGATTTGTGGATGCGGTACAGCGTCCAACGACTGATCGTCGGCGACCGATCCGGTGGTCGCCGCGGATGCGCCGCCGGCCAGCGACAGCGACATGCCGGCAACCCCCATGACCGGCAAGGCTGTCATCCGACGCTTTGGCTTCGAAGCCCGCTTCGCGTGCGTCATGCTAAAATCCTCCCTTCATGCCGAGGACTCCTCGGCGAATGGTGGACCACGTCAGGTTAGCAGCGTTCGTCCGACCTGCACAGGAGCATTGAGGATTGGACCATGCAAAACTGCGATCACATGCTTGCGATAATGCGGCGCTCGACATCGCGACCGGCGGCGTGGCGCAATCGAACCGGGGTGGGTGAGTTTCAAGTCACCGCAGGTGGGTAAGGCGGAACCGCAATGTCGGATTTTGATCTCCCATCATCGATATCAATCGTGCTCGGCGCGCCGCAGCAACCGGTCTTCGGTCTTGCGGCACTGCGCTTTGAGCTCAACTGCTCGACGCAAATATCACCTCGAGTGATGTCCGCGATTGCTGACCCCAGTCGCAGCCGGGGTGTAGCGATCACGCCATCGATTTACGAAACCAGCTTGGTGCGCAGTCGAGCGAACTCCTGGTCGGTAATCGACCCCGATTTTTTGAGACGATCGAGCTTCTCGATTTCGTCGGCAACGCTGAAGCCGACCACACGCCGCAGCTCTTCACGCGCCTGTTGCGCCTGTTGGCTGTTTCGCTCCGCCATCGCCCTCGATTGGGTGATCACGTACGCTAATATGGCAAGATAGGGGAACACGATCAGGGCTATCACCCATATCGCCTTGCCCCAGCCGGATATGTCGTGACGCCGGAACAGGTCGCCTATCACGATAATGAGGAGCCAGAACCACAGGACGAACATGAACACCGCGAAGGCGTCGGTCAGGAAATTGCGGAACGTGAAGCCTTCCGAGAGGAAGAACATGGCGAACCCTCCTGCTATTTTGACGAGACGGATCCATTGCGGGCGTCGCGCGCCGCTTGGGCATTTCTCGTCGCTTGCGATACGCTCCCGACCCTTGCGCGAGCAACTCGGGTGCGCCGCCGTCTACTGGGCAGCGGATGCATGCTTTCGCTCGGCGCGCCTTCGGCCTGCGGTCGCGGAAGAAACTGAGCCGCACGGCGCATGACGAGAGCCCGGCGTGCGGCTTCGATGTGCGCAGTCCGCGCCTGCAGCTTCTCCAGGCGATCGATCTCCCTGTTCACCCGTTTCAGGGCGGCGGCGAATACCTGCTTGCGCCGCAGAGGATGCTCGGCTGTGCCCGGAAGGCTTTGTCCTCTCGGCGCCCCCTTGGCGCGCGCTTCACGCCGCTTTGCGTGTGCCAATGTGCTCTCCTTGTCGCGCATGTCGCGCAGGCGCTGGCGCAATGCCTTGAGGTCATCGAGCCCGGCCTCATAGATTTCGGGATGATGACTGCGCAAGATGGTCCCGTGCTCGTCATAGCTGAGGATGCTGCGCTCGAACTTGCAGGGTAGGGACATGAATTGCCCTCCTCGCTCCGCCGAACAGTTGGTCCGCGACTGAAAGGTCTCGCCTGGCGGCCCTACTGAGGGTTGCCGTCGGTTTCGCGCATCCGCACGGCGCCGAGATCATCAGCGCCCGTCGAGCGGCTCTTCGCAAGTTGCCAGGAAGAGCCGCCAGATTTGGCTACAACGACCGGAATCCGTATCCGCCAACCTGCGGCCACGGGCCAAGAGGTCATGACCTCGTAGCAGGAAGTGGTCGCGGACGTTGGATTCCCGGTCGACTTGGCTTCGGCGGACGAGCTACTGGGCGGCCTGGCCGTCGCCACCCGTGCCAACCGGCCGGACCACCCCAGCCCTTGCCGCGCCGCCAGTTAAAGCCACACCGGTACCAGCCGCCGCCCCGCCATCCGCCGTTGTACCAGCAGTAACGGTGGCCTCTCCAAGAGAACTGAACCGTCTCCACGGCGGCAAGTTCATCGGCTGCCGCCCGCAAGGCGCTGAGATCAATCACGGCCGCATGAGAGCGCCCGCCGATCATTGCACCCATGACGGCGAGGGTCGCGGTCAATGTCAGACAGATTTTGCGCATTTGTTTCTTCCTTGTCAGGTATCCTGATGGGCCGTATTCGGCGGCCAATATCAGTCGTCGCGCAATCTTCGCCCTTGAAGCTCTGAACCCGCTGGCGGGGATCCAGTTGCATCACGTGCAGTTGGACCAAGGGGCAGCACAGAAGAGGTCTGCATACATCCACAACGTCCTGAAGGTGCGCTGGTGCTCCCGAAGGACATCGTTGGAGGTCCGAGTCGTGTCAGAAAGGGCGAAGCTCATTATATCGGTTGGGCAAAGAAGCATCGTCCGATCCGGAATTCGCGGCCCGCAACGCGGTCGCGCACCAGCTTGGGTCCGCCATGCCGACTGAACCCGTCAAGGAACCGCAAATCCGACACGTCGGCGAGGCGCGCGATCCCGTGCTTGTCGATCTCGCGCTGCAGGGCGGCGGATCGCACGGCGCATTCACCTGGGGGGTGCTCGATCGGCTCATGGATGAGCCGTGGCTGCGCATCGACGGGATATCGGGCACGTCGGCCGGCGCGATGAACGCCGTGGTGCTGGCCAGCGGCTTTGCGGCCGATGGGCCCGCCGGCGCCAAGTCCGCATTGCACGCGTTCTGGCGGCGGGTCGCCGACTCGGCGCGGTTCAGCCCCATCCGGCGAAGCCCTCTCGACGTCTTCCTCGGCCGCTGGACCCTCGATACGTCACCCTTCTATCTCGCTTTCGATCTGGCGAGTCGGGTCTTCTCGCCCTATGACCTGAATTTCGCCGGCGCCAATCCTCTGCGCCAGGTCCTGGCCGAGTCGGTCGATTTCGCGCAGGTTGCGCGTTGTCCGATCCGGTTGTTCGTGACGGCGACCAACGTTCACACCGGCCGTGGGCGCGTGTTTCGCAACGCCGAACTTACGCCCGATGTCCTGCTTGCGTCCGCCTGCCTGCCGACTCTCTTCCATGCGATCGAGATCGATGGCGAGCCTTATTGGGATGGCGGCTATTCCGGCAACCCGACGATCACGCCGCTCGTACGCGACTGCGAGTCGCAGGACACGCTTCTCGTCGCGGTCAACCCGGTCGAACGACCCGGGACGCCGCGCTCCGCGCGCGAAATCCTCGACCGGCTGAACGAAGTCTCGTTCAACGCCACGCTGCTCAAGGAACTGCGCATGATCGCGCTGTTGCGGCAGGTCGCGGACGCGGGGAGCTCCGAGGGACGCAAGTGGGCCGAGATGCGCATTCATCTCATCGCCAGCAAGATTCTCGCCGAGCTCGGCGCATCGTCGAAGTTCAACGCCGAATGGGACTTCCTTTGCATGCTGCGCGACGAGGGCCGCCGTGCCGCCGAGGCCTTCCTGACGGCGGACAGCGAGAACATCGGCAAGCGCTCGTCGATCGATCTGGATATCCTCTTGCAGCAGGTTTGACGCCATGGGCCTCGTCGGAATCCTCGTTGCCCTTGGTCTGCTCATCGGGCTCTCGTTCCGCGGCTGGAGCGTGCTGCTGCTCGCACCCGCCGTGGCTGTCGTCGCCGCGGCGTTCGCCGGAGAGCCCCTGCTCGCCCATTGGACGCAGACTTTCATGGGCAGTGCTGCACAGTTCGTCGCGCAATTCTTCCCGATATTTCTGCTCGGCGCACTGTTCGGCAAGCTGATGGACGACAGCGGGTCGGTACAGGCCATCGCGCAGTTCATGAGCGGCAAGCTCGGGCATCGCCGCGCGATCCTCGCCGTCGTGCTTGCGGGAGCGCTCGTCACCTACGGTGGCGTGAGCCTTTTCGTCGCCTTTTTCGTTTTGGCGCCGATGGCGCGGGAATTGTTCAGTGCAGCGAACATCCCGCGTCGGCTCATGCCGGCCACGATTGCACTGGGCACGTCCACGTTCACGATGTCGGCGATGCCCGGGACGCCTGCGATCCAAAACACGATCCCCATGCCCTTCTTTGGCACCACGCCGTTCGCAGCGCCCGGATTGGGAGTGCTCGCGTCCGCGATCATGCTCGCGTTCGGCCTGTGGTGGCTCGGGCGCGCCGAGGCGTCGGCGCGCAAGTCCGGCGAAGGCTACGGCGGAGAAGCGGAACTCGGCAGCGGCACGGCCGCAGACGATCAATTCATTCGCGCCCGCGCGACATCGTCCCACGAGTTCGACCCGGCCGAAATACCGCATGGCAAACACGGCGATGTGCCTCCGCCGATCGCCACGGCGACCATCCCGCTCGTCGTGGTCGTCGGCGTGAACCTGCTGATGTCGCTCCTGATCCTGCCACGCCTCGACTTCTCGTTCCTTGCGCAAGAACGCTGGGGCAGCACGTCCCTTGCCGGCGTTGCCGGAGTTTGGTCGGTCGCCGTCGCTCTCGCCGCCGCTACCGCGACGCTCGTCCTGCTCCATCGAGCCCGTCTGCCGGACCTGCGGGGCAGCATGGATGCCGGCGCAAACGCCTCGGTGCTCCCCATCTTCAGCGTGGCAAGCCTGGTGGGCTTCGGCGCCGTGGTCGCCGCGCTGCCCGCTTTCGCGGCGGTGCGCGACTGGGTGTTGTCGATATCCGGCGGACCTCTCGTCTCGCTTGCGATCGCGACAAACGTCCTTGCCGCCTTGACCGGGTCGGCATCCGGCGGATTGACGATTGCGCTCGACGCCCTTGGCGACACCTACCTGCAGATCGCCCAGACGACCGGCATCCAACCGGCACTCATGCACCGCATTGCTGTGATCGGCTCCGGCACGCTCGACAGCCTGCCTCACAACGGCGCCGTCGTGACGCTGCTTGCGGTCTGCGGCTCGACCCACCGCAAGAGCTACCTCGACATGGCGATGGCCAACATCGTCGGGCCGATCATCGCCTTGGCCGTCGTTATCATCTTGGCTTCGATGGTTGGATCCTTCTAGAGATCAACCAGCAAAAAAATTCCGCACGCCGCCAGGGCGCCGCTCCAGACCAGATCGAGATTGATCCATCCGCGGCGCAGGAAATCGACGCCGATCCAGTTGTAGACGGCGAGCGAGATCGCGCCGATCGTGGCGAGCATCGCGGCGGTGTGGACCCCGAGTGCGCCGAGCGCCGGGAGGACGGCGGAGCCGGTCGATGGCGCTGCCGCGCCGGTGCATAGCGGCAGCAGCGCCGGAACGAGCATCAGCCCGGCGCCGTGCGCGCCCGCCATGACGAACGACCATGCCAGCAGCCCGAGCATGCCGACTTGCATCCCGACGAGCGGCCGCCCGCGATGGCCACGCAGCGCGTGCCAGATCGCCCAGCCGATCAGCGCACACGCGGCGAGCCGCGCGAGCAGCGTGCGATCGACCAACTGCCCCAGCAGGAGGAATGCGGCGACCACCGCCGCAACCGCGCCCAGGTGGCCGAGCGCGATCGGGACGAGCGAGAGCGCGACCACTCGCTGGCTCTTGCGATGCAGCCCGAGAGCGACTGCGAACAGCCAGCCCATGGCGGGGTTGACGCCGTGATAGACGCCGAGCCCGGCAATGACGATCCACGGCCAGAGCCCGGCGGGAGCGTCACTCACGGATAGCAGTAGGAATCCGACGAGCAGTCGCCACCCTGCAGCCGCACCTGGTGCGGCAGCTGGCCCTTCGGCCAGTCGACGAAGAATTTCGGGTCGAACGTGATGCCGCCGTCCGGGCCAGCGTCGAGCTTCACCATCCAGCCGTCGAATCCGCCCTCGTAGAATTGCGGATCGATCGCGCCGTAGAGCGAATTGGTGAAGTAGACGCGCCGCCCGTCGCGGCTGACCTCGACCATCTGCGGCCCGCCGCTGAGCTTGCCGTTGCGCGCGCCCGGATGGCCCGCCCGCGCCACGATGCCGCCGATCCGCACCTTGCCGGTGAGTTTCGGGTTGAACGGATCCGACACGTCGTACTGCTGCAGGTCGCCGGTGCCCCAGCACGCGACGTAGAGGAAGCGGTCGTCCATCGACAGATCGATGTCGGTGACCAGCGGCGGGCAGGCCTTGAAGCCCTTGAGCACGGGCGGCAAGTGGTCCGGATCGGCGGGCTCGGCCGGGATCGAGATGATCTTCTTGACCGCCCATTTGTCGCCGTCGCGGTACCAGGTCCAGATCGACGACGACAGGTCCTTGAGGCTGATGACGCAGTTGACGAAGCCATACGGCTTGGTCGGGTCGTGCGCGGGCCGCAGCTCGAACACCAGCTGGTGCTCCTCGCCGAAATCGATCTCCTGGAGATGCTTGCGCTTGGTGAAATCCCAGAAGTGCAGCTTCCGGCCATATTTGCTGCCGAGCAGCACCTCGGGGACGAGCCCGTTCTCGAAGGTGTCGGGCGTGCCCCATTCGCTCGTCACCATGGTGTCGTAGCCGAGATGCCACCAGCCGTCATAGGCGAGCTGCTGCGGCCCGCGCTCGACCTCCCAGCGGCCGAGCGGCTCGAACGTCTCGTGATCCATCACGAAGATGCCGCCCGGCGCCTTCCCCTCGGCGTTGCCGAGCGCCGTGACGTAGATGCCGCCCGGACCGCAATGGGTCGTGTGCGGGCGGGTGTAGCCGGTCTTCTCGGCGATCTCGGCCGGCTCGATGATCTTGGCGATGGTCGGCTTGCGCGGATCGGGCTTGGTGTCGAGGATGTAGATGCGCGACGAGCGCAGTCCCGGCACCACGAGGTAGCGGCGCTCCACATGCGGATGCGGCGCGTTTGGGCACAGGCACGACGAGCACGCGTTCCAGCCGAAATGGTGGAATTCATCGCCCGCATTCGGCATCGCCACCATGCCGACGATCTGCCCGTAGGAGGCCGAGGCCGGATCGACATCGACGGTCGCGATGGCGTCCCCGGTTTTCCTGGCGGCGTCGAAGGCCGCCACGTAGGCGAGCTTTTCCGGCGGCGCCTTCGCGGCCTGCCGCGGAGAAGGATAGAAACTCGGATCTGGCTGCCATGTCGCCATCGATGCCTCCCATTGGGGCGCGCTCCTTTGGCGCGCCCGTGCGCGCGGAGCCGCCGCATGCAGTTGCGACCGCGGTACCGACTTCCTCATGATGTGGCGCCCGCCGATTGGCCGATGCTGCCCGGTTCGCCCTAGCGAGGACCTCGGCAAGTCCCGCCTCGATGGCAGCTTGCGCGAAGCTTACACAGGCATCGAGGTTGCGCAAAGCCTGCGCCGGTAATCGAGCGGGGCGACATGAGGCCGCGCAGGCGCTCGCGCCGAATGGGCCACGCCGACATCCGCCGATGGCCGCTCATTTGACTCGGCGACGATTGCGCCCTACTCGGAAGTAACAGCAATGAAATGCCATTCCATGTGATGGAATGAGCGCGGGGACCCGGACATGGCCCATCCCGATTTCGACGTCGTCGTCGTGGGCGGTGGCAATGCGGCGCTCTGCGCCGCGCTGGCGGCGGCGGAAAAAGGGGCGCGCGTCGCGCTGCTCGAGCGCGCCCCGGAGGAGAAGCGCGGCGGCAACTCGCGCTTCACCGGCGGTGGGTTCCGCATGGTCCATCACGGCGCCCAGGACATCAAACGCGTGGTGCCGGACCTGAGCGACGCCGACATCGCCCGCACCGATTTCGGCGAATACAGCCGCGAGACCTATCTCGACGATCTCGGGCGCATCACGCAGTACTTCATTGATCCCGATCTCGCCGAGACGCTGGTCGACAACTCGACCGACACGGTGCACTGGCTGATGGGCCGCGGCGTGAGATTCCTGCCGAATTACGGGCGGCAAGCCTACAACCACGAGGGCCGCTTCCGCTTCTTCGGCGGCGTCGTGATCTACGCCAACGGCGGCGGCGCCGGCCTGGTCGAATCCGAATACAAGGCGGCGGCGCAGCACGGCATCGCGATCCGCTACGGCGCGCGCGCGAGCGCGCTCTTGCGCGGCAAGCGTGGCATCGCAGGGATCCGTGTGCTGATCGACGGCGCCGAGGAGACGATCGCCGCCAAGGCGGTGGTGCTCGCCTGCGGCGGCTTCGAGTCGAACCGCGAGATGCGCGCGCGCTATCTCGGGCCCGGCTGGGACATGGCGAAGGTGCGCGGCACCCGCTACAACACCGGCGACGGCATCCGCATGGCGCTCGACATCGGCGCGCAGTCCTACGGCCAGTGGTCGGGCGCGCACGCGGTGGCGTGGGAGCGCTATGCCAGCGACTACGGCGACGTCGACGGCCAGCACAGCGCCGGCTATCGCCACTCCTACCCGTTCGGCCTCATGGTCAACGCGAACGGCGAGCGCTTCGTCGACGAGGGCGCCGACTTCCGCAACTACACCTACGCGAAATACGGCCGCGCCGTGCTGGCGCAGCCCGGCGGCTATGCCTGGCAGGTGTTCGACGCGCAGGCGCTGCCGCTGTTGCGCGACGAGTACAAGATGCGCGGCGCCACCAAGGTGCGCGCCGACACGCTGGAGGAGCTGGTCGCCGGGATGCAAGACGTCAACCCGGCCGGGTTCCTCAAGACCGTCCGCGAGTACAATGCCGCGGTGAAGCGCGACGTGAAGTTCGATCCCAACATCAAGGACGGCAAGTCGACCGTCGGCCTCGCGCTCGACAAGAGCAACTGGGCGAACACCATGGAGAAGCCGCCGTTCGAGGCCTACTCGGTCGGCTGCGGCATCACCTTCACGTTCGGCGGCGTGAAGATCGATCCCGCCGCGCACGTGCTCGACATCGAGGACGCGCCGATCCCCGGCCTCTTTGCGGCGGGCGAGCTGGTCGGCGGCCTGTTCTACTTCAACTATCCGGGCAGCGCCGGCCTGATGGCGGGCGCCGTGTTCGGGCGCATCGCCGGACGCAGCGCCGGCGAGTACGCCTTGGCGCGCTGAATTATCAAGTCGTCACGTCCGTGACGGCGTTGAAGCTGTTGTGGGACGGCGTTTCCGGCTACCTCGCGTGAATTTGGACTGCGAGATTCTGCTCGGCCAAGCGTTCCGAGCCGGCCGCTCCGCGTAAAGCCGCAGCCGGGTAACTGTGACGCGAAACAGTGTTTCTCGGGCGAACGCCGCGTCCCTCCCGTCTCGACCGGGCCCAAGTTCTCCGCGTGGTAGGCGCCCGCGGCGCGATGCCCTGGGAGCGAGGCACATGCCCAGCGATGCATGCGACCGGGCGCAGGAATGAGCAAAACAGCGCACATCGGTCCAATCCTCCGGCCGTGATGGCTGCGATCTTCCGTCGCCATCACGCGGCGGAGGCGAGGAGAACATCGACGCATTGTCGCCGGTGGTGCCGAGGCAGCTTCATCGCGTTGATGCGCGGTTCGAATATACCGTGCTGCTGCTGCTGCTGCAGGAGTGGCGGTGCGCTCGGCTCCTATCAGGCCGGCGTGCACCAGGCGCTGGCGGAGGCGAACCTGCATCCGGACTGGGTCGCCGGGATCTCGATCGGCGCGGCAAATGACGCAGCTCGCGGCACACGCAGGGCGGCTCGCGCTCTCGAAGGCACGATGCGTCGTTGCCCGTTCGCTCGCGGCTGCATGACGAACGCGCGACACTCGGTCTGTCCGCGAAACGCTCTGCGAGAAGTCGGGGCAGACAATTAGTGTGCTTTTCGTTCAAGTGAGGGCAAGATCGTCCAAGCGAGAGGCCGACCATTTGTTGTATTTGCGGTGTCCGCATGTCGCAAGATTACGGTGCGCACTCGCGTTGGGGGCACGATGGCAGATCTCTCGCGCAGGGCGGTGATTAAGGCAACGGGCGCGATTGGCGCGACCCTGTTGCCGGTCGGCTTGGCGCCCAATGAATCGGCGGCGCAGGAGCAGCGCCACGTCGCCGCTACGGACGGCGGTCTCGCGGCGGGCCCGCAGGCCCAAGCCACGGCCTATCTTTTCTTCAACGCGGAGGAGGCCGCCTTCGTCGAGGCGGCGGTCGCGCGTCTCATCCCGGCGGACGACAAGTGGGCGGGCGCCGTCGAAGCGGGCGTCCCGAATTATATCGACAAGCAGCTCAACGGAGCGTGGGGCGCGGGCGAGCGGCTTTATCGCAGCGGCCCGTGGCAAGCCGGCACGCCGAGCCAGGGGTACCAGCTGCCCTTCACGCCCGCCGAGCTCTTTCGGACCGCGATTGCGGCGATCAATGCGGAGCTCAAGGACACGCGATTCGCGAAGATGAGCGCGAGCGAGCAGGACGCCTATCTCCACAGCCTGGAGGCGGGCGGCAAGGACCTCGGCGGCGTGCCGTCCAACGTGTTCTTTGCCGACCTCTGGGAGGCCACCGTCGAGGGCTTCTTCAGCGATCCGGTCTACGGCGGAAATCGCGACATGGTGGCGTGGCGCATGATCGGGTTCCCCGGCGCCTACGCCTCCTACTACGACCTTGTCCACCAGCACGGCATCGCCGTCGCGCGCGCGCCGACCAGTCTCGCCGAGGACGTGCACGGGCACGTGCACATGGACGCGGCGATTCCGGCTCACGTGCCGTAACCGAGGACGGTAAGCCATGGCTGAGCGCCTCAAGCCAGTGAACGTGGTCACCGTCGGAGTCGGCATGACCGGCGGGATCATGGGCAAGGAGCTTGCGGCCGCCGGGTTGACGGTTGTCGGTCTCGAACGCGGTCCGATGCGCGACACAGTGCCGGACTTCCAGTCTCCGGCGGGCCACGACGAGTTGCGCTTCGCGATCCGCAAGGCACTGATGCAGGACAACGTCAAGGAAGCGGTGACCTGCCGCAACTCCTCCGATCAGACCGCATTGCCGATGCGACGATGGCAGGGCTTCCTGCCGGGCACGGGTCTCGGCGGCGCGCTGGTGCACTGGAACGGGCAGACCTATCGGTTTCAGCCGGGCGATTTTATCTATCGGACCCATCTCGAACAGCGCTACGGCAAGAACTTCGTCGACTCCGAGCTGACCATTCAGGATTGGGGCGTCACCTACGATGAGCTCGAGCCGCATTACGATCGCTTCGAATACTTGTGCGGGACAAGCGGCAAGGCCGGAAACATCAAAGGCAAGATCCAGAGCGGCGGAAACCCATTCGAGGGTCCACGCTCCCGCGAATATCCGACGCCGCCGATGAAGGAGCCGTATTACGGCGCGCTGTTTCGCAAAGGCGCGGAGAGCCTCGGATATCATCCGTTCCCGCAGCCCGCTTCGACGCTGAGCCAGCCCTATACCAACCCCGAGGGGCTCAAGCTTCAGCAATGCGTGTTTTGCGGATTCTGCGAACGCTTCGCCTGCGAGCACTTTGCCAAGGCGAGCCCGCAGACGATCGTCCTGCCGGCCGCGCTCAAGAACCCGAACTACGAGTTGCGGACCAATTGCCAGGTGCTGCGCGTCAATCTCGACAGCACGGGCAAGAAGGCTACCGGCGTCACCTATGTGGACGCGGCCGGCCGCGAGTTGGAGCAGCCGGCCGACCTCGTGCTGATCACCGCCTACGCGCTCAACAATGTGCGCATGCTGCTCAACTCGCGCATCGGCAAGCCCTATGACCCGAGCACCGGCGAGGGCGCCGTCGGACGCAACTACGCGTATCAGACTGTGAGCGGCGCAACGATCTTCTACGACGAGGACGTCAACATCAATCCATTCATTGCCTCCGGCTCGAGCGGCACGGTGATCGACGAGTTCAGCGTCGACAATTTCGACCACGGTCCCCATAAGTTCATCGGTGGCGCCTATGTCGGCGCCATCATGACCAATGGTCGCCCGATCGAGTTTCATCCGACGCCACCGGGCACGCCGGCGTGGGGGCTGGGATGGAAGCAGGCGGTCGCGCGGCACTACAACCATTCTGTCGTGCTGACGGTCCACGGATCGTCGCATCCGACCCGCCGCAACTATCTCGACCTCGACCCGACCTACAAGGATGCGTGGGGCCTGCCGCTGCTGCGCGTAACGTTCGATTTTCCCGACAACGACATCCGCATGTCGACGTTTGTCACCGACAAGGCGGCGGAGATCGGCCGCGCGATGGGCGGCAAGATCGTCGCGGCTGCGCCGCGCACGCGGCCTTGGACCACGACCGTCTATCAGACCACCCACAACACGGGCGGCACCGTCATGGGCAGCGATCCCAAGACCAGCGTCGTCAACCGCTATCTGCAGTGCTGGGACGTGCCGAATGTGTTCGTCGTCGGCGCCTCGGCATTTGCCCACAACTCGTCATACAACCCGACCGACACGGTCGGTGCGCTGACCTATTGGGCGCTGGACGCGATCAAGAGCAAGTATCTCAAGTCGCCAGGACCTTTGGTGCAGGCATGAAGCGGATCGGCCGACTGATTGCTGCCGCGGCCGTTGCCATCGCGGCGCTTGGTGTTGCCCCGTCCGCGCCGGCGCAGGACAGCAAGCGTGCGGCCAACCCCAAACACGGTGCCGCGATCGCCGGGCAGGGCACGGCCACGGCGCCGGCGTGCGACCAGTGCCATGCAACCAGCGCCACCGCCGACGGCGGCGGCGGGTTCCCGCGACTCGCCGGCCAGTCAGCATACTATCTCGCGAAGCAGATGCACGACTTCGCCTCATCGCAACGCGCCAGCCCCATCATGTCGCCGATCGCAAAGCCGCTCTCGGCGGATGACATCGCCGATGTGGCCGCATATTACGCAAACAACAATGACCCGTTTCTGTCGCTCGCGAGCGCAGGCAGTGTGGCGCTCGTCCGGGAAGGCGAGCGACTGGCGCGGGTCGGCAAGACGGTAAAAGATATTCAGGCGTGCAACAACTGCCACGGGCCCGACGGCGCCGGCATTCCGCCCGCGATTCCATATCTCGCCGGACAGTACGCGCAATACACCGCGTTCCAGCTGAACGCGTGGCAGCGCGGCTTCCGCAAGAGCAGCCCGGACTCGATGGCCCTCGTCGCCAAGGACCTCGACGACCACGAGATCGCGGCAGTTGCCGCCTTCTACCAGCAGGCGCGCAGCGCCGCCGCCGGCGCTTCGGCCTCGAAGTGAGAGGTGAGCCGATGTCCGAACCCTCCACAGGCACGCATCACTCGGCCGCGGCGTCTCCGGAGAACGTCGCCGATCCTATCGGTACCGAGGCCGCAGTGCAGGCGCTGAGGAACGGTCCGCGCGGGGCTCTCTTCGTCGCCGCGGTCTCGGTGTCGTTCATCCTGCTGTGGTGGCTTGGCTTCTACTTCCTCCTGTTCCTGCCGCGAGGCTCAATTGACTGACACGCACCCCGATCCGCTGTATCGCCCGCTGCCTGACGGTGTCGTGCCGGCCGAGGTGGTGGCGCGCACCGAGAAGCGCTGGCTCGCCGTCATGATCGGGATGCTGATCGTGATGATGGCCGTGATGGTGCTGACCGGCATGACCCACGCCATTCATCCGCCCAGCAACGTCGAGACCATCGAGCCCGTCACGCTGCATCTCAGCGGCGAGTTTGCCGAAAGCAATCTCGGCACCGCGCAGGAGCGCGACGGGTCGCTGACGGTCCGCCTGGTCGCGGGGCAATACGGGTTCACGCCGGATTGCACCCGGGTGGCCGTCGATACGCCGGTGAAATTCCGCCTGACCAGCACCGACGTGGTCCACGGCTTCCTGCTGCCGTCGACCAACGTCAATACGATGGTCGTGCCGGGCTTCGTCGCCGAAGTCCGCACCCGGTTCACCCGGCCGGGCGTCTACCGCATGCCCTGCAACGAGTTCTGCGGGCCCGGCCATCATGGCATGTGGGCGCACGTGAACGTCCTCCCGAAAAACGAATTCCCGTCCCTGGCAGCGGCAGAGAGGTCACGCTGTGTACAACAGTAGCCGGCTCGCGCTCTATCATTTCTGGGTCGCCTTCGCGGTCTTTCTTCCGGCCGTGATCCTGGGCGTGTGGCAGATGCTGATGCGCAGCCCGCTGCCGGCGCCGTTCGACGATCCCAACACCTATTACGCCTCGGTCACGCTGCACGGGACCGTCATGGCCTATGTGGTCACGACCTTCTTTGCGATGGGATTCGGCTATGCGGTGACGGCGACGAGCCTGGGCCGGCCCGTGCAAGGCATCACGGCCGCGTGGATCGGCTTTGCCATCTGCCTCGTCGGCACGTTGATGGCGGCCGCCGCGGTCCTCTCCGGCAACTCATCCGTGCTCTACACCTTCTATCCGCCGCTGCTCGGCAGCGCCTGGTACTACACCGGCGCGACCCTGCTCATCGGCGGCTCGATGATCTGGGTCGTGTTG
>Ga0126371_10001418_pt1 | contig 20239 bp, 19 predicted proteins | sample PanSoiMetaPlot_4_FD_110145 | JGI IMG/M metagenome (GOLD analysis project Ga0126371, IMG submission 110145) | Tropical forest soil microbial communities from Panama - MetaG Plot_4 | ecosystem: Environmental > Terrestrial > Soil > Tropical forest > Bulk soil | place: Panama | collected 2016-02-17 | reverse complement strand
TCAGTGGGTTGTTTCTGGGAGTCAACGGCTGTGTTAAACAGATAGTCCCAGATGCTGAGAAGGCCGCCGAAATTCTTGTTGTGGTGATTCGGATCGGTCGAATGGTGAAAAGAATGAAACCACGGCGTGGCGAGCACTTTTGAAAGCGGCCCAAGGCGCCAGGCGATCCGGCTATGCTGAGTGATGGCTAAGAAATCCATGGCCAAATAAAGCGGTAGCCAACTCAAGGGGGATGCGCCCAACGCCATCTGTGGGACGAATTTCACGGTGTCGGCGAGGCAGTGGTCCACCGGATGGAATCGCGTCGTGGTCATAAAACTCAGGTGTTCCTGAGCATGGTGCGTGGCGTGGAAGGACCAGAAAAAGCGGCTGGCGTGTTGCAGACGATGTACCCAGTAGCTGGTAAAGTCACTGACCACGATCCAGAGGACTCCTCGCGAGATCACCGAAAGGTGTTCCAACATGGGGAACTTAAGGAAGGCTAGCTTCGGACCCAGGAAGCCGAACAGCAAAGCAGTAAATAAAAGCTGGTGCAGTCCGCTGCGGTAGTAGAACCAGTAGGCCACGTCCTGCAGGAACCCCCGGCTGGTATATTGCTCGGTAGCCCCTCCAGAAGCGCGTTCCAGAAAGTAGACGATGGCATAGAAGACTACCCCGATTAGCAACGCCTCTAGGGTTCCGTGAGCAATAGAACGCAATCGGGCTGAGTGAGCGATCCACGCAAGCGTCGGCCACGACATCGTCAGAAGTCCTAGGTCCTTCTACACCTGCAATACCTCATTGTCAATTGTCGCGGCTTTCAAGCGTTCTGGCGACATAGATGCTGTGCTCAAGGGCGCGCTCGCAGCAGACGCGCATGACTAGTTTTCCACCGTGTCTGGCCGAAATAAGTGTTTGACAGAATTCTTGCCGAGGATATAGTCTGCCGTCACCTTTCGCCCGTTTGGAGTACATCATTATGTCCCTCCGCGTCTCTCGTGACCCAGGTGTAGATTTCGCCCCGATGAAGAATGAAAGCGTCCTGTTTCAGCCAAAAACCAATCAGTTTTGCTTGCTCAATGCCACGGCCACATTTCTCTGGAGCCAATTAGATCACCCCCGAAGCGTGAGCGAGCTTGCGCAGACGCTCTCGCAGCAATTTGATTGCGTAACCATGGCGGAAGCGTTGCGGGACGTCGAGAAGCTGGTCGAAGAATTGCGCTCGCTAGACTGCGTCGTCTCTTTGGAAGAGTAGTTCACAAACAAAAACTGGAGGAGCCTGCTATGGATGAAAAACAGAAAGAGCCAACTACCGCCATCAAGGCAGCTGAGCAGAAACCAAAATATCAACCCCCTCAAGTAAGGGTCATGACCGAGCAGGAAATTCTGAGCGCGTTCCAGGTGACGGCAGCCGGCACGACCATGTGGTGGGTCTGAATCCATCGTGCCAGCGAGTTCCGGCGAATGGTGGCAACACCTCGAGGAGATCGCCACTCAGCGCCGGCCGCAGGTGCGCGACGCTGAGTGGTATGGTTTTGGCAGAGCGTTGCTCGGTGTGGAATCTGACGACGCTGAGTTTGCGTCGCGGTTCAGAGACATCTATTCCGAATGTGCCGTCGAATTTCCCCCGGATGCGAGCTTGCCTCAGGTTACGCTCCGGGTGAAGGCAATTCCTTCCGAAGCTGATTGGCTCGCAGTTTCCGTGACCCCCGCGCCACCCGACCGAGCTGGCCTTCTTCGTCAGTTGTTTCCGGACCGTGCCTATCAAGCATGGACTGAAGATCAGCAAGAATGGAGGATTTTGGCGCTAGCAAACGCTCCGGAGGAACCGGTACTCGCCCTAGGACCTTCTGGGATGCTGGTTTCACGAAGACACGGGTGGCAGCAGCTTGTTGCCACATATGCAATCAGCAGCGCGATTTGGTTGCAGCCTGACGTATTCATTTTACACGCCGCATCGATTGGCCTTTTCGGCAAGGGCGTGTTGCTCTCCGGAACCAAGGGGGCGGGAAAAACAACTTTGGCTCTGAGCCTTGCCTGCCGTGGACACGCGTTCCTCGGAGACGAATGGGCTGCGGTTTCCAGATTGTCGGGCGAGCTGCTGCCATTACGGCGCGCGGCTTCGATTCGTCCGGGCCCGCACCCAAACGGGCTGACACAATATTTGAGAACGCACCCATGCTATGTGGAAACGCTCCAGGATGGGACCAGGCGGGTGCGAACGCGCGTTGGCGAAGTGTTCCCGCACGCGGCGGCGCAAGTTGTGCCGCTGACCGATGTTTGCTTTTTGCGTGGATTCTCCGCCAATCCGGGCATCCGGCCCTTTGCGCGCCGTAACGGAGAATTGCCGCCGATTTCGCCGCTGTTGGCGAGTTTCTGGGGACGTCCACCGGCCGAGCGAGCGTTTGGCCTGTTGCGAAGCTTGAGACGGGCGCGCTGGTGGCACGTGGATGTGGGAGGATCTCCGGAGCAGACTGCGGACATGATCGAGGAGACCGTTAAGGAGGCAATATGGGTCTGATTTTGCGGGAGAAAGCCGAACACCTTGGAACGTTCCGGTGGCTGGGCGTTTTCTTGATGGAAACGCTCGCGCGGTGGGTTCCAACAACTCCAGAAATGGAAGTAAAGGTTCTCATGGGACGCCACATCTGGGATGCCGCTCAGCATGCCGATGCTCTGGGCAAACGAACGTTTGAACTGCGAGCTCCCCTGCATTACACCCTCGCGCCGCTATCACCTTATGTCGAGTTTCTGAAGGACATCGCTTCTGTGGACGACACCTCGGGGAGGGTCCAAGCCGTCTACGATGTACTACTGCCGGCCTTAAGCGCCAGGTATCAGGAATACCTGAAAGGTTCGGATTCCTTGCTGGATGAGCCTAGCTTTCGAGTTCTTCATGGAATTCTGAACGATTACGCCCGCATGCGGCAAGAGAGCGACGCGCTACGGGAAGAGTTGAAAGGGACTCTGGCGTTCGACCTCGGCCGGGCGGAGGAATGGCGCCGGAAGGAGGCCGAGTTCGGCGAAGTCGTTCCGCGGGGGAGCGGCGCAACCCTGGCAGCGGGGGCACACGCATGAACATCACCGCCAAACGAAAAACTGTACAAGGAATCCAGCTTTGCGCCGATCCGGCGCGCGAGGCTTGCTTTCACGTCGCGCAAAACGATAACGAAATGCAAGTGTTCGAAGACAACATGTCAGAGGCCGCGCGTCGTGAGCGGCTCCATCGACACATGAACAACGAAATGGGGGCGCTGGAGATCGCCGCACAGTGCCTGGCGGACTTTCCGGATGCGCCCTGGGACTTGCGAATGCAGCTCGCCCGTCAGGCCTCCGACGAGAGCCGGCACGTCGCCGGACTCTACCGGCGGCTGCGGCAGCTCGGCGGCCGCAAGGGCGAGTTCCCCATCGGGAATTTTGAATGGGCGGTCACGAACATGTGCGACACTCTGGCTGCCCGGCTAGCCATCCAGAACCGCACCTTTGAGGCGGGGCAGATGGATCTGCTCGGCGCATTGCGGAAAATCTGGCGCTCTGTGGGCGATGAAGCCACGGCCGAAGTTTTGGAACACATCCTTGCAGACGAAGTTAATCATGTGCGGTTCGCAAACCGGTGGATCCGCACCATGGTGCAGGAAGACCGCAGACTGCTCCTGAAGGTTGCAGGCGCGATTCGGTTCCTAGCCGAGACCAATGCCGCGCTGTCAGCCGGACTCGGCGGGGCGCCCAGCGACACTCCGAAAAAACACGCCGAGCTAGGAATCAATGTGGAGGACCGCCGGCACGCGGACTTCAGTGATGATGAAATCAACGAAATTCTTCGCCAAGCGGGCATGAGCACTTTAGTTGGGGCGGAGGGCCGGCCATAACCTATCAACTCTCGTTGCGTGATTTGAAAGGAAGCAGCGATGACGGCTTCGAGCCAGTGGCACAATTCTATGTTTTGAAGAGCTCAGACTTCGATTGCAAGACACGGAGACGTCCATGAATCCCCTCGATATGAATACAGAGAAATCGATCCCCTTTGCGCCAGGACCTGCGCGTGACTCACGCTTCGATGTTAAGGAGAAGTGGGCCGATTGTGTAAATTTGCCGAAAACGCATCCAGAGCATGATTTGGAGTTCTTTCACCGGCAAATGAACGAGGAAATCAATGGACTCGAGAACGCTGCGCGTTCTTTGGCGGATTTTCCAGACGCCGATTGGGGCGTACGTATGTGCATCGCCCGACAAGCCTCCGATGAGGCCCGCCATGTCGAGATGTTCCGGCGAATCATGGAAAGGCGCGGAGGCTGGCTAGGCCGATATCCGGTCTTGAATTTCCAATACCGCATCATCACGAACGTCGACAATCTGGTCGGTAGACTGGCAATCCAGAACCGGTCGTTTGAAGCGGAGGGTGTGGATGCCGTGGAGCCGGAGATTGAGAAGGCGCGGGCGAAAGGCGACGCCGAATTGTCAGATCTGTTCGAAGCGCAACTCGCGGACGAAATTGGACATGTGCGATTTGCCAACGAATATATTGCCCGCGTTTCGAAAACGGATCCAGTGAGTGTCATGCGAGTCGGCCGGGCGCTGAATTATGCTTCGCAAGCATTTTTGTGGATCATGGGACAGAAGGCCATCGATGGCGCCACCTACGCCAGAAATGAACGCGGGCGGCTGGAGGCCGGCTTCAGTCCCGAGGAGGTGCGCTTTGCTGTCGCGGAGCGGAACTCCAGGAATGCAGAAGAAGCCTAGTTCAATCTCCTCTTCTTCAGAAGCCGCGGTCCTTTCAAGGTTGCCGGGACCAGCTGTAACTGCTCCTGCGCACACAGTTTCAAAAGACCTCGGGTGGATCAAGTCTCCCGTCTACGATCTCGCGCTGTTCACCCTGTCGCCTTTGGCTGGCCTGCTGGTGATTGCCCTGGAACGGGGGCTCAGACTCGGACCTGCCGTCGGAGTACTCGCCGTCTATTTCGTCGGCATCCCCCACTACCTTTCGACGTTCACCTTTTATCTTGGAGATGAAAATCGAGAGCACTACCGCTTGCGATGGGCAGCATTTTTTCTTGGACCTCTGGTTATCTTCGCGTCGGTTCTGGCACTGCGCGCCCTCGATGTTGTCGGAGTGGTGCAGTCGGTCATTTTTACCTGGAATATCTATCATGTATCTCTGCAAAGCGCCGGCATCCTTTCCATTTACCGAAGACTGAACGGCGGCCGGCAGAAGGAAAAGGTCTGGGCGCACCTAACGATCTTATCTGTGAACGCCACGATGGCTTTCTGGTCCCTACAGTATTTCCCACCACTTTATTCGTTTGTGGTGCGCATCCATCCCGATGCGCCTCTTGCGTTGCGCTACGCTTGCTTTGCGACGGCGATCGTGGCGGGAGCTGGCTATGCAGCTCAACTAGTGCAGAGGCCGGGTCCGGTCGGTGTCCCCGAGCGAGCGTTTCTGATTTCGAGCTTGCTGTTGTTTCATCCCTACCTGTGGCTGCAAGATTCCGTCTTAGCTACCATAGCAATGCTGATGGGCCACTTTATTCAGTACCTCGGCATCATCTGGCTGCTGAATCATCGCAAGTTCACGCAACAAGCGCCCGGGTCTCGCGCGCAACAATGCCTTGTGAGACTAAGCTCAAATCCCCGATTGCTCTTCGTCAGTTTGCTGATTCTCGGTGGATTCTTTCTAGCCGTCGACAGGGGCAGTCGACTTTTCGGCATGTACCTCAGCTACATCATCGTCTGGAATTCTCTGGTGCTGATCCATTTTTATGTCGACGGATTGGTGTGGGCATTTAGGAATTCCTTTGTACGCAAAACGGTTGGCCCCTACCTGGCTTTGGAATCTCACCAGGTGTGAGCGGAGCTCTGAAGATGCGAGCCAGCAGTGTGCCTACCGAAGAGCAACTCCTCGCGTTCGGGACCTTACTGGCGCGTTCCGGAAAGATCATTGAATCGGAAATTTCCGGAACCAGCATGGGCAAGACACTCCCCTCTGGCAGCCGCGTCCGTATTCAACCGCTGCCAGCCGAACAGTACCGTGCTGGACAGACGGTTGCTTTCGTGCGCGGCAGCACTATTTTTGCGCACCGGATCGTTTACCGGACTGCACAGGCTGTCCTGACCCGGGGCGACAATCACTCCTGGTGTGACTTGCCGGTACCGGTGGGCGCGGTTCTCGGTGTCGTCGCAGAGCGCTTGATCGAGGGACAGTGGCAGCGTTTCGCCGATGTCCCGGAAGCTTTGCCGGTGCCGCCGTGGAGAAGCCAGGCGGTCGACCTGGTGGTTCGCGTGTGCATGCGGATTGATATTCGCGTGGCGCGACGCACTTTAAGAACGCTGATGGGCCTAGCCCGGCTGCGTCGTCATTTAACATCGCAATTTCTTCGTCACCGGTAGGCTCGCCTTGTGAACCCGAAACCAAGATACAGCCCCGAACAGCAGGTTCTACTATTGGCGCTGCGGTCTCCCGGGGGCCCGGCAGCCTTGCCGGCGATACTCGGCCAAGTGAACTGGAGGAAGTTGCTTGCGACTACTTCGCGCGACCTTTATCCCTATCTCCATTCAAGTTTGGAGCCCCTTATGCAAGGCCGGCAGGCTCCGCCGGAATGGGGAGAGCTTGGCGCAGCCAGGCGTCTAGTGGCTGTTGACAATCTTCGTTTACGCCGGGAACTAGGAAGGGTCACGGGGGCCCTGACCGAAGTGAACATCCCTGTGCTGGCGTTGAAAGGAATTGTCCTGGCCTATGCGGCTTACAGTGACCCATCTTTGCGCCCGATGACAGATCTGGATGTTCTGGTTCCACAAGGAGAAAGAGAGAGCGCCGTACGCGTCCTCCAAAAACTGGGATTCGATTATCCGGAAGGGCTGCCTATCTTGCTCCGGGATCATAGTCAGTGGTTGGACACGCACCAGGAGTACGCACCTCCGCTTCGCTCGAGGGAATCCCGGGTACTTGTAGAAGTCCATACGGAATTGGAATGCAGCGAACCGATTTTCCGGGTGCCAGTCGGAGAATTCTGGTCTCGCTCGACTACTGTCGCAGTTGGAGGACTTAATGTGCGAGCCCTGTGCCCGGAAGACAACCTATTTCACATCTGCCTGCACCAGGCGCGTGCTCATCGGTTCGAAAAGGGACTTCTTCCCCTTCTCGATATCAGGATGCTGCTGGATTCGCACCAAGGGTGGGACTGGGAAAGCATCGCTGTAAGGTCGCTTCGCCAGGGTTGCGCCACTTGGATGTACCTGAGTCTGGAAGCTGCCCGCGACTTCACTGGAGCGACCGTGCCGTCGAGTTTTTTTCAGGCCCTGCCGGAACCTAGAGACCTGCCGCAACTGCGGCACCTGGTGGAAGAACAGGTTCTCGCCGCGCGACCTGGGAGTCTTGCTCCCCCACTGATCCCGATGTTGCTCGCAGAACACTCGTGGCGGCGCAGGGCGCGTATGCTCTATAGTCGCACCAGACTGGTAGGGCGGGAAGAAGTCGCCCTCCAGGAGAACTCTGCCGGTTTTGCTAAGCCGCTACAGATTTTCTGTCGGCGGCTGATTGCCACACTGAGGGCCAGGATTCCGAAGTACTTCCGAGCCTGGAGGACCCGACGATTGCGAGTCGGGACGATTTTGGAATCAGTGCGCCTACTGCGCCATTCGAACTCCTTGTTTGCATTGGTCGAGCAAGAAGGTAGGTTGGCCCAAGATAGAACTCTGGCGGAGCGGGTCGCGGTCGGGAAGGCGCCGGACCGAGAACCATAAGCCGAACTGCCATTTTGTGGCGAGCCTCTCGGGAAACAATTGGATTAGAACTCATGCACTGTCGACGCACCACGTATGAAGCCATTTCTTAGAGCGTCGCAACCCCATAAAGATCGCTCACGGTGGCAAAGGGTTTTCCTCGTTCTCAAGTAAATCAAGTTTTGGAGTTTTGAGGATTTGCGGAGAAGCGGGGCTTGTGTTAATCAAAGAGCATGCCTGATTTTGCCGCTCCTGTGGAACGACTGATTGACGAACTGAAGCACCTGCCCGGAATTGGGCAAAAGACCGCACAACGGCTGGCGTTTCATCTGTTACGCATTGCTTCGGAAGACGCTTTGGCGCTGGCGGATGCCATCCGCGACGCCAAAGAGAAGATTCGAACCTGCTCAACCTGCCACAACATCACGGATTCCGACCCGTGCCTTTACTGCGCAGGCGCAAGCCGCAACAAGCGGACGATTTGCGTGGTCGAAGAGCCGCACAACATTCTGGCCATCGAAAAGACGCGTACCTTCAACGGGATGTATCACGTGCTGGGCGGATCGCTCTCCCCACTGCAAGGACGCGGACCCGAGCAACTGAACATCAAGACCCTCATCGAGAGGTTGAAGGGCGGAACCGTCGAAGAAATTATCATTGCGACCAATCCGACCGCCGAAGGCGAGGCGACAGCGGTCTATTTGTCGAAGCTGCTGAAACCACTGGGTGTCCGCGTGACGCGAATCGGTGTAGGGATTCCCGTTGGAGCGGATTTGGAGTACGCCGACGAAGTGACCATGCTTAAAGCAATGGAAGGGCGCCGCGAACTGTAGCTGCGTGTGATAAGAACGATCGTTTTCCACAGTCCCCGGAAAGTTTTTCCGGGGATTTTTCTTTGATTGATGGACAATCAACACATCGGTAGTAATGGTCGCGCGACGTCGAGGATTCCGCGTACAATTCGAGCGGCGAATACGAAACACGAAAAAGTACGAGTACCGAAGTAAGGAAGGAAGCGTGGGTCCAGAGAGCTAGTACGTACAGAATGATTGTCCCTCTAGGCAACGCTTCCGAATCAGGTTAGAGTGCAGTTCAGCGGAGGGAGTCCCCGCCAATCGCTGCTGGTTCCGGAGGGAACCGGGGTAGGAGGTGCCCAGTGGCTGGACTGGAGCACTACATGGCGCAGTACGACCATGAGCACCACTCGCCGTCGAACAAGCTGCTACACGGGATCGGCATCCCGCTGATTTTTGCGGGCCTTATTCTGCTGGTACTGCTGCAGTGGCGCTGGGGAGTGGGATGTTTCGTGGGCGGCTGGCTGCTGCTATTCCTAGGGCACCGGATCGAAGGCAACAAACCAGCATTCTTTCAAGGACCGATTTATTTGCTGGTCGGGCCGGTCTGGGTTGCCAAAGAAATCTGGGAAGCGATGACGGGCGCGCACGGCAAGCAAGAGCCAGTGGCCCCAAAGAAGCCGTAAGACACTGCAATTAAAGTTAGTTAGGGACGGCACGGCAATCATGGACCACGAAGCAGGCGGCCCGGACCCGACGAGCCAAGCGAGCGAGATGTCAACCGAGAGCGCGGCGAACACAAGCACAGAACTGAGGAAGAGGCGGAGCACGCGTATCGTTCAGGCCGTGCCGTTGCAAGTTACCGGCGTCGATGCACTCGGCCGCCCCTTCGCCGAACGGACCTCGACGCTGATCATTAATTGCCACGGCTGCCGCTACCAATCCAAGCATTACGTCTTGAAAAACATGTGGGTGAACCTGGAAGTGCCGCACCCGGAGCAGGGTCATCCGCCGCGGCGTGTGCGTGGGAAGGTCGCTTGGATTCAGCGGCCACGCACGGTGCGTCAGTTGTTTCAGGTGGCGCTCGAATTGGAAGAGCCCGGGAATGCCTGGGGCATCGTGTTTCCTCCGGACGACTGGTTTCCGTTTCCGCAAGAGAGCAACTTTTCGTCAAATCCGGCCTCACCGATGGATTTGCCGCCGAGCATTGGCATGCCCCCGCCGAGTGAGCCGCCGATGCCGATCGTGGAAGCCGAACCGGGCGTAGCGACACCGGACAACGTGCGTGTGTTCCCTGCCCCAGCGAGCACCACAGATGCTTCCTTGCAATTGGCGCGGCAAGTGGCGCGATTGCTAGCGGAAGCGAAGCAACAGATTTCGACTGCGGCAAGAGAAGCGGCGACGCAGGCAGTTGCAGCCGAGAGGCGGTTGAGCGGCGAAGAGTGGGAACAGAAGTACTCGGCATTTCGCGAAGAGGTCGCGCGCGAAACGGCCCAGGCGATTGGAACGATCCAGGAAGAAACAGAGGCCCGCGCAAGGACGGCGCAGGCAGCCGCAGCCGAGTCATTGAAGAATGAGTTACCACGTTGGCTGGCGCCGCAACTCGAACAACTCACGCATGAGTTGACCGCGCATCTTGCCAGAGAGGGCGCGGCGCAACGGGACCAGCACGAAAAGCAGCTGGCATCGGCACAAGAGACGCTCCAGACACTCTGTTCGCAAGCCGAAGAGGCTGCAGCAAAATTGCGGACGCAGGCCGAGCAAGTAGAGTCGCACGTTGCGGCGCGACTGGAATCGGCGAAGCAACTGGCCGAAGAAGAGGCGCGACGGCGGGAAGAAGCAGCCGGGGCGCATAAGGATTCGCTCGGCGCGGTACTGAGCGAGATTCAGCAAAAAGTGAGTGCGACGTTTGCGGAAGCGCAAAATGCCCTGCGCGAGCAGATAGCGCAGGACCTCAGCACGGCACAGCAGCGGGCCCTTGCGGCATTGCACGAGCAAACCGAGAGCTTGCGCCAGGAGTTGAAACAGACGAGTGAGGCGCAGGCTTCCTCGGCAGCGGAAGCCCTTGCGGAGAAAACCCAGCGACTGGAAGAAACGCTGGCGCGGGCGAATCAGGCAACCGAGCGGCTCGAGCAGTATGCTTCGCGGATCGAAACTGTACAGCAGCAGGCTATCAACGGTTTTCAGTCGCAGCTCGACGACGTGCTGAGCCTGCACCGCAACGAACTGCACCGGCAATCGGACAACCTTTTCGAAGAAATTCACGCGCGAATTCGCAGCAGCTTCGAAGCCGCTAACAGTCAAGCGCTGGAAAGTTTTGAGCAGCACGTGGAATCGTTGGTGCAGCCGCACATCCAACGGACAGAAGAAGCCGTGCATCGGCTGGCCGGCGGACGGTCCTTGCTGGATGCCGCGATGACCATGCAGCAAGACCGCATTCGGAGTTCGGCCGACGAAGCGTTTGCAGATTCCCTGGCGCGCTTCCGGGAAAACCTCGGAAGCGTGGAAGCGCTTCTGAATGAGTCGGCACAAGGAATCACCGCGCGGCAACTGGAAGAGCTCGAAAACCGCGCCGTGGACCTGAAACACCACACTATGGAAGAGATGTTCAAGTCCGCGGAGTGGTACGAGAAGAAAGCGCAGACGCAACTGCAGAACTCCACGGAAAAGATGGTGGAACAGACCGGCGCGAGCCTGCGGGAAAAAGCTGGCGAGATTTCGAGTCTGTTTACGAGCGAATTGAGCCACGCGAGCCGAAGTTATGTGGAACAGAGTCACCGCCAACTGGAAGATACGGTGCGCGACGCGTTCGAACGCGTGCGACTGCTGTTTGCCGAAGCGGCGGATACCACCTCGGCCGCGTTCACAGATGAAATTCAGCGGAATGCGCGTCAGGAACTCGAAGGCTTCATGGAACTGATGCAGAAGACCGTCGAGCAATCGCGAGAGAGGCTGGACGCGGCACGCGAAGAGCTCAACTATAAGGTAACCATGGAGCAGGAAGACTTTTTGCGCCGGTTCCAAAGCGGCCTCGATAACACCGTGCAAATGGAATTGAAGGAATCGCAGACCAAGGCGCAGGATGAGTTCCAAGCGTTGTGGGATTCGTGGAAGAGAATGACAGAGGCGCAGCAGGTCGAACTGCGTAGCGGCATTCACAAGCTGGGCGACGAGGCCGTAGATGAGTTCCGCGGACGGCTGGAGAACATTTCGAATTCCTGGATGGTGGCAACCGTGGCGACACTCAATCATCAATCGCGGGATGTCATCGCGCAGATTGCAGCGGCGGCCGAAGAACGGCTGCGCGAAGCTTCCGCTGAAGTCTTTGCGAAGTTTGGTGATACCCTGCGTGAAAGATTGCAGCAGATCGCTGCGGGTTTTGAGAAGGGCCAGGCTGCGAAGCAGGGTTAACGAGCAGCGAGCGGGAACCCCCTCTATTCTCCTCACGATTGAACTGGTTGCGAATTGGCAAAGGTCGCTTCGCGCGAAAAGGACCTGTATAATCTCGGAGTTTAGCCATGGCTAATCGGGCGTATCTGCGCGTGTGGACACGCGACTTTTCCGAACAAACGATGATCGCGGAGTTTGCCCGTTTTCTGACCACGGCACCCGTCTCCGAGCCGCCGAACGGCTTCCAGTTGCTGAGCGTACAGCCGGTTGATTATACCGAACCGTCGGAAGTCGAATGGGACTTGCGTGAAGCGGCGTATGGTCCGCCCGAAATAGCCGCGCTAGCGTTGCAGCACCTGCATGCCGACACCGCCTACATCGTGGAAGCAAAGTGGGAATTGTGGAATTTTGATGCGGAGACATTGAAGTGGGAAAGTGGTCCACAACCACTGACATTGATCTGCCATGGACCTGCGTTTGAGGGTGGCATAGCGACAGACGAGGGGCACTTTGTGGCGGATCTCGGATTTGAACACCTCTTCACAGGACATGCGGGGCTGCTGGCGCCGGGAACGGCTTCAAATCCGTTCGGCGGATCGGATCATCCGGTGGAGAAACGCTTCCGGGCATGGATGGCCAGCAGCGAAAACTTGAAGCAATATCACCAGCGGACCCGCGAAAACATCCAAAAGTTGTTTGCCTGGGTAGAGGCCGTCCAGGCGGCGCTGCCGGTCGGGCCCAGCGTGCTTTGCAGCGAGGGCGAGGAGAATTTCGAAGCGCGATTGGATGCGATTCTGGCACAGCGGTAGACCAATGATCCGTAGTCGGTAGTCGCTGGCCAGCGAGCGAGTTGCGAGCGGAAAGGACCCAGGAAATGCCTGTGTGCATCGGTGGCGGCCGAGTTCTGAGACGGGCGCTTTTTCTGACTGGCGTTGTGACCGCGCTGGCATGCGGTCAACCCGCGCCGAGACCAATGGCGAAGAGGGCCGCTGCAGTTCACGCAAACGAACTGACGCTCGCAGGGTTGCGGCCCGGTGTCGACACCGTTTCGCGCGCAATTGCAAAATACAAGGGTCCGGGGACAGGCAAGAAAGGGGAGACCCAGTTTTCCTGGGAAGACGTTTGCCGAGTGGAATCCCTGTTCCTCGATACGGACGTCTCGGGCAGGGTCGAGACAATTCGGGTAGCGTCGCACCAGAAATCGACAATTGCAGATTGCGACAAGACGCCGCGATCGCCCTGGCGAACGGGGCGTGGGCTGGCTGTTCATGATTCCGCCCGCCGTGTCATTGAGCTTTATGGGGAACCGGATTCGCGGAGTCCTAGCACCCGGGACGGGCAGCCGTTAGAATTGTGGTATTACCAGTTCGACTGGGCGGGAGCGGATGTGCCCCAGGTGATGGAAGTCTTGTGTACGAAGAAAGACGGGCAACCCAGCCAGGTAGTGGAGATTACATTGGCGGCACCGAGCTTGTAGCGGCAGTTTTTTCCGGAAGACCATGATTACGCAACGGTTGAAATCGCGTCTACTCTAGAAAGGACTGGAATGCACCGTTTTATGTTTTTGTGTTTGGCAGCGAGTGTAGGGTTCGGGGGATGTGGTTCGGAGGCGCCGAAAACCGCCCCGGTTGAAACAAAACCGGCCGAACTTGCTGTTCCGGAAGAATATAAGGACGCGGCGCAGGCTTTGCTGGGAAGCGACGCGCAAGTGCTTTTGTTTGGCGATCTGGCAAAGACGGGCAACCAGCAAGTGCTTGCCGCCAACGTTGTGCCAAACACGCCGAAGAGCGTAGTGGCTGGTACTGTGGTGACGCGCGCGGTGCTGGCTGAAAAGAGCGGAGACGACAAGTGGACCGAACTAATGCGCGCCGATGAGCATCTGAAAAACCCGAAAGGATTTCTTGGGTTGACGCCGCTACAGTCTGTGACCGGATGGAAGTTGCAGTATGAACAGAGTGCCGATAAAGGATTGACGATGTATTTCACCCCGATCAAAGCAGGAAGCAACGAGAAGACGCTGCCGATCGCGGTGCTGTGGAATCCGACCGTGAAGCGTTACCAGTCGCTCGACCTGCACTACGAGAAATTCCTGAGCGAGGCGCCTTCGCTCGACAGCCCGAGGTCCTCTTTGCGATGAGCACTTCGGCCGCAGTTCTGCGCGCAGGCGGACCAAAGAAGCCCGGGGTGTCGGCGCGGGAGAATCTGCGAGGGCTGTGGCCGTATTTGGGACGGTACAAAGGATCGATTGCGGTGGGGCTTATTTGTTTGGCGCTGATGGGCCTGATCGGCAATCTCGTGCCCCTCGCCTCGGGGATCATTGTCGACACGCTTTCCGGCAGCTCGCGACCGTTTACGTCCGCCGAATCCAGGCGGGCGGCGACCGTGGGCGGGGATTGGCTGAGCGAGATTGTTCCATTCTATGAGGGGCACAGCCGTCGGACGCTAGGGATATATTGCCTGGTCCTGGTGGTTTGTATTGCGCTGAAAGGCGTGATGTCGTTTGCGACGCGCTGGATTCTCATCGGGGTTTCGCGGGACATCGAATTCGACATTCGCAACGATTTGCTGGACCGGTTGCTGGTGATGGAGCCGGAGTTTTATGTGCGCAATCGCACAGGCGAACTGATGTCGCGTGCCACCAACGACCTAAACGCTGTGCGCATGGTACTTGGCCCGGGGATCATGTACAGCGGCACTACAATCGTCACCATGGTGCTGGCCATCGCACTCATGCTGAAGCTTTCTGCTTCGCTGACGCTTTGGGTGCTGTTGCCGGTGCCAGTGGTTGCGGTTTCGGTTTGGTATTTCGGTCAGGTCATTCATCGGCTCTACGAAAAGATCCAGGCGGCGCTGGCGACCTTGTCCGCTAAGGTGCAGGAAAATCTCGCCGGCGTGCGTGTGGTGCGCGCCTATACGCAGGAAGAAGCGGAAATGCGCGGTTTCGATGAACCGAACCGTGAGTACGTGGCGAAAAACGTGCAACTCATCCGCACGTGGAGCATGTTCATGCCATCCCTGATGTCGCTGAGTGGCACGACGTTTCTGATCGTGCTTTGGCAGGGGGGCTACCGTGTGCTCAATGGACAAATCTCCATCGGCGCGCTGGTCACCTTTTTCACCTACCTGAACTTTCTGGTCTGGCCGATGATCGCGCTCGGCTGGGTTACCAATATCTTTCAACGCGGCGCAGCCTCCATGGGCCGGTTGAACTACATCCTGACGGCCAAACCGCAGATTGACGATCGGGCAGCGACGGTCCCAAAGACCGCAAAGATCGGCGGCGAAATCACGTTCCACAATTTGACGTTCCAGTATCCGACGACGATTGCGGGGGGCGCGGCCACGAATTCGAATGGCAATGGCAGCGGGCCACGAGCAGTTTTGAGGAACATCGACCTGGAAATACCGGCGGGTTCCACGTTGGCGATCATCGGCCCGACAGGAAGCGGGAAGACAACTTTGGCAGCGTTAATCGCACGGTTATGGGAAGCGCCAAAGAACACGCTTTTGATCGACGGAAAGCCGATTCAGGAATGGCCGCTCGAAACTCTGCGCCGTGCGATCGGCTACGTGCCACAGGACACCTATCTGTTCAGTGAAACGGTAGGAGGAAACATCGCCTTTGGCCTGGAGAAATACGAATTGGCGGATGTTCGCGCGGCGGCGGAGATTGCCAGTTTGGACGGAGATATTCAGGATTTTGCGAAACAGTATGAAACGGCGGTCGGCGAGCGCGGCATTACGCTGAGCGGCGGACAAAAACAGCGTTCGGCGATCGCCCGTGCGGTGGTGCGCGATCCACGAATTCTGATTCTGGACGATTCTCTTTCCTCGGTGGACACGCAAACAGAAGAGAAGATCTTGAGTCGGTTGCGCGGCATCATGCACGGGCGAACGACGATTCTGATCGCACACCGGACTTCCACGGTGCGGGAAGCGGATCAGATCGTGGTATTGAAGGATGGGGAGATCATCGAACGCGGCACACACGATGAACTGCTGGCACAGCACGGCTACTATGCGGATTTGTACCAGAAGCAGTTGCTGGAAGAAGAGCTCGAACGGGCATGAGCAATATTCACGAAGAAGAAGCGTTAGGCAAAGCGTACGACTCGCACCTGATGAAGCGGCTGCTGCAGTACATGGCGCCGTACAAGTGGCGAGTGGCGTTTGCCCTTGCACTCGTAGCGGTCGTGACGCCGCTGGAACTTGCCCCGCCTGCGCTTTTCTGGAAATCCATCGACAAGTACTTGATGCCGGCTACTTCCAACCTCATTAGCCGTTCCGACGCAAGGATGGGGCTAGTCTGGATCAGTTTCATATATTTTGCGGTGCTGGTGTTTGACTTTCTCGCACAGTACATCCAAATCCGCATCATGCAGCGCGTCGGTCAGGAAACGATGTATGACATGCGCAGGGAAATTTTTGGACACCTGCAAAAGCTCCCCATGTCCTATTTCGACCGTAATCCGGTCGGCAGGTTGATGACCCGCGTGACGACCGACGTCGACGCGCTCAACGATCTCTTTGCCGCCGGCGTTGTCACGATGATCAATGATTTCTTCCTTCTCGCGGTCATGGCGGGCTTGTTGTTCTTTATTGACGCACGGCTAGCCGTGGACGCGCTGGCGGTACTTCCGTTCATCCTAGTGGTGACGCTCGTTTTCCGCAAATATGTGCGGGACGCCAACCGGAAGATTCGCACGGCGATTGCGCGGATCAACGCATTCCTTCAGGAATACATTTCGGGCATGGCGGTTGTGCAGCTGTTCAACCGCGAGCGCAAAGCCCAGGAAGAGTTTGCGCGCCGGAACAAGGACAACATGCTGGCCTGGCGGGACGCAATCCTTGCTTATGCCCTATTTTATCCCGCAGTGGAGTTCTTGAGTTTTGCCACGATCGCCCTGATTTACTGGTCGGGCGGCATTCGGATCTTCAATGGCACCTTGACGCTGGGGGTACTGACAGCTTTCACGATGTACGCGCAGCGTTTTTTCCGGCCGATTCAGGACTTGAGCGAAAAGTTCAACATCCTGCAGTCGGCGATGGCGGCTTCCGAACGCATTTTCAGACTGCTGGATGAGCCGATTACCATCGAATCGCCAGGCAGTCCGCAGGGTCTCGCAGCGCCGCGGGGCGAGATTGAATTTCGGAATGTCTGGTTCACCTATCGCGACGTAGAGAACGCCTCCGACGAGCAGTGGGTGTTGCGCGATGTATCGTTCCGCATCGAGCCAGGACAAACATTCGCGATTGTGGGCCACACTGGGGCAGGAAAGACTACCCTGATTTCCCTGTTGTTGCGTTTTTATGATATCCAGCGGGGGCAGATTTTGCTGGACGGCGTGGACATCCGGTTGCTCGACTTGCGCGAACTCCGCAAGCAATTCGGTATTGTGCTGCAGGATCCGTTCCTGTTCACGGGCACTGTTGAGTCCAACGTCCGTCTGGGAACGCCGGGCATTTCACGCGCCGACGTGGAACGTGCGCTGGATGAAATCGGTCTTGGCGATTTTATACGTACGCTGCCGCAAGGCGTAGAGACAGAGGTGAACGAACGCGGATCGACGCTTTCTGTGGGCCAGCGACAACTGATCAACTTCGCCCGGGCGCTGGCGTACAACCCGCAATTCCTGATTCTGGATGAAGCAACCTCGAGCGTGGATACGAAAACAGAGTTGCTGATTCGCGAGGCGCTTGACAAGTTGCTCAGCGGCCGTACGGCGCTGGTGATCGCGCATCGCTTGAGCACGATTCAACACGCCGACCGCATACTGGTGTTTCACAAGGGCCGTCTGCGCGAAGAGGGGGCGCACCAGGAATTGCTGGCGCAACGTGGCATCTACTATCGCCTGTATCAGCTCCAGTACAAGGAACAGGAATTGAGCGGCGTCAACGGGGTCCCTGCGCGATCTGGTCCTGGCGTGTTCCCGGCGCCTACTCCGGCGAGCGATTGAGTGCACGTTTCTGATGCCCCCCATTCCCTTACTCATTTCCGCCGGCGAAGCTTCCGGTGACATGTACGCTGCGCGCCTGGCCGCTGCGTTGAAGCAACGCGCAGACGTCCAGCTTTTCGGAATGGGCGGCCCGCTCATGCGCAGCGCTGGCGTCGAAATCGTCACCGACTATTCGGAAGTGGCCGTCGTTGGGATCACCGAAATTCTCAAGCATCTCCCTTCCCTGCTGGTAGCGATGGAGCGGCTGGTGGACGCGGCGGATCGACGCAAGCCCGAACTCGCCATCCTGACGGATTTTCCCGGATTTCATCTGCGACTGGCACGCAAGCTGAAACCAAAAGGTATCCGCAATGTCTACTACATCTGCCCGCAGTTCTGGGCCTGGCGGCCGTGGCGCGTGAATTTGGTGCGCCGTCGCTTCGCCAAAGCGTTGTGCATCTTCCCCTTCGAGGAGAAGTTTTTTTCGGGTGCCGGAGTGCCCACAAAATTCGTAGGACATCCCTTGGTGGGTACGGTCGAAGCCACAAAAGACCGGCGGCGATTTTGCGAGGAATACCAGCTGGATGCCAGCCGCGCCATTGTGTCTGTCTTGCCGGGGAGCCGGGCGGGGGAACTTGCTCACCATCTGCCAGTGTTGCATGAGGCTTGCGCGCGGATTCATGCGAAGGTTGCCGCACAATTTGTCGTCGCAGCTGCGCATTTGCAGAATATCGAGCAACTGAAGGCGGGGTGGCCCGCAGGGGTCGTTGTGCGGGTGGTAGAGGACGAAACGTACAACGCCATTGCCGCCTGCGATGCGGCTATTGTGTCCAGCGGAACGGCCACTGTGGAGACCGCGCTTCTGAATGTACCGATGTTGGTGGTCTATCGCGTATCACCCCTGACGGCCACACTTGCAAAACCCCTAGTGCGGACCCCTTATTTTGCGATGGTGAATTTAATCGCGGAAAAACGCGTGGTGCCGGAGTTGGTGCAGAATAACTTTACGCCGGAAAACGTGGCGAGCGAGACTCTCAAGCTTCTGAGAGAACCCAACGCGCGAGAGGCCCAAAGACGCGGTCTCGAAGAGGTTCGGGCGCGTCTAGGACCGCCGGGAGCGGTGGAGCGCGCGGCTGATCAAATTGCCGAAATGCTCCAGGTTACGGCTGGCAACGCTTTCTAGGGGATTGTTATCCTATATACATCGTCCTAGGTGCAAGATTCTGAAAGGAATTCGATGACGCGACGGGACATGGTTAGAGGTGCGTACGGGCTGGTTTTGGCGATGCTACTGGCGTGCACCTGCCACCGCTCAGCGGCGCAACAATCACAAACGGTCAATTTTCTCGCGGAGAATTACGAGGTCTCGGCCTACCTCGATACCGCATCGCAAACGATCAATTCCATCGCGAAGGTCGAGTTCCGCGCGCTGGAGGCTTCGCAAGTCGTGACTGTTGAACTGCACGAAAATCTGGAAGTGCGCGAGGTGAAGGGGCCGGACGGCAAGCCACTCCAATTCCAACGCGAGAACGACAATCCGATGTTCCTCACGGTCACACTGCCGACACCGGTCGGAGCCGGGAAAACAGTATCTCTCGTGTTTGCCTATGGCGGGTTGCTCGTGAACGAAGAAAACAGCCCGGTGCCGAATGTGCGGGTGGCTTCGATCGGCAAGGAATGGGCTTACCTGCTACTGCCTTCGCGTTGGTTCCCGTTGACCAACTATCCCGCGAACCGCTACCGCGGAACGTTCAAGCTGAATGTGCCGGACACCATGGCCGTAGCAGGCACAGGAAAAGCTGACGCTCCCCAGCCGTTGGCGCCCCGTTCCTCGGCTGAGGGCGGCCGCCTGATGTACACGTTTCATTGTGATCAGAAGGCACCGAATGGATCGTTCGTTGCGGGACCGTTGCAATTGAGCCCCAAGCAGGCCGAGGGGATCAGCGTCGCAGTGTACGCCCCGCGGGCGGATTCGGCGAAAGTGCAAGAGTTCGCGAACGCCGTAGGGCATCAGGAGATTATTTTTTCGGACATGTTCGGGCCGCTGCCGGACCCGGCCATGACCGTGATCGAGCTGCCCGACGGCACATTGCAGGATTTTTCAGGACCGGGTGTGGTCATGTTGAGCCACCGGCTCTGGGATCCGAAGTATAGCGATCGAACGCTCGCGCGTCTGGTGGCAACACAATGGTGGGGTAACGAAGTGTTGCCCGCAACCATGGGGGACGTCTGGATCAGCGATGGACTGGCGCGCTATTCCGAAGTTCTTTATGCCGAACAAGGCATTGGCAAGGAAGCCGGGCTGCGAGCGCTGGATGAGTTCGCCGTCGGCGCGTTGATGTACGACAACTCGGCTCCCGTTGCTCAGTCGGCAAGGCTGATTCCTTACTCGAGCGAATATCGCTCTGTTGTAATGAACAAGGG
>Ga0126371_10001417_pt1 | contig 20242 bp, 16 predicted proteins | sample PanSoiMetaPlot_4_FD_110145 | JGI IMG/M metagenome (GOLD analysis project Ga0126371, IMG submission 110145) | Tropical forest soil microbial communities from Panama - MetaG Plot_4 | ecosystem: Environmental > Terrestrial > Soil > Tropical forest > Bulk soil | place: Panama | collected 2016-02-17 | reverse complement strand
CGCCGTAGTCGGCCGCCGCGGCAGGCCAGGACAGCTTTCCCCAGCGCACGTCGCGGGCCACCAGCCCTGGGTCACGCAACAGCGGATCACCCCAGCCGCCGCCGCCGGTCGTACGGATCCTGATCAGCGTGCCGGCCGGGACGAACTCGCCGTCAGCCAGCGCGTCAACGTCGCGCTCGCGCGGACCGCCTGGATCGACGGTGACCTGAAACGGCCGCCCTGCCCGGCCTCCGTTGACTCCCCAGCAGGATAGGATCGATCGATCTGCTATGGACATGAAGTAGCCGTCCTCGCGCATGCGCAAGATCTTCTCGTACCCGAGACCCCCGCGGAACTGACCGGGACCGCCAGAATCCGGCGCCAGGCCGAGGCGCTCCACCACGAGCGGGAAGCGAGCCTCGGTGAACTCGGCCGGCAAATTACGCGAGTCCGGCACAACATGGATGGTGTCCTCGCCATCGGCGTAGTATCGCCCGCCGGAGCCGCCGCCAAGCACCTCGCGCATGAGATATGGCTCGCCAGCCGAAGTCTGCCCGTACACTCCGGTGTACCTGATCGTCTCCTGGTCGGCGGGCATCCGCCCCTCCACGGCCTTGGCCAGCACGCCGGCAAACACGCCAAGCAGGCGCAGGATCACGAAGGTGCGCGCGTTGGTGGGGGCCGGGAAGACCGGCGTGAGCAAGGTGCCGGGCGGCGGGAATCGCATCTCGATGAGATCCACGATGCCCTCGTTCACATCGAGCTCGGCCGCCCGCTCGGGAGTGTCCGCCAGGTTTCGCAGAATGGGTGCCAGCCACTTGGCCAGGAAGTTGCCGTCGGCGAAGTCGCCGCAGTGGTTGATCGGGCCCTTGGCCTGCGGCCCCGTACCAGTGAAGTCCAGGACGAGCCGCGGCGAGTCGTCTGCGGTCCTCGTGAGCGTGATCCGCTGTGCATGCAGCTTTGGCGGGTCAACTCCGTCATGCTCTGCATAGTCTTCCCACGTCCAGGTCCCCGGCGGGATCTTCGCCAGGATCTCCTGCCGGTATGTGCGGGTAGTGGCGGCCACGATCTCGTCGAAGCAGGACTCCACCCCGGCCCGTCCGTACCGCGCGAACAGCTCGGCGAGCCTGCGCGCACCGAGCAGGCACGCAGCGCACTCCGCGTCGAGGTCGGCCGCCAGCGAGTCAGGCATCCGCGAGTTGCGGGTCATGATGGTGAGCGCGGCCCGGTTGGGCACCCCGGCGTCCCACAGCCGGATCGGCGGCACCATCAGGCCTTCCTCGAACACGCTGGTGGCGTGACTCGGCATCGAGCCAGGTACGGCGCCGCCGATGTCGTCGTGGTGGCCGAATGCCTGGACGAAGGCGACCACCTCTGGCCCGCCACCGTCGGCATGGAAGACCGGCACGGTGACGCACAGGTCGGGCAGGTGGCCGATGCCGCCCTCGGACAGGTACACGTCGTTGTGAAAGAACACGTCGCCCGGCTGCATCTGCGCCAGCGGGAAGTCACGGGCCACTGGGTGCACCAGCGCGCTGTAAGACCGGCCGGTTAGCTTGCGCAGCAGCCGGTCGTGGATGCCGGCCCTGAAGTCGTGCGCATCCCTGATCATCGGGGACCTGGCTGTGCGCGCGATCGCCGTCTCCACTTCCTTCTCGATCGACGCCAGGCTGCCCGCGATGATCTCCAGCAGGACCGGGTCGACAGCGGCCGGCCCGCCAGGCTGGCCGGTGAGGGTCGGCCTGCTCACCGGCTCACCGCCGTCCGTCCAAGCGCGACCAGCCCCTCGCTCAAGCCGGCGTCGCGCCCGGAGTGCACGAGGAGGTTGCCGAACCTGTCGACGCGCGCCGCGTAGCCAGGGTGCACAGGCACGGTAGCGCCGTATTCCTCGATGATGGCCGGGCCGGCCAGCTCGTCCCCGGCCGCTAGCATGGGCCGCCAGTACACGGCCGCCGGAACCGGAGCACTGGCGCGGCTGAACACCACCGGCCGCTGGCCGGTCAGCGCGCGCGCCGGGTCGCCGTTTCCCGGTTCCAGCTCGCCCAGCCGCGGCCGTTCGATCGGACCTATGCCGGTCACCCGGAGGTTGACCCATTCCACGTGCTGGCGCGGGTCGTCGCGGAAGTCGTATCCGTACAGCGCGGAGTGCGCCTCGTGGAATGCCTCGGCAGTCGCGTCGGCGCAGGCCCGGCCGAGCGACTCGGAGTCCACGGGCACGCGCACCTCGAACGCCTGCCCGTAGTACCGCAGGTCCGCGGTACGGGCTAGCCGCTGCCGCGAAGCGGGGAAGCCCTGGGCTCTCAGCGCGTCTGACGCTTGCGTGGTCAGCGCAGCAAAGATCGAGGTCACAAGGCCAAAGTCGAGATCGGCATGCCGCGCGACGCAGGTGCGCACGTAGTCGGCGCGGACGTCCACAGTCAGCAGCCCGAATGCGGAGACGTTTCCTGGGTTCGGCGGCACCAGCACGCCGCGCAGTCCGAGGATCTCGATGAGCGGGCAGAGCAGCAGCGAACCTGACCCGCCGAACGTGACGAGCGTGAAGTCCCGAACGTCGAGGCCGCGCTTCACGGTGATCTGGCGCACCGCGTTGGCCTGGTTCCAGGCCGAGATCTCCAGGATCCCGGCCGCGCAGTCGGCCATGCTCATGCCCAGCCGCTGCGCGAGGGCCTTCACGCCAGCCTGCGCGGCTGAGGTGTCCAGCGGTATCTCTCCGCCCAGCAAGTGCGGCGGGATGCGGCCGAGGACGAGGTGCGCGTCGGTCACCGTAACCTCGGTCCCGCCCTTGGCGTAACACAGCGGTCCCGGATCCGCGCCCGCCGACCGAGGACCTACCTTGAGCGCGCCCTCCGGCGACAGCCACGCCACCGACCCCCCGCCCGCACCCACCGTCACCACGTCAACCATCGGAATCTTGGTCGGATAGGCCCCGACGCTACCCTCAATCGTCAGCGCGGGCTCGCCCGCTACGACGACAGAAACATCGGTCGAGGTGCCGCCGCCGTCGCAGGTCAGCACCTGGGCGATGCCCGCATTGTGCGCGATCATGGCGGCGCCGACTGCGCCCGCCGCGGGTCCGCTCAGCACAGTGCTGATCGGCTTGCCGATTACTTCTGCGGCGGTCGCGACGCCACCGCTTGAGGTCATGACGTGCAGCGGAACGGGACCGGCGTCCGCCCGCAGCTCAATCAGCCGCTGGCCGATCGAGGCCAGGTACCGCGACACACGGGGCTTGACGGCTGCATCGACGAGCGTCGTCATCGCCCGCTCGTATTCCCGGTACTCGGGCAGCACACGCGAGGACAGCGACACCACGGAGCGCGGATGCTCGCGAGCCAGCACCACGGCCATGGCGTCCTCGTGCGACGCGCTGGCATAGGAGTGCAGAAAGCAGACGGCGAGCGTGTCGATGCCGCGGCCGGCGAACCAGCGAGCGATCTGGGTAGCCTGCGCCTCGTCGAACGGTCTCAGCTCGGCGCCGGTGAAGTCGAGCCGCCCGCCGACGGCCCGGACGCGATCTGGCGGCACGATCCGATCCGGCTTGATCCAGAAGTAGGAGTTGCCGTAGCCGTCGGGAACCGACTGGCGAGCTATCTCGAGCATGAACTCAAAGCCCTCGGTCGTAATGAACCCGAGCTCGCCAATGTCGCCCTCAAGCAGCTGGTTGGTCGCGATCGTGGTGCCATGGCTGATCGTCGCGATAGCGGCTGGCTCAGCACCGAGCAGCGCGAGCATCTTCTCGAGCCCGGCCATGAAGCCCTGCGCCGGGTCGGCCGGCGTCGATGGCGTCTTGGTGACCGTAAGTTCGCCGGTGATCTCATCGACCGCGACGACATCAGTGAACGTGCCACCGGTATCGATCCCGATGCGAAGGCGGGCGCTATTCATATCGGAACGGGGTCGCCCCATCCTCATGTCGCACGTCCGCACGCGACCGCATCAGCGGGCCTTCCGGCCGAGCAGGCTGCCGACCGCGACGCCGGCCAGCGCTGCGGCAGCGCCAACCAGCACACCGCGCCCGAAAGCCTGGCCTTGCGCTGAAGCGGGCCGCGCTGGCGGCAGGTAGACGACCGGATCCGTGCCGTCCGTGCCGAGCTCAGGAGCGCCCTCGCCGACCGTGGCGGGTGCGCCCGCGAGGGCCCCGTTCCCGGAAAGGACGTCGTCAACGGAAGAGAAGAAGTCGGTTGCGAGCCGCTTGCCAACGCTGACAAGCATGCGCTGTCCGACGCTGGCGATCATGCCGCCGACGACCGCGTCGGCGTCGTAGCTCAGCTCGGTGGTACCGTCCGGCCCTGCTATGAGCCGGATCTGGACGCTGGTGCTCACGGTGCCGGGCCCGCCTGCTCCGCTCGCGGTGAGCACGAATGAGCTCGGCTCTTGCTGGTCGGAGAGCTTGATGTCGCCCGAGTAGGTGCCCTGCATGGAGGCTACGCCTGCGCTGATCACGAACCGGTAGGAGTCGGGGCCGGCCCGCTCCAGCCGTTCACAGCCGGGAATGCTCGCGACGAGCACGGCCGGGTCGTTCAGCGCGGCCCAGACTCGATCCGCTGGCGCGTGCATCACCGCTCCGCCACTAACCCTCATGACATTTGCCGGTTCATGACAAGGCTTCCTCCTGACCGTGAGCACGCCGGAGCTCAAACAAGTCCGACGGCGAGATGGGCATGGACCTGATAAGGATCTGCTCGGCGTCCTCGATGGCAGCGGCGAGCACGGCGGCGCCGGGAATGACACCGGCTTCGCCGGCACCCTTGATCCCGAGCGGATTGAGCGGGGACGGCGTCTCGAGGTGGTCGATCTCGATCCGCTGCGGCACCTCGCTGACGTAGGGCATGAGGAAGTCCATGAACGACGCGTTCTGAAGCTGGCCGCTCTCGTCGTAGGCCATCCGCTCATACAGGGCGCCGCCCACACCCTGGGCGACGCCGCCGTGAATCTGACCTTCGACGATCTGCGGGTTGATCAGCCGCCCGCAGTCGTGTACGACGCAGTAGCGAAGGATCTTCACCTCGGCCGTGTCCGGGTCGGTCTCGACAATCGCCGCGTGCATGCCTGCGGCAAACGTGGACCGAACTGGCGAGAAGTACGCCCTGCCCTCGATGCCGGGCTCGTCGTCCGGCGCCACCGGCGGCCTGCTGATGTCACCGCCGGCAAACTGCGTAGCCGCCTTCGCTGCCTCGTCGAAGGCATACCGCAGCGGGTTAGACAGCACGGCGACCGTGCCAAGGGCGATCCCGCTGTCCGGGTCGCCCTTGACCTGGACGATCCCGTCCGCGATCACCAGGTCGGCGGGCGAGACCTCGAGCGCGTCAGCCGCGACCCGGATGGCCTTCTCCTTCGCCTTCCTGGCAGCCAGCGTGACCGCCGAGCCGCTCATGACAGCGGTCCTGGAGGCGAACGTCCCGACCGCGTAGCCGAACCTTCGCGTATCTCCGGTCACCACCTCGACGTCCTCGAGACGAACCCCGAGTTCGTCGGCGACGAGCTGGGCGAGCACGGTCTGGTGGCCCTGGCCCTGACTGGTCAGGCCGGTCGCCACCTTCACCTTGCCTGACGTCTCCACGACGACGTGACCACCCTCGTATGGGCCGACTCCAGTGCCCTCCACGTAGCAGGCCAGGCCGATGCCAAGCCGCCGGCCTTGCGCAGCGGCCGCATCCTTGGCGGCGGCGAACTCATCCCAGCCGACGAGTTCCTTGAGCTTGGCGAGCAGAGCGGGATAGTCGCCAGAGTCATAGATGAGCGGGCGTCCGTCCTGGAAGATCAGTCCCTGGTCATAGGGCATCTCGTCGGGCTGGATGAAGTTGCGCTCGCGGACGACCGTCCGATCGAGGTGCAGCGCCGCGGCGATCGCATCGATGGTCCGTTCCATGACAAAACAGCCGTGCGGCCGCCCAGCGCCGCGGTATGGGGTCACCAGCACGGTGTTGGTGTATAGCGAGTCGAACTCCACCCGGTAAGCGCGCGCTTTGTACGGGCCGAGCAGCTGGGTAGAGGTAACGATGGGCACGATGAGGCCGTACGGCACGTAGGCACCGTTGTCATGCCAGAACCGGACGTCGAGCCCCAGGATGCGGCCTTCGTCGTCGAATCCGACCGTGACGTGGTGCTGCTGGGCTCGCTCGTGCGCGCTGGCGATGAAATGCTCGCGGCGATCCTCGGTGAACTTGACCGGCTGACCGAGCAGCCGCGCAGCCCAGGGCACGAGAACTTCCTCGGGCCATGGATGCACGATCTTCACGCCAAAGCCGCCGCCGACGTCAGGCGTGATCACGTCTACATCGGCAAGGTCAAGCCCGAGCTTGGCGGCTACCGCGGCTCGGACACCGGTAGATGTCTGCGTGGAGGTCCACAGCCGAAGCCGCTTAGCGTGCGGATCCCAGCTGGCCAGGACGCCCCGGCCCTCGAGCGGCGTCGAGGCGGAGCGCTCGATCTCCAGGTCAATCTCCAGCACGTGTGGTGCGGCCGCGATCTCGGCTGCGGTGTCCCCATGCTTCTGGACGGCGTTGGCGGCAACGTTGCCAGGCACGTCCTCGTGCACCAGGTGGTCGGCCTGGCGAGCGTTACCCAGGCCGACGACTGGCGGCAGCGGCTCGTAACTGATGTCGATTAGGTCAGCTGCATCCTCGGCCAGGTAGCGGTCCGTCGCCACGACCATGGCTACCGGCTCGCCGACATGGTTGACCTCGGTCCGCGCGAGCGGATACGGCGTACGGCCGTGCGTGAGCGACGGATGGGGGATCAGCAGCGGCAGTGGCTCGGCCAGCTTGGGGGGCAGGTCCTCGTAGGTATAGATCGCCACCAGGCCAGGCACGTCCAATGCCGCGCTCACGTCGATATCGGTAATCCGGGCATGCGCGTGCGGGCTGCGGGCGAACGCCACCGCCAGCGCATCTCCACCGAGGTCATCGAGGTAAGCGCCGTGACCGCGGAGGAGCCGGTCATCCTCGACCCGCTGGACGCTGGCACCGAACATGGAGCTCATGGCCGTCCAGCCCGGTCACGCTGTATCTGTGCCGCTCGGCGGACCGACGCGACAATGTTCTGGTAGCCCGTGCACCTGCACAGGTTCCCGCCGACCATCTCCCGGATCTGGTCGTCCGTTGGCTCGGGAACTGCCCGCAACCCGGCCGTGATCGTGGTCAGGAATCCCGGCGTGCAGAAGCCACATTGCAGGCCGTGGCACTCGGTGAAAGCTTGCTGGACGGCAGAGAGCGAGCCGTCCGGCTCGGCCAGTCCCTCGACCGTGGTGATCTTGGCGCCGTCGGCACTGACTGCCAGCAGCAGGCACGAGCGCACCGGAGCACCGTCCAGCAAGATCGTGCACGCGCCGCAGACGCCGTGCTCGCAGCCGACATGCGTACCGGTCAGGCCCAAGTCGTGGCGCAGGCAGTCGGACAGCAGCCGCCGGGCCGGCACGCGAGCGGTGCGAGTCGCGCCGTTGACCGTCATGGCCACCTCGTGCAGTTCCTCAGGCTTAGTCATGCAGCCTCGCCTTTGGGCTCCCCGGCTGCCTCACCGAGCGACTCGAGCAGCGCCCGCTCGGTGAGCACGCCGGCGAGATGCCGCCGGTAGTCGGCGGTTGCGTGAATGTCGGGCTCAGGATCGACGCGCTCCCGGACGAGCTGTACCGCGGCCGACAGAGACACGGCTCCCGGCGCGACGCCAGCCAGTTTCTCGGTCAGGTCCAGGACCTGAGGGCAGGGTCCGACCGACAGGTAGGCGGCGCGCGCGTCGTCTACCGTCCCGTCCGCCGCGAGCCTGACCATCGCGGCGACCCCGCAAATCGCGTAATCGCCCCGCCTTCGGCTTATCTCCGCGAAGCCGGTCCCGGCCCGCGGTGGCAGAACCGGGAACGCGACCTCCGTGGCCAGCTCTCCCGGCTCGGCGGCGGACTCCAGCACGCCGAGGAAGAAGTCGCTGGCGGAGACGAGCCGTTCTCCGCTCGCGCTGACCAGCCGCACCGACCCGCCCAGTAGTGCCAAGACAGCGGGCATCTCAGCGGCCGGATAGGCGTGCACGATGCTGCCTACGGTCGTGCCGCGATTACGGATCGCCGGGTGCGCCACGTGCCGCAGTGCCTTGGCAAGCAGCGGCTGGACAGTCGCGCTCGGGCTGGCCAGCACCTGCGCGTGCCGGGCCAGCGCGCCAACTCGCACCTGGCCGGCGTCGTGCCTGACGTAGCTCAGGTCGGCCAGCCGGTTGATATCCACGAGATGAGCGGGCGCGGCCAGGCGCATGGACATCAGCGGTACCAGGGACTGACCGCCAGCGAGGATCTTGGCCTCTGGTCCGAGGGCGGCGAGCGTCGTGAGCGCCTCGGCCACCGATGCCGGCCGCGAGTAGCCCACAGGCGGTGGCTTCACTGCCAGCCGCCATGCCGGTCAGCCATGCAGGCCTCGCAGCTTCTGCTGGCCGGGTAGGGCCCTAAGGTTCATAGCGCGACGTTACGCTGCCGAGGGCGTGACGGAAACGCTCTTCTGCTACAGGATGCGATGTGTGCATCTGCTGCCCGCCCTGCGATCATCACTTCGTCCTCTCGGCCGCCAGGCCTTCATACTGACCAGCGGGAACATGCCATGAGACTCGCAGCGGCCGCAAGTCGCGTCGTCGCGCCCGTCCTCGCCGGACCTGCCCGGGGCGCGGACTGGCTGGGCGTGACACCGTGCGCCCTCTACCTCAGGACGGGCGGCCAGCCCGGTGTGCTGGCCATTCTGACCTACGACGCGCTGCGGCTGCCGTGCGGAGTCCGGCTCCCGGTCAGCAGCACCGAGGTACCGCTTGACCGGCTGGTACACCGGCAGCAGCCGTGCCTGGTCGGTGACGGCGCAGTGGTCTGGAATGGCCAGGCGGGCTCGGTCGTCATCACCGTGGTCCGGCAGTGGACGCCGTGCCGGCCGCCTCGCCGACCGGCGGTGGCCGTGAACGCGCACCAGGTCAGGGACGGGCTGCCAGCGCCGGCCGCGATCGGCCTCGACCGGGATCTGCTGGCCGATCTGGCCCGGCCTGGCAGCGACTCCGGAGATAGAAGTGTGGTGGATCGGCTGCTCGGACGGGGCCCCGGGCTGACGCCTAGCGGCGACGACGTGCTGGCCGGCTTCCTGATTGGAGCCGAAGCGTTCGGCTTCGTCGCCGGTGGCGTGTGCCGCGCTGTTGCCGACTTTGCGCCCGCACGGACGACGACCCTCTCATCCGGCCTCTTGTGGCATGCGTCCCGGGGCGAGTGTATCGACGAGGTCGCGGCGCTGGCCGCGGCGATCTCCGGGCGACAGTCGCCGGGCCCGGCACTGCGACGGCTCTTCGCGGTCGGCCACACCTCAGGGGTCGCGCTGGCCTGGGGCCTGCAGGCTGCTGCGGTGCGGGCGATGGCAATGAACCGGCCGAGTCGCAGCGGTGCGGCAGCGTGAGCGCAGAGCACGTCGAAGCCCGGCCTGGCGCTTACGCCGACTCGGTCACCTTGATGCGGGTCAGCGCAGATGTCCGCAAGGCAGCAGGAGTCGAGGCTGCGCTCATAGCTATGGCCACCGATCTCAACCTTGGCCTGCTGCCTGCGATGGGCCTGCGTGCTCCTCCGCAGGCGGGTCCGAACGACCTGCTCATCGCGATCCGGGCGAGCGATCGCGCAGCGCTGGCCGCTGCGATCGGGGGAGTGGACGCGGCGCTGACAGCGCGCCCCGTCTCGCCGGCGGGACTGAGCGCAGCGCTGCCGCCGCGGACGACATCCACCGCGATCCGTGCCGCAGGCCCAGGGCTGGCCCTCATCTCCGTGCCGGGCGGGTTCGCCTTTCCCGAGGCCATGGACGCACTGCAGGCTGGCTGCGACGTGATGATCTTCTCGGACAACATGCCGGTAGAGCAGGAGATCGTCCTCAAGGACCTCGCGGCCGAGCGCGGCTTGCTCGTGATGGGTCCCGATTGCGGGACGGCAATTGTCGGCGGCGTCGGGCTGGGCTTCTCGCACACGGTGGCAGCCGGGCCGATCGGGCTCGTCTCTGCCTCTGGTACCGGGGCCCAGCAGATGCTGTGCCTGCTCGACCACGCCGGGGTCGGGGTCAGCGCTGCGCTCGGCGTCGGCGGGCGAGACCTGTCTGCCGAGGTCGGCGGCCGCTCGGCTCGTGCTGCACTCGTGGCGCTTGATGAAGATCCCGGAACCGAGCTGATCATCGTCGTCTCAAAACCGCCCGCTCCGGGGGTCGCTGCGGAACTACGCGAGTTCGCGGCGACGCTGTCGACTCCGGTGCAGTTCGCCCTCGTCGCACCAGGCGAGCCCGACCTGACGGCAGCAACCGAGGAGGCGCTGCGCGCCATGGCAGTACCGGTGCCGACATGGCCCCAGTGGCCGGTAATCGATCACCGCGGTGCCGCTGCTGCTGAGGGGGCGCTGCACGGGCTGTTCGCGGGCGGCACGCTTTGCGATGAGGCCATGGTCATCGCTAGTGGCTGGCTCGGGCCGATCTGGTCAAACATCCCGCTGCGGCCCGAGTGGGGCCTCGAACCGGCGGACTTGCTAGCCGCCGGGGACCCCAGGCACACGATGATCGACTTCGGCGATGACGAGCTCACGGCCGGCCGCGCACATCCGATGATCGACCAGTCGCTGCGCCTGGAGCGGCTCGCGGCTGCCGCGCAGGACCCGGCGACCAGCGTCATCCTGCTCGACGTGGTGCTTGGTCACGGCGCGCATCCGGATCCGGCGGCTGAACTGAGTCCGGCGATCGCGCTGGCGCGAGCACGCAAGATCGCGGTCGTAGTCACGCTGATCGGCGCGGCCTCTGATCCGCAGCACCTCACCCAGCAGGCCAGCATCCTGCAGGCCGCCGGCGCGCACGTGTTCGCTTCCAACGCCCAGGCGGCGCGGTTCGCGTGCCAGCGGCTAGCGAGCACCTCATGACCGAGTTGCTACGACGCGAGCCGAACGTGATCAGCGCAGGCCTCGGCCTGCTCGCCGACGCTGCCGAGCGGCAGGCCGCGCGGGTGACGCGCGTCGACTGGAAGCCACCGATGACGGGTGTCGAAGACGACCTCGTCACGGTCGTCGGCGATCCGCGCCGGGTTGCCGCGAACGCCGCGGCAGTGGAGCGCATGCTGGGCGTGCGGGCTCAGCTCGTCGATGTGCTGCCTGCGCGGGCAGCTCTCGGGCTTTCGGCGGGTGAGTTCCTGCACGCCGGGCCGCCGGTTACCTGGGACCGGGCATCCGGTCCACTGCGCGGCGCCATCATGGGGGCGACTGTGCTCGAGGGCATGGCCGGCGATCCGCAGGCCGGCGCGGCGCTAGCCGAGCGCGGCGCGATCATGCTCGACCCCTGTCACGCGCATGGCGCGGTCGGCCCGATGGCGGGCGTGATATCGCCGTCGATGTGGGTGTTCGCGCTCGAGGATCCGGCCAGCGGCCGACGCTCGTACTGCTCGCTCAACGAAGGCCTTGGCAAGGTGCTGCGCTATGGCGCTTATTCCGCCGACGTGATCGAGCGATTGAAATGGATGTCCGCCAGTCTCGGTCCGCTCCTGCAGGCAGCCGTGCGCGCAGGTGGACCCATTGATGTCACCGCGATCCTCGCCCAGATGGTGCAAATGGGCGACGAGGCGCACAACCGTAATCGCACGGGCACCCTGATGCTCTTGCGGGACCTGCTGCCGTCGCTCGTGCAAGCCCCGTTCCCCGCATCCGAAGTTTCGAGCGCAGTGGCGTTCATCGGCGGGAACGATCACTTCTTCCTCAACCTCGCGATGCCAGCCTGCAAGCTCGCGCTTGATGCGGCTCGCAACATCCCTGGCTCGAGCATGGTGGTCGCGATGGCCAGGAACGGCACCGACTTCGGCATCCAGGTCTCCGGCACGGGTGATCAGTGGTTCACGGCACCGGCGCTGACCCCGGAGGGGCTCTTCCTCGGCAGCTACGGACCTGCGGACGCCAATCCTGACATCGGTGATTCGGCGATCACGGAGACAGCTGGCCTTGGTGGCTTCGCGATGGCGACAGCGCCCGCGATCGTGCGGCTCGTGGGCGGCTCAGTGTCCGATGCGCTCGCCACGACCCGTCGGATGTATGAGATCACGCTCGCCGAACACCCGCTATTTCAGGTGCCGGCGCTAGAATTCCGCGGAACACCGGCCGGGATCGACATGACACTGGTAGTCCGCACTGGCATCCTCCCGCAGATCAATACGGGCATGGCCGGGAAGGTGGCGGGCACCGGCCAGGTCGGCGCTGGGCTGGTGACACCACCGGCCGAGATCTTTCCGGCTGCGCTCCGTGCACTCGCGCTTACGGTGGGGTAGCTGCCGGCGTACGCGCATGCGGGCCGTAATCTGTGCTAGTGCCGCTCACCAGGGCCAACGGGGGAAGCCCGGTCGGCGGCCGCGCGCTAGGCGTACTCGCCGCCGCGGCCGTGCTAGCCGTCATGCTCAGCGCGTGCGGAGCATCGAGTCATTCGAATGCGTCGGCGCGTCGATCGCTGCCCAGGCCACATGCGACGACCACCACCTCCGACGCTTTGAACCGACAGCCTGCGGCTGATGCGCAGTCGACCGGCAGCAGCGGACCGACCTCCGGTCATCCCCGCCCGGTCGTCAGCAGTCCGGCTGCGAGCACTGCGATGGCTGGGAGCGCTACGGCGGCCGGGGCACGTACCTCGTGCACATCTGTGGTGCACATCGGCGACTCGACGTCCGACGGCCTGGTGCTACCTGCCTATCAGCCGCAAGCGGCACTGCGGATCCCGGCCCAGTACCGGCGGGTCGGGGTGGTCCACTTCATCCCGGAGGTCTCGGGGGCACGCTCGATCGTCGAGACCTGGCACGGCTTTCCTAACGGCTACACCGTCGCGCAGCGCCTGATCCATCACGGCTACCACGGGTGCTGGGTACTCGCACTTGGCACCAACGACGCCGCCGACGTCGCGGTCGGTTCCACGGTCCTCCCAGCCGCGAGGATCACCAAGATGATGCGGCTCATCGGCGGCGAACCCGTGCTGTGGGTGAACGTCAAGTCGGTGCTCGGATCTGGCCCATACGCCGAAAGCCGGATGCGCCAGTGGGACCATGCGCTGCTGCAGGCGTGCGTGCAGTACCCGAGCATGCGGGTGTACAACTGGGCGGCTGTGGCGCAACGAAGCTGGTTCGTCCCTGACGGCATTCACTACACCCCGCCGGGTTACGCGCATCGCTCGGCAGGGATCGCTGACGCGCTCGCCCGCGCTTTCCCCTGGCAGCCTGGCGCCGAATTTCGATTCCAGGTCGCGGCCGTCACGTCGTGGGAGGCGGCAGCCAGTCAGGGCTGCCTCGTCAGCTAGGCCGTCGTCACGATGCGGCCAGCCAGCCTAGCTCGTGAGGCCGAGGAGCCTGGCTGCGTTCTGCTTCATGATCATCGGTCGTACTTCGGGCTTGATGCTGAGGCCCTCGAAGTCCTTGATCCAGCGCTCGGGCGTAATGACGGGGAAGTCGGTGCCGAACAGGACCTTGTCTTTCAGCAGGGAGTTGGCGTACTGGACAAGTTGCGGTGCGAAGTACTTTGGCGACCATCCAGACAGGTCGATATACACCCTCGGCTTGTGTGTCGCGATCGACAGCGCCACGTCCTGCCACGGGAACGACGGGTGCGCCATGATGATGTCCATATCGGGGAAGTCAGCCGCTACGTCGTCGAGATATAGCGGATCTGAGTACTTCAGCCGGATGCCCCCGCCGCCGCGAGTGCCGGCCCCGACCCCGGTCTGGCCGGTGTGGAACAGGGCTATCAGTCCGTGCTCCTCGATCACCTCATACAGCGGGTATGCCAGCCGGTCGTTTGGATAGAACGCCTGCGTACCTGGATGAAACTTGAAGCCGCGGACGCCAAAGTCCGAGATGAGCCGCCTCGCCTGCCGCACTCCAGCCGTGCCGCGGGCCGGGTCGATGCTGGCGAACGGGATCATGACGTCGGTGTGCTCCGCCGCGAGCTCAGCGACCTCGAAGTTGTCTGGTACCGGCTCGTCCCCAGTCTGAGAAATGCTGTCCACCGTGAACGTGACACAGCCCATCTGACGCTGCCGGTAGTACTCGGCGATCTCGGGCACCGTGTATCGCGGCATTGTGCCGATGCGGAAGTACTCGCCCATGTCCTCCGCACGTCTTGAGACTGACTCCGGCTGCGGTCGAACTGACGAGTGCACGTGAGTATGCACGTCGATCGCGGTAAGGCTGCTGACATCCATCGAGAGACCTCGCGTTCACCCGCCGTGCCGGGCTCTACCGTATAGGGCGGCGATACTGGAACAAGTCCTCGTGAGGAGACGGTCCGCATGACAGACAGGCACAGCGTCGGGCAGCCCGCAGCCGACACGGCGAGCGCGGCGCCGACGAGCAGCCGCCCGCCATTCCGCGCCGATCACGTCGGCAGCCTGCTGCGTTCCAGGGACGTGCTGCGGGCCAGAGACGACTTCGCCGCGGGAAGGATCATCGCCAGCCAGCTTCGCGACATCGAGGATGACGCCATCCGCGAGGTGGTTCGGGTGCAGCAGCAGGTCGGGCTGCGGTCGGCGACCGACGGAGAGCAGCGCCGCGAATCCTGGCACATGGACTTCATTTATCAGCTTGGCGGGATCAAGAAGGTTCAGGACGACACGATCAGGGTCGCGTTCCACAACGACAAGAAGACCTACGAATGGGCACCCCCATCCGCGCATGTCGTAGCACCGGTGCAGCTCGAGCATACGATCTTCGGGGATGAATTCTCGTTCCTTCGTGACACCGTCAAGACGGCAGTGCCAAAGCTTACGATCCCGTCCCTGAGCATGGTCCATTACCGGGGCGGGCGGTCAGCCATCGACGAGTCGGTATACCCGGATCTTGACCAGTTCTGGATCGACCTAGCCGCTACCTACGCCGAGGAGGTACAGCGCCTCTACGACCTTGGCTGCCGCTACTTGCAGCTGGATGACACGAGCCTGGCTTGCATGAACGACCCCGCTCAGCGCCAGCACGTCGCCGACATCGGCGGCGACCCTGAGCACCAGCATGAGCGGTACATCGAGAACATCAACCGCGCGCTCGCTGAACGGCCTGCTGATCTCGCGGTCACGACGCACATGTGCCGAGGTAACAACCAGAGCATGTGGGCCGCTGAGGGCGGGTACGAGTTCGTCGCCGATGCCCTGTTCAACCGCCTGGAAGTAGACGGGTTCTTCTGCGAGTGGGATGACGAGCGCTCCGGTGGGTTCGAGCCGCTCCGGTTCGTGCCGAGAGGCAAGCGGGTCGTGCTCGGCCTTGTCACCACCAAGCGCGGCGAACTGGAGAGCAAGGACTACCTGAAACGCCGCATCGAAGACGCGACGAAGTACATCGATATCGACCAGCTCTGCCTGTCACCGCAGTGCGGCTTCTCCTCCACCAAGGAGGGCAACGATCTAACTCAGCAGCAACAGTGGGACAAGCTCGCACTGATCGTAGAGACCGCGCATGAAGTCTGGGGCGCCTTGTAGCTCCTGGTCTCTGGCTGGCCCCTCGCACTGCTGGGCAGCCCGCTTTTCGCTAGTGACCCGCCATACGCGGGGCGCTCTTGAGGGCTGCCCTACTCATGATTTCCCGGCCGTGTGCTCGTCGCTTGCCATCCCGCTATTCAGTGTTACTATGTACCGGTAGTCAATATCACTGAGTAGCTGAGGGAGGAGGCGTTCCGTGAGCAAGCAGGTCACGGAGATGCTAAAGGGGACCCTGGAGGGCATCGTCCTGGCGATCCTGTCCGGCCGGCCCGCCTATGGCTACGAGATCACTGCATGGCTTAGGGACAAGGGCTTCGCCGACATCGCCGAAGGGACCGTCTACGCGCTGCTCATAAGGATCGAGCAGCGCGGCCTCGTCGATGTTGAGAAGGTCCCGTCCGAGAAGGGGCCGCCACGCAAAGTCTACTCTCTCAATACGGACGGACACGAATATCTCGGAGAATTCTGGAGGACTTGGAGCTTCCTCTCAGAACGCATCGAACAGCTCCGCGAAGGAAGTAAGTGATGGCATCGAAGTGGATCGAGCTGGTCACCGGGCCGCTCGAGCAAAAGAAGCAGTACAGGCAGTACAGGGCGCGCATCGAGGCCCTGCCCGAGCCGTACGGCACCGTCGCGAAAGCGCTGCAGCGGTACTTCATGTACTACAGCGGCGTCACGGACGGCGAGACCGCGCTCAAGATGTTCAGCGACTTCGCCGACCTCTGGGAGCGTGCAGCGGCCGACGGTACGCCTGTGCGCGCGATCGTCGGCGACGACCCGGTCGAGTTTGCCGACACATTCGCGCAGGCCTACGCCGGAAAGAGATGGATCGACAAGGAACGCGCCCGGCTGACCAAGGCGATCGAAGACGCGGAGCGAGGAGAGCAGGAATGACCACCGGCGCAGCCATCCACGTTCGGGGTCTGGAGAAGTCGTACAAGAAGCTGCACGTTCTGCGCAGCGTGGACTTCGACGTGGCGCCGGGCAGCATCTTCGCTCTGCTCGGCTCCAACGGCGCAGGCAAGACCACGGTCGTGAAAATCCTGTCCACGCTCCTCAAGGCCGACGCCGGGACGACCAGCGTCAACGGCTTCGATGTGGGCACCCAACCTGGCGACGTGCGAGAGTCCATCAGCCTCACCGGACAGTTCGCGGCCGTTGACGAAATCCTCACCGGGCGGGAGAACCTCGTGCTGGTAGGCCGGTTGCGGCACCTCAAGAACCCGGGGAAGCTCGCGGATAGCCTGCTGGCCCGCTTCCAGCTCACCGATGCGGCCGCGCGGAAGGTGTCGACGTATTCCGGCGGCATGCGCCGCCGCCTCGACATCGCCATGAGCCTTATCGGGAGTCCGCCGGTCATCTTCCTCGACGAGCCGACAACCGGGCTCGACCCCGAAGGGCGGCTCGAGGTCTGGCAGGCCGTCAGGGAACTCGCCGGGCATGGCACGACGGTGCTGCTCACGACGCAGTACCTGGATGAGGCCGAACAGCTTGCCGATCGCATCGCGATCCTCCATGAGGGCCGGATCATCGTCAACGGCACCCTCGCCGAACTCAAGCTGATGCTCCCGCCCGCCAAGGTCGAATATGTCGAGAAGCAGCCGACCCTTGAGGACGTGTTCTTCGCGATCGTTGGCAACGACGGCCCCGGCAGCAGCGAAGCGCGCCTGGCAACGACGGCACTAGACGACTAAGGATCAATAATGAACAAGCACTTCTTCGGCGACACCGCCGTGCTGCTGGGCCGATCCCTGCAGCACATCACCCGCAGCCTGGACACCATCATCACGACCACGATCATGCCGATCGCCTTCATGCTGCTGTTTGTCTATGTGTTCGGCGGCGCGATCCACACCGGGTCGCATCACTATGTGAACTACCTGCTGCCCGGCATTCTGCTTATCACCATTGCCTCGGGCATCTCCTACACCGGATTCCGGCTCTTCACGGAAGTGAAGAGCGGCATCTTCGAGCGATTTCAGTCCATGCCGATCGCGCGGTCGAGCGTGCTGTGGGCGCACGTGCTGACCTCGCTAGTCGCCAATCTGATCTCACTTGTTGTCGTCGTGCTCGTCGCGTTGCTCATGGGCTTCCGGTCAGGCGCGGGAGTGGGGCCCTGGCTCGAGATCACCGGCATCCTGATCCTGTTCACTCTGGCGCTGACGTGGATAGCGGTAATCCCCGGCCTCTCAGCGAAGACCCCAGACGGCGCGAGCGCGTTCGCTTACCCCATCGTCTTTCTGCCGTTTATCAGCTCCGCATTCGTGCCGACCGGCACCATGCCCGGCCCGGTTCGCGCCTTTGCCGAGAACCAGCCCGTGACGTCTATCGTCAACACGATCCGCGACCTGTTCACGCAGCAGCCAGTCAGCACCGGTATCTGGACCGCCCTCGCCTGGTGCGTCGGCATCCTCGTCGTCGCCTACGCCCTCGCCATGGCGACCTACCACCGCAAGATCGCCTGAGGGCGACGGCTAGCACCACACGCGTCATCCATCGTTAACGAGATATATCTTGCTTGCGGACTGGGTTGCGATATATCTTAACGCGTGATGAGGGCCGCGGCAGTCGCTGCCGCCGCGGCAAGCAACTACCGATCTGATCCTGGGGGATCCGAATGAGAACTGCCCGTGCGCTCCTTCGAGTGCCCGGTGGACGCCGGACAAAGTGGCTCGTAGTGGTGTTCTGGCTGGTCGTCGTCGCGGCTGCCGGCCCGCTGGCCGGCAAGCTGACGGGCGCTGAGAAGAACGATGCGTCGGCGTGGCTGCCGGCCAAGGCCGAGTCCACCAAGGTGGTGGACCTGCAGGCCAGGATCGAGTCGCCGAACATCTTCCCTGCCGTGGTCGTGTACTCGCGGCCCTCTGGTGTAACGGCAGCTGACCGCGCCAAGGCCGCGGCCGACGCGCGAAATTTCGGCCAGGTCCGCTACGTGATACCGGGGCAGATCCAGGGACCACTCGTCGCGGGGGACCATCAGGCGATCGAGACGATCGTGCCGGTGAACCTCGGGAAGAATGGCTGGAACGGGGCTACTGCTGTCGCCGACAAGTTCCGCGCGATCGCTAGTACCGGCGCCAACGGGATGACCACGCATATCGCCGGCCCGCTGGGAACAGCATCTGACTCGGCCAAGTCCTTCCAGGGCATCGACAGCACGCTGCTCATCGCGACCCTAGCCGTGGTGATCATCCTGCTGCTGGTCACCTACCGGAGCCCGGCCTTGTGGCTACTGCCCGTCATATCGGCGGGCGTGGCGCTGGCCACCACACAAGGCCTGATCTACCTACTGGCCGCGCACGCCGGGCTGACGGTAAACGCCCAGACCGCAGGCATTCTGGACGTCCTGGTCTTCGGCGCGGGCACCGACTACGCGTTGCTGCTGACCGCCAGGTACCGCGAAGAACTGCGGCGGCACGCCGACCGGCATGACGCGATGGCCGTCGCGCTTCGCCGGGCCGGACCGGCGATCATGGCCAGTGCAGGCACGGTCATCCTGAGCCTGCTTGCCCTCATGGTCGCCGAACTGAACTCGACCAAGGGAATGGGCCCGGTCTTGGCCATCGGCGTGGCTGTCGCCCTGGCCGCCATGACGACCCTGCTGCCAGCGCTGCTAGTGATCTTCGGCCGGTGGATCTTCTGGCCCGTCCGGCCCACGTTCGGCTCACCTGAGCCCACCTCCCGCGGTATCTGGGCGCGCGCGGGCGCAGGCATCGCGGTCCGCCCGCGAGTTGTCTGGATCACCACCGCCGTGGTGCTCGGCGCAATGGCGCTGGGCACGCTGGGGCTGAAGGCCGGCGGACTGACCAACGCACAGTCCTTCCGCGGCACCCCCGACTCGGTCGTCGGCCAGCGGGTGCTAGACCACAGCTTCCCGGCCGGCGCGGGGCAGCCGGTGCAAGTCGTGGCTAGCCCGTCGGCGGCGGTCCAGGTGCGATCGGCATTCGCAAGTACGCCGGGAATCGCTGGCGTGACTCCGCCGGTAGTGCGGGGCGGCCATGCCTACTTGGAGGGGACGCTCACCGCCGCTCCGGACAGCCAGGCCGCCTTCAACACCGTCGACCGCGTCCGTGCAGCGGTACACGCCGTTCCCGGCGGGCACGCGCTTGTGGGCGGCATGACCGCGGTTAACCTCGACATCAGGCAGGCGGCGACGCATGACCGCGAGGTGATCATCCCGCTGATCCTGCTGGTGGTGTTCCTGATCCTCGGCCTCCTGCTGAGATCGATCGTGGCCCCGGTCATCCTGATCGCGACGGTGGTGCTGTCGTACTTCGCGGCGCTAGGCGTTAGCTCGCTGGTGTTCAACCACGTGTTCCATTTCGGCGGGGCTGACACCTCCTTCCCGTTGTTCGTGTTCGTGTTCCTGGTCGCCCTGGGCATCGACTACAACATCTTCCTGATGACCAGAGTCCGCGAGGAGGCTAGGAAGCACGGCGCGCGCCGCGGCGCGCTTACCGGCCTATCCGCTACTGGCGGGGTGATCACCTCGGCCGGCGCGGTACTGGCGGGCACGTTCGCGGTCCTCGGCACGCTGCCGGTCACCTTCCTGGCTGAGCTGGGCTTCGCGGTGGCCTTCGGTGTGCTGCTGGACACCCTGGTGGTCCGGTCGGTGCTGGTCACGGCCCTGAACCTGGACCTGGGCCGGTGGATGTGGTGGCCGAGCAAGCTGGCCACCGAGTCCGCTCCCCAGCAGGAGCTTCCGGTCCAGCGGCCGGCCGAGGTCCGGTAAGGCCCTAGGTCACCCCGGCCGGGTAATGCACCCGGCCGGGGTGACCGGCACGGTCGCTTAGCCCTGTAGCCCGTCCCAT
>Ga0126371_10001416_pt1 | contig 20244 bp, 14 predicted proteins | sample PanSoiMetaPlot_4_FD_110145 | JGI IMG/M metagenome (GOLD analysis project Ga0126371, IMG submission 110145) | Tropical forest soil microbial communities from Panama - MetaG Plot_4 | ecosystem: Environmental > Terrestrial > Soil > Tropical forest > Bulk soil | place: Panama | collected 2016-02-17 | reverse complement strand
TGCCGCCATGGAGGACGTTGCCGGCGAACTGCAAGCAAAGGTCAAGGCCGCAGCCCATATCCGCGTCGGCGTGCGCCGTGCCGCGCCGCCCGTGCGTCCGCGGCGGCGCGAGCGACCGGCCGGCGCTGCCGGGAAGATCATCGCGATCGGCGCGTCGACCGGTGGTGTGGAGGCGCTCAAGCTGCTGCTCATGGGCCTGCCAGCTGGATCCCCACCCGTCCTCATTAGTCAGCACATGCCGCCACGTTTTACCGCCGCCTTCGCGCAGCGCCTCGACAGGGAATGCGCGATGACGATTTCCGAAGCTCTACACAACGAAGTCGTCGAGCCGGGCCATGTCTACATCGCGCCGGGCTCGCATCACCTGGAGCTGGCATACACCGGTGGCCGCTATCGGTGTTGCCTGGGAGACGGGCCCAGGGTTTCCGGACATCGGCCATCCGTCGACGTTCTGTTTCGATCGGTGGCGCGCGTCGCTGGCCGGATCGCTATTGGGGCGATCCTCACAGGTATGGGCAAGGACGGTGCGCAGGGGCTGCTGGAGCTACGGCAAGCGGGTGGCATCACACTAGGTCAGGACGAGGCGTCGTCGCTCGTCTACGGGATGCCGCGGGTCGCCTTCGAGTTGGGCGCGGTGATGCGCCAATATTCGCTGGCGCACATGGCAGATGCAATACTCGACGCCTGCGATGCCGTAACCACATCGAAGACGCCAGAAACCGGTCCGAACCGCGTGGCCGGTGCCGTATGATCGGCTCGAAATTGCATGGAATCAACTCATGAACAGCAGTGTGGATATTGGCCCATTGAAACTGCCGGAGATCCTCGATCTTGCTGCAGCCGAAGGTTTTCTCGCGGTGATGCAGCAGCGACTGCACGGCGGGGGTCCGCTCCGTATCGACGCATCGGCAGTTGAGACGCTGACGTATCCCTGCATTCAGATCATCCTTGCGACGATCGGGACTTACGATGGGATTTTGATCGAACAGCCGTCGATCGCGTTCGTCAGCGCCTTTGAAGACCTTGCTCTTGATTGGATGCCGGACCATGCCCGGACTCAGCACCAAAGCGTCGAGAACATGCAACCGCCTATGTCCGGCCAGGGCGAGATACCGAATGATGCTTGTCAACCCGGCGAGGATCAACCGAGTGAGAGTGACATGGCCAAGCGAATCCTAACGATCGACGACTCCAAGACAATGCGCGACATGCTCATGTTCACGTTGACCGATGCCGGATTTGACGTGCTCCAAGCGGTCGATGGTCAGGACGGACTCGATGTCCTCGGAAGGGAACGGGTAGATGTAATTATTACCGACATCAATATGCCCAGGATGGACGGATACGAAGTGATCCGCCGACTGCGTTCTAATTCAGACCACAAGACTACCCCGATCCTCGTGCTCACGACGGAAAGCGAGGCGGAAAAGAGAAATCTTGCACGCAGCGCCGGCGCCACCGGATGGATGGTAAAGCCATTCGATCCGGATCGGTTGGTCGCAACCTTGCGCAAGGTTGCTCCCTAGCCGGGGCCCGGAACCAGTTGAGGACCGTAGGTCATGGTGGCTCTAGACCAATTAAAGCGAACGTTCTTCGATGAGTGCAGTGAGCTCCTGCAGCAAATCGAGGCTGGACTCACGGACATTAGAGAAGGCCAGAGCACAGACGACACGATCAATGCGGTCTTCCGCGGCGTTCACTCGGTGAAAGGGGGCGCCGGCATGTTTGGATTCGACGCACTCGTCGAATTTGCGCATGTTTTCGAAACAGTGCTCGACTGCATTCGGCGCGGCAGCTTGGCCGCGGAGCCTGACGTTGTCGATGTGCTTTTGGTCGCAAGCGACTTGTTGTCCGACCTCGTCCAGATGTCACGCTCCGGAGAAACGATCGCACCAGGCTCGGTCAGCGAATGCCGCAAGTCGCTCGAACGGCTCATTGAAGGCGACAAGGTTGATGACCCCACCACTGCGGCGGATAGTTCTGCTGGACTCGACGGAATTGACTTTACGCCGGTGCGCGCCGAAGCCTTCGACTGCTCGGACGGCATCAGATCCTACACGATTACGTTCCGGCCGAAGCCGGAAATGCTCAAGAAGGCAAACGAGCCCCTTTACATTGTGCGCGAACTACGCAAGTTGGGCGAGCTCGATTTGATCGCGGAGACGGATGCGCTGCCTCCCTTGGCAGAGCTGCAATGCGACCACCCCTATATTGGATGGACGGGCACGCTGCGAACGACGGCGACGTCGGCGCAGGTCGAAGAGGTCTTCGAGTTTGTTGTCGGTGATTGCGAGCTCGAGATCAAGGAGCCGATCCTTGCGGAATCCGAAGATACGACCGAGAGCACTGCGGCGCCTCCACGCGTGATCGAGCACGCCATTGCCGCAGCCGCGGCGCCCTTACCCGGTGGACCGCCCCAAAATTCCACGCCTTCCTCCACGTCCAGCGAAACTGCGGAGTCGGCAAGCGGAGCCCGAGTCCCGCCCGCTAAGCCTGCCGCGACCACGACCCGCATCGAACTCGAACGAATCGACCGCGTGGTGAACATGGTCGGGGAACTAGTGATTTCCCAGGCGATGTTGGGGCAGATTGTTCAAGATCTTCCGGAAGGGATTAGCGGCCGGCTATCGCAGGTTCTCGAAGAGGTCGTTCACCATACCCGAGAGCTCAAGGACAGCGTGATGTCGATGCGCGCCCAGCCCGTTGGCTCGGTATTTCAACGCATGCCCCGACTTGTCCGCGAACTCTCAACAAAGACGGGCAAGAAAATCAGACTAGAAATGTCCGGCGAGACAACTGAGGTCGATCGGTCGATTATCGAGCGCCTTGGGGATCCGCTGACCCATATTATCCGCAACGCGGTCGATCACGGTATCGAATCACCCGCGGAGCGACTGGCAGTCGGCAAGAGTGATGAAGGGACGATCCGGCTTGCCGCCGAGCATCGAGGAGGTCGAATCGTCATTGAAGTCAGCGATGACGGAGCCGGCATCAATTCGGAGCGGGTGCTCAAGAAAGCGAGGGAAAGGGGGCTTGTCAATCCCGATGCCACACTCAGCGAAGACGAGATGAACAACCTCGTATTTCTGCCTGGATTTTCTACGGCGGAAACGGTGTCCGACATTTCCGGCCGCGGCGTTGGAATGGATGTCGTCCGACGAAATATCCAGGAAATTGGCGGCCGCATCATGCTCAAGTCGATACGTAGCAGGGGAATGACCATTCAACTTGCCTTGCCCCTAACCTTGGCGGTGATGGATGGCATGGTCATAAAGGTCGGCCAAGACACCTACGTCATGCCGTTATCGGCAATCATCGAGTGCTTGCGGCCCGCTCGCTCGGACATAAGCAACCTAATTGGCACGAGCGGGATGTTGCAGCTCCGCGGCGATCTTGTACCCCTGCTTCATCTAAGCGATCTGCTAGACATAAGCTCGACGGAGGGTGAGTCCGACGAGAGCGTTGTTATCATTACCGAGGCGGGTGAGGATTCGCGATTTGGTCTCATCGTGGATGAGTTATGTGGGCACCAGCAGGTCGTGATCAAGAGCATCGAGGAAAGTTATGGCGCTGTTCCCGGAATTGCCGCCGCCACGATTCTTGGCAATGGACGTGTCGCTTTCATCCTTGACGTCGAGAAACTGTGGGATCTTGGGGCAAGTCCCTCTTCGGGCACTGCCAGATCTGTGAAACGGTCCTCGGCCGCAATGGCTGTGCCCAACTGACGACATCAGCAATTTGGATGCGTCGTGAGTGCGGGTGGAACTGCTGATGAGGAGCAAAGACAATGCCTAACGCAGTAGCACTCAAGGTTCTCATTGTCGACGATCAGAACAGCATGCGAAAAATGACGCGCATGACTCTGGAGGAAATCGGAATTCGGCATATACATGAAGCTGATAGCGGTCGCCAGGCAATGGAAACTGCTTCCCTTCAGCCTCTCGACCTGATCATCTCCGATTTCAATATGCCTGAGATGGACGGTCTCGGCCTTCTTCGGGCCGTACGCGGCCACCCGGTCGTGCGCAAGATTCCGTTTATCCTGCTTACAGGGCGTGGCGATCGGGAACTCGTCGTTAAAGCGGCAGAGGCCGGTGTGAATAACTACTTAGTCAAACCGTTCACACCGGCGACTCTGCGTCAGAAGATCGAGCAAGTCATCGGAAAGCTGTCATGACGGCTGTGCACGCAATACTGAGAGCAAAGGGAAGCGACTGTGAAGGTTCAGGATTCCTCCGCCAATGATGTTGGGGCATTTCTTTCCGTCTTCGCTGCACTTCTGCTCGATAACGTTTTGCGTTTCGAAGAGACCGCTGGTCGAGTGACGGACCTCGTGATGAGTAATGGCCGTCCGGACCGGCAACTGATTGTTACGCTTCAAACCTTCGATCGCCTGAAGCAGGAATTCGAGGCGCTCGGCGACGCGCTTGCGCGTTATGCGGAATCGACGAATGCTTTGCCGCTGGCAGGCGAGGAACGTGCCCGTCTTGGACAGGACGTAATTGCCGCAATTACAGTCGCCGATCTCAGGGACCGTCTCGCGCGGCGTCTGCAAGACGACCTGGAGATAATTCCAGCACCACATATATCGGAATCGATCATCGCGGAAGTTGATATGGACGTCGTTTTTTAACGTAAACTTGATCGTCCCATTTTATTTGCAGGAGTTAAGAACGATTTAAGGACGCGTGTTCTTTATAGGAAGGGAGTTCGAAGGACCGACGGACAAACAACTGAGTGAGATGGCATTATGGCCGTCGGTCGTATCGTGAACCAAATCTGATCAACTCCGGTCTGACCATCAATGCCTACCCCCATTGCTTTCATCGATGAACTGGAAGAAGCCCTCTCGAACGGTTCCACCGAACGGCGCATTAGTACGCTTCAACGCGTTACAGATCTTTTCGTTTTTGGCTCCGGCCACTTTTCCGAGGATCATGTTGCGCTGTTCGATGGCGTTTTCAGCCGTCTTATCGCCGACATCGAGATATCCGCACGCGCGGCCCTGGCTCATCGACTCGCCGCGATCTCGAATGCCCCGCTTACTGTGATCCGAACACTAGCGTTCGACGATGCGATTGATGTGGCCGGCCCGGTACTCGCTCAGTCCGAGAGAATTGACAACGCAACGCTCGTCGAGAACGCCAGCACCAAGAGCCAGCAACACCTGCTCGCGATTTCGCGGCGGAAGCTCCTCGCGGAGACCGTCACTGACGTCCTTGTTGAGCGCGGGAATCGGGACGTGGCGCTTAGCGCGGTACAGAATACGGGAGCCAAGTTCTCCGAAGCGGGATACATCAGGCTCGTTAAGCGGTCCGCAGGAGATGACGAGCTCACGCAATCGGTCGGCTCGCGACCCGAAATTCCCCGTCATCATTTTCTGAAGCTGTTGAGCGCCGCCTCGAAAACCGTCCGGATCGCCCTTGAGGCTACCCACCCGCAGAACGCGAGCGAAATTCAAAATGCGGTCGCTGAGGTCACAACCGCGATCCAGGCGAAGGCCATTGCCGGGTCGAAGGACTATGCTGCCGCGCGCGCGCTCGTCGAATCATCGCGGGCGGCGGGTCGGCTTGACGAAAGTGTCATAGAGGCGTTTGCACGTGCAGGCAAATTCGAGGAAACGACCGTCGCGCTCGCGATTCTGAGCGATTTGCCGATCGAGGTTGTCGAGCGTGGGATGGTTGAGGATCGTTCGGAAATCATTCTTGTCATCGCGAAGGCTATCGGGTTGTCGTGGCTCACTGCGAAAGCAGTTCTTCTACTTCGTCCCGGCAAGCGCGGCATGTCCGCACAAGCGCTCGAACAATGTATGGCCGGCTTCATGCGACTGAAGCCTAGGACCGCGCAACAAGTGATCGAATTCCAACGCAAACGTTACAAGTCCGGATCGCCTTTCGTTGACTGATTTGATGCTATCTCCCGTTGCGTCCAGACGCCATGCAAAGTGGACAAGTGCAACGCAAAGCAAAACGCTCTACGAGTAGCCCCGCAGGCACTTCCACGAGATGTTCCGTAACCTGACACGACAAAGATAGCTGGATTGAAGCGAGATGTCTCTCATGCCCGATCATGTGCACATGATGATATCAATTCCACCGAAATATGCGGTGTTCCGGGCCGTTGACTTTATCTGGGGCAAGAGTGCGATACATTCGGCGTGCGGATAGAGACCGGAATTTCGTGTGTCAGCAATTTTTGGGCCCGGGGATCGGGTCGACCGTAGGACGGAACAAACAATTGATTCGGCAGCACATCAGGAGGCCAGGAAAGGGAAGATCAGCGTCTGGACCAGCTCAACCGCTAGCATTGACAGGCGACGTTTAGGTGGCCCGCGGTCGCGTCAGCGACCCAAGACAGCCCGTTTCGAGCGGCTAAACTCATAAGCCCCGTCTCTACTGCTAGATATTTATTTTGATGACGTGGATGGAGAAGTATTCGCACGCTCGACGACACGGCGTAGGCCGCGAGTCATTTCGGGTACCTGATCTGCGCGCAAATTGCAATAGGGGGCCTTACTGGTCAGATGGAGCGCATCGATATGGCATTCCATCGTTTCCTTGTGATATGGGGAGCCTGCCTTAATGGCTTCAAGAAGCTCGCAGAGATTGTTAGAAATGACCGTCGTGAGTTCGAAGCCCATAGCCGCTCCGGCATCCCGCAACTGGCAACAGCTTTCATACGCCTCATCAAGTTGGGATGCATCACCTTCTATCCGCCGCACTGCCGCTGCCATTTCTTGTAGTTTCTTATTGAGCCAATCGGCGAATTCGGGCTTCAGTTCTTCGATGTAGACCTGAGCGCGCGCGATGGCTTTCTCACGGGGAACGCCGCCGGGTCGCCGCGCCATTCTCTGAAACCGGGTATCGACGAAGAAAATGCGCGCTGCGGCAGCGGTTTTTTTTGTCATCAGCTTTGTCCTTGTCCGCTACGGGCGGCGCCAAAAAGGCTGTCGATGTCGTCCTGCGCGAGAGCCGGGCCGACTTCTTCGGCGACCTGAACTGCCTGGTCTCCCCTGCGACGCCCTACGCCGCCCGGATAGCCTTCGATCTTGAACCTCCGATCCGGCCCAAAATAAGTTTCGGTGTCGACAAAGTTGCGCGGGGTGAAAGCGATCCAGGCAAGACGGTCGTAAAGAGCCTTTGGTGACATCGGCTTGGCAATCACCATGTTTACTCCAGCGTCGCGCGCCATTTTGATCGTTGCTTCGCGTGAATCGGTGGTCATCATGAGGATCGGCATGGTTCGATTTTCATTTCCCAGCGTCCGACGGATAGTGCGAGTGAGCGACAGGCCGCCTTCCGGAGGAAGTCTCGTGTCACAAAGCATGACATCGATTTTCTGTCCGGTCAGTACCTGGACAACGCCTAAATAGTGTTCGACCTCAAACAGTTTATTGGCGCCAAAGCCGCGCAGCATTCCGTGAGTAATCCGGCGCAGGTACGAATTCGAATCGGCGATGAGAATCGCGAGGCCGCCGAGGTTGATCGTGTGATTATTCATGCCGTTCGCGATGACCTCCTGGGTTCGCGCCTGGATCCCAGAACCAACCCCCTTACCGAGATTCGGAACAACTTGGTCATCAGGAAGTAGATTTTAACTGGCGGCCGGTTGGGGCGGCGTGTTTGCACGGAGTGGCTAGCGGCTCGTTGGCGAGCTTAGCCAATCAAGCATCCGGCGTTCGCGCCACCACGTAACTCTTCCCTGAAAGCCTGTAATTATTGCGGGTTGTCGTCGCTTCTGCCGTAGCCAAAGGGTCATACAGGAATGTGTCGTCATTTACCGGCGCCTATTTTCTCATCCATCTGTAAAAGCCAAATTGACTGAGTTGAGACAAAATGAGGTTAAAAGTTTGTATATCCGAGGAAAATAACACAAGATAGTAATCAATATTACAAATTCGACCGCTTTGACGCCGTGCCAAGCGTGTTGGCACGCTTGGCGCAACGGAATTGAACTCGAACGACTTCTCCGGCCCATCGGCTGGTCCTGCGCCGAGCAGTCGTCAAAGATCGAAGGGGCAGCGCACGGGGATCTGCCATCAGCAAAACTACCGACGATCGGGCGGCGCCGACGGTTCATCCCGGTTCGGCGGGCCGGCCACGACAAATCCCTCGTCTAGCCTGTCGTCGCCTCTGATCGCGAACGGTCCGCCGCCGCAATGCGCCGCCCGAGCATCACCTACCCCGGTGGGGATTCGGTCCCCGCCTCCTCCCGCAGTGGCGAACCGGCCGCCGTCACCGCTGGCGGCTGTCATCCGCTTGTCGACTCTGCCGAATGCGACCGGTTTCCAGCTCGCCGTCGCGCCAAGGACGCCGCGCAGGCTGCAACCCCGCGTTCTCGCCGCGACTCTGCCGGCGACGACCGCCGTGGCGCTCCGGGACGGTGTTTCGTTCACCTGGAGCCCTGCAACAAGAACTTTGCCGTCGCAATCGCTGACCCCAAGATCGATCAGGGTACGGCCGATAAAAGATGCATTCGGGGCATTCAGCCACCAATGACCAACAGCTGGCCGCACGAAGAGCGCGGCCGCCTGGGCAATGCCGAACCGCGCAAGCGTGGCGAATGACTGGGATTTTTTTTCCGAAGTCACCTTATCGAATATGATTATGAGAACGGAACGGCCACTTATGCCGTGATCCGGCCCCCACAAGCGATCGCGGTCCTGGCCCGCCGGTGTTTCCTGTGCGTGACCGACCCCCAGCGGCGACCTTCTGTCGGCCACAATAGTGGGGTCACTCGCCGATGAGACGCTCGTCGTCTTGCTGGGTAGCATAGCAGTAAGCCAGGAAGCGATTCTTGGTTGGCACAGTGCTTCTTACAGGCGTGGCGACTGCTAACCGACTTGCACGTAACCGCCACAAAGTCCTTGGCTCGCGTTTCGAGGACGTGGCGGGCAATTTGGCGGTTCGGACTGGACTGCAGCTCTGGATTGCATCGGCACGACGCCCAGATTGCTGGCAGCCGCAACGGGTGGGCGCCGATGGGAGGCGCACCAGGCTGGAAATGTTGAGAAAAACGGCGTGACGATCGCGTCGGGAATGCCAGCATCGAGGCTCGTCTGATCCGGCAATGCCATTACGTGGACAACGCCTGATGGCAAGGAACCGATTGTTTCGAATCTGGGGTCAGGCAAATGGTCCGATTGGAACGCACAGCAATGGTGCGACCGCCCGCCGGCGAGGAAGCCTATATTTGCTCGCTATGGGGTCTCGGCGCGACCATTTTTCAAACATGTTCGAACGGTAATCTTTGCGTTTTTCGAGCGTTGCCGCGAGATCAGGGTGCTATGCATTAGGTTTTGCTTCGATCACGGTGGTATATCGAGTCTCGACCTTCTGACAGCGTAGCTGGGCAACTGCGCGGCTAGCCATGGATTTGTGGGGCTTTACAAACTGGTGCTCCAAGAGTTGTCAACTTCATTTGAAAATCGCTAAGTGGTGCCGCCCTAATATTCCAGTGTTTGATACGGCCCGGTGGCCGTCCCGCCTTGCTCGCGTAAAGAGCCCTGCTCCTTAAAGCATCACGACACACTATTGACATTCCCCTTAATCAAAGTTACCAGGCATCGCTTCACTAAGCGGGGCCGATCTGGGTAGCCACACCCAGGGTATCGCCTTTAGCAATGTAACCGCCTTCCGCCGTTCCTCGGAAACCCATGAATATTGTGGGTTTCGGGATTTGCTTTTGCAGCGCGCGTTCAAGCGCCAAAACCAAACAGAAACTGGCCAGACGTAGCGATAATTGCTGAGGTTTGAGTCAGTTGCGGAATGGATCGCTGAGAACCGTTAATCGCTTAGGTCGGTTCCAACAATAGGAGCCTTCCAGCCATGTGCCTGCCGAATTCTGCGGGCAGGCTTGACATGGCCAAAAGTATGACGGCCGGGTCGTGGGCATTGCGCGTTTCGAGGAGGAGGAAGTTATGTTGCGCGTTATCTTCGTGCTTTTGATAGCAGTCCTTAGTTTTGCAGGGTTCGGCCCTGCTTTGGCTGGAGAATTCGGAACGCGGGAAGAAGCGATAGCGATGGTGAAGCGCGTACAAGATAAGTTTAGAAGGGACGGTGCCGAAGCCACTTTCAAAGCGGTCACAGCCCAAGCAAGGATCTTTCACGACCGCGATCTCTACCCATTCGTGTACGATATGAGTGGAGTCGTCGTGGCGCATGGAGCCAAGGCGGATTTGGTCGGGAAAAACTTGATTGATTTTAAAGATCAAGATGGACGATTCGTAATCCAACAAATGATCGCCGTCGTCAAAGGTCCAGGGAGCGGCTGGGTCGACCTCAGGTGGACCAATCCTACGACGAAAGAGGTCGAAGCCAAGTCCTCATATGTTGAGAAAATGGGGCAATATTGGGCGGGTGTCGGCGTTTATACCGATGAACAAGTTAACGAAAATACAGTTGGCATTATATCTGGGAGTCCCAATTCGGACGACACCTACCTGCAAATGGCGTACGATCTCGCGGCGGTGCTCAATGACGGCAATAGGCTGCGAATTTTACCAATCGCGGGCATTGGCGGGCCTCAGAACATCCGAGATGTTCGCTCTCTCAAGGGGGTCGACATCGGTCTCACTCAAACCAACATTCTTAATAATTTCCGCCGTTCGAACGAACAGCTCGGCAAATTCGACAAGAAGATTGTTTATATTGCAAAGTTGTTTAATGAGGAGGCACATCTGCTCGTTGGCGCCGACATCGGCTCAATTGAGCAGTTAAGGGGCCGAAAAGTCAATCTTGACGAGGTCGGAAGCGGCACCAGTTATTCGGTGCGCGATATCTTCAAGCGCATTGGTCTTCAGGTCGAAGAAGTCAGCATGTCACAGACCGACGCCTTGGAAAAGCTGAGAAAGGGCGAGATTGCAGCGACGGTTCTAATCGCCGGAAAACCTGCTCGGTCGATCCTGCGGTTGAGCCCCGAAGACGGTTTGCACTTGCTACCCATTCCATACGTGCCAGCCCTGACCGCTGACTACCTTCCGGCGTCTGTCGGCCATGAAGACTATCCGAATTTGATTCCGTCCGGGCAATCGATCGACACGATCGCCGTTGGGGCTGTGCTTATCGCTTACAATTGGCCAAGGAATACCGACCGCTACCGACGCGTGCAGAGATTCGTGGAAGCGTTTTTCCCACGGATTGCTGACTTTCGCGAGCCGCCGCGACATCCGAAATGGCGTGAAGTTGCTCTCGCCGCCACCTTGGAGGGGTGGGATCGGTTCGAGCCGGCCCAGACTTGGCTCGAAACCTACAAAGGCCAACAGGCATCCGGGCTAGCCGCTTCGTCAGGGGGGTCGCCGCCGCCGCACGGTTCCGCGGCGGTCCCGGCCGGTGTCGACCCACTTCTTTTTCAGAAGTTCTTGGAGTGGGAGCGAGCTACCGCAGGCAAGCAGTAGAGGTTGTGGCCTCCAGCGAGTATCTCCGGGTAGAATCCAGGCTTCGATCTGTGCGTTATTCAAATGGGTCGCACCGGTAGTCCGCTGGGGCGGCCCGGCAATTGGTGTTTGCGTCGACCTCCAAACCGTTGCTGTACGATTCGCTGTCCGGAGCAATTTCGGAGCGCTTTCCGCGGCACTCTTCCGGCGACTGTTCGGAACACCGCTTGTCATTGGCCCCGCCGTGCGGCACAGTGTTAGCGCTCAGTCCGTTGAAAGCTCCTCGTTTCGGGGCGCGGCTTACAATCGGACGGCCTCACCGAGTCATAAACAATGGTCGTCAAAACTTTATCGCCATCATGGGTGGTAGGGGCAATTACTTTCGTGCTATATTATTTCCCGCCGCCAAAGGTTCGCATGGTCCGCACTAGCGAGAAACGAACCTATTCTGCGGTCGCCGCCGGGTTTAGGAGCTGGAGGCTGCGATGAGCGTATTGCGGTCTGCAAAGAATGAGCCGTTGTTGATCTCCCTTGTCGTGACGCTGGTTTTTATATTCTGCGGAGATGCATTCGCTGCGTCCACAGACCCAATCCGAATCGGGCACGTCGCCGCGCTATCGGGTGCCTCGGCGCAGTCGGGCGAAGCGATTACCCGTGGCCTGAGTCTTGCAATCGACCAGATCAACGCCGATGGGGGTCTCCTTGGCGGCCGCAGGGTAGAACTGGTACAGCGCGACGACGAATCGACGCCTCCGAAGGGACTGACCTCGGCCCGCGAGCTGATCTTCAAGGAAGGGGTCGTCGCACTCTTTGGGGGCATCGATACCCCGGTCTCGCTGGCAATTGTGCCGCTGGTGAACAAGGAAAAGAGGATCTTCATGGGCGTATGGGCTGCCGGAACCGGGATCACCCGTAACGGCGCCACCCCGAACTACGTGTTCCGCGTGTCGGCGGTCGACGATCTCGTCGACGTCAAACTGCTCAAGTATGCTCACGACAAGTTAGGCGCCAAGAAGGCCGGCCTCATGCTCATCAACAACCCGTGGGGCCAATCGAACGAGAGGGGTTTAGTTGCGGCCAGCAAAGCCGATCCTAGCGTGGAAATCGCCGGCATCGAAAAGTTCGAGAACAACGACGTCGACATGGTTCCGCAGCTCGCACGCCTTAAGGACGCTGGCGCCGATGTAATCATCCTCGTAGTCAATGCACCTCCGGGTGCCCAAGTGATGAAATCGCGCGAGCGGATGGGTTGGACCGCCCCAGTCGTCTCGCACTGGGGCATTTCCGGCGGGCGCTTCCCGGAGCTGGCGGGACCGACGGCCGGCGAGGCCTATTTCATCCAAACCTACAGCTTCTTCGGTGCGCAAAGAACGGTCGGCCAAGAGGTGCTGAAGGCGCTCGAGCAGAAATATCCGCAGATTAAGGGGCCGGAGGACATCGTGGCACCGGTCGGAACCGCGAATGCCTATGATGCCATGCGGCTTCTCGCACTTGCCATCGAACAAGCGGGCTCAACTGATCCAGATGCCGTCCGAACGGCGCTCGAGGACCTCAAGCAACCTTATGAGGGATTGATCAAGACCTACGCGAAGCCGTTCACGCCGGGCAATCATGATGCGCTCGGACCTGAGGACTACATTATGGTCCACTATGTGGGCGACAAGGTGGTTCCGGTGAACTGATCCGCGTGGCGGCCGCAGGACCCGCCGACGAGCATATGGCGGTGTGCAGTCCATGCTGGTGGCCTCGGCATTAATTTCCGGTCTGGGCCTTGGCAGCATGTACGGGCTGCTGGCGCTCGGCTACCACGTCACCCATGCGGTGTCCAATACCGTCAATTTTGCCCAGGGCAGTACGATGATGCTGGGCGCCGTGTTGTGCTTTACCGTCTGGGTTACGTTCGGCTGGCCGCTCTCGGTGGCCGTGGCGCTTGCACTTGTTGGGTGTACCGCGTGGGGTATTCTCGTTGAGCGCGTGGCGGTGCGCCCCTTCGTGGAGCGCGGCTCCAACTCCTGGCTCATCGCCACAGTGGCGCTGGGGATCGTGGTGGACAACGTTGTCCTCTTCGCCTTCGGCAAGGACCCGCGAGGCATGCCGCCCGGCATACTCACGACCGGCGCTTTTTCGATTGCTGGAATAAAAATTCAGTACCTCCAGGCAATCATTCCGGTTGTCGGGATCCTAATCGCCACGGGCCTGCAGGTGCTGTTTCAGTCCACGGGCATCGGGAAGGCGCTGCTTGCGGTCGTCCAGAACAAGGACGCGGCGCGACTCATGGGCATCGACGTTGAGCGCTTCATCGTGGGCGCTTATGCGCTGTCAGGATGTCTCGCTGGGATTGCCGGCATATTGGTCGCGCCGCTATTCGCGATCTCCTCGACGATGGGCACGCTGTTTGGCATTAAAGCATTCGCGGTCGCGATCCTCGGTGGGATCGGCAATGCCTGGGGTGTCGTCCTGGCTGGGCTAATCTATGGTGTTGCTGAGACGCTCATCACCGCCATGTTGGGGTCGACCTACACCCAGATCGTCACCTTCGCACTCGTCATCGCGGCACTCGCACTTAGACCTGACGGCCTGTTCGGACGCGCAGAGGTCAAGAAAATATGAGGCGCAACGGTGCCGTACTTGCCGTCGTGGTTACGGCCGCGATCACCGGGATCGCGACCGGCGACGGCTACCGCCTCTATGTGATCGCGATAGTCGGACTCACCGCGATCGTTGGCATCGGCCTCAATGTTCTCATTGGGCTTACGGGTCAAATCTCGCTTGGGCACGTGGGCTTCTATGCCATCGGGGCCTACGTCGTTGGAATTCTCACGACGAACGCCGGTTGGTCGTTCTGGGTGGCCTTGTTGGCCGCCGCAACAATCACCGGTGCCGTCGGGGTGCTACTTGCTGTCCCGGCGCTTCGAGTCCGGGGTCCATACCTTGCCATGGTCACCATCGCATTCGGCTTCGTGGTCGAACAAGGCGCGGCGGAATGGAGTGGGCTGACGGGCGGCTGGAACGGGCTTTCGGGCATCTCTGCGCCCAGACTGTTCGGGATCGAGTTCTCCGACCGCGCGATCGCGTACCTGGTGCTCGCACTGACGGTGCTCGCGACCCTCCTGTTTAGCCAACTGAGTGCGAGCGCTTGGGGCAGAGCGATGCGGTCGATAAGGGATTCGGAGATCGGCAGCGTTTCGATCGGTCTCAACCCCATCGTGATCCGCAACACCGCGTTCGGAATCTCAGCTGCGACGGCCGGCATAGCTGGTGGCGTCTTCGCATCGCTCGCAAACTTCATCAGTCCGGATTCGTTCCCGTTCTTCCAATCGATCCTGTTTCTGCTCGTCGTCATGGTTGGTGGCGCCGACACTGTATTCGGGCCCTTGATTGGAGCGGTCATCGTCGTGCTCTTGCCGGAGGCGCTGTCTGCGCTCGGCCAGTACCGGCTGCTGTTCGTTGGCGTGCTCATGCTCGTCGTGCTTAGAATCGCACCAACAGGATTCGTCGGTCTGTTCGGTCGCTTCTGGTCTAAGCCCGGGACAAACGACACACCCGCGTTGCGGCGTGACGTGCGTGGCTTCCTAACATCAGGCAACGTCGGACGCCGCCTGTCGGTGCGCGATCTCACTCTGAGCTTCGGTGGCGTTCAGGCGGTCAAGCGATTGAGTTTCGGGGCGCGTCCTGGAGAGATCACCAGTGTCATCGGACCGAACGGCGCCGGCAAAACAACCGCGCTCAATCTGATTTGCGGCTTCTACAAACCAGATGCGGGAACAATCCAACTCGGCGATACCGAGGTCGTCGCGCTGCCGTCGTATCGTATTGCAAGAGCCGGCATCGCGCGCACCTACCAGGCCAGCCAGCTGTTTGCGACCCTATCAGTTCTCGACAACGTCCTCGTCGCCCTTCGTGGTGGGCGGTTAGGTTTCGACGCGTTCGCATTGACCGATCGCGATCCGGATCGGCGGGAGCTCGCAGAAAGCTTGCTGGCGTTTGTCGGATATCGGGGGTCGCTTGACCAGCCGGCAGGGGCGCTGTCGCACGTGGACAAGCGTCTGGTCGAAATCGCCCGTGCGCTGGCAACGCGACCGGGGTTGCTGGCGTTGGACGAGCCTGCGGCCGGTCTCAGCGCCGCCGACAAGGCAGAGCTTCGCAACTTGCTGCGGAAGGTCGCGGAGGCCGGTATCGCGGTGGTTCTGGTCGAGCACGACGTGGAGCTAGTCATGGCAGTGTCGAGCCACGTGGTCGTGCTCGACGCTGGCGCCAAGATCGCACAGGGTCCCCCCGGACACGTCGCAACCAATGACGCGGTTCTGGAGGCCTATCTAGGGAGGAGCAAGTCGGTCGATCGCAAACGCGTACGCGCGATTGCATTGTCTCCCACGCCTGCATTGCGCGCGGAGCGTGTGTCCGCCGGCTACGGCGCGGCGACCGTCTTGCGTAACGTGACGCTGCATGTAGACGACAGCGAGGTGGTGGCCGTGATCGGCGCCAATGGCGCGGGCAAGACCACATTAACGCGGGTGCTCAGCGGTCTTCTTCAACCGACCTCCGGCGACATCTCGCTGCTCGGCGAGAAGATCCATCGGTTGCCGGCTAGTCGCGTCGCCGCACGCGGCCTGGTATTGGTGCCGGAAGGGCGCCAAGTATTTCCCGAGCTCAGCGTCATTGACAACATCCGGCTGGGCGGTTTTGGATGCGGAGCGCGGGATCAGGACCGTCTGCTGAATGCGCTGCTAACCCGGTTTGAGCAACTGCGCGAACGCCGCAACCAGCGTGCCGGCTCGCTCTCAGGAGGCGAGCAGCAGATCCTGGCGATCGCGCGTGGGCTTATGGCGAGGCCGCGCGTTCTGATGCTCGATGAGCCGTCGCTCGGGCTAGCTCCAAGGATGCTTGACGACCTCTACGGTCTGCTGGCGGAATTGCGGGATGAAGGGACGACGATTCTGCTCGTTGACCAGATGGCCGTCTTAGCGCTTTCGGTGGCGGACCGGGCGTATGTACTTCAGGGTGGCACTATGAAGCATTCCGGAAATGCAGCTGAGATTGGCCGGGATCCTAGTTTGGTTCAGGCCTATTTGGGCGCGCCTGACCACCGATACGATCTGTCGATGTGAATGGGAGAATGGACCATGGACCTCGTCTTGAAACGAGCGCGCTTCCCAGGGCGCGACGCGCTTGCCGACATCGCAATATCAAGCGGAAAGATAGCGGCGATCGAGCGCAGTATCCCAACCGTCGGACCGACAATCGACGCAGGCGGTCGGCTAGTTTCGCCGGGCTTCGTTGAAACTCATATTCATCTCGACAAATCTTGCATCCTCGATCGGTGCAACTCGACTCGTGGCGATCTTGAAGAGGCAATTAACGAGGCGGCCAAGGCCAAGGCGACTTTTACGCCGGAGGACGTGGGCGCGCGTGCGACGCGCACTCTGGAGAAAGCGATTCTCCAGGGCACCACGCATATGCGCACGCACCTCGAGGTCGATCCGGGGGTCGGGTTGCGCAGTCTCGAAGGGGTGCTGCCTCTCGTGCGGGATTACGCCTGGGCAATCGATCTGCAGATTTGCGTTTTCCCTCAAGAGGGGTTGCTCAACAACCCGGGCACGGACGATCTGATGGTCAAGGCCCTCAAGCGTGGCTGCCGTGTGGTCGGTGCCGCACCCTACACCGATTCCGATCCGCATGGGCAGATCGATCGCGTCTTCGAGATGGCTAGGGAGTTCGATGTCGACATCGACATGCACCTCGACTTTGGATCGACTGCGGACAACATGACGTTCGACCATGTCTGCCGGCGCACCGAGGAGTACAAGTATGGTGGACGCGTCGCGATCGGCCACGTCACCCAGGCCACGAGCCTTCCGTTGGCGGGCTTCGAGTCAATGGCGAAGCGCCTCGCAAGTGCTGGCGTGGCACTTACCGTCTTGCCAGCGACGGACCTCTATCTGATGGGGCGCAACCATACCGATGATCACAATGTGACCCGAGGCGTCGTGCCGGCGCACAAGTTGTTGCCGCACGGAGTCAATTGCTCACTATCGAGCAACAACGTGCTTAACCCATTCACACCGTTCGGCGACTGCTCGTTGATCCGGATGGCAAACCTCTACGCGAATATCTGCCAGGTCGGCAAGAAAGCCGACATGTTGGAGTGCTTCAACATGGTAACTAGCCGCCCCGCCGAGATATTGCGTCTTGTCGATTACGGTCTCGCCGTCGGCAAAGCAGCCGACTTCGTCGTGCTTGATGCAATTGAGCCAGAGCTCGCCGTTGCCGAGGTCGTTCCCGTGCTTTACGCCTTCAAGCGCGGTTGCATGACGGTGTCCCGACAACCCGCAAAGTTAATTTCGCCACAATGATCTTGATTAATCTCGTGGGCGTATTCTGCCTTCACGACCACGTCGCTTGCGGGTCCTGCGGAGAGTGTTGAGGAATGGTAGTATCAGCGATTGGGCGATTGTGACGAACCGGTGACGCATGGCTGCGGACATCGGCAACGTTCTTCGAGCAGGGCGGCAAGGTCGAACCCATTGAAGCTAACGCCGCGCCTCAACAATAACCCGGTCCCCATGGTCACTCCGTAAATCGTGACCTGCCGGGTCGCGAGCCACGTACCGTTGGGATTCCGCATAAAGGCATCGCAGGGGATCTGCTGTTGTCCAAATACCTGAGGGGTCATGGAGAGGAGGGCGCTAGGAAAGGCTGCACCCACAACAAATGCTTTCAAAGCCATTTTCGGAGCGCCCCAGCTTCTACGTAGGGCTGCAATAGTGTCGATCTGCAAGTACTTTGACAAGTGTATTCGGCTCTTTAACCGCATCACTTTTTGGGGACATTTCGGTGGCGGAATGGGCGTCTCGCGTCAAGATTCGCCTCTTTGCCGGGGCGCAGCAAACTCTGGGCCGCGTCAGGCACGATGATTCCGACCCATGCCCCCCACTTACTCTCTGGGGCAGAACTGCGGAGTCCAGGATCAGTTTAAGTTCAACCTTTGCGGGTTCCTACAACGGTTGCGAGTTCATTCTGGACGTGAGCTCGTTTCGTCAGAGCTATTCGAGCGACGCGCGTTCGCCTCAAACGCACACGGTGCAACTATCTGACCTGCGATGGGTTCATGCACAAATCAAGCTGGATTAATTTACGGGCGAGTCCAGTGTCGGCTAATGGACTCATAACGAGCATTTTTCGTCCATTTACCTGGAAATTCGATCAGCGGGTCAAGTTGTAAGAGCGCTCAAGATTTGGACTTTTGTAAGAACGTTCAAGATTTTAACCTTGATCGCCTCGAGGGCGGAACTACTCTTTCGTCCGAAACGTACCGCCTCCCGGCGCGACTTGCATGGCAGCTTCCGAGTGATTGCATGACGCCCGGACCTTGCGAGATTGCTTTTGCCGGCCCGCTTCTTCGCTCGTAGTTATGGTGCTTTTTGCCTGCCGACGGGCCCGTTGTCCTGCGAGCCTGCGGGGCGCGCAAAACCGCTTTGCAGTTGACAGTCGCGAGCCTTCGCGCCTTGCCTACAGCCCGGGATTGGTTGGAGGGGTTCGCTCTGTTGTCCGGGCCATGTCGGCCACTCCCAGGCCGAAGGCGCTGCTGGTTGCCGAGAAACCTGTGTCCTACGGCAGCAGGCAAAGGATCGATGGCCGCGATTTCACCGTCCTCCGTTGCCAGCCTAAGGGGTGGAGAGCGCTCCGCAATGACCGAACAGTCGCGTGCCTTATAGAGCGATTACGCCGCGTCCGCGCGCTTCAGATCGGCGAGAATCTCCGCCACATCATGGATAGGGATCTTCGTTTGAAAGATCGGACGGCCATCATAATTGTGAAACACGAACGTGCCATCAGATTGCGGCGCGACATTGCCCAAGTCTGCGTTCATCGCAGGGTCGGAGCACCAGTGGGCGACTTGGACGACGGCGTGAATATCACCCCAACTGAGATTAGCTTCATCAGACAAACGACCTGCTTCGAGAGCGGCACGATTCGCTTCGGCGCCCTTACTAAGGCTCTCAGCGTGGAGTTGATTCGATTTCTCCATCAATGCCAAGATTTGAACGATTGTTTCTTCTCTGGTAGTCATGTGTCAGTCCGTCCCCTGTTCTTAGGTGAGATGAGTTAGCAGGCGGAATATTACTTTGGCGACCGCTTAGGCAAGCTTTTTGTTCTCCAACGCTACCTCACCTACTAACCTGCTTTTGAACGCTTTCCGCTCGGCGGTGGTTTCTTATGCCTTCTTGGGCGCTGGTGGCTATCAACGCGTCCAGGCGCGACAAAGCGAGCGGAACCTTTCGTTTCGATCAGCAACCCGCATCGGTCGAGGCGTGGATCGAAAGACGGGCAGTCAAGATGCTGAACGATCGGTGGCAAGGATAAATGGGCGATCGTTAAAGATTAGTTCAAGGTCTTGCAATACCAATAGTCGTACATATAAGGTGAGTAACCCGACGGACTTTCACCGCCACCCAGCTCACCTCGCGAAGATAAAGCGATTTTGCCAGCTCTGCAGCTGTACCACTTTTATAAACCTTGTTTTATAAACCCTTATTGTGCCCATTAGTAGCATTGGAAGCAGCTCCCGGCCGCCATTGGACGCCCATCCGGCCGAACTGGGGAGTTGGCGCGATGGCTATGCGTTGAGTCGGTCCAACCATCCTGCACTTTGGCTCATCTCTTTCCCATTCTGATCCCGCGCTTAGCTGGGATGCCTTCCATCTAGCCTGGATTTCCACGGAAGGAGAATTCCCTAACATCCGAAACTAACCGATTCACGAGACTCAAGAATTTTGCTGTAGCTGGTAGGCCAATTGGTGCGCTGATGGAGGCCTGCGCCTAACATCTCTTCGTCGAGAAGGCTTCGGAATTGGCCTGAATCGCGAGAC
>Ga0126371_10001414_pt1 | contig 20261 bp, 17 predicted proteins | sample PanSoiMetaPlot_4_FD_110145 | JGI IMG/M metagenome (GOLD analysis project Ga0126371, IMG submission 110145) | Tropical forest soil microbial communities from Panama - MetaG Plot_4 | ecosystem: Environmental > Terrestrial > Soil > Tropical forest > Bulk soil | place: Panama | collected 2016-02-17 | reverse complement strand
GACTCGGCGGAAAACAACGAATTACGCGCCGCGCTCGGCGCCGGTAGGGACTGCCCGCCGATCGAGCAACTGGAGCAGTGGCTCGCGAAGTCAGGCACCGTGTCACCGGATATGTCGCGACATATCGAAACGTGCGCATACTGCAAGACGGAACTCGCGTTGCTGCGCGATTTCCAATCGGGAGCGTTGCGCGAATCAGAGGCAGCGCCCGTCCGAATCATCACCGAACGGTTGCGCGCCCGGTCCTCCGCCATTCTTCCGGCTCGTCCAGAGGCGCAGCTTCGGGACTCCTGGTGGAGAGCCTTTTGGACGGTGCGCTGGCTGACGCCGGCCGCCCTGGCTGCCGCAGCCGTTTTGATCTTCATCGCGGTCGACGTTCAGTGGCGCAACTCCGCTCCTGCGCTCCATGCGCCGGCCGCACCGGATCAGGAAGTGATGCGTTCCGGAGCCATCACCGTCGTCTCTCCGAGAGGCGACGTTCAGCAAACCCCGGCTCAGGTTCGGTGGCAACCCATACGAGGCGCGGTGAAATATCGCGTGCGCCTGATGGAAGTCGATCACTCGGAACTCTGGAGCGCGGAGACTACCGAGGAGCACATCGATTTGCCGGGCGAAGCGCGGGAACACATTGTTCCGCTCAAGACCTTGCTATGGGAAGTGTCCGGGCTCGATTCGTCGGGCCGCGTTGTTGCGGAATCCAACAGCATCGCATTTCGGCTTTTACAAACTGTTTACACTCGCTGAACAACTCTCTTCGATGAATCTGGCAACCTTTGTAAAGCGATCTATGAAGCTGATAACGGGAATATTTTGTTTGTCGGGTGTGCTTCTGGCAGCGGGTGGGCCGGGGCCCAGCAGCAGCACTTCAACGCCACAGGTTTCACTCCACATACCGAATGAAATCGCGCCTCCCGGGGGCGTGGCGCAGATGAAATTCATGGTGACCGAGCCGACTCCGATCTCCAGCGGCGGACCGTCACTTGCATTTGATGCCGGAGTCTTCGATGCTGCATTGGGAATCGAGCTGTTCTGCGCGACCGGCGACCTCAACGGCGTCGCCATGGTGAACGGCTCGCACATTAACCTCAACTACATAAGCACGGCGGGAGCTCAAGGCACCGACTATCCGATCATGACGATCGCGCTGCACGTGCGTCCGGACGCGCTCCCCGGATCTCAGACGCTGTTTCAGCTGGATCCATCGTCCACATGGACGCTAGGTTCGCTGGGGACCGCTACTCTCAAGCCCGCGCCGCCGGCTACGGTGACGGTCGGCGGCAGCATCTCTATCATCAACGTGGTCCCGGGCGGGGGCATTCTGCCCGCGGGCGCGGTCGTGAGCATTCGCGGAATTGGTTTTCAGCAGAAGACCCAGGTGCAGCTGAATGCGATCAAGTTCAGCTCGATTGCCTTCGTGAGCCCGGAAGAGATTCAGTTCACGCTTGCCGAGCCAACGAACATGACAGGGCAGAAAATTCAAGTGGTGAATCCGGACGGCTCCCAGGACACTTACTTCTCTTATCTACGCGGCACGCCGCTGACCTCCAGCAGCTATTCGCTTCTGGCGGACGTGGTACCGATCTTCTCGTCCATAACTCATTCTTGGGCCATGTTCACTCCGCCAGCGGCGGACTACACGGGAATCGCCGTGCAGAATCCGGGTGTGGCCTCGACTGATGTCACGGTATCGCTCTATTCGCCTGCCAACGTTTTGATGGGAACTTCCACCGTCACTGTGCCCGGCGGGTACCGGCTGATGCAGGAAACATCGGAATGGGCGGAAGGCGCAACAGCTGTCCCAGGAAGCTACATCGTGGTTTCGTCCGCGACTCCAGTGCAAGTCTTCGGATTCGCCGGTAATACCGCTACCGCCACCATCACTCCTTTCGCTGCGGTGCTGGTGCAACCGTAGGGGTTTGGAGCGCTCGGCGGACAAAGATCCCGGCCAGTGCGAAAACGAGCAGGAGGACTCCCAGGATCGCACTCCACGGGATCACCCTCCGCGTCGGGTTCCAGCCATCGCCGCTGAGGATGAACGCGGCCCAATAACGCGGTCCGGCAAGTCCCGAATTCGAGTGCAGAAATTTCAGCTTCGCTGAGCGCAATGCTACGGCCTTGCTTTGCCCCCGCGCGAGAAAGTAATAAAACTGTTTCATGAAATCGGCGGTCGACTCGTCAGCCACGCGCCACAATGACGTGACGGTAGCCGACGCGCCCGCAGCCAGAAATGCACGGCTGAACGCCTCCACGCCCTCGCCTCGGATTAATTTGCCACGCGCCGTATCGCACGCCGATAGAGTGGCCAGATCGACACCGTGTAGGTTCAGATTGTAGACCTCTCCCTCGAACAGGTAATCCGCCGATCCCGTGATTACCGGAGCCATCAGGATGCGGGATCGGTCTGGATTTTCCTCATCGACGATCGCGTGCGTGCTGAAATGAACCAACGGCACTCCGGCGGCAGCGTTATTCATCAGCTCACGCTTGCGCGCCTTTGGTCCAAGGTAGAGCTCAGACCGCCCCGGCAGGAGGGCTGCAATGCCCGTCACCTCGCCGGCCGACGCGGGCAGCGGCGATACTTCCGCGGGCCCATCCAGCACTTCCGCCGAGGTTGACGGATCGCCGAACGCGATCAGCTGACGCTGCCACGGGAACATCCATTTTCCGGAACGTCTCACGCTTAGCAAAAACTGCGCCGCCGGCAGGTAGGACACGTCGTGCTTCTCTACCAATAAGGAACCAGTTGCCGGTTCCGTCAGGGCTTCAAACGGGACCGCGCTCAGAGGACCATCAGGGACAACGATGATGTGTGCCGCCAACGGCACTCCGAAGAGAAGCTGGCCGCCCAGATCGCGTGAAACTGTCTTCCATTCCTCATTCCGGTTCTGTGCCGATTCCACCATACGCGAAGCCGCTTCGCCGAGCTCGCGTGCTGTCACGGCGTGAGGTACCACTCCGGCCGCCGAACGCGTGATCCACAGAGTCGCGCTGTCGTCCGACCCCACCCAGAGATCCAGCAACACAGCATCGGCAGGGAGGTGCGACTGAATGGCGGCAATGGTCGGCCCGGGAGCCGGCCCGGAAGGCGCGACGACTCGCTCCACCAAGGTTCGCGAGCGGCTGCGTTCGATCCATGAGAAGACCCTGTTGACGTCGCCCGGATCGCGGTGCAACTTGAGCGCGATGATCGAATCGTACACGTCGCGCTTGTCCGCAAGGAACTCGGTGCGAAGCGAAACGAGTGCCAGCCCGCTGCGGATTGATTCGATGCCGGCAATTGCCTTTTCGTAAAATGCGACTGCATCGTCGCCACGATCTTCGGCCACTTTACCCAGCGCGTACGCGGCTTTCCAGCGCTCTTCGACCAAACCCGATTCTTGCGCGGCATCCAGCGCTGCACGCGCCGTGCTCCCGGCTTCAGACAGGTTCCCGAGGCGGCGGAGCACCTCGGCGCGATAAAGGTTCGCTTGCGCGATCCCGCGGCGGCTTGAGGACTGAAGGGCCAACTGTGCAGCTTGGGTGAAGGCCTGAAGAGCGCCCGAAAGATCGTTCAAGTCGACGGCCCGCGCGATACCGATGTTGCGCCACGCGCCAATCTCACCGTCCGGATGATGATCGGCTGCGAACAACGATTGAGATTCACGATAGAGCTGGAGCGCTTTGATGGGATCGCCCAGCCTGCGGTATAAGACACCTTCGTTGAGAAGAAACTGCGCCTGCTCGCTTATCAAGGTATCAGTGGCTCCCGCCATTTGCCGGTAGAGCGTTAAGGCAGTCTCGTCTTTCCCCAGCCGCTGATAGAGCGTGGCAAGATTCGCAAGCGTCAGCTGCCGCCGCCGCGGATTCCATTTTTCCGACGCTGTGGCATTTACCTTCTCCAGAGCCGCCTGATACGAACGGAGCGCGTCCATGTAGCGACCCTGGAAATAGTAGACATTCCCCATGTTGTTTCGGCGCGTGATCTCTCCTTCGGCGCTGAAGTATTGGCGGTCAATGTCGAGGGCGCGCTGGTAGTTCAACAGGGCCGCGCCATACTCGCCGAGGCCGACATAGGCCAGCCCCAGCGTATTGAAGTCCTCCGCCATCCGTCGATCGGGTGGTAACTTCTTGCGCACAGCTGCGGACTGGAGTGCCTCGTCAATCGCCGCACGATAGTCGCCTAAAGAAAGCGAAAGCTGGCCGGCAAGGCTTAGCACTTTGGCGAGGTCGGCTTCATTTGACGAGGCGCGAAAGGCGGAGGCGGCCAAGAGAAGCACATGACGGGCCTCTTTCAGTTTGCCTCGGTGCTGCAGTTCCAAGGATTCATCGAACGGCGAGAGTGCAGCAGGCAGCGGCGCGCTGATGAAAAAAACCACAGCTATGAGCTGGGAGACCATGCCTTGTGGAACTCCATTATCGCGCCTGGCATGCGTGCGGCACCGATTCAGGCTCGGCAACAAATGCAAACTTGTATGTTTTTTTAGCCGCTGCTGTCCCGCAGCTTCAGCGAAATCGTCACAGTCCTCGTCAAGCGAAACGGGTATCCCGTTAACCCCCAAGGAATTGAGAGGACTCTCGCGGCGGGAAGCCTCATGGCGAGCCGCCTCCACGACGTCAAACCGACCTATCCGTCCACTTTTGTCTAGTCTGGCCTTCTCCTCAAGCTCACGGCGCTTGCCGCCTGTTACTGGCCAGCCCCCCGTGCGGCAAATCTTGATCCTACGGTCGCGCTGCGCCACGAGTGATGGACATAGTGCCGCCGGCGGGTGTCGCTCCCGGCCCGTTTTTGAAATTCGATTACCGAACTGACGAAAAATGAACGGCTTGAACCTCGGTTTGAGGGGATGTCCATTTCTTTGTTGGTAACGGCGGCTCCCAGGGTTAGTCTAGTTGATGCCTTCGGTTAGAAGCGAAGGGACCCCGCTCCGATTAAGGCAGCCACGCCTTTATGTTCTTGCCCGCGTTGGCTTGATAGGTGAGGTCACGTGAGATAGAGGAACGCACAATTTGGCTACTCGTGCCATCAGGAGTCGTGAACCGAAGCAGATTGCCCTCACTCCACACCGTCGTCGCGTAATGAGTAGCGCGATCATTCGTCACGATAGAAAAATAGGGTGTCGTAGCATCCTGGTCTGAATTTGGCCAGTGATATTCGCGAATCACGGGGTTGGCCGGAGGTTCAGGTGGCATTGGCGGTTGAACGACGATGACGATGGGGTCTAACTGCGTTTGATCGGGAGCCGGCATGCCAAAGTCGCCCGGGTATCCTGAGTCTGAGAATCCGCCGTAGCCGCCACCATAGAAGCCGTTGCCGATGAATGACTGATTACCGCGACCAAACCGGCCGAAGCCACTCCGGAAACCGCCAAACCTACCCAGGAACCCACCCCGGAAACCGCCAAACCTGCTTGGGAACCCACCTCGGAAACCGCCAAACCCACCTCGAAAGCCACCACCCATGCCGCCACGGAATCCTCCGCCCCCGCCACGCGCCCCGGCGCTGCCTGCGATTAGAGAACAGAGCACTATTCCCAAAACAAGTCTCATGGCTTAAATGCTCCTAATCATATTTCCCCCGAGATCGTGAATCCCTTCAAGCTGTGAGAGATCGACAGCGTTTGCGCGATCTGTGCCCGCCGGATGCCGCTCTGTGTCTGTTCAGTGACGATGAAATTGGCATCGTAATGAAAACCCCCGGCTTCATTGCTCAGCAGAATCGCCCCACTTTCCCGGAATGTCCCTAAGTCCAGCTCCGGAGCAGGACTCTCATACAGCCGGCGTACATAGCTCACGGAAATAGTTGGCCTCGCACCGTCTGTTCGGAGCAGCTCAGCCAGCGCGCCCACAAAGACTTCGCCGGGATGAATCTGTTTGTCCTCCCCCGCGCTGTTGGCTGCTGTGGACGTAAGGTTCCGTTTGCGCAAACAGTTCCAGGCGCGGCATCACGGTTAACCGCATAACCTGGTTAATGCCGACCCGCGTTCCGAATTCCGGCGACGTGGTTGCGCCCAGCGAGCCGGTTTCAAACTGAACATAGCCGACCGGCGTCAGCGTTGCCGGCGATGAAATTGTGGGCCGGGCTGGGTTTGCTTCCGGGACGGAGTCGGAATCCGTTTGTGCTGCCGCCAATCCGTACAGCAGGATCAGACCGCCCACGAGCAGCTTCCTTTTCATAGAAATCTCCTGTAATCACTCTTCAAGGGCCAGTGACCGGCAGTTGTGACGAAACGGCTAGGCTGGAACTACCATTGATTCGCTGGAGATGATTTCCGGAGGCTGCTCAATGTTTACGGGATCGCGCGACGGAAGGAAGACCGGGACGGAACGGAACACAAAGGATGAAGCGTGGGCTCGCGGAAGAACCGGAGACGAGGCTGCGAGCGAGGGAGCGCACCATAGGCAATGGTCATCCGGCGAGTCGATCGCGTGGAAGGCCGCGCTGAGAAACGAGTGCCGGATCGTGCTGGTAAGAATCATACCCGCTGGCGAATTCATCGGGGCCGTCGCGTCCGCGCGGTCATACGCCCAATAGTCGCCGGCGGAGGCGAGCAAGACAAACAAAGCTGCGAGACGAATCGTGGCCTTGCGCAACATCATGCCATTGCGCCGGGTTCCCCTTCCAGCTCGGTTTCCCATCTGTATGGTCTAATCCTACATCAATCGTACATGGACTTATCACCGCTTGAGCTCGTATTCAAGACCTGAAAGTGCGTTCTACAAAAGCGAGGATGGTGCTCCCGGGTGTCCCACTCAGCGGATTTCTCTAGGTTCCGGCGGAGTCGGGGATTGAATAGTCTCGCGCAGCGCGAGCGATGGCCGTCTCTAACCCCGAAGGTTTGTTCGTGGCGCGGAAGCCATGGTGAATCCACAAACCCACGCCAATCGCTGCAACGAGTACCACTATCAGTAGTGCGAGGACAAACGCCTTTCCCGCCAAACCCGTTCTTTGGCAAATGTTTACATTCTGTTAACAAACAACGTGCTTCCAAATCAACCCGGCTCCGCCAAAATAGACTCGTCATGGCGCCTCGGGATTCTCTCGCCCGTTCAAGCACGTCATCTCTTGTGAACAAGGGGTTCCCGGGCCGAGGATCAGGAATCCGAACAAGAAAACGATAACTACCGCCTGAACCCAGGTGCGTGAAACAAGCAGGCCTCGTTTAGGCTGAATCGGCATTGACTCCTCCTTCACGACGAAGGGACGAGCTCTCGGCAAACCGCAGCTCTATTAATTTTAGAATGGCCGTAGTTGCACAAACCGCGATTGGTGCCTTCAAATACGTAGGCGGCTCGGTCTGCGTAGAATTGACCGGGTATCTGGGCTTTGTTTTTCAAGGTTGAGGGTTTCTGTCCGTTATGGCCGGACATCAGGCCTAAAATTAATCGCTCGAGTGCCAACATTCCTCCGGAACATAACTACCGACGGTGATAACCGAGATTAGTCCCAATCGTAACGTTTGGTTGCGCCCTGATTATCCAACCTTAACGCCGACAAAGCGTCAAAGCCGCAGCCAAATCGATCAGGAGCCGTTTGCATCGTCGCCGCCCTGTACGGGTTGCCAAAACCTTCTGTTTTCGGCAGGCATTACGATAGGCGTTGAAGAGGATTGTCCTTCATCGCAGTAGACCACCTGCGTACGACGGGGTTTTGGCAAAGCTTGAAAATCCGAACGCATGTTGGTCATGCAGACCCCCGGTTGAGGTCCAGCCCAGCATTCGTTGGAATGATTTTGGGCATTATCGGCATATATTTTTGAGGAATTTCGGCCATGCTTAACTGCTCGACAGTTAAACGACAGGGCGTTCTTCGAATCCGGCCAGGAGGCACTCGTGAGTTGGCGAACTCTCCGGCCGGCCTTTTAACAGAGCGTACACGCTTCCAATCATGCCGTCGACGCAGCCAGCAGTTGCCACCCGAGCGTTTCCGGGTAGCACTATCAAATGTCTTTAGCTAGCTGCCTCTCCCTGAGCGACGCTGACTCCGGAATCGCAAAGCTTTCCTCTACCGAGGGCGCGCAAAGCCGCTCAGGCAGAGAGTCACAGCGAGCACCGCAGGCTGTTCGTCCAACGTTCGCAGGCGAGTTAGCACCACTCCGCGCCCACTGCCCCATGAAGTCGATCACTATGGCTGTAGACACAATCCGATGGACTCTACGCCTTGCGAGGTTGTAATAAGGAGGAGGCTGTTGCTCCTCACGTCACTGTCGCACGGAATGATCGGGTCCTTGGGGACAGGCAGCGTGAAACTCACCATATAGATGCCGATCTGGTCTGGAAGGAGAGAAGCGGCAGTGATCCGAAGCGGTGTCGCGCCGGAAATGTCGGGGTTGAATGCCATCCGCGGCGCGGAGCTTAACACGTTTACGAACTTCGTGACGATTCCTAACGTCACTCGCGGGGCATTCGGAATCGGAGCTGTGATCATAGCCCCCTCAGGCGACGGACGGCCGCTTGCGACTATAGGGTCTGTCCGGCCCAGACCATAAGACAGCACAGATAAGGTTTCGCCGGCTTTTGCCGGAGCGCCCCGGGTCACTTCTGACCCATCAGAGTGAAATACCTGGCGATCGCAGAGGCTCGAAGTTGAGGTGTCCCACACATCATCGCGCGTCGTGAGCACGTGGCTGTTGTCTGGTAGCGGTTGTAGCGGAAACCCGCGCCCGCGGCGGCCATCCACGTCGATGCTGATCAGCGCCGGCTGCGGTAAGGTGTAGACGTTCTGTTCCCCGAGCACCGGGTCGCCCGGTAGTTCAAAGGGGATCTGTGCCTTTACCAGTGTGAGCAGGCAACCCGCGTCGCCCGCCTCGAGACCGCTCAAGCCACATACCCGCTTCTGTTGAACGGCGAAGATCGGAGCCTGCATCTCAGATCCATCGAGCTGTGTAATACGGACCGATATCCCTGAAAGGCTTTTCGGTAGATCTCCGCCGCCCGCTTGGGCGGCGCGGAGGCTCCCATCGGCGCCGAAAGAGATGTCGTCGAGGAAGAGTGTGACTACCTGTCCGGGCGCCACCTGGAACGGAGCGGGCTCCGTGTACCCGATGTTGACCGGCGGCGCGGCGTTCTGCCCGATTATCGGGCATAGCGCGGAGATAAGAAAGGCGAATTCTAGTTTCATAAGTTTCGTCTTATTAGATGTGGTTGTCTTATAAGTGCGGACCGTTGCTGGCCTTCCATCCATCAGCAGCCCTCCTCCCATAGCGACTCTCCTTTCCTTTGGCAAAATCCCTACCCATGCCTTAGACAAACGAGAGTCGCTAATTTTTACTGGGTCTCTAAAGCTAAAGGCACCCGCGAGAAACCAGCATGGCGGTAGACCAGGCCTTCAGTTCCGATCGTCATCTTTGCCTGACTGCGTGCCGCTGTCCGTGACGTCTCGCAGTGGCCCATGATCGTCAGCGAAGTTGCTGGTGTTAAGCACCTGAAAGCCCGCGTCATGTTGGCCATTAAAGGCCGTGACCGCCGCCGGGCAACCCGCGTGCTGTGCGTCGTTGGGTGAATCAAACCAGAGACCGAGATGGTACATCTGGATCGGGTTGAAGGAAGGATTCAAGCTCGCATCGGGAAAGGGGCCGTTGAATACGACGGGAGCCGGCGCGCTACCCTGTGCAAACGCGAATGTCTCTATATTGAAACGGCCCTTGAACACCTGATGGCCGCGCCCGTTCTTGTCAGTCACGATGTCACCTTGGTACCAGGCTATGCCAAAGGGTGCTTTAGGGACTTGGATTACAAAGAAATCGAAATCCGTGTTGGCGGGTAGCCCTTGCACGGTCACTTCCATGATCTCGACAGCGCCCCCCGGCCTGATCGTTACAGTGGCCGTCGCATTCGGTAAACATGTTTTCGCGCCGGCAGAAACCACCATGTTGAATTGCGTCGAATGGGGATCATCCGCCGCCAGCAGCGGTGAGGCCGCAAACAAAGCACTCAGGGCGGCAGTTACGGTCAGATACAGCAGTCGTTTGAGCATTCGTTAATCTCCTGTTAAATTGAATCGGCGGAAGCTCCTCCTCCGCCTGTATCGTCTGTTAGAAGCGTTTGGGCTCAGCAGCCCAGCGATCCACATTCAGCAGTGTAGAGGCAGCCAGGGGCTCTAACCGTGACGATTTAGATACGTTCTGGTCCGATTTTTGTCGGCGCGAAGGCGATAATCGTAGTCGCGCGCGGATACCTGTAAACAGAGTCGCGGAGCCGAGCGCCTTCGACAATCGTTTTACAACCCTTTTACACGCTCTCCCGGTCTGACTGCATCCAAAGCCTGTGTCGATAGATTCGTAGGATCCCTGGGCACACGGAGTGAATGGGCTTCATCAGTGACAGGGCGGCTCGCCGAACCTGTAATTCAGAAAGCATGAGGGATGTGTAATGCAACGAAATCGAAAGCTGTTGTTGATTAAAGGCGCTGTCTGTCTCGGACTGCCCGCTCTGGCGTGGGGCTTTTTAACTGGACCGGACGCCGGTTATTCGGGAGCGCCGAACGACCTGGGAGACTGCACCTCGTGTCATTTGGGGAAGGTTAATAGTCACCCTGGTAGCGTCTCAGTCGCCTTCTCGGCCGGCCTGCATTACCTTCCCGGCGTGACCCAACATTTGATGGTCACAATCGCCGATCCCACACAACGAGCATGGGGGTTCCAACTCACCGCGCGTACTGCGAACGACACCACAATTCAGGCGGGTGCACTTGCACCGACAGACGCGAATACGCAGTTAATGTGCTCCAGCGTCAACTTTTCTCAGCAGCGGTCGACGGCTGTCTGTCCGGACACGCTAGCCCTCGGGTATATTGAGCATACCTTCGGGGGATACCAGGCCTCGTTGGGGCAGACCGGATCATTCACCTATCAATTTGATTGGACACCGCCGGCGACCGACATAGGTAATGTTGTGGTCTACGTCGCCGGCAATGCTGCCAATGGGGATGGCACCTCGAGCGGAGATCATATCTACACGGCGGGCTATACGCTGACGCCGCAAGCCACCTTTTCCAGTCTCTATTACTTTCCACACATGGTTTTCGGAGGGGGATGGCAAACTACCTTGACGTACGTCAACTACTCGCCACAAGCGGTTACGTGCCAGACCACGTTCTTTTCGAATTCCGGACAACAGTTGGCGGTCCCATTTGGCAGCGAGCCAATCTCGACTCGCACCGATCTTCTACCACCCGGGGGAGACCTACATGAGCCAACCCAAGCGAGCGGCGACTTGGTGGAGGGATGGGCCACGGGACAATGCACTGGCCCCGTCAAAGCGAGCCTGCTATATCGTTTTTTTGATTCTCTCGGACGGGGAGCCGAAGTTGGGGTCGATGCTGTTACCAGTCCGACTACCAAGTTTGTAACTTTCGCCGAGACTCACACCGGGGTGGCGTTCGCGAATCCTTCGTCTTCGCAAACCGCCAACATTATCGTTCGCGCGCTCCCCTCCAATCCGGGCCCTGCGCTCGCCAGCCAGACAATCTCGCTCGCGCCAGGGGCGCACCAATCTGCGAACTTGGGCCCGCTGCTCGGGCTGCCCGGATTCATCGGGTCGGTGCAGATTATCTCAGACAATCCGATTGTCAGTCTATCTCTGAATGCCGAAGCCACCAGCCCGACTGCCGGGCTCGTAATATCTTCGGTTCCTCCGGGAGATCTGGACGCGTCGACGCAGCTACCCACGGCCACCGGATCCGCTGCTGTCCCAGCCACTGCATCCGGGAATCTTTACTATTTTCCGCAATTTACTTTTGGTGGCGGCTGGCAGACGACGCTGACCCTGGTTAACTACTCGACACAGACCGTGAGTTGCCAGACGTCGTTTTACTCGGATTCCGGAGCAGCTCTGCCGGTGCCATTCGGAGACACATCGTCCGGCGGGCGGACCGATCTACTGGGGCCCGCAGCCGTGGTTCACGTACAGACACAAAGCGCGGGTAACGCTAGCATCAGCGGGTGGGCACAGGCGCAATGCACCGGGCCCGTCAAAGCCAGCCTGTTGTATAGATTCTTTGATCAGAATGGCCACGGGTCAGAGGTCGGCGTCAGTGCCGTCACCGCTCCCGCCACCGAGCTTGCCAGCTTCGCGGAGGCACAAACTGGCATCGCTTTCGCCAATCCATCGACTTCGTCACCGGCCAATATTTCGGTGATTGCGCTCAGTTCGGATGGGAGCGTCTCAGGCACTCCTCGGCTGGTCACGCTTGGCCCTGGTGCTCATACCGCCTTTAATCTCGGCTTGAGCGGGGTCACGGGCTCGATTCAAATCACTTCGGACTCTCCGATCGTATGCCTCGCCCTGAATGCCGAGGCAACCACTCCGGACGATCTCGTGATTTCGTCTCTACCATCTGGTGAATTGAATCCTGGTACACCGCTGGCGACTGGCCATTAGCCGGAGGGGACGATCGAGCCCGACGAGGCGGTTCCTCCGAACAGGCGGAGCCGCCTATCTTTTCTTTCCGTGCCAATTAAGAAACGAACGCGTCAAACTCCCTTGCAGTAAGTGCTTCACATTCAACTCCGCCACAGGCAGCGATTCCCTATGTCGCGAGCCGGAAGGGTTCGAAGACTTTTATCTGAACAGACCCCAACGCGATCCGCGGTTTACGCGGGAGCGCGTTTCATTTTGCGGCGAGTCTGCCGTTTCTCGTACTTTTACGACACTTTAACTTCGCGGGGACGACTCCTCTTCGTTTCGATCTTATTCTTTCCATGTGAGGGCAACGCTCTCTCGAATTTCAGTTGTAAAGGAGAAAAGTAAAATTGCTAAAGAAAATTCAGTTTGCGGCGGCTCCGGCCATCCTTGGTTTGGCAGTCGCGATTTGTCCGCTGTTGGCAGCCGCCGATGAGGATCAACACCCTGCGAGCTTCGAAATGGTCGTCTCCGCAGGAGCCAAAACGTGCTTGCCCAATGCGAGCGGTTCGGTTCGGATCTTTCAAGACGGCGGCGTGGAAACAATGGAGGTGTCGGTTCGTGGGCTCGCTCCGAACACCGATTACGATTTCTTTGTCATCCAGGTTCCAAAAGCTCAGTTTGGAGTCGCCTGGTATCAGGGCGATATAACGACGGACAAAAATGGAAACGGTCATCTGCGCGTCGCCGGCATTTTTAGCGTGGAGACGTTTGCGGTTGCTACGGGTTCCGCGCCGGCCCCGGTTGTTTTCGATGGACCGTTCCCGGACGCCAGCTTGAATCCGCCGTTTAATCCCATCCAGATGTATCATCTCGGGCTATGGTTTGACTCTCCTACCGCGGCTCAGGCAGCGACCTGTCCTGCTACCGTCACTCCTTTTAATGGAGAGCACAACGCGGGTCTCCAGGTGCTCAACACCAGCAACTTTCCCGATGATCATGGGCCTCTACGGGATGTGACGTCCACTCCATCCAAACAGAAGGATTAACTGGAAGTTCACAAGGTAGGTCCTCAGTCCCGAAGACCGTGGGGAGGGACTGGGGGCCTATGTCTTTTTGCGCCGCGATATGTCGTGGATTGATTAGTGCAATGATACATGGTCGGCATGCCAAAGCGCACGGCAGGGGTCTTTTCCATCTCGAGGATCGGCCCGGAATCGGACGTTGTTTTGCGCAATCTGTTCGAACACTACATTCACGATATGGCCGAGTGGTTTGACATCGATACCAAAGCCGATGGCAGCTATTCTTATGACACGTCGGCTTTATGGCGGGACGGCTGCCGGGCTTATTTGGCGAGGATCGGCGATTCGATCGCAGGCTTTGCCGTGGTCGGGTCAGCAGTGCGGTGGCTCGGCGACGTTGGCGCCTGTGACGTGCGCGAATTCTTTATCATCCGCAGGTTCCGAAGGAGCGGTTTCGGGCTCACGATGGCCACACTCCTATGGAGTGAGAGTCCCGGCGAATGGCTCGTCAGGGTTCTCCAATCAAATGTGCCGGCCGTCCTGTTCTGGCGCACTGTGATTTCGGGCTATTCGCAGGGTTCGTATACAGAGGAAAGCCGGAACATCGATGGGCGCATATGGCGATTTTTCAGGTTCGCATCCATCAGCTCCTGAGCGAGCGATTCGAGGCCGAGCAGCGGAGATATCGTAGTTGCTTTCGAAACATCGCGGCATTCTTCGGGCGGTTCCTCTGACCCGGTCAAGGTAAGAAGCGATAACCAACGCCATGCAGCGTAACGAAGTGCCGCGGCACAATCGGATCGGCCTCCAGTTTTTGCCGAAGTTTTACGACGTGGACGTCTACCGTCCTTGTGTTCGGGAACGACTCGTACCCCCACACAAAGCTCAGGATCATGTCGCGCGTCAACGGCCGATCCGGATTTTCCAAAAAGTAGACGAGCAGCTTGTATTCCGCCGGAGTGAACTTCAATTCCTGGCCTCCACGGGTAACGACGCGGCGTTCCAGATCGACTTGATTGTTCCCAAAAGCCAACATCGTACGGGGGGCGGCGCGGCTGCGGCGCAGGACGGCTCGGATGCGGGCCATCAACTCACGAGCTCCGAAAGGCTTGACCAGATAGTCGTCCGCTCCGATCTCGAGCAACAGCACCTTGTCGATCTCGTCACTGATGGCGCTGAGTACGATGATTGGTAGGTTGACGTCCGCCGATCGCAGGTGCTTGCACACTTCCACCCCACTCAATCCGGGCAGGCGGAGATCGACCAGAAGCAGGTCAGGTTTCAATGAGAAGGCGCGTTCCAATCCGGACTGGCCGTCGGCGGCCTGTTCCGTCGCGAAGCCATCCTGCTCGAGCATGAGAGCGATCGTATCGCGGAGGCTCTCATCATCGTCTATCACTAAGACGGACTGCATACCTTCCCTCCATGTCAATCGATTGTGCCCAGGGACCACTTGTCCGCCGGCGCATGGTTCACTCGTCCTGCTGTTTCTCAGGAGGTGGTCCGCCCCGCCAGTCGCTAGCCGTGCTTCCTGGCCAGCCTGGTGCGAGGCAGAACCGTGATCTCCATGAGAGACGCTCCCTCAAAGATGTTGCAGGGACTATTCGGAGCTTAGTAAGAAAATGCGTTGCCAGGCACGCGCACTGCGCCCGTGGCGATCCAGCGAACTCCAGCCCGGATCAAGAATAGCGGGCTGCTGCACGTAGATGGAATGTTGAGCTTGAACGAAAGCTCGGCATTACCAGCGGAGCTCAGGTTGGCGGCGCCGGTGTCAAGAATGGCCTGATCCGCTGTGCCGGGGTTGCACACCAACGTGCCCACCACACTCGTGACCGGACCGGGCGTTCCAGTGGAGTTTCCACCAACCAGAACCAGCCCTTCTACGTCGAAGGAACCTTCATCGGTTGAGAAGTTGATGCGGGCGGTGCCTCCCCTGGTCGCACAAGGAAAGCCGCCGCTGTGAATCGAATTCGTCGTATTGCCGTTGGCGTCTGTCGTTACTGCCACCGGATTGTCGATTCCGGGCGCAGTGATCACTCCGACGATCTTCTGCCAACGCACGACCGTATTGCTCTGGGCGAATGCCGAGCCGGCAGCCAGCGCCAGAGACAACGTTAGAAACAGCTTTTTCATAAAATCTCGTCCTCTTTTTGTTGGTTTGAAGCGGATTGGACCTAACGATCCAACCAGCCACAGGCTTAGAGTACGGCCATCGAGAGAACAAATCGTGACGTTGTGAAGACGTTTTGGTCCGATTTTTGTCGGCACCTGAAGGAAGGCGTTTATGACCACCGGCCCGGTTGCAAAGCGAACACCCCTCGGAACCGTTACAATTGTTGACGGCATTGTTGCACGTTTGGGTGCCAACTGGGCGCTGGGCGCAGATGAAAGTATTCCAACCCTTCCGGCTCGACACGGTAAACCATTGTTTATGGCGAGACGAAGCGCGCATGCCCCTTACACCGAAGGCGTTCGACCTGCTGCGCTACCTGGTCGAGCACGCCGAGCGGCTGGTCACGCAGGACGAGCTGCTGGAGGCCCTCTGGCCGAAGACATATGTCAACCCGGAAGGCATCCGGAAATACATTTTGGAGATTCGCAAGGTATTGGGTGATCGCTCCGAGCGCCCGGTATTTATTGCGACGTTCCCGAAGCGGGGTTACCAGTTTGTAGCTCCCCTGCGGGACGACAGCGCTCCAGCTCATTTGGATTCGTCGACTCAACGAGTGGGAAACCTCGTGGGGCGGCAAGCGGGACTGGACCAGCTGAACGATTGTCTGCGGAATGCATTGGCCGGCCAGCGGCAGGTGGTTTTCGTAACCGGTGAAGCTGGCATTGGCAAGACAACGATCGTAGACGCGTTCCGGCAGCAGGCAGCTTGCCATCCCGGTCTCCGGATTGCGCGAGGGCAGTGTATTGAAGGTTTCGGTGGGCTGGAAGCCTACTATCCTATGCTCGAGGCGATGGGATCGTTGCTTCAAGGCCCGGACGACAGTTTCTTGATCCAGACGGTCACCAAGCGAGCGCCCACCTGGTTGATCCAGTTTCCCGAGCTGGTCAAGCCCGAGCAGCGAGAGTTTCTTCAGCGAGAGATTCTGGGGGGCACACGCGAGCGCATGCTACGGGAAATCTGTGAGGCACTCGAAGGCATCGCGTCCCAAACCCCGCTGCTCGTGATTTTGGAAGATCTGCATTGGGTCGATCCTTCGACACTGGACCTGATCTCCGCATTCGCGCGCCGCAGGGGTCCAGCGAAAGTGCTCCTGCTCGGCACTTACCGTCCCCTCGATGTCATTCTTTCCCAAAGCCCGTTGAAGACACTGAAGCAGGATTTGCTCGTCCGCCGCCTCTGTAATGAAATCGCCATTGAACGTCTGGAAGAAGCGGATGTAGCCCGCTACTTGGAAAACACGTTCTCGACTAAGGACCTTCCCGCGGGCCTCGCGAGGCTGATTCACCACAACTGTGGCGGGAATCCGCTCTTCATGGTGGCGATTGTGCAGGACATGGAGAACAAGAATCTGATTGCGATGGAACGGGGGAGGTTGATTCTGACCGCGCCGCTGGAGGAAGTTTATACCGGTGTTCCGGAGACCCTCCAGCAGATGCTGGAGATCCAGTTGGAGCGCCTCGCTCCGGAGGAATCGCGAATCCTGCAATGTGCCAGCGTCTCCGGGGAACGTTTTTCAGTCTGGGCGGCGACGGCGATGCTGGACGTTTCTCCAACCTCAATTGAGGAAACCTGCGAGCGGCTCGCCAACCGCCAGCAGTTCATTCGATCCGTTGGAGTTCACAATGGCCCCAGTGGCGTCCCTTCGGCTTACTACGAATTCAGACATTCGCTTTACCGGCAAGCTCTCTACCGGAGTCTTTCCGACCTTAACCGGTCTGATCTAAACCGGCGTTTAGGCGAGCGGCTGATGCCTCTCTGCTATGCCGGAAAACCGGAACTCGCCTCGGAACTCGCCCTGCACTTCGAGGAAGGACGTGACTATGAGCGAGCCACGCGCTGTCTGATGCTCGCAGCAGAGAATGCCGCCAACCGTTTCTCCCACCGCGACTCCATTCGAATCCTCCAGCGCGCGCTCGAACTCATTGCAGCACCGGCCCCCGGCGCTAACTGCGAACTGGAAGTCGAGATTCTTCAGCGCATCGGCGATACGCATTACATCCTCGGTGAAATGTCCGATTCCGCGGCGTCTTATGAAACTGCCGTGGCCCTGGCGGAAAGATCCGGTCTTAAGGCCGCCCATGCCCGAGCTTTGGTCCACCTTGGCTTTCCCGCCTGGTATCTCGACACGGCCCGCGGAGGTGAGGTCTGCCTGCGGGCGATCGAAGTAGGCCTAAGCCTCGACGATCCGCTTCTCGCCGCGCAAACACGGCTAGCGGTGGCCGGTTTCCGCTTCGTTTATGAAGCCGGGAGAGAAGAAGACGCAGACGTCTGCTCTGCCGCACTCGAAACCATCAGCCGTCTTAGCGGTTCGAGCACTGTTCATGATGGCTACATCTACGTGCAGGCACTACGGGGCGACTACGAGGAAGCCCGGACACAGGCAGACGCCATCATCAAAGCCACGTCCAATCGGCTCGGGAGAGTACCAAAGTTCCTGACCCTCCTGGCCTGCGGCCAGTTCGGCGAATTGCTTCGCATGGTCCGCGCCGGAAGAGAGTTAGATGAGAAGAATGGGGAAGATCCGTGGGTTTCGATTATGGGGGAGTCGTGGTTGCGTACTCTCTGCGGCGATTTCAAAGGAGTGCTGCGTCTGAGCAAGATCGTGCGAAGCGACGCCGAGCAGCGTACTGGTTGGCTGATGACGGTTTCCAGAATCTCGTCCGGGTATGGCGAACTCTATCGGGGAAATCTGGTTGACGCTCTACACTACTTCTCGGAAATCCGCGACCCTCGGATCACGCCTAACTTCATCCTGCATTGGCGCTGGCGATTGCAGGCTCAGCTCGCAATGACCCAAGCCCGCTTGCAGGCCGGCGATATTGCAGATGCCGACCGTGAGGCGGATGGTCTTCTACAATCCGCTCTTTCTTCCGCCGACGTTGGCATGCGCGCGCTCGCTTGGGATATCAAATCGCAGGTGTACCGAGCCCGGAAGGATCGTGCGGGCGCCCGGGTGTGTATCGACAATGCCCTGGCAATCCTGGAAAGGTTTGATATCCCTATGGCGGCATGGCAGGTCCATAGCACAGCCTGCGGTTTGTCTGCAGCTGATGGCGATCGTGAACAGGCCGATCTACATCGGGTGTGCGCCAAAGAGTTCATTATGAGAGTCGCCAATTCCTTCGACTATGACGAGCCGTTGAGAGAATCACTATTGACTACTCCGCCCGTCCAGCGAATTCTCGCGCATGGGGCGTCAGCATGAAGCTGTCGCGGTAACCGGGATTGCCGGCAGGCGGATGACAAAACAGGCCCCTCGAAGGCACGCCTCTGCCCAGATCGTGCCGCCGTGCTCGATCACAGCCTGACGTGAGAAAGCCAGGCCAAGTCCGATGCCGCCCGGCTTACCTACGGTTGCATACGGTTCGAATAGCCGTTCGCAAATTTCAGGCGCGAGACCGGGCCCGGTATCGCGAATGTGAATAAGCACGGCGCCGGGCTCGGACACTGTGGAAATTCGGATTGATCCTCCGACAGGCATGGCCTCCAGCGCGTTCACCAGCAGATTGACGAGTACTCGATGGATGCGAAGCCGGTCCACGGAGATGTGCAGTTCCTCCGGAACCTCCTGAACAATTTCGACGGATTGAGATTCCGCAAGCTCGGCGATTCGCTCTACGGCATCCACGATCAGCTCATGAATCTCGCAGAGCTCTCTGTGCCTGTTCGCCCCTCGGCACTGTAAGAACTCCGCCACCAGTTCCTCTATCCGGACCGAGGCCCCGTGTACATTGCGTGCGATTCGGCGGACCTGGCATTCAGAGAGTCCCGCGCGGATCAGCACCTCGGAGCTTGCACGAATCGTGGCCAACGGGTTGCGGAGATCGTGGATGATGGATACCGCGGCTGAACCCATTGATTCAAGTTCGGTGGTCATTTCGTTCAAGTATTCCTTCCTCTTGTGACGGACCCCACATCTTCCCGAAGCGTTCCCGCAAGAAGCCGATCAGTTCATCCTCGGAACGGAATTGGCATTGCTTTCCAGTGTCAACCTCCTCCACCCAGCCTTCCATCTGGCCCGCCGAGCCTTGTCTAGGCTTGCGAAACTGGACAACAAACGCTCCCCGCATAATGACTACAGAGTAGGGCCTTTTGCGTCGACGCCTGTGGGTTTTCCGTAGACTTCACGTGGATTCCTCGTCCCTGCGGCGTCTGTGATCGGAAACTGCAGATCAGGCCAAGCAACCTTGAAAACTTGACCCAGGTGCGATGCTGAGATGTGCCCGACGGGAATAGGTCTCGCCAACGCCCTAGTGTTTAGGGAACGATGTGGGCCAATATCGAACGGGAACTGGAACCTGCCACATCTCCGATTTCGCCGTTAACCAAGACTTGGCATGGGCCTTGCGGTAAAATCGCTTCAATTCAATGGCGTTAGCCGTCGGTACCAAACTCGGCCCCTATGAGATCCTCTCTCCCCTCGGTGCTGGCGGTATGGGTGAGGTTTACCGCGCCAAGGGCACGAAGTTAAAGCGTGACGTGGCGTTGAAAGTTCTACCGGAGGCCTTCGCGTCCGATCCGGAGCGCATGGCTCGCTTCCAACGCGAAGCAGAAGTGTTAGCCTCGCTCAATCACCCCAACATTGCCCAAATTTATGGAGTCGAAGAGCGGGCGCTCGTGATGGAGTTGGTCGAAGGAGAGTCGCCCAAAGGCCCAATGCCTTTCGATGAGGCGTGGAAGATCGCCTCGCAGATAGCCTCAGGCCTGGAGTATGCGCATGAAAAGGGTATCGTTCACCGCGACCT
>Ga0126371_10001413_pt1 | contig 20264 bp, 14 predicted proteins | sample PanSoiMetaPlot_4_FD_110145 | JGI IMG/M metagenome (GOLD analysis project Ga0126371, IMG submission 110145) | Tropical forest soil microbial communities from Panama - MetaG Plot_4 | ecosystem: Environmental > Terrestrial > Soil > Tropical forest > Bulk soil | place: Panama | collected 2016-02-17 | reverse complement strand
CATAGGAAATCACGCCATAAAGGCCTATGCACACAAGAATCATCGCTAGGGAACCGAAAACTCCGGAGAGCTCGGTGATCGTGCGATCTGTGGTGAGCGATTGAGAGATGCGCTCGTTTATTGTCTGAATGTCCAACGGTGGCAAATTCCCAGCCATCTGTTTGACAGCGGCGCGAATCGACGAAGCAGCGGTGGCTGGGTCCCCAGACGTGCGGACAATGATATGGCCGCCATTTGCCTCACCAATGGGATTGAAAAACGGGATGTAGAACCGCCGCTGTGGCTTCTCCCGCACGCTGCCGTGTTTGGAATCTGCAACCACGCCGATCACTACAAAGTCTGAAAATGCCAGCGTCGTCTTCACTGTCATTCGCCGGCCGATTGGATTCGCATCACCGAAGTAATAGCGAGCTGCCGTCTGATTCAGCACTCCAACCCGCTGTCCACTTCCACTATCTTGCGGCCCGATCTCGCGACCGTAGAGCAACGGAATCCCGGTCGTCGAAAAGAAGTTCGGACCAACCATGTCCCAACGCGAGTCTTGCGGTCCGGCTGTGTTGGGTTTGGCTCCTTCGACAGAAATGTCAGAGTTGGAGTCCCCGCCCCCGAATAGACCGTTGTCCATCAAGGTCGTGCCGTGTACTCCCGGGAGAGCGTTCAGCCGCTCAATCATTTGTTGCAAGAGCTGAGCTGCTTCCGGCGCCTTATATCTATAAGAGAGTGGGCTGACGGCGAAATACAACAGATGATCACTGTCGTAACCGATCTGCACTGTGGCCAGATTCTTAAAGCTGCGGAGAAACAGGCCAGCAACCACCAGGAGCACCAAAGACAATGCGACTTGCGCCACAACAAGAATCTTTGCTACAGGCACACGCCCTGTTTGCGAACTTCCGCCTGCGATACCGCGCGATGTCCCCTTCAGAATCGGATTGAGGTCCAACCGGGCCGCACGTAACGCAGGCACAAGGCCGAAAAGGATGCCGGTCAGCAGCGCAACTGAGAGGGTGAAGATCAACACTCTGGTATCCAGTTGCACATCCAGTGGGATCAGGTCTTGTCCGCCGGACACCAAGCGAACCAGAGCAGCATCCGCACCTCGGGCTAGAAGAAGGCCCAAAGCGGCGCCGGCCGTGGCGAGAAGAATGCTCTCCGTCAATAATTGGCGGATCAGCCTCCAGGTTCCGGCTCCCATAGTGGCCCGGACGGCCAGTTCTTTTTGTCTCGCGATGGAACGGACCAGCAGAATGTTGGCAACGTTCGCGCACGCGATCAGCAGAATGAGTCCGACCACAGCCATCAGAATGTGCAACGGCTTGGCGAAATCGGCACGCAGCGTCGAGGCTCCGCGGCCGCCCTCGACGACCGCGAGATGCTGATTCATAAATGTGCGCCGTTCCTCCTCCGACATCTGATCGGTTTGCGACTGGAGTATTTGCTGGAAGACGGCATTCAGGTTGGCGCTTGCTTTATCGATTCCCACACCTTGCTTCAGGCGCCCGATCGCCTGCAGCCATTCGGTTTTGTGAAACGGTTTGGCCTCCAATGAGAGAAAGTCGCGGCCAGGATAAATCTCAGATTGCATCGAGAGCGGAACCCACACCTCGGTTGAGACTCCGACCGTCTCTCCGCTAAATGCGGGAGGCGTTACCCCAATTACGTCAAACCACGCGCCACGAATTCGTATTTTGCGGCCAAGCGCTGCGGGATTCCCGTCGAGTTGGTCGTTCCAGAAACGATAGCTCACCACAGCGACGGGATTGGCGTCGCGCACTGCGTCGACTTCGGTAGTAAACAGGCGGCCAAGAAGGGGATTTACTCCCAGAACTGAAAAGTATGATCCGCTCACCAGCCCGATCTGGACGGGGGCACTTTCGGAGACTTGTCCCTGGTTCTCAATTCCGACACTGAGCTTCGGTCCCTCACTATCCGAAGCAGCCAATCCAGAGAGAGTATCGCTATTCTTCGACAACTCCTGGAACTCGGTGTAGGTGAGAAAGTCGCGGTTTCCATCGCCAAAACCTTGCTCCATCCCCTGGTTGTCGGGATTTGTGAGAAAGACGAGTTGTTGAGGTTCCTTGACGGGCAGGCTTCGGATCAACACTGAATTGACGACCGAGAAGATCGCCGTATTTGCACCAATGCCGAGCGCCAGGGTAAGGACCGCGACGATGGTGAATCCGGGGTTCTTTCCCAGCATCCGAGCACCAAATCTGAAGTCTTGCCAGAAGGTAATCAAAGGACACCTCCACGAGGTGAGTCCAGAGCAAAAGCGATTCCTTTGGTCGGCGTGCCTCGAGCAGTGAAAAGCAAGAACTTAATCGATCCGAACGCTGGCGATGCGTTCGTTTGCGGACAACACCGGCCGTAATTGGACAAACTTCAACCTGGTCTGCGATCTCTTGTGGCATCGGATTGAAATCAACGCAACCAGTTTTGAGTGGATGAACGCAGTAGAGATGTTACGCCAACAACCCGCGCAACTCGGCGCTTAAAATGTCACTAATCGCAGCCATCGGGATTAGAATGCTGTGGCAAAGGTTGTAAATATGGGCGTTCGATTTGAATTTGATCCAGCAAACAAGATTCTAATGACCAGGCTGGAAGGCGAACTCACGGATGAACTGGCCAGAGAAACGGACGCTGGGATGCGCAAACATTTAGTAGAGAAGAGCCCTAATGTCCACATCGTGGATTGCTCCTCTGTTACCAAGTTCTCGATGTCTGGCGAATGGGTCCGTCAGTTGGCGCGGCGCCAGCCCGCGCTTCATAGCGAGAGCTGTCGTCGCTTCTTCGTAATGCCCAGTACCGCAGGATTCGGATTGGCTCGAATGTTCCAAATCGTTGGAGAGCCACACTACTCCATAACGATTGTGCGATCGCTGGACGAGATCGCTACGACGCTCACCATTGAGCCGCCACGATTTGAGTCCTTAGAATCGATGTAAAGCCGAAGCCGTCCTCAATGATTGTTCTTTCAGGCGGAGGGGCAGGTCGAAACCCTCTGTATTTCCCGTTGGGAAGATGATCTAGTCCACGCGAACCACAGAGGGATCCGGAGTTATTGTGATACACTCCCGACCGCGATTGCGAAGGAGGCTTCGTATGCCCAAAGTCTTACACTGTGCCGATGTCGTTGGTAGCTGCGATTTTGTGGCAAGGGGGGATTCCGAACAAGATATCTTGCAGCAGGCCGCTGAACATGCCCGTTCTGTACACAATATCAGCGAAATCACACCCGAGGTCGCAGAGAAGGTCAAAGCTGCGATTCGGGATGAAGCTGCCTGAGACGAAACCGAACGACAGGCGGGCGGTCGAGGCTCGCCTTTTTTTTGTTATCCCCGAAGTCGCTTGAGCTAGGCGTGCGGCCCACAAAGTCGCACGCCTGCGACTGCCTTCCGAATCTCTAAGCCCCCTTGGTCTTACTTATTTGGATCTGACGAATCTGGCGGCGGAGGCGGCGCCTGGCCGTCATGGTGATGTCCCTGCCATTGTTCGCGCTTGCTCTGCATCTCGTCCCACTTCTTTTGCTGATCGGGAGTCAGAATCGCGCGGACTTGTTCGTTCGTCGATTTGTGGATGTCCATCATCTTCGCTCGCCGGTCATCTTGCGAAAGCGACGAATCGGAATGGAGGGCTTCCATCTTTGACTGTTCTGATTTCAGAGCGTCCAGCACCTTTGGCTGCTGATCCGATGTTAAGCCGAGCTGTCTTGTCAGCATGTCGGTCCGCTTGGCCGGATCGGGTTGACCGTGTCCTCGCCAGTGCTGCGGCGGAGATGCTTGTTGGTTAGCATCATTGTCTTGCGCAACCACTAGGGTTGTGACCATGCCGATCACGCAGAATAGCGTCAATACAAGTGAGTAGCGGACTTTACGCATAGGTTCTCCTTCTTGAGGTTTGGACCTGTTTCTTCCTTTGAACCGGATTATGCCGCTCCGAGTTGCGAAAAGACCTGACCTTTTACGAACTTTTACTCAATTCTGCAGCCTCATGTTTCTGTCGCCCGCAGATCGACACCCCCAGGGGCACTCAAGGCGGAGGCTTCAGACGGTGTCTTTCCCTATAAATTCCGAAGTCTCCAGGTCATGAAGAGACAAAACTTTACCGCGTTTTCGACGGGTTCAGCCTATGATCGCATCACGGTAGAACTCTCCGTAGGAGACGAGTGGGCGTGCCCATCCAGTGCAACCGGGTGTGTCGTGTGCTCCTTCTGGCTTCGTCGCTGCTACTTTCCCGCCCATTCGCGCTTTCCCAAGACCAAACTTCAGTGCCGCCGACTGTGGCTAATCAGCCGTCGGCGGTGCAGAGTTCCGCAGTTGCAACCGTCGGAAGCATTCACGGCATCGTGAAAGCGGGCAACGTGCCAATTCCGGGAGCCTCAGTCTCCATCTTGGTTGAATCGTCCTCCCCAATTTCAACCTGGACTGACGTGGATGGCACCTATTCCGCTGCGATTAGGGCCTATGGAACGTATACCGTACGGGTACAGATGGCCGCATTCGCCAACAGTTCACAGCAGGTTGTTGTCGATTCGTCCCACCCGCTTGCGCAAGTAAATTTTGAGTTGATTCTCCTGTCGCGCGCGCACGAAACAACAACTCAACCGAGGAGACCACAAGCGGCTCAAGGACCGTCTCAGCGTGGATTTCAGAATCTTTCGATTCTTCAAAACATGACTGGGCAGGACACATCCGGAGCTCCCAGCAATGATGTCGTACCCGCCGGCATGCCCGTTCCAGGAATCGATCCAAACAGCGCGACAGAATCGATTGCTGTCTCGGGCAACTCGTCAAATTCGTTCAGCGGGATGAGCGGTGACGAACTACAGCAGCGCATTAATGATGCGCGCATGCAAGGCGGCGGATTCGGCGGAGGGCAGGGTGGTGGCGGTCAATTCGGAGGCCCGGGTGGCGGCGGATTTGGAGGCGGTGGCCCCGGACGTCCTATGACCGTCTTTGGCCGGCGTGGGTTTGACATCAACCATCCGCACGGTTCTGTCTACTATGGTGTCGGTGATTCGGCGCTGAACGCTGCTCCTTATTCATTGACCGGCGCACCTGTAATCAAGCCAGCCTACACGAGAAGCAACTTTGGCGGTTCTGTGGGAGGCCCGCTCAATATCCCGAAGATTTACCACGGCGGGACCAAGCCGTTCTTCTTCGTTAATTACAACGGCAGGCGCGGATCCAATCCTTTCGATCAGTTTTCTACCGTACCGACTATGCTGGAGCGGCAAGGAAACTTCTCGCAGACAACGTATATGACAGGCGCCTCAGCAGGGCAGCCGGTAAAGATTATCGATCCAGCAACGGGCAATCCCTTTTCGAATAACACCCTTCCTCAGATCAACCCGATTGCCGCGGGACTGCTGCAATACATCCCCCAACCGAATCTTCCAGGAAGCTTCCAGAATTTTCATTTCGTAACATCCGCGAACAACAGCAGCGATGACCTCAATGTACGCGTCAACCACACCTTGGGTGCCGCGCCCGCTAAAGGCCGGCGTGGAGGAGGACGGGGGGCGCCGCGGAATAATTTGACCTTTGGCTTCCACTATCACGGCTCGAACGCAAATCTCACGAATCCGTTCCCCAGTGCGGGCGGCAACACGAGCATTCGCAGTTTTGATGTGCCCGTTGGATACACTCGCAGCATCGGCAAACTCACGAACAGCGTTCGCTTCGATTTCAATCGGAGCCGAACCCACACGGAGAATCTTTACGCGTTCAACGACGACGTTGCCGGAAACCTGGGAATCAGCGGCGTTTCTTCCAACCCGTTCGACTGGGGACTGCCTAACCTGTCGTTTACAAATTTCGCCAGCCTGCAGGACACCAACCCTCAGCTTCTCCGCAACCAGACGTACGCCTTGTCGGACAACATTGTCTGGACCCACGGCAAACACAGTTGGCGTTGGGGTGGTGATTTCCGCCGCATCCAACTGAACACCGAAACCAGCAGCAATGCGCGAGGATCATTTATTTTTACCGGGATAAATACCGGATACGATTTTGCCGACTTCCTTTACGACGGCCAGTTGAACGGCCAGTCTGCCTATGGTTTGCCGCAGCAAACTTCTGTGCAATTTGGGGAGAACAATTACCATTTTCACGGCAATTACTGGGATCTTTATCTGCAGGACGAATGGAAGATTCGTGGAAATCTGACTCTCAACCTCGGGGTGCGCTACGAATACGTGTCGCCGTTGACAGAAGAGAATGATCGGATTGCGAACCTCGATCTTTCCCCTGCGGTGTTGAATCCAGCCTTGGGTACACCGGCTGCAGCGGTCGTTCTCCCTGGCCAACCGGGGCCTTACAGCGGAGCACTGCCGGCCAGTCTCCTTCGTCCTGACCGCAACAATTTCGCACCGCGCATCGGAATTGCCTGGAAGCCTTTCTCCAAAACCGTTGTCCGCGCTGGATACGGGATCAATTACAACACCGGAGCTTACCAGGGCATCGTGCAGCAGTTGGCGTTCCAGCCGCCATTCTCTACAACTGCAACAAACATCCAGGCGGAGGCCGGAAGCCTTACCCTTGCAAGCGGTTTCCCCGAGGCGACTGCCGAAGGCATCACGAATAACTTCGCGGTCAATCCCGACTACCGCCTGGGCTATGTGCAAATCCGAAACCTCGACATTCAGCAGCAGATTCGCCCAACCCTATTGCTGAACATCGACTACACAGGAACAAAAGGTACGCGTCTCGATATTCTGGAGGCTCCCAATCGGACGTCAACCTCGATCCGCATTCCGAATGTGCAGGCCTTCACGTTCGAGAACTCCGCCGCTGACTCCGAAGCGAATGCCGCTTCTGTGCGTTTGCGCAAGCGCCTTGCAAATGGATTCTCCATCGGCGGGATTTACACATTTTCGAAGTCGATCGACAATGCATCGTCGATCGGTGCAGGTGCCACCTCAGCTTCGAGCAGCGGGGGACTGGGCGCCGGGGGGACGGGACCCGGCGGAGGCGGAGTCGGTGGAGGCGGGACCGCTGCATCTACGAGCAGTGGAACGTCGAATGTCGCACAGGATGCGTTCAACCTTTCCGCCGAGCGCGGGCTATCGAGTTTCAATCAGACCCACAGGTTCACTGCGGATTACCTGTTGGAGTTGCCCTTCGGACACGACAAGCGCTGGCTCTCCGGAAACTCTCCGTTGCGAGCAATTGTCGGAGACTGGCAGGTGAGTGGTGATTGGACATTTGCTTCCGGTTTACCGTTTACCCCTCGCCTGCTGGGAAATTTCGCCGACGTCAACCGCGGCTCGAATGGCACGTTACGCCCTGACGTGGTTCCAGCACAAAGTGTCAGTATCTCCAATCCGTCGATTGGAGAGTGGTTCAACACTGCGGCTTTCGTGGCACCGCCAGCCGGACAATACGGCGATGCCCGCCGCAACAGCATCGTTGGTCCCGGCACCAAGGTATTTGACATGGCATTCACGAAGATCATTCCGCTGAAAGAGTCGCGGGTTTTGGAATTTCGTGCGCAGGTGACCAACATTTTCAATATGCCGAATTACTCGTCCATTGACAGTGTTGTCAACTCGCCGACCTTCGGGCGAGTCACAGCTGTCGGTTCGATGCGACAAATCACGATGACCGCTCGCTTTCGTTTTTGAGGAACATAGATGGCTTTTGGCACGAACCGATTGGTGCGTAGGACTGTAGCAGTCTTGCTACAGCTCGGCCTTTCCTTCCCTGCGATCTCGCAGGAGGAGGAATATAAATTTCGGGTGCAGTCCGATTTGGTACTGGTGAATGTCACGGTCAGGGACAAGAGTGGAAATATCGTCACCAACCTGAAGCCGGAAGACTTCACCATTCTCGAAGACAACAAGCAGCAGAGGGTTGTTTCTTTTGATATTGAAAATATCGACGCGGTGGCAAATCAGGATGTGGCTCAGGCACATTCTCTAACCAATCCCCAGGCGTCGCCCAACCAATCCGGCGGCGCTGTTACTCCTTCAAACGCCCCCGATCAATTCAAGGATCGCCGGCTCATCGTGCTCTTCTTTGATCTCTCCGCGATGCAACCGGACGAGATCGGTCGCGCCGTGACCTCTGCGGAGCACTATGTCGATGCCCAGATGGCTCCCGCGGATCTGGTGTCGATTGTCTCTCTCGGCAGTTCGCTCCTGGTCAACCAGGATTTTACTTCCGATCGTGAGTTGCTAAAGAAGCAGCTTCAGGCGTTCAACGCAGGCAGTGGGCAAGGCTACGAAGAAGGCACAACGGGTACAACAGAAGGCACTCCGGATACCGGTCAGCCGTTCACCGCTGATGATACTGAATACAACATCTTCAATACCGATCGACGACTGGAGGCTTTGCGCTCGGTCGCGGAGGAGCTTTCGCACCTGCAGCAGAAGAAATCGCTGATCTATTTTTCCAGTGGCATGGACCGTACCGGAATCGAAAATCAATCCGAACTTCGGGCAGCCACGAATGCAGCCGTCTGCTCCAACATGGCGATCTACACCATGGATCTTCGGGGTCTACAGGCGATCGTGGCTGGCGGAGAAGCGCAGAATGCGAGCATGCGCGGAACTTCTCCCTATTCCGGTCAATCAATGATCAACGCGCTGAACTCGAATTTCACCACGCAGGAAACCCTGGTCACCCTGGCCAGTGATACCGGCGGCAAAGCTTTTCTCGATTCCAATGATTTCAGTCAAGTCTTCAAGGGAGTTCAGCAGGACACATCGACTTACTATCTGCTCGGTTACCGGAGCAGCAATCCAGCCCGTGACGGTCGTTACCGCCGAATCACCGTCAAGGTAAACGTGCCTGGCGTCAAGATTGACTATCGCCGCGGCTACTATGCGCCGGCTGACTATCAGCATTCGACGAAGGAGGACAAAGAACTCCAGCTTCAGGAGCAACTCGCATCCGAACTTCCGGCCACGGATCTGCCGCTATATCTGAGCGCGGCGTACTTTCGCATGGATCCAAAAAAGTATTATGTGGCAGTTTCCCTCGTGGTGCCCGGATCGGAGATTCCATTCACGCGCTCAAGCGATCGCGATAAGGCTAATCTCGACGTAATTGGCCTGGTTCTCGACACCGAACAACACCCGCTAACCAGGATTCGCGACACGGTAAAACTCGCGGTCGATACTTCGTCAGAGGTTCGTAAGAAAAATGTCCAATACAACACCGGCTTGAACCTGCCTCCCGGCAAGTACCATCTCAAGTTCGTTGTCCGGGAGAATCAGACCGGACGTATGGGTTCGTTCGAAACGGACATGGTCGTCCCTGATCTCAAGTCACAGCCGCTGAAGATGAGTTCGATCGTTCTGGCCAGTCAGATGCAAGCTGCGAAGAAGGGCACCGGGAGTCCACTCATTCGTGACGGCGAAGAAATTATCCCGAATGTCACTCACGTGTTCTCGGCGTCGCAGCATCTCAAGCTCTACTACGAGGTGTACGACCCTGGGCACGCGGATTCGACGCAGCCGTCTCGAAACGATCCTGCGAATTCAGGGGTCCATCTGCTCACAAACGTCGCCTTCTTCCGTGGCAAAGCAAAAGTATTCGAAAGCTCACTGGTAGAAGTGACGCAGCTAAATGCCCGAGATCGCAAGGCCGGGGTGTTCCAGCTGGACCTGCCCCTCGCTTCGCTAACACCCGGGTTTTACACCGCGCAGGTGAATGTCATTGACGATGGATCTGGTTCTTTCCTTTTTCCAAGATTTGCATTGTTAATTCGACCTGAGAGTAAGGCCAACGGTCGGTAGTTACCCCACCCACCGAACAAAACTCTATTTTCGAGTTGTACCTTTGGCGATTTAGAAAACAAGCAGACTCCATCGCGTCTGTCGGTGACGAATTGCGCTGTAACCGTAGCGTTGCGCGCTTCTGGTTCAAGCGCGGTGAGCTTGAGTAGATTCAGTTCTTGGTTTGTCGCGCATCGGTCCAGACGCTACGTTAGACTGAGGTTGCGGCAACCATCGCGGAACACGGTGTCCCACTCGACCTACCACGCACGCACGGACTCCACGCCTTATCGCCTGCCCAACTTCTTCCTTGTGGGCGCGCCCAAGGCCGGAACAACGTCGCTGTATCACTACCTTGCCCAGCATCCCGAGATTTACATGAGCCCCATCAAAGAGCCGCGCCACTTTTCTACCGAAACCCGCCCGGAAAACTTCTGCGACAAAAGAAGAGCTGGGGTGGAAGCGGCATTCCGAGAGCAGCAGAAATATTTGCAAGGTCCGATGACCGAACAACGCGCGGGCGCTCTGGGAATGGATTGGGATGACTATGTGAAGCTGTTCCGGAATGTAAAGGCGGAGACCGCTATCGGAGAGGCCAGCGTAACCTACCTCTGGTCGAAAACAGCTGCAGCGAATATCCATGCCAAGATTCCCCATGCCAAGATTCTGATGGTCCTGAGAGATCCGGTGAGCCGGGCATTCTCAGAATATCTGGAAGCAGTTACGGCAGGTGCGCTGCGGTGCTCCTTTCGCAAGTACGTAGAATCGTGTTTGAGTTGTGAAAAGGGCAAGATTTCTCTTTGGTGGCCGACTCTTGAAACTGGCTTGTATTACGAAGGCGTGAAGCGATATTTGGACCGGTTTCCTCGGGAGAGCATCTGCGTTCTTCTTTACGACAAATACCAGGCAGAGCAGGAGTCCGTGCTGTCCGACATTTTCCGTTTCCTGGGTGTAGACTCCAGCTTCAAACCGGATACATCAAAGCGCCACCACGAGCCGCGTGTGCCCCGCCTTATCTCCCTCAATCGCTTACTCAACAAACGGGGTGCGTTAAACCACCTCGCCAGTATCTGTCCGCCCGGGCCCAAATCGCTTTTCAGGAAGCTTTGGGTGCGGCCCCGGAGCAGGGTTGCCGTGAGCCCATCGGACCGTGAGTTCTTGTTGAGCTACTACAGAGATGATATTGGGAAAGTTGCGCAGCTCTTGAGCTGTGATCTCACTGCCTGGCTTCGCTGACCGACGACCATGGCTTCACCGCGGCGTGATTTTCCGATCGATGGAATCGTGATTGATGATCGGCATCCGTTGGGCACGCGAAGATTTCACTGTCTTGTAGAGATTCCGCAGCACCAGCGAGGTATGGTGCGGCAGGAATCCCAATCCTAGCCCCGCGATCGGGCGCCAATTGTGTACTCCATGCCGCCATGACTTTAGAAATTGCAGTCGCGACCGCTTGCTCTCTCCCTGGGCCAGCAGATACGAACCGTATCCGTAATGTCGCCAGCCAATGGCTACTCGCAATGCGTGCCGCTCGCGAGGTGAAAGATTCGGACACGCGCCCAGCAGTTTCTCAAAAACAGTGATCACGTTACTTGCAGCCTGCTCCCGGCTGGTGGTCAGCGAAAGGCTTCCGGGGGTGAAATGGCGGATGACAAGCACCTCGGGAATGACCCCAACTTCCCAGCGCGCCGCAATCCGCAGCCACAAGTTGTAATCTTCGCCGACCTGGAAGCTTTCGTCGAACAATCCGACATCGAGGAGGCACTCACGCCGAACGATCACGGTTGGAGTAAAGACACCGCAGGTCCTGAGGAATTGTTCAAACACCCGGCCGCCGGTTGGTGTGCCGACCCTCGCAAAATAGGACCCAGCGGACCGGCCGTCACCACTGGTAAAACAGTCGGAATAAATCATTCCATTGCTGGGTGCTTCTCGAAACATCGTGACTTGGCGTTCTAATTTGTCCGGCAGCCACTCGTCATCGGCATCGAGGAAAGCAACGTACGGGCTGTCCGACAGCCGGATGCCGCGGTTGCGAGCCGCGGCCTGCCCGGAGTGCTCCTGGTTGAGTATGACAATGCGGCCGTCATAAGAGCGCAAAACGGCTGCTGTATCGTCGCTTGATCCATCGTCGATGACATAGACGCAGTAATCGCGATAGGTCTGCGCGAATACACTGTCCAGGGCTCGAGCAAGGTAGGGTGCGGCGTTATAGCAAGGAATGATGACTGCGACTTCGTGGCGGGAGGTTTGCATCCTTCTACCAGAACGATGGAAAGCAACTTGATCCAACTACGCGACGACTGTTCAAGTGGCCTCGAGGCTGCTAATGGCGGCGATCACCACCGCTGGATCGCCGGCATACGAGATCTCGTACGCGGGAAGCCGCGCGAGAATCTCCAAAACCGCATTCTGTTGCACCTCGAAACGCACGTCCTCATCAAAAAGCAGACTTTGACCGAGACGTTCCCGTAACGATTGCATCTCGATCGGCACTACCCGTACACCTTCACCAGTGTTTCTGTTGAGAAATACGCAGCAGTGCGGCTTGACCGGCGATTGCAGGGACCGTGGTCTTTGGGAATGTCTCTCCAGACGACGAAAGACAAAATCGCCGTAAGAAAACGATTCTGCAAGCGTGCGAATCTCAGGGCAAAACTCGAGCACCTCTTCGCGGATCAAGGCTGGCCAAAATCCGCCCCAGGCCTGGAGGTTGCCGCGATTCATCTCCAGGAAAACGCCGTCATCGGCGCAAAAATGCATTCCTTGCTTTGCCGCCAGGTAGCTGACCGTAGTCTTGCCCGATCGAGAGGGGCCTAGCAACAAAATCGCTTTCCCACTTACTTCGATGCAGTTCGCAAACAGTGAGGTGAAGCCCAAACTCGTGGCGCACATACAAAATAATGTGTCGAGGAATGGATAAGTCAGAGAACTTCGATCGCACGCTAACTCCTCACTGATAAAAACTGCTGCAAGACGGCTCTCCATATCGATCGCGATGAAGTTTCGTTGTCCGAACTCGGCGTAGCGCAAGCCCGAATCTGAGAAGGCGCACCTGGTCAGGGGAAATGGAGTGTGCTTTACAACCGGTTCCCTGATGATCCGCCATCGAAAAAGGGCGTCTTGTTCTGTAGCGGGAGGATAGATCGAAAACAGAGCTACGATGTGTTCGAAGACCTGCGCGTCGTTTGTTTCCAGGCGAACACATTTTCCCATGCACGACAGATTTGTTGTGTAGGGAGTCGAAATGAGCCGGCGCAAGGGGTCGACCCGTTTTGTAAGATCGACATCCTTCTCCGGGGGCCGTTCGATGCCGACGCGTGTTCTAGGCGACGGTTCGAATTTGATCTCTGAGGAGACTCTCACTGATCGAATCTCCCGGCAAGTTCGGCCGCAGTTCGAGTTTTGATCGCGTCGTTGAGGCAAAGTGCCAGCTGTTTTGCGACTACTTGCGGACCACCACCATAGTGGAGCAGAAAGCAAGGAAGCTCAGCGATGAGTGATATCAGCTTGCGTTGTGCCGGCAAGGCCTCGGGAGACTCCACCATCAGATCCGCCTCCAGGCGATTCGCTGCATCCTCCTTCGCAAGTGGCACAAGGCGGCATCTTGGTGCTTCGTGACGCTGAAGAAAAATGAGAAGACGCGGTTTACATTTCCGGACTCGGAAAAGACCTAAGCTTTCGGGCTGAATTCGAAACTCGGAGTGGTTCGGGTCGCCAATATTCTCTACCTTGGCCTCGGGAAACCATAAAATCGCGTCTTTCCGCAACTTCAAATCTGTCAGCAATCCGTAAGCCGACAGAGTGTGACCATGTGATGAGCAAAATGTGCGGTCATCAGCCAGAAAGCCAAATCCGGATTGAGCCAGTGCCATGCTCAATGTCGATTTGCCAGAGCGCGTCGGTCCAGCCAGCAGCAATCCATAGCCATCCTTTGCAACACAGGCGCAATGAAGTTCAATGACGCCTAACGCCGCCGCAGTAATCGAAAGCAACATTGGAAAAACGACTCGGTTCCAATATTGCGTATCGGCAGCGAAGTCAGCGCAAAGACGTCCGGTGACCCGTCGCCTGTGTAAATCAACAACCAGAGAACTGCCTTGAGAAAATCCCGCGTACACCAGATGCTCGAGACCCCGGACGTAAGGTTTTGGCCATGGCGGGCAAGACTGAGATTGAGGGTCGACCCACAGACGCAAAGCGAGGTCGACCGCGAGGTGCGAGTCAGGGATCGCCTGAAAACTCTCCCCGGCTGCTTTCAGGATGCGCTTTGAATTTGTCGACAGCCGCCAGGCTGCACCCGCGGCGCGATAGGTTTCGACGTGGGGTGTTGGCGCCTGGATGTGTAGAAAATCTCCCATACGTCCTGACTCTACCAAGATGAGTTTGATCTATTCCTGATTGCATCATGTGTCCGAAGATGTTGTACCCGGTGACGCCAACGCGGCAATTCCCACATGTATCGAAGCGCTGCACCGGCGTGGTAGATCGAGTGCAACGCGAGCCAGCGACTCTTGTGAGCGATCGAACTCATCGCCGTGGTCTGCACATTAGTTGTTTGAGCCAGACGTTTCATGCCGCGGAACGGGAACAGCACACGAAGATCATCTACGCGGTGATCAGCCTCAGGAGTGCAATAAATTTCCTTCAGAAACAATGACAACTTCGAGACTGAGAAAAAGGAGATCTCATATCTGGGAAGCCTCTCGAACAACCAACCAGGTGCATACTCCTGCAGCCAGACCTTGACGCTGGGCTGAAGGTTTTGCATGTATTTCTGCACGGATTCGGGAACGGCCGGTTCGAAAAGATCGACTGCCAGCCAGGTGATGATTGCGACGAACTCCGCTAACAACGGTTCGGCCGTGACCATCTGATCGAATTCCTGCCAAAACAGACCGTCATCGATTCGGTCACGCAAGAACCTGGCGATCTCGAACAGCCACGACAATCTGATCCAGCCGTCAAGCACGTGCTTGAGCGAGTGCAGAATCTGCCCGGCAAACGCCAACGTCGGAGAGAGACAGGGAAACTCCAGGCCACTCCACTGGTGCATTCTCAAAGCGGTGAACGAAGGCTCTGGAACTTTGAGAGGAATGCGGAAAAGGTTCTGATCCCATATGGACGGGTGCAGTTCAACCATCCAGGGACCATTCGGGCTGTATTGCTGGGCCGAGTCTGTCGGCTCGGGGCCGGGAATCCAAAAGGAAAGCTCCTCCCCCTCTTGACGCTTGAAGAGGTAGCCCTGCTCGGTCAATACGTTCTGCGCCGCCACCATCGAATCTCTTGCGATCAAGTAATCGAGATCGCTTTGCGCACGGTTACAAGGATCCGCGCAATATTCAGGGGTGAGAGAAAACCCTTTTAGGACAGCATAGCGGACACCATTTCGTTCAAAACCCTTGTTGATCGACTCAAAGATTTCCTTGAGGCGTGCGACGCGCTCTTCGTTATTCTTCCTCTTTTGCGTCAGCTGACGCAGTATGTCAGAGGGAATGGAACTCACGCCGTCGGTCTCGACTCGATGAAGAAAATACAGAGCCAAACCGCTGTGGTCGAGCCAGGTTATCGTGCGCTGCCACTCGCGTGAACCTGCATTTCGCGGTACCTGGAGGCCAGAGGGATTCCCGCGAAGTCTCAGGAAGCGCACGATGCCGTGTGCGAGAGCTGTAGCCATGAGTGGTCCAGCAGACTTGCTATTCCGGTTTTATATCGCTAACTTTGATCGTCTTCTTGTCGAGCGTCCCGGTAATCTTTACGCGTTGACCGGCAAGAGGTTCGACTTTATCTTTTGACTGATCATCGATTCGGTAAAATGTGTGTTTCGCATCGTCGTAGACAGCGTATTTGGCCCCCAGCAGAAGACACTGCTTGATGCACGTTGCTTTGTCACTTCCCATGCTCTTCATTTGCTGCATCATTTGCTGATGACTCCCGTTCGCAGCGCAGAGCGTGTCCATAATTTCCCCGCTGAAGGTCTGCATATCTGCTGATTGCGGCTTTTTCCCTGCCCATCCTGCGATCGTACAGAATGTAAGAATCCCAATAACTAGTAAGTTTCTGTGTCCTTTCATCTCAATACTCATCCCTTCTCAAATGATTAGCCGTGCTTCCTTCCTTCCTTCCTTCCTTCCTTCCTTCCTTCCTTCCTTCCAGCCAGAATCCGTCTTCATCGAAACTGGCACAACAGAATCGCGGGAGTTCGACACGCATTTGGAAACGATCGACGTCTCCCACTTCGCAAAAAGATTGTTTTCTCAGCCAACCCGAAACCGAACTGATTAAGCTCAGCGGACTGGAATTCTGCATCGCGGAAAGCTCTGACCAGCTCTTCTGTCGTACGCGTCACAGTTTCGATCTCTACTCGGCCGCTTTGATCGCGAAAACCGGTGCGCCAGCCCGCCTTGTAAGCTTCGGGGTGTACATCAGTCACCCAGAGTGAAGCTTTCGGTTTGAGCACTCGCCGACATTCCCGCGCGAATAATCCAATATCTGAAACATGGCCGACAGCAAAAGAGCAAATGGCAAAGTCAAAGTGACTGGGCAGGAATGGAAGATGAGCGATGTCGGCCCGTACTAGCCTCGACCTACAGCTTCTCTTGCTCGCGGAAACTGTAAGCATTCGCATGGAGAAGTCGACCCCAACCAGGCTGCTTGCTCCCCTCGTGACGAGAAAACTAAACCAGCGGGCCGTCCCACAGGCCAGGTCAAGAACGCGCAGGTTTTGCAACGGTGGAAGCAAGGGAAAAACACAACGCTCTTCCAACGCGAGCAGTGGATTCAATCCGGAGTCGTACGTCCCGGCCCAGCGGTCGTAGCCTTCAGCCGGCCGAAGCACTTCGATGATGGGAGTCTCCCACGGAACAGCTCCCTTCGACGCTACGCCCGTGATCGGTGTTGTGATCATAGGCTCTCGGCTTTTGGCTTCCGCAAATCGATGATCCGTTGCGTCCACTTCAGTTCAACAGGAGAGTCGTAAATTCCTAAGCGATAGCGCCACGCACTCAGTGCCCGTAAAACCATCCGTCCCCAACGTGGGAGGCGAATGTCCTGCACGGTAGGCCACCTCGACGATACGACCAGTTCAAAGTTATCGATCCGATTCTTGATCTGGTCTTTGAGCCATGGGGTTCTTGGATCTTTCTGGGTCGCGAAACGCTGCCAACGCTCCGTCGCCCACTCGTCTGCAGTCGCCGGAAACTCGAATTGATCCTGTATCTCGCCATACATCGCGGACCGCTGGGGCACCGGCGTGTAATGCTCGACAACGATTTCTGCGTCAGGATTCAACCGCTTCAATTGACGGACGAACCGAATGGAGTCAGTGGTATCGCCCTCCGGGTCCTTCGGATTACCGAAGATGATGGAAAATTCGGGAATGATTCCGAAGCGGCGAATTCGTGAGGCGAGTGCGATCGTATCTTCGGCGCGCAGGTCTTTATTCATCTCTTTCAAAATCTGGTTAGAGCCTGATTCGGCACCGAAGAAAATCATTGCGCAACCTGCCTGACGTATCGCCTCCCAAGTTGCATCGGAGTAGCGCATCATGATGTCCGTGCGGCCTTCACACCACCACCGCATGCCGAGAGGTCCAATGCGTTCCATCAGCTCGCGAGTGTGTTCCTCTCCGAGAAAGAAATTGTTGTCATAGAACTGGATAGCGTCGACACCGTAGGTCTCGGCAAGGTGACGAAGAACGGTCTCAGTTCGAACTGGCGCTTCCATCTTCTCCCGGCTGCCGGAAAAGGTGACCACTCCGCAGAAGTTGCAGCGGAAAGGGCATCCGATGCTGGCCTGGTGAACTGCGGTCCGACGGCCGAGAAAGGTCGGCAACAAGTATTTCGCAACAGGAATTCGATGATATGGGTAACTTGGGAATTCGTCCGGGCGCCTCATCGCTCGCTCCGGATTGTGTTTTATCTCACCTTGCTTCTTATAGGAGAGGCCGGCGATTACCTGGTAATCGCGTTTTCCGCGGATGGCCTCAAGGAGTTCGAGAAAGGTCTGTTCTCCCTGCCCGCGAATTGCATAATCCACGTATTCGGTGTTGAGTGCTGCGTTCGTATAGTTCGACGCGAAGTAGCCGCCCCACACGATCGGAATCTTGGGAAATCGAGCGCGCAGTTCTTTACAACTGGAGACCGCGCCCACGGTCTGCGGGCCGGGCATGACTGTTACCGCCAGAAGTTCGACCTGCCCTTCCTGTATGAGACGGGAAATTGTTTCCGTTGGACGGGGGTCGAGATTGCCGTCCACTATTACGTAGTCTTCACGGCCCTCGAGCATCGCTGCAATCGCGAGAACTGAAAGCGGGAACCGCCGGTTCTTGGGCTTGGTCGCTTTCGGATTGTAGAGAACGATCATGGGTAGCCAACCTGTCCGTGTTCTCACATCGTGCGAACTCGGCGCCGTCAAACGCAGGAAGGTGCCGCACTCGGCTCCAGTTGTTTGGCATCCACGCTGGGCTTTGGCAACTTCACAATGTTTTTCAATTTTCGATTGATCCACAGCTCGATCGGGAAGCCGTAGAAGTCATGGTTCAGGCGGAATCGAGCAGGATAAGCGGTTAAATGTTGAATGGTTTTCGCAATCCGACCGGGCCCGGTTTTTGCGATGGGAGCGCGATCAAATGCAATTCTCAAGTAATCTCGCATGACCTGCACGCGCTGATGATCTCTTCCCTTGAGCCACGGCAGAACCGTATAGCGTGGGAAGTAGTCTACCCAGCCTTCGAGCGTCTTAGGCAATTCAATCCCTAGTTTTTGAGCGTCATGAAAAATAGGTGATCCAGGGTAAGGAGTGAAAATATTCGTCCAGAATTCTGCTCCAGGGAATTTCCGACAGACATCCATCATGAAGTCCACGGTCTCCCTGCGCTCTTTGTCTCCCTCTCCGGGATATCCAAAAATGATGTTGAACGAAGGAATGACCTTGGCCTTGATGCAGCGTTCAGTGGATTCGTAAATGTCCTCAATGACCTGAAAATCCTTGTTCATCAACTTCATTACCGTGGGTGAGGCAGTCTCGATTCCCTGGCAAATCTGATGAAGTCCGGAGCGCTGTAGCAGAGATAGTTCCGCCACGCTGAGTCGAGCAGTTAGATTCGTCGTCGCTTGAACGCTCCACTTGAATGTCGAACCACGCTGAACCAAGCCTTCTGCGATCTCCAGGGAACGGTCGAGGTCTACAAGAAAATTGTCATCCGCCATCCACAACAGTTCGAGCCGATACCGATTTGTCAGCTCGATCGTTTCGTCTACAACCTGCTCCGCAGGCAGGGAGTTCCATTTACGGCCGTAAACGCCTGCATTCGTGCAATACGAACAATTGAATGGGCAGGCTAGACTCGACACGTACATCGCCCATCGACGCCCGCAGACTCGCTCGTAAGCGTCGAAATCTGCTAATTGATAAGCCTTGGGCGGCATCTTGTCGATCGTCTTGAGCATGCGCTCTGGTGTTAAAACCAGCTTGCCGTCGCGCTTGAATCCGATTCCGAGCACATCATCGAGCGGGGCATTATCGCGAAGACGTTCGGCGATTTCCAGCATGCTCTCTTCCCCCTGCGCCCGAACAATGACGTCGACGTAAGGAGCCTCGAGAGTTTGACCTGGAAGCAACGATGGGTGCCATCCCCCAAGGATGATCGGGAAATCCGGATTCCACTCTTTTACAGCGCGGGCCACATCGACTGTTTCGTGGATCATCGGGCCGGTTACCACGGAAAATCCCAGGCACAATGCGTCTTTTACCTCCCGCAGGACCGCTGCCTTGTAGTCACGGGTAATGGTCGAGTCGATGATGCAGACTTCATATCCAGCATTCAGTAGGGGCGTAGAGATGGCCAGGATCCCCAAAGGCGCGGTGGCCTCAATGCTGGAGAACGAAGCCACAAAGAAAACGATCTTCTTGGAAGATGCCACGGCACTCTCCTCCAGTCAGATGTTGCTGTCTCAGACTTTATTAATTGCAATGCGGCGCGAGATTGTCTCCATTCCGTCAAATTCTTGTAAACACTTTTTTTACAACCGACGAATTGACAATTCTGTGACATACCTCTCGAGGGTCGTGTTCTATACACGCATTATTGAGGACTCACAATTTCACATTTGCTCCGCTGCGAGTCGCCAGAAAGTTTTGTTTTCTCCAATAGCCGCAAGTTTGCGGCAGCAAAGCTCCGGTGAGGAAATCAGTGAGAAGAAGAGCCAAAGTTGTCCTGTTTTACCCTCCTTATGGAGGGCCCCCCCTCGGAGCTCCCCTTTGCCTCCTCAGCTTAGCCTCGCCTCTATTGCAAGCCGGATTTGAAGTCAAGTTGGTAGACGCCGCGATTACTCCAGATTTTGAGCAGGTCATTCTAAGGGAAACGCTGGATGCTCTTTGCCTTGGCATCTCCCTACTAACGGGGCCAATGATCACAACAGCCATTCGGATCGCCAAGGCGGTCAAGCGAGCGCATCCGGCCCTGCCAATTATTTTCGGGGGCTGGCATCCGAGCCTGGTTCCGGGGCAGACGCTGCAGCCGGAATTCGTGGACGGAGTG
>Ga0126371_10001412_pt1 | contig 20266 bp, 13 predicted proteins | sample PanSoiMetaPlot_4_FD_110145 | JGI IMG/M metagenome (GOLD analysis project Ga0126371, IMG submission 110145) | Tropical forest soil microbial communities from Panama - MetaG Plot_4 | ecosystem: Environmental > Terrestrial > Soil > Tropical forest > Bulk soil | place: Panama | collected 2016-02-17 | reverse complement strand
CCGCTGGCAAGTGAGAGAGTGAGAGTCGCGATGACCGTATCTCCTGCTCCCGAAACATCGAAAACCTGACGGGCCACGGCAGGGTAGGTCTCTTTGCGGTCTTTTCGTAAAACGGCAATTCCCTTCTCGCTCAATGTGACCGTCAGATAATCCAGTTCAAGTTCCGGCACGAGACCCTGCCCCGCCGCAAGAACGTGCTCGACGCTTTCGTCAGACATGCCCGTTGCTGCCGAGAGTTCGTGGAGATTGGGACAAATCATAGTTGCACCGCGATAACACTCAAACTTCTTCTGCTTGGGATCGACGAGGACTGGAACTCTAGCCTTGCGCGCCATTGTAATAATGGACCGGCAGACTGTTTTCGTAAGCACACCTTTCGCATAATCAGAAAGGATGATGGCGTCAATCTCGGGCAGTACGTCAGCCACTTTCTGCTGTAGTTGCAGATATGCTTCTTCAACGAATGTGCTTGTCGTCTCGACATCGAGCCGGAGAATCTGCTGATTGCCACCAAGTATTCTCAGCTTGGACGTAGTTGGATGGCTGGCAACGTCTATGAAACGTTCTGCCACGCCTGCCTCGGCCAGACACTTGCGCAGACGTTGTCCATCCTCATCCATACCGATGAAACCAATCAAAGTGCTGGCAGCTCCCAGTCCGGCAATATTGGCCGCGACGTTCGCCGCTCCTCCCGCCTGATCGCTGCGATGAGCAGCACGAACAACAGGAACGGGGGCTTCGGGAGAAATACGTTTCACATCGCCCCAGATATACCGGTCGAGCATAACATCGCCCACTACGAGGACGTGCTTGTTCTTCCAGTCTCCTTCAATGAGCCGGACTACACGGTGCAGATCTTCGATCATTCCTGTTCGTTCCTATGTGCTGATGCTGACTCCGCGCATACCGCCAGTTCTACCCAATCGCACAGCATGTGGCCGCAGAGGATGTGCCCTTCCTGGATGCGCGCCGTGTCCTTTGCCGGTATGCAGAGTGCGGCATGAGCGATGGATGCCAGCGCGCCGCCTCCAGCTCCGGTCATGGCGACAGTAAAGGCGCCGGCCTCGCGAGCCGCACGTAGCCCGGCGCAAACGTTCTGACTGTTCCCTGAAGTAGATATGCCCACGGCTACATCGCCGGCTGCACAGAGAGCTTCGATCTGGCGACGAAATACATTTTCATAGCCGTAGTCGTTGGCAATTGCGGTCAGCGCTGAGGTGTCGGTAGTCAATGCGATGGATGGCAGGCCGCGCCGTTCACGGCGAAATCTTCCGATAAATTCTGCGGCGAGATGCTGCGAATCGGCTGCGCTGCCGCCATTCCCAAACCAGAAAACAGTGCTTCCGGCGAGTGCCGCGCGGGTCATTTCACGCGCGATTCGTTCGATAAGGGGTAATTGCGCCTGTATTTGCCGGATGACCGCAAGATGCTCGTCAATTGCCGGTGAAAAGACAGTTGCTGCGTTCAATTCAAGCATATCTAATTAGAGAGTACAGCAATCATGAAGCTAAATGATGACTGGAAATAACGTGATATGGAGGGCGCGCGACTCGTGCCTGAACAGTCGGATATTGCTCCGTTTACACAAGTTGTTAATGTCTTTCTTGATCGCGATGGCGTTATTAACCGCAAAGCGCCTGAAGGGCGCTATGTGTTCCGCTGGAGCGATTTTCATCTGGTGCCTGGTGTAGAAGAGGCCATTGCACGGCTTAACGCTTTGGGTCACAAAGTCATCGTCGTGACCAACCAGCGCGGCGTGGCGCTTGGACTCTATACCGCGGAAGACATCGCAAAATTGCATGACCAGCTGGCCGCGCACCTTGCATTGTTTGATGCGCACATCGATGCAATCTACTACTGTCCACATGACAAAAACAAATGTGATTGCAGAAAACCAGGCACTGCATTATTCGAAGAGGCGTTCCGCGATTTTCCCGGCGCCTCTCCGGCAAATAGCGTTATGATTGGTGACTCGATCTCTGATATTAAAGCGGGCATCCGGCTGGGTATGCCTACTATTTTTATCAAAGGCGACCTGGAGCTCCAAAAACCTAGGGCCGAACGAGGCGCCTCTTTAGCGGACGCAGTTGCCGAGACACTGCTGGATGCCGTGAACCGATATATCGCGCATTAAAACATCGTTCGTCAGACAGGCACTGCTTCCATGGCTGCAAATGTCTTGTGAATGCCTTCTTCAATCTGTGTCATTTCAATGTCACAACCTTGCGCGCGCAGGCCGCTGAGATCAGCCTCAGTAAAGTGCTGATAACCCCGTGGAGATCAGCCGAGAATGGGATGTATTCAATTCTGGCTTCGCCGTGAACCCCGCATCAATGTGAATGCGACCTCTTCCCGAGCCGGCATTGACCACGCCCTGAAATGTCTTTCGTCCTGCGCCGCTTTCAGGTGCATAGGGTGTCGCTACTGTCTTTCAGAGTCGATAACCCGCTGGTAAAGCTCAGAGTAACGACTGATCGTTTTATTCTTCGCAAAGCGAGTCAGATTTCTAAATCCAGCAGCACGCAGAGAGGGAAGATCGGTGGCATGTTCGGCGATCAATTCAGCCGCGCGAAGAGGGTCACTGGGATCGATAAAAAGTGCGGCGTCTCCGGCAATCTCAGTCATCGGAGGACGACTGCTAGTAATGACGGGGCAGCCGCATGCCTGTGCTTCAAGCACAGGCCACCCAAATCCCTCTTCGACCGATGGAAAAAGCAGCGCTGTGGTACCGCTGTAGAGCGCCTCCAATTCGTCATTGGAGACTTCCGCGCGCTCGATGATTTCACCCGCGAGACCAGACGATATGCAATATCTGCGCATTTCTACTGTCCACGGCTTGCCTGCCATAATCAGCTTGGTTTGCTGAAAGCGTGGGTGTTTTCGTAAGACGAAAAATATCCGCATCACTCCGAGGCGGTTTTTGTACCACTGATTTCCGCCTACATGAAGCAGATATTCATCTTCCGGCGAAAGTCCAGCTTCGCTCTTGGCTTTGGTTACCGCATAGGAATCCGCAGGAGAATAGTTCCAGTTGAGATGATGGTGAATCACTGTTGTTCTGGGGCGGATTCCAGGCACGAGAGATTCGAGATCGTCCTGCGTCTTTGCCGAGACACAAACAATGTGTTTCGCTCGAGATAGACTTGCCGCAATCCAACGCTGCTGGATTCTTCCGGTGAAACCAATCCTGATCCCGGGAAATATGCCGCGCGCTGCAAAAACAGCAAGCAAATCGTGGCAGGTGATCACAGTGGGTCGGTTTTTAGCGCATTTGAGATACATTGCGTTGGAATGGTCACATATGTGAATGACATCTGTATGGCGGACCTGCTTTTGCAGATAAGCAGGAGCCAAGAGATACTTGTCAATATATCCGATCCATTTTTGCAAAAGGCCGGGAAAGAAAGAGAGCCGGCCAAATACGACAGGCGGATAGATAATCCGCACTTCATGTCCCTGACTGTTAAGTTCCTGTTGGAGCATGTCTGCATAGCGAAGCATGCTTTGCTGCTTATCTGGCCGATAATTAGAGATCAGCAGAACTTTCATTATTTTCGAAATATTTCGGCATTAGTATGCGGCACAATGGAGGCAGAAAAATGGCCTGAAAATATATTTCTCAGGCCATTGTAGGCGGGATGCTTATTTTGCGACGGTTGCCAGCATTTGGCTTTCAATCCATTCATAGGTCTTGGCCATGCCATCTTTGAGGCGGATCGACGGTTCCCAGCCAAGATATTGCAGGATTTTGGTATTGTCGCTGTTTCGGCCGTTCACACCCTTGGGTGCGTCGAGTTTGTAGGTCCTCTCCAGCTTTACGCCGGCAATCTCTTCCACAATGTCTACAAGCTTGTTGATGGTCACAAGCTCATTGCTGCCAAGGTTAATCGGTTCGTGAATGTCGCTTTCCAGAATTGCTTGTGTTCCCTTTGTGCAATCGTCGATGTACATGAAACTGCGCGTTTGATGGCCATCGCCCCAGATTTCAATTTCGTGCCTGCCGGACGCTTTTGCCTGGATGACTTTGCGGCAAATCGCAGCGGGCGCCTTCTCGCGACCTCCATCGTAGGTGCCCAAGGGCCCATAGACGTTGTGGTATCGGGCTACGCACGTTTGTAATCCGAAGTCTTCTTCAAAGTGACGGCACATGCGCTCGCTGAACAGCTTTTCCCATCCATAGCCGTCTTCTGGCAATGCGGGATATGCGTCTTCTTCGCTGAGCGGTATCACCTCAGGAGACTTCTGTCTTTCACCATTGTAGACGCAGGCAGAGGAGGAGTAGAAAAACCGCTCGACGCCGCAGTCCCTGGCAGCCATAAGCATATGTGTGTTGGTGAGCACGCTTAACATGCAGAGGGCCTTGTTATTCTCGATGAAACCCATGCCACCCATATCGGCGGCAAGCTGAAATACGACCTGCATATCTTCCGCGGTCTTGTAGCAATTGTCCTTATCCCTGAGGTCAAGCGAGAGGTTTTCGACTTCTCTGTTTTTCTGATACCACTCGTCGAGTGGTTTTACATCCACCGCGCGCACAACATTGATGCCCTTATCTAACAATGCTTTAATTAGATGGCCGCCTATAAAGCCGCCGCCGCCACAGACAACCACTCGCTCATTAGTCAAGCGCATGCTTTGTGCTCCTGATGCAGACTTGGATTCACAACATCCAGCTTCAGTTTTTGTGACCGTGGCAGACATCCGAGGATGCAAATATGAAACTCATCCATTGATTGGGCCTTTAGGGGGCCTCTGGCCTTATGCATGATCTATGGAGCAATAAGAAGTGAAAAAGACAGATGTCACATTCAACCTATCTATCTCATATTATGACTTCTCATCGAATGCCGGTCAAGAAAAGCAAGGTCATATTCTGCGCAAAAGAAACTGCATCAGTTACAAATGTATTGCCGTAGCGAAGCGCCATAGGTCCATCGATCATGGAAGCCTATTTGAGAGGACCGCATTCTTCACCTGCGTAGCGCCGGGTCTCCCTATGCTTAAATAAGTGAAGCCGCGCCGTACCATCATCTCCCGATCAAAGAGGTTGCGGCCGTCGATGACAATTGGGTAGCGCAGAGTGTAATGGAGACGGTCCAGGTCAAGCTCGGCAAACTCCTGCCATTCAGTAAGAACCAAAAGAGCATCGGCGTCGCGTGCTGCTTCATAGGGATCTTTTGCGTAACTCAATGTTCCGGAAGGAGGAAGCACTTGCTTTGTCCGCTCCATGGCTGCGGGATCATAGGCTGAAATAATGCAGCCCTCTTTCAAAAACTGCGCGATAAGATCAATCGCAGGTGACTCGCGAATATCGTCGGTCCCCCCTTTGAAGGCAAGACCCAATACCCCTAGCTTTTTCCCGCGGAAAGTCCAGAGGGCGGAACGGACTTTCTGAAAGAATCGCCGCTTTTGTTCAGAATTGATTTTTTCGACTTCCCTGAGCAACCCGAAATCAACGCCCAGTTGTTCCGCAACATAACGGAACGCAGCAATGTCCTTTGGAAAACATGAACCCCCATAGCCAATCCCCGCCTTAAGAAACTTTGGGCCGATTCTGCCGTCGGTTCCAATGCCCTTGGAAACCTCCTCTACGTCAGCGCCAGCGGCTTCACAAAGAGTGGAAACTACATTAATGAAAGAAATCTTCATCGCGAGAAAAGCGTTTGACGCGTGCTTGATAAGTTCCGCCGCCTTTGTGGACGTTTGAAGCAGCGGAGGTGGGTCGATCGTTGAACGCGATCCGGGCACTGCATCTGCAGACTGGTAATAGCTTCCGGACGTCAGCGGCTCATAGATTGCGCGCAACACGTTACCCGCACGCTCGTTATCCACACCGATCACGATGCGGTCCGCATGGAGAAAATCAGCAACTGCGGTGCCCTCTCTCAGAAATTCCGGATTAGAAGCAACATCGAAAAGCTCGCGCGAAACACCGTTGCGCTCAATTACCCTGCTAATCCACTCATTCGTGTATACAGGAACTGTACTTTTTTCAACAATGAGTTTGTATTCCGTAATTGAGCGCGCGATCTGGCTTGCAACCGCATCCACGTATGAGAGATCAGCACTGCCTGTCTGGCTTTGGGGAGTACCCACGGCAACAATGATTATCTGAGATTTCTGCGTGGCGGCGTGAAGATCCGTTGTGAAGGCAATGGACTTGTTGCGATGGCGCGCCAACAGTTCCGGAAGGTACTCCTCGAAAATCGGCACCTCACCGTCGCTGAGCTGTGACACCTTCGATTCGTCGTTATCCACACAGATGACGTTGTGACCGATCTCTGCAAAGCAGACGGCCGCAACCAGCCCCACGTATCCCGAACCTACAACAGCAATCGTACTTTTTTCACTCATATCATTTCCTGACCAGATGTTTTCACTCCGCAGTACGGTTGTATACTCTTCCGTTTCGCACCAAATCAATCTCGTGCTCAAACATTACACGAATCGCTTTGGCCGTGCCTCTCATAGAGTATCGTCTTACGAAACACTTCGATGCCTTTTGCGACATCTCACTACGTTCATTTTCCGGCATTTCCAACCATTTTGTAAGCAGCCTGTGCGTTCCCTCGGCAGTATCTTCGTCGACAATGCCGGCACCGTCCGCTATTACATCTTCCCAGATATTAACTTTATCGGAAATAAGCACGGGCCTGCCGCATGCCAGAGCTTCCGCCACACCAATGCCGAAGTTTTCCTGATGCGATGGGAGGATGAATGCCTCGGAGGCGTAGATGGCGCCCCACTTTGCACCCTTCTGCAACAACCCGGGCCAGTGGACCCGATCGTCTACTCCCAGGCGTCGTGCTTGCTTTTGAAGAGCCGCTGTCCATCCCACCTGGTCGGGACCTGCCATCACAAGATGCAGGCCACATGCTCTGGATCGGACACGCGAAAATGCGTCGATAAGCAAATCACATCCCTTTTTTTCATGAATGCGCGCCATGAAAAGAAGAAAGGAGTGATTTCGCACGGCTGGACAGGCTGCGAAAAACTCCTCTTTTTGCGCATCAGGATTACCGGTCGGTTGGCTTGTTCCATATGGAACTACGACCCCGTTCCACCGGTTTAACTGAAAGCTCAGCAACGCCTGCTCTTTTTCTGTCTCGGTGGTGAATAGAACAGCCAGAGCATCACGCAAGACCGGATATTGAAAGGGCCGCCAATACAATAACTTCTTCACGTGCTTAAGTGGATATTTCTTTTTAAACCATGGGTCGAGCGCGCCGTGAACAAACACAGCAAAGGGCAATTTGTTGCGGGCTGCCCGCCATGCGGCAAAACAGTGATACTGCCAGATGCCGTTAATCACGAGGGCGTCATAATCCTTGAGATGCTCCTGCAGCCAGGGGAAAAGTCGAGACGAATATCCATAGCCTGACTTCGCCGGTCCCAGAGCATGCGTGACGAACGGAAGTTCGCCCAGGAAAGCTTCACGAGGATCATCCAGCGACGCAACCTCCAGGTGAATGCCTTCCTGGCAGTAGCCCTCGGCGAGTTGCCTCAATCCCTCGGGCGGCCCACCATGTTTGAGGGAGAGCGAATGGATCACGTGCAAAATACGCAGGGGCGAGCGCACCTTGTCGATTCTGCCGGCAACCTGTGTAAGTTCAGCGCTCTCACTCAAACTGTATCCACTCATCTTTGATGCAGAAAAACCCAAACCACAAAGGGTTCTGTCACGGTTGGCCGCATTTTTGAACATGCCCCGGCGTTGTGACTTGAATATCGACGCTGTTGTTCGTCCCTCCAAAAGGAGGGCACAGATTGCTGAAATCTTTGGCTCCGACTGAAGGTGCAACATTGGCGGCGGCTCTCACGTTGGGCGTAGCTCTGAGAGGGGCGGCTTTGGCCCAGTTGTTGAGATTTACTTTGACATTCTTTATCACAATCTGATTGCTCGAAGCATCCCGCGTGCCCCAGATCGGCAATTGTTTTGTGGCTGGAGCCTTATCCGTCAGAGTAACGTTTTCTAATGTTACATGCTGATACGGTGGCTGAACAAAGCGGATGCCAGGGTATTGGTCATTCAGAAAAGAGGAATCGTAAGTACCGGTGATGTTGGATATTGTCAGGTTGCTGCTCGTCAGCAAGTCGAGCAGTCCGTCGGGGCGATAAGAAGTATATCCATCCACAACGCTGTCGATTGCGCCGATCTTAAGCGAATTCGCGTATCCGCTGTGACTGTCGGTAGCTCCCAGGTCGCGCGCTGTGCCGACTCGCTGGCCATAATCAATCACATCCGTTATTCGGATGTTCTGGTTGACGATTCCGCTTTTCGGGTCGTAGTTAAGATAAAACAGGTGAGGGGGAGCAAACCATTTGCCGACTCCACCTACTTTCCCGCCGTCCACACCCTCCAGATCTCCATATCGGTAGGCGCGCACGTGCTGAAAAGTGGTGTTTTGAATTCGCCCTTGCCATCCCATATAATACACATCAAATGTAATGTTCGAAAACGTGAAATTACTCGGGCCTGAGCAATACTGCGCAATAAGGGGCGTCTGGCGCGTAACGCTTTGATTGCTGTTGTAGCCCACTGTAAATGAAAAAACCATTGGAATGAACTGGCTACCTTTAGCATTGGATGGAACGGATATGCTGAAGTTCTGAATCGTCACATCGCGCGCGCGGCCAATGATGTAAAAGACTGATGAGGTATTGGTAGGCCCAGCCCAAGGCGACGACGCGCCAGTAAAATGAATTCCCTTATGCGCCGTGAGCCACTGGGTTATCGCGCCGTCGTTGAAGGCAAAGGACGGCTGGGCGTAGCCATTTGGCTTTTTGATAAAAACGCCATTGTCATAGTAACCTCCAACATTTGGATCCGAAGGCAGCCCGCCCTGATACAGGATGCGCCAGCTGGTCAGACGAATGTTGGCGGCGTTGGCGATAACAAAAGCGGGGACAAAAACATTGTCAACCGTAAACTGGCCGCCCTTTGTGAACTCGACCTTGGTTCCGTCATCAATAAAAATCGGACGGCGGATATCCGTGCCGATGTGGATAAAGACCGGGCAATCCACTACCAGGGTGAAGGCGCTATTCTTTGCCGCATCAAATGCGGCGGCAACTTTGGCGGCATCATCTGTTTTGCCGTCGCAACGGGCCCAGTTGCGTATCGAACGGCTTTGCGAGGCGTTCGTGTTCTGCGCTGCAACAGTTAAGACAAAACCGGGGAAGAAGAGAGAAATGAGGAAACAGCACCAGGTGATTTTCCGTTGAAACATTTTGTTTGCTCCAATCTACTCGCCCCCACCAGTTTAAATTGCTGAATTGTTCTCCAGATCACTGCTGATTGGGGTTTGCCCCACTTTCCCATTGTTGCAGGATCGGATTATGCCATTTGGGTTTCGCCGCTTCTCTTCCCGGCGACAATTTCGTCAACCGGGATTGATCGGGCGACATTTCCCTGTCCTTCATCGACCGGTTTGTTGATTGCCGTCCCGTACGCGACCGAATGGAGAATTCCTGCCCTGACTGCGAAGCGGCTAACATCTTCTCCCGGGATGGTATCTTCTCTCTCCTGGTGGACAAGAAACGAAGAGGCGAAGCCAGGGTGACGTCCGGATTGAGAAAGCTGCGTTGGTCCAGGCCTTCGAAGGGACTATCCGCCACTGTGGTCAAGCCCTGGTCTCCGTACGCAGGCGCTTCAAGCGGGCTCCTGCTATAGTCAGCGGTCTTGTCCGTCGATTGGGCTTGGACGTTGGATCCCACGCCATGGACTGCATCTTTATCTTTCTTTTTCAGGACGAGGCCATTACTTTTAATGGAATCTTTAATGGTGGTTTGGCTTAAATCTGAAGACTGGCCGGGTTGCTGCTGCGTTGTTTCCGTGGGAGCCTGGAGAGAGTTGATTGCCGCCAACGCCGCCATGGAGCCGCCTGCTCTCCAATAGGATTGCGGCGCGGTCGCCTTGGACAGATCGCCGCTCGCGCCCGGCGTCAGTTTTCCCTGCAATGCGGTGGAGAGGGCTGACGCAACACCGAAAGAGAGTGTTGGTATAGTCTGCCCCACTTTCTGGGGTTTTCGGGTGATAACGTCTGTGATGTTGGCAGCGATCACCTGTGGGATGCCAGTAAGAAATGTCGCATCTTTCAGCGTGCTGTCAATCTGGTATGGAGAGCGGCTCAACAGTAACAGATAAAACTGGGTGATTGAGGGGCTCATGGATGTAGCCACGATGCTCGCCCCGATAGCATCGTAAGGCAAAACGCGTTCCTCGGGAGTCAGCAGGTTGTTTGCACCTGGCTCAATTTCCTGAGATGTTGTCGGAGCAACATTTGAATTAAGGCCAGAGCTAAGTGATGGAGATAGTGGTGTGGAAAGCTCCTGCCCATAAATCATTAAAGCCGAAACAGCCCATGCACCAAGCAACAAAAATAATTTATTAACACTTGCCTGTCGACTCATTAATTCGGCCCTCACAAGGTACTGTCACGTTGCCTAACGGTCGACAACGCAGTCAAAGCCTTCTCTGGAATCTGGCGAAATGTAAGCCAACGATACATTTTCATTAAAAGTAGCAATATCAAACACATAAGAGGGATGTATCGAAAGATAAACCCAATGAAACCCGACAGGTCACTTTCCTGGATATGAACAACGTCAATACAAAAGATATAAATGGCTACTATATTTTGATGTAAACTCCATCCAACCTTTTTGAGCACCAGCATGCAAGCTAAGAAAACTAGAAAAGGAACGTAAATTACGCCGTTCATTCCGAACGCCACATAAATCTCGCCTGCAAAAGGTAGCGTTGGGTATGCTCCATGAGATGCATTGGTTAAGCCATCGTGAACCAAAATCATAAATGCGTTTGTGGTTTTTGGTTTATTCGGGTCTACAAATGTTGGTAGTTGTCTGCGTAGAGCAGAAACAACCAAATCGCTCCCCATTGGTTCGCTCGCCTCAGTTGCAGCTATCGCAGGATCTATTTGCTGTACAGAAACGTATCGACCTAAGATAATTTGTGCTTTGTTTCCACCAAAGTAATAGTAATAGCCGCTTGGTTGCCGATCAAGCTCGCCTGTTTTAAATGAAAATTCCTCAGGGCTTAAAATAAGAGGAATCGTATACTCGAAAGCCTGTATTTCTTCGGTCAAGGTCAGGTTCCGCAGGCCCATGTTACGAAATACATGTATTGCCGGAGCGATGGCTGAGGCAAACACAACAACTCCACAAGCCAAACCGATGATATATCGCCAAGGCAAGCTTCCCTTAAAAAAAAGAATTGTTGCAAAAAAGCTAATCCATGGAGCGGCTGTAGTGGTCTTACCATTCCCCAAAATGCCAACGGCTGTTGCTAGAAAAAGCATCGCCACAAGCACACTATCGAAATAGCGGCGGCCCTTACTTCGCGTAAGTACGTAGGATGTCCGAGCGATTATCCCCATGCTCACGAAATCGCCCAAGAATGTTATTCCACCATATTCGACATTGTTGCGAGTGTCCACATATTGATGAAAAAGCAAAACAGCGATTCCAATGGTGAAGCATACCCATGATAGAAAACTTAATACACCTAAATCGGTGATTGGTGTAAAGATAGGCTCCCCTACATTAATCCATGTGGAAATAAGCAAAGCGCAGAGAAATGAAAAGGAACAGATCGCTTCAACTACAAATGAACTAAGTGGAGTATATAAATTTGAGTCTAGCGTCTGTCCGAAGATAGTCTTTGCATAGAGTGCAATTAAGACATTGCCTAAGGTATAAGCCAGGCACCACCACGCAGCTAGGTTATACGCACCCAGCATAGCAAAGCCTAGGAGGCCGGCTGCTATCGAACAAAGCGCAAATGCAAGGACGCCAAACGACACCCCCAGCATGATCTGTACTAAGGCAGACACAATTGCAGCGATTCCCAACACAAATACGATCTTGCGCGTGCTAACTAATGTGATAGAGTTAAATCGCATTTCTCGTCCAGCATGAGTCGGTGAAACCGCAAACTTTGTTTCTTGCCGTTGTACGTTTCATTGTGTCCGATGGCGCGCTTATAGCTACACTCCGGGTGACTTAATGCAAATAGAGCAACAGGCTGCTTGTAAGACTGATGGCCGCCTCTATCCCGCGATATGTCATTGTCTTGCTGACACTCGATGGAACAAAAATAATATCTCCGTCTTGCACGCTCATGTCCGCCTGTGAACCGTAGGCGACATGCTTTAGATCAAGATCGATCTCTTCCCTGCCCTCGGAAGTCTTACGGATAAGTTTGGTCTTGCTCAGGGCGGCTGTCTTGTCCCATCCTCCGGCGAGCGAAAGCGACTGCATCAGAGAGATGGGAGTGTTGTTGTCAATCAGAAATCCGCCTGGTTTCAGCACATCGCCAATCACGTAAACGACGCCGGCCTTCGCCACGACGATGGTATCGCCCGGCAGGATGATGGGATTCTCCTGGGCATACATCGTTGCCGACCCGGACTGCAATGGAATGGTTACAGGGTGCTGCGGATCGTCGCGATGTACAATGGAAACGGTTTTCCCTGCCGTTGTCTGCAGCCCACCGGCGACGGAAAGCATATCGAGTAGACGGCGCGTGCCGAGGGTCGGATAGGCCCCCGGAGTTCTCACTTCGCCCATCACGGTCGCTCCCTGAGAAGCGTATTCAGTGATAAAGACGGTGACGTGTGGTTCAAGAATAAGATGCCGGGAGCGCAGCTCATCTTCGATCTTTCGCGCCGCTTCGATGGTGTTCAGGCCGGCCAGCTTCATCATGCCGAGGACAGGCAGATTTACATCGCCGTCCTGGGTAACACGCACGGAAGTCGTCAACTCCGGCGTGTCAAAAACGACAATGTTCAGAAGATCACCTGCGCCTATAGCGATATTCGGCGCGGCGGAGCGCTGTTGATCTTGTGAAGGCCCGGGTGCCGGCTCCTGAGAAAACGCGCATTGCCCAAACGCAGTCAAAACGGCAAGCATAACTACGAAGAGAACCTGAGTCTTACTTTTCGTCATTCGTCGCCCCGTAGCCTGCTCCATAGCTCTTGTTGTAGTCGTAGTCGTAGCGCTTCGAATAGGTGTAGTAATTTTCCAGCCGCAGATCGACGTCGTTGACCAGCGTTCCCAGGACCCTTGCGTTGGCGCGCTTCAGCAGGTCGCGCACGCGGGAGAGCGCTTTTTTACGAGTGATGCCGGACCGCACCAGGATAAAGACCGAGTCCACCAGCGGCGCAAGGCTCAGAGTGTCTGCGACGGCAAGCACAGGCGAGGTATCGAAAATGACGTGGTCGTATTCGAGCCGCCACTGCAGAAGCAGGTCTTCCATGCTCCGTGATGCAAGCATCTCGCCGGGGTTGGGAGCAATGGGGCCGCGGGTGATGACAGTCAGGTTGGGAAGGTCGGGCAATGGCTGCTCATATGCCTCGCTGCCGGACTCGCGAGAGAGCAGTGTGGACAGGCCCGCCCGGTTGGAGGTCTTAAATTTGAGATGCAGCGTGCCCCTGCGCAGATCGGCGTCCACCAGCAGCACCCGAGCCGAACGGCGGGCGAAGGATATGGCGAGGTTGGCTGCGCAGGTTGATTTGCCTTCCGCGGCAAAACTGCTGGTGAGCAGGATGAGCCGTGGCTCCCGGTCGACAGCCGATAGCAGGAGCGATGAGCGGAGCGTCCGAAAGCCCTCGGCAATGATCGATTGCGGGTCGGTATAGGAGAGGAGGTCAGGCGAAACCCTGGAGTTGCGCTCTTTCTCGATGGCAGTGGATTCCGCTGCGGCTGTACCAATCTTCTTGAGAACATCAAAGTGCGGAATAACCGCGAGCGCAGGCAGACCGGTGATAGCTTCGGCATCATCGGAGGTACGGATGGTATCGTCAAGCGACTCAAGAAAGAGCGCGGCGATGATGCCAATCAATAGGCCGCCTGCCAGGCCAAGGAGCAGGTCACGGCGTTTTCTTGGCGCAACCGGCAACGCCGGAATCGCCGCCCTGTCAACCACGTCAATGTCGTTTGAATTCAACCCCGCCGTGATGCCGGCCTCTTTCAGCTTTGTTTGCAGCGCATCGTACAGGTCGGATGCCGATTCGGCTCCGTGCTTCAGGATTTCGAATTCGGCAGTGGACTCATTGGCGCGATAGGCCTCTGATTTGATCTGCTCCAGGCGGTCACGCAGCAGGTTTTCCGTCTTAACCGAGGCGTTATATTCCTCTTCGAAACGGTTCGTCAGGTTGTTGATTTCCGTATCGATGCTGGATTGCACATCGGTGAGCTGTTTTTCGGCTTCTTTCACCTTCGGCCAGTTTGGCCCGTACTTCGATTTCAGCTGCGCGTATTGCACCATCAATTCACTTTGCTGCTCGCGCAGAGAGGTCAGCGTCGTACCTGGGGCAACCGAGACGAGCAGCTCAGGATTTCTGGTCTGAGCCAGCCTGTAGCGGGCTTCTTTTACGATGCGATCAGCCTGCGCCTCCGCAAGCTGTTGGTTTACAGTCTGCAGGCTGTCGGTAACTAGCGTTTGGCCATCTGCGTTGAGGCCAATAAGATTGTTTGCCTTCTGATACTGCGCTACCTGCTGCTGCGAGTCTTCCACCTGCTTTTTCAAGGCGCTCAACTGTTGCGACAGCCAGTTCGAGATGCGGTTTGTGCCCTCGAAGCGTGCGCGCAGGTCGCGCTCCATATACGCATCCAAAACCGCATTTGTAATGGTTGTCGCTACTTTTGGGTCAGGGTTCGTGAAGCGGATTTCCACCAGATTCGTACCCGGAACAAGCATGATCTTCAGATTTCCGGCGAACATGTCCAGTAAGGCGGTGCGCTGGGCAGGGGTAAGGTGTCCGTTATAGGGAGATCCTTTGAACGCCTGTGAAAACGGCTCCTTATGGTACAGGTCGAGCGTATTGATCACATCCAGCGCGACTGTGTTGCTGCGCATGATCGATACCTCAGTTTGCAACCGTTCCGATGTCGCGTCTTCGCCGGTGAGGTTCTGCTCGATTAGATCGTTGATGCCGATGTTGGTGGAGCGGCCCAGATCGATGTCGACCTGCGCTACGGCTTCATAGAGTGGCACCGTCAAAAACGCAAAATAGCTGGCCACGAGAAGACCAACAAGGACGCAGCCAAGAATGACCCATTTCCGCTTGATGATGATTTTGCGGACATCGCCCGGAGTCAGGACGGAATGTTCCAACGTGCCGCTTACAGGGGGTGCCAGAGGCAATTCCGGCCGTTGCGGCGTAATCGCTTGTCCTTGCATTCCTGGTATAAGCTCCTTCTTTCCCTCAAACTTTACTTTGTGTCTTCCATCAGTCAGTGGCAGGAGTGAATTTCTCCCGACGATTCTTGCCTTGCGAATGAGGGCTTAGATGCACTTCCGGCATCTGATATGTACGAATTCTTCAATGCTTAACGGAGTAAAGAGTCGTTCTGAACTCATCCGTCTCACATCCTACTTCAGTAAGCTGGCCAAATATCTTAGCCTGAGTCAAACAGCTTGTGACCTCTGCATTTCCGTCAAATCTCCTCGTTGTGCATGCGCCCTTGATTGTCCGGAATCAGAGAGAGTGATCTAGCATTTTGCGGAAATGTAGAATCCGCAGCTTTGGACAGATTGGACTGTCAACAGTTGCGCCATCAGGGCTCAAGCCGTCACACTCTTCCAAGATACCGGAGCGAGCAGGGCCGGTCAACGAAAAGCGCCGAGTCAGTGAATGGGAAGCAGCTAGAAAAATGGCCGGAGTCCCTGTCGACTCCGGCCCTGAATCCAGCGAACTTGAGATTTAGCTGCCGTGCGAGTAATCCAGGCGGACTGCAAGGATTTCATATGGGTGAATTGGAACCGTCACATGGTCGCCAGTGACGGTCAGAGGGGAACCCTCCGGCTTTTCCATCAGATTAGTTTCCGTGGCTGCCGTCGCTCCCGGCGGAACAGCGATTTCGACGTTCGCCTGTTTCCCTGCCCATTCGTACATGTGCAGAATCAGCGAATCACTGTCCTCCGCCTTCTTCATGGCCGTCAGCACCACATTTTCTGGCTTAACAGTCAGGAAGGAGTGCTCCAGCGGCAGAGTTCCATTGTGAGCTTCTACCTGAACGGCCCTCAGCCGATAGTTGTATTCGTAGCCATGACGGACAGTTAACGCCTGCTTCCAGTCTCCGGCGTGAGGATACAGTGCGAAGGTGAAGTGCTGATGACCGCGATCCGCAACAGGATCGGGCCATGTCGGCGAACGCAGCAGTGAGAGCCGCAGAACGCTGCCGGCATCGTCGTAGCCATACTTTGAGTTGTTGATGAGACTGAAGCCGTGCTGGCTGTCGCTCAGGTCGGCCCAGCGCAGCGCCGGAACTTCAAACTGCGCCTTGTCCCAGCTGTTGTTGCGGGTGGTCGGACGTTCAATACTACCGTACGGAATTTCATAGGTGGCCTTGTCGTTCTTGACCGCCAGCGGGAAGGCCGCCTTCAGCAGGATGTGGTCCTCATGCCAGTCGATGTCGTTGACAACGTTGACCTCATCCGAATTGGCCGCAAGCTGGATTTCCTGCACAAACTTCGACTTCGACCAGTGGCGCGTGATCTTGATCGAAGCGCGCGCCGGGCCTTTTTCGACCAGCTCGACTGAATCAGCGTCGGTCAGCTTTGTCGGAGGAACATCCAGCGTGCCGGGATCAATGTTCCATGCGTCGTAGTCCTTCGGTGTGTCCTTGAACGCTTGCAGTTCATTGCCGCAGGCGCCCTGGGAGAGCGTCTCGAAGTTCGTCTTCTTGTCAAATAGGCTGGTGATGCAGCCTGTGGTCTTGTCCACGGTGACGCGAAGATCAGCGTTTTCCAGCGTCAGTCCGTTCACCTTCAGGTCGCTGGTGAATGGCCTGTCACTGGGAACCACATGCAGCACTTCATAGCCCATTGACGGAACATTCTTCGCATCGACAAGCAGTTTGAACGAATTTGTCTTTTCGTCTTTGGAAAGCTGAACAGCAGGCAGAACATGACCCACCGGGTCGAGGACTGAGACGCCGTTCGACGCGGCATTCGGCATCTGTACCGACACTTCAGCCCAGCCGGAACGTTCCCATGCCAGCGGATTGAAGACCAGCACTGGAACTTCATTCGCGCCCTTGACTGCGGATGCCGTGTTGATTCGCGCAGAGATGGTCTTCAGGGAATCCTGCGAAATCTTGTCTGTCTCCAGATGGGTCTTGTCGAATTGCTCCTGCGCTTCCTTGTAGATGATGCCGATACCAGAACCGGCCGCCAAATCGTGGAAGTCATTAAACGTGATCGTCCTCCATGCATCGGTCAGCTGATCATTGGGATAGGACTTGCCGTCGAGCCATGCCAGCGAGGCATACTTTTCGGCGTTGAGTGCCCATTCCTCGCTATTGCGCATGTTCCACTTGTGATGGGCCTGCGTGGTCATCACTCCGCGGTGGTACTCGAAGTACATTTCGGTCTTCCAGGTCGGAATGGCAATCTGACCCGCGGACGGCGTGGGCGGCTCCTTATAGCCGTTCATGATCGAGAAGTAATCCCATGTCGGCGACTCAGGCGCAATTTCCTTCTCGACGGTGCTGAAGAAGCTCTGCGCCGTCCCAAACTTGTAGCTTGGGACGATCTTGTCCTGCTGCGACCAGTGGTCACCTTCGTCCAGCACTGCGCGAGTCGGGCCGCCGCCGTGATCGCCGATGCCGTAGAGGTCCATCATCTCGGTCATGCCGGGTGAAAACTTGCGGGCTGACGCCAGATCATACGACAGGCGGACCGGATTCAGATTGTTGTTCGCGTAATCATGCGGGAAATAGGTCAGCACCTTGCTACCGTCCGGCGACTCCCACCAGAAGAGCTTGAATGGAAGCTGGTTGGTGTCATTCCAAGCCATCTTCTGCGTCACGAAATAATCGATGCCGGACTTCTTGTAAATCTGCGGCAACTGCCAGTTGTAACCGAATGAATCGGGGTTCCAGCCAATCCGGACATCGACGCCGTATTCCTGCTGGTAAAACCGCTTGCCCAGCAGAATCGAACGCGCAGTCGCCTCGCCGGAAGGCATGTTCAGGTCAGGCTCAACCCACATGCCACCCACCACTTCCCAGCGGCCTTCCTTGATGCGCTTCTTGATCTCGTCGTTTATCTCCGGATACTTGGTCGCCATCCAGTAGTTGTATGCAGCGGCGGACTGCGTATAGGTGTAGTTTGGATACTCGTTCATCAACTGCAATGCGGTCGAGAAGGTGCGCTTGACCACGTCAACAGTCTCCGTCCAGGGCCAGAGCCATGCGGCGTCAATGTGCGAGTTACCGGTGAGGTGGAATGTGCCCTGCTGCAGAAGCGGTTTAAGCGCTTCGAGCTCACTGGATGCCTGTTTGAGAGAGGCGTCAAACTTCGTCTGGTCGGCCGCATCAAGGGCCTTCAAGTCAACCGTCTCGATGGATTTCTCCAGCGTCGCTTCGTCGGCTTGCGGGTTCTTCGACAGGCTGGGAACAAGCAGCGTGGCTGAGAGGAATTCCTTGCGCAGATCATCCGGATTCGGGCGGCTCTCAGAAAAATCAATATTAAATTCCGCATTGCGGAAGCGCTTCCGATCGACAGTCTGCATCAGCTTGACAGCGATGAGGACTTTGTCACCCGGTTTTGCATGATCGAACACTACAATCGGCTCTAGATCATCACCCAGGGCCACGCGGCTGCCATTGAAGTAGATGATCTGGGGCATCGGCCCATTTGCTTCGGCTGAGAAGCGGAACCAGATGCGGGTTCCGGTCAGATCATATCCGTCAAGCGTTTTGGGCACTTCGACCCAGCAGCGAAACCATGCGGCGTCGCCCGACGCCGTGAAACCAGGCTTCACCGTCTGCCAGCTCGAATCGTCAAGGCTGGTGCTTTCGCCGTGCGGCACGTCGCCGGCATGGAAGCGCCACTCACCCGCGGGCAGGTGGTCCAGCTCGCCAAGCCGCTGCACAACCTGTTGCGCATCACTGGGCATCGATTTAACAATCTGTGCCGTTTCCCGCGCATTTTGCGCATGCACAACAGACGAAAATAACAACGCGGCGGCGCAAATCGTTCCAACTGCCACACCGCGACCCAATCCAGTCTTCACCTGCAATCTCCTAGCTCTTGATTCCCGCGTTACCGTAGCAGAAGCCTGTCTGAGAACAACGGGGAGAGACGGTCGGATTATATCCTTAAAAAACGAAAAGTGGAAACGATTCCATTTTTAAGGCCGGTGGTCGGCTACCAAACAGCCATTTACGCCCAAGCAGTGAAGACTCAATCGATCTGAGCGACTCAATGAGCGACCTGCTCTGAATGCAACAGTCCCGGCGGCCATGGGACGGAAATCCCTCAAAAAGCTTCCGCCATTCCGGCATTATCCCGGTCTTCAAAACCACGTTTGAGGTATTCGCCAGGGCTGGCCCCGACAACTCGCTTGAACGCCTTACTGAACGCAGCGTCGGACTCGTAACCGACCGACCGAGCGACCTCTATGAGCTTTTTGTCACGCTGTTCGAGTAACTGCATCGCCTTCTGCATCCGCCACTCGGTTACATACTCTAGTGGTGTTTGTTCGAGTAGCTCTTTAAAACGCGCTGCGAATGCGGAGCGAGACATAGCAGCCGTTTCTGCCAGGGACTCGACCGTCCAGCGTATATCCACACTGTCGTGAATGGCACTCAGGGCAATGCCTATTTGAGGATCGAAAATCGCACGAAGCCATCCTTTGTTGCGCCATCCTACTCCCGACGCGATATGCGCCCGGAGTGCCTGGATAAACAGAACCTCGCCCAGCCGAGTCGCGACTACTTCAGATCCCGGCGCCTGTTCTGCCATTTCTGACGCCAGCGCCTGCATTGTGTTGTGAAGAGCAAGCGTGTGGGCCTGATCGGCTTTAATCAAAATGAAGCTCGGCAATAACTGAGTGATCGGCTTCAGGCTGGCGCGATCGAAACTCAAGGACCCACAGACGATTGTCGTCGGCGCGCCACCACCTCCATAATGAGCTACATTGCTGCCATCCCTGGCCGCGACCTCGCGGAAACTTCTCTTCGGACGTGTTCGCAGGCTGTCGCGCATAACAAACGAAGTCCCCCGGGCCAACAAAATGCAATCACCGCCGGTTAGAGGAATCGGCTCCGGAATCCCTTCCACACTCAGCCAGCAGTTGCCGCGCGAAAGCATGGCGAAGTGCGCCAAATCTGTGGGTGAAATCTTTTTGCCTCTTTTTTCGGTCTGACCCTCCTGTATCAAGCCCCACGGGGCAGTGGCTTCGAGCCTGTGCTGACCGAAAGCGGTTACGTGCATCGTTCTGAAGATGTCTGT
>Ga0126371_10001411_pt1 | contig 20268 bp, 16 predicted proteins | sample PanSoiMetaPlot_4_FD_110145 | JGI IMG/M metagenome (GOLD analysis project Ga0126371, IMG submission 110145) | Tropical forest soil microbial communities from Panama - MetaG Plot_4 | ecosystem: Environmental > Terrestrial > Soil > Tropical forest > Bulk soil | place: Panama | collected 2016-02-17 | reverse complement strand
GGCACAACACCATCTACGGATACCTCTGAAGCGTGCAGATGCACGATCTTCCAACCTTTTTTCGTTTTGTTCAAGACAATGGTCCGTCGATTGAGGAACCCTACCCTATCGTCGAGATGAAAGGTCGCAATCGCCACATTTCCGAAGAGCTGTATTGTCAGTTCTTTTGGTTGGATGTCCATAGAAGGAGCAGCGGTTTTGCCGTCGCGAACTTGTTGAAACATTGTCTTGAATGCTTTCTCAAATTCAGCACGCCCGTTGGCACGTCGCGGGATCGCACGCGGATAGAACACTGTGGCTTTGTCATCGAAGGCTAGCCGAAAATGTTCCCAATCGAGATCATCAAATGCCCGGATGAATTTGGCCAGTGCCTTGTGTACGTCCGCTTCCGATTGTGATGGCTGTGATTGAGCGAAAACCGAGGGGACCAGAAGCAGACTAGCTATGACGATGCCGAGGATCATAGTGAGTGAGTATAAGGGCCAGTTCACCCTCGGATTTGCTGTCGAGTAAAGGCTTTGCACAACGGAACCAGAGAAAACCTTCGCGCTTGAAAGGCGACAAACGGGTTCGGCATCGTGTATGGAGACACCTTCTCTGAGGCAGAAGTGCGGAGCCTTATGGATCGCGAACCAGCGATCGCTGTGTAAAACCTTGACCGATGGACAATGTGGGTAAATCGGGGATTTTTCGCCAGTGCGGAGAAAATCCGATAAAATCTGTGCCTCGTAGTGGCTCACCTTCGTAAACTTCCGCCGATTCTGTCGTGCTGCGTCCTTCTGACCTCGTTGTGCTGCGGTGCGCAAGATGAGACCAATTTGAAGTCACTCTACGACAACCACAGATGGTTCGAACTTCGTGATTCCATCAGAAAGCACAATGTCTCACCGTTCTATCAAGGGGCGGTCGCCTGCGCGTTCAATGATGTGCGCCACTGCGAAAGAAAATTTCGAGCTGTCTTCAACTCCGCCGCGGCCTCGGATGAAGCAGTCGAGGCACACCGCACGCTGGCTTCTGCCTATCTCACCCATGGTGAATACAAGAAGGCGTCGGCGCAAGTGGATGCTATTCTCGCGCTGAGGCCGACTGACGCTGACGCCTTGGGTGGACACCCGGCGCTCACTGCCCTCGCCGATACTCCCGATCAACGGATCGCGGGAAGGCACACCACTGTACAACTCGAAGACGGAGGGGTGCCGTTTTCAATCAACGGTGTTCACGCGACGTACTGGTTCGACACCGGAGCGGAGCTTTCCGTACTAACGGAATCGGAAGCCAAACGCTTCGGACTGCGAGAACACCAAGCCTCTGTGCAAGTAGGAGACGTAAACGGAACGCGGGTGAACATGCGGATTGCGGTCGCGGATGAAGTTGCCGTCGGCTCGATCCGAATTAGGCACGTTGCCTTTCTTGTCCTGCCCGACGACCAACCGCCATTTAATGAGCAAGGTCCGGGCTCGCGTGGACTCATCGGAATACCCGTGCTGTTGGCGTTTTCGAGATTTGTCTGGAAAGCTGACAGGACGTTTGAGATCGGACGAGAATCGCCGCACGAGAGTGTGCCTCATGCAGGTCTCTGCTTTGACGGAAACCATCCAATCGTACAGATTGAATACGACAGCCGACTCTTGGACTTCACCTTGGATACGGGTGCGACGAACACAGACCTTTATCCGCCGTTTGCGTCCGCTTTTCCGGAACTCATCCGTTCGGCGACAAAGACGGATTCGTACAAAATGGAAGGCGTCGGCGGCGCCAAGTATATGGCAGCAGCTACCCTGGAATCATTGAAGTTCCGCATTGGTGCATTCCCGGTCATGCTTAAGTCGGTGGGGGTACTCCTTAAGCCCACTACCGATGCCAGCAGATTCTTCGCGGGAAACCTCGGAATCGACCTGCTTCAACAAAGCCGCCAGACCACTTTTGATTTCAAGGCAATGACTCTCACGCTTCAATAATTCTCAGTCTGCCACATTCCGGACACCACTTTTCACTATTTCTGCGACAGGAGTTTCTGAATGTTTTTCTCAAGTCCATCTTTGTCAACCATTCCGACGTAAGTAGCGGCAATCCGGCCCTGCTGATCAATCAGGAAGGTATCTGGCATGTTGCTAATGCCATATGCCTGCGCGCTGGAATCGTTGCCCAGCACAATCCGGTATGGCACCTCTGCCTTCGCCACAAATGGCTTGACTACCTTCCACCCCTCCACGTCGAGCGAAACTCCGATCACGTTGAGACCCTGGTTGCCGTATTTGCGTTGAAATTCACCGAACCAGGGCATCTCCTGTATACAGCCATGGCACCAGGTGGCCCAGAAGTCCACAACCACCACCTTGCCTCGGTAATCCTTCAAGTTGGCCTGCTTCCCGGCCGAATCTTCCAGGCCCAACTCTGGCGCTTGCTTTCGCTGCTCAGCAGGCACGAGAGCCCCATTCCCCGCCTGTGCGGCCGCAGTACCTGGATAGAGTGCAAGCACAACCAATGCCGAAGCCCACAGGGACGCTAGAGTTTTACGCATGGACGGTCTCCTTTGATTTCACCGCGTTTATCGTGCCATCGCAGCCTTACGTCGCCGATAACGCCCGAAGCCAATCGCGAGGAAATAAAACATCGGCCAACAGCACAACCATGGCGGCACTGGCATCGCATTCCGGTTACGCCATAACCACGCCCCTACGCGCGCGCCTAACAGAAATCCGAAGCCTGGTTCGTGAATCAGCATAACCAGCACGGAAATAGTGGCCGCGGTCAGAAGAACAACCCGCATCTTCCGTTTTAAAAGCAACGATCGATTTCCCTGCCGTATTCCCGAAAGGGCAGGCAAGATAACCAGGATGGCAAGAACGATCCAAGGAAAGAACACGTGATAGAAAACGTTGGCTGTAATCGGAGCGTGGGTATCCGGAAGAGAGGGTCTCAAAGGCAGACCGTGCAAAAACATCCAGAAGTGAATGAAACGGGCAGGTGCATTGACCAGGAATGAGACGGCAAGCAGCAAAATGAATGTATTCTGGCCGGCCTGAAGAACCGCATTCGGAAAACAACCAATCAGGAATCCCGCGCTCCAGGACCAGCAAACAAGCACGAGGCAAGTAATACTGAAGTTCATCGCGGTTTCGCGCAGCACAAGCCAGAACCCTGCATTCCTGGTCAGCGCCCAATCCCAGTTATTCAGGTACATCCACGAATAAACCGCACCCTCACCCGCTGTAGCGTGGGCAATCGCGGAAAGCAGAAAGCTGACGGGCAGAACAACAAATGCGACACTGAGCCACAGTCGGAGGTCCAAGAGAACTGCGGTCTTCCGCCGCACGACGAGGCCGAGGACGTTCGCAATCGCTCTGCCGCCGCTGTCACCATACTCAGTAAGGTCGCCGAGGACCGCCTCCCGTTCAGCCTGGCCCAGGAGTTCTGAAAGCCAGAGCACGACAAGCCAACTCTTCCGCGAGTTCATCGAGTGGTCGACCGGTTCGTTGTCCATGAAGCACCTTTGCTGATGCGACTGATGGCCCGGAAAAAATTGCTTGCCTCTTTCACGCCGGTTGCCGTGACCTGAACGCGTCGCTTGGATCGTCCTCCGCGCTCGCGGGTGGGCTCACCCATCCACGTCGTGACAAAACCCTTCATTTCCAAACGGTCGAGCGTCGTGTAAAGGGCACCGATCGAGCATCGACGCCCTGTGGCTTTCTCGATTTCGATACGGATCGAAGCGCCGTAAGCCTCGGCGCCCAAGCGGGCGGCAGACGAGAGAATCAAATATTCAAACTCACCGATCATTTACATCACAATGTAGTACATAATGTCTGGGCCCGTCAACGCTTCCTTTCCCCCATGAAAGATTTCCAACAATGGTGCTGGAAATGTTCAGACCGATCGGCAAGTCCAAAGATGATAGCTCGTAGTGCTGCCGCGCATTGGCGCATCTTCTAGATCGCCAAAAGCAACGCCTGGCGTCCGCGAGCAGTTTCAGCCAACCCGCGAACGCCCGGCGTTAGGTCGCTCAATGGCCAGCGTGAGCCGCCAGGCGGGAACGGAAGAAGAGGAAGAAGTTCGATCCGACCTCGATCGCTCTTCCCGCGGCTTCGGCATCGTCCATTTTCCGGGACGAGGTGATTCCAGTGCTCCCATCGGATGCCGGCCAGTCGCTCGGGTCCATGACCAGCACGGGCCTCACTTCCCACCAAATCGGATTCGCGATGACGCGGCTGTTATCCACAACGTGATCGTGATTGGGAGTGGGCACGAATACCGGCGCTGTCGGAGGACCTGTCTTGCCCAACATGAAAAGGGTTTCCGACAGATCGACCGAAGAGGAATGCATGGTGCAGGTACCAGGCACGGGATTGTTCGGGTCTGGGCACTGCGTTGCGACCAGCGGGTGAGTCTTCCACGCCTCGGGGACAAATCCGAACAAGCTGATCAGAGTTTGGCCCAACATGGAGCCGCAAAGCTCTCCTGTCCTCCCGCCATTTGGGCAGGCCATTGCATCATTCGGATTCTGGTCGTTGTCCACCGAGAACATCGGCACCAAGACGTAGAGATGAGCGGTGTGTTTGATATCGCCTCCGGTCGGATCCTCGGTGGGTTCCGTGATCGGCTGACAAATCGGAGCTTGCATTTCGTTGGGATCAGATTGCGCGGGGATCCGGTTGAAATCCAAGTCCAATAGAGGTTGATCGACGCAATCAAAGTTCTGCAGGTAGCTGAACGTGACGAGGCGGTTGTTGCCGAAACCGTTAGTCTGATTCGCCGCCAGCTGCGCCGTCGCCGGAGCGGCCACCAGCACCAGGCACAGCGCAACTGCCATTACTAGCCATCGATCGGGGATCTTTCGGAGTTGTTGCAACCTCAAACGGGTCATGACTTTGCTCCTTAGGTACAAAACACGAAGTTGAAAATGGGCAGGGGCTGCTCTTGGAGAGTTTCTTTTTGTTCCCGGCCCCTGGCTTAGGTGAAGGAATGAGCCGGGACATTAGAGTTCAGAATTTGAGGCTGATCAGGTACTGGATAAGATCACTCTCCTCTCCACTAGTTAGTCCCAAATTCATGCACGTGTTGTAGTGATCGACGACTGCGTTCAAGTCAGCGAAGCGGCCGTCGTGATAGAAGCCACCTTTAAAATGGGTGGAAAGCGCCCCGATCGGGGAAGTGCGATAACGCATATCGGGGCCACGACCAGCCTGGAAACCATCAATGCAAACATCGCCGGGCTGATGAAGGTTCCAGCCGGGATCGGTCCACAAAGGCTCGACGTGACAGCCGTTACATCCGGCCTTGCCGCTGAAGAGCGTGTCTCCGCGGGCGGCGGCGGCTTGGTCGAATTTCACCGTTGGATCGGGCGACGGAATCGCGAGCTGATAGAGCTGCAAGGCAGCGAGCTTTGGTGTAATCAGATCATCGTCGGGGTTGATGTGCGGTAAATCGCCGAAGCCGTTGGCGAAGGCGATCGGGAATTGCGTGGCATTGTTGAGCCGAGGATCGAAGAAGCGCCCCGTTCCGTGCATGTCAAGGTTGGCGACGAAGGCGTTCCAGTGAGGTACCGAGCCCCACCCGATCCAGGTATGAAGGTTGACTCCTCCCAGGCCAAAGGCAGGCGGGATTAGAACCGCTCCCGGGACATTGGTCCCTGTAACCTGACCGTTGGTAATCTGCTGTGGGTTGGAGGCCTTTCCGTCGAGAAGCAGCTCTGCATCGAATTTGCCAGGACCCCAACTGCTCAATACTTGCTGGACGGTTGCCCGATCGATCTTGAGAAGGTTCTCGAAAAAGCTGAGATCGGGCGCGGTGGCGGTGATCGCTCCGACGTTCAAGTCGCGGTTTGGCCAGCCATCCAGGCGATGTCCGATGCATCCGGTGCCCTGATTCGGAGTGACTACCCCCTCACAAAGTGTGGGTTGGGAATTGTCGACAGTCGAGTGACAGAGTGCGCATTGAACTCCAACCGAGCTCAAAGTGCCGGACGAGTTAAAGTGTCCGGTCAGTCCGACAACGGAATTTAGCTGCAGGAGTTGAAGGGTGACGGCCGGATCATTGAGGTTGACTTTGCCTTTTAGGAGTTTCTGGACCAGATTCGGCGGCAGCGCGTCGATATCAACCTTCAGGCCGAGCGAAAGCGCGGTCGCAGGGCTGACGCCTGGTCCAACACCGCCCAGTCCTGAACCTTCAATGGCCTGGTGGAGTTTGAGTGTATCGCCCCAGAAAGATTCGTCACCAAAGGTGTCGAAGCGGAAAATCTGCTCTCCCTGCTCTACCTTGCTGACCGCATTCTGGACGACGGGGTTGTGATTGTTGCTATCTGCCCTGACCGTAGCCGACCGGTTCATCATCAATGCGATTGCCACAACGATGAGAAAGGCTGCTGCGATCAAGATTGAAGTTGCTCGCAACCTTGATTCTGGCAATGGGCCTCCTTGTGCTTCTGCCGGGCAGAAGCCTGGAAAGGGTTTTAGTCCGCGTGCCGGCTCTTGGAACTGCAGGAGGGCTCTGTTTTTACAGAAGCACCAAGGCGTTGTACGTGGCTCGTCTGCTTTTCATGCGGCAGTCGAGTGATCTACTGCGCGAGCATTAGAGGGCACGATCCGCGAATCCGTTACAGGGTTGTGTCAAAGCATTGTCAAGGCGCGGTCAAATTGTTGTCAGCCGCAAGCCGAATCGGGGCGAATCACAAACCGCTGTAGGGATCTGAGCAAGATCAATGAGTTCAATCAGGATTTTTTGATGACGGACCAGCCGCTTCGTTGTCGGCGAGAAGCCGCCCTACGCTATACTCCCGCGCATGTCGGCTCGCCGCAGCGGATGTCTCGCAAGTCTGCTCAAGCAGGTACTGCTGCGCGTGATTGTTTTCTATGGCGCGGTCGGGGTGACGAAACCCTTGGGCCTTTCGCACTGGCGCACGGTGGAAACCGCTGCTCTACTGGTCAGGATACGGCAAGCTCGTCACCAAGACCGGAACGTATCCTCTCTACGTTGTCTTCTACCCATCGGCCCATTTCTCCAGGCTCCACCTTGACGGTCTCCGTCCCACGGGCGGCCTACAGGGCACGGGCTCGCTATGTACGGCCCCAGGTGTAGTCGAAGCGCTGAAGCTTGGTGTCACGATCTATGGCGGCTGGAGCAGCGCCGACGACGCCCTGATAGAGTTTCGGCTCATGGAAATTCGAGTCATCGACATCGGCGAGCAACAAGGCTACTTCGATCTCTACGGGCGATGGTGTGGTCCCGAACTCGTGATGGACGATCGCGGCCGAGCCAAGGGCAAATTCCGTTCCGGACCGGAGATCAAACCCGCCTCGATTACGCTGGGAAGCTTGTCAGACTTCAAGGCCATATGCTCCAACGCGATCGTCCCGTCGCCGTTGCCCGGCAGTTGACGCAATTGGGGCAACGTTGCTAGTTCACCTTAGCGCCGCGCTTGATGCGTGTAGCCAAGATTCTTCGTTAACTATCCGCAGTTCGCGGCCTATTCCTCATCCTTCACCCGGACGTCCTTCATTTCCTTAATTTCCGTGATCACGATTGCATGAGTTCCGGTTCGCTCAAACACAATTCCGCTGGCCCGCACGTACTTGCCGACAAACGGCATGAGTACTTGCCGTTGATCCCTATCGGGCATCTTGCCAGAGATGGGGAAATACAGCCGATCATCTTTGGTCAGAATTACGAGCGGCGAGCCACCCTTCACGCAATCCTGTACGCACTTGCCGCCCATACTCGTCGCATGGTTATCAAGATTCTGAATTGGGCAGGCAACATCCCGAACCAGCCCCTCGATCGTTTCGTTGGAAACATTCGCCCGGGCGCCGGCCATGTCCGTGGTCTGTGGAGACTGAGACGCCGCCAAGAGAATCCCGCAGCACGCAAGCAAGCCAATCTGCAACGGTCGGATCATCGGTCTCTCCTTTTTCATTGCGCTGGTTTCATTGCGCTTGTTTTTTCTGCAGTGTGATGCGTTTGATGAAGCGTCTAATCATTGCACAATTGGGACGTGGACCGGATTCAATCTCGGTCAACAGGCGATGTCAGAAGCTTGCGCGGTTTATTCGCCCGCATGACCGACACACCCACCCCGACTCAAATTTCTCCCCTTCTAGTAGCGGCCCCGTTCGGCGTCCCGGCTTCGAGGCGGATGTGCCCCGGACGCGCATGACGCGGAGTTGGGTGAGCTGATTGCCTTGTGACAAGTCAGCTGGGTTGGGCCAAGCCTTGTTCAACATGGGTTTCACAAAGGGTCTTCGAAACTGTCTCTTTTCCTTGTCCTGCTTGTGTTTGACCCTCTGTGCGTGCGGCCTTTACACTTAGTAAAGTTCTCCGCCTATCTCAATTTGTGGATTTTCGGGGATGAGTGGCCCGCGGGTGGCCATTTGCGGGAGGGTTTCCTGAGTCTTTTCCTGGGATTTAAACTTCGAACACTTGCAGTAGTGGGTGCCCTGCTGGGGCTTGTGGCGCCGTGGTGCGCCGCCGACAACAACGGTCCTATCACTCTAGACACGAATGAGACGCTGTTTGCGGTGCTGACGGCGATGAATGCGTGTGGGTATGACGTGGACCTAACCGGTTCGGATGCACAGCGGCTGAACATCCGGGCTGAGGTACAGAGAAATCTGCGCGACTCGGAAGAAGCGCAGGCGGCGCTGACCGGGATGTGCGACTGGTATGTCGGGCACCGGGCCAAAGATCCGCAACACGAACTTTCTCAATTTGTGTCCCTGGCCCTGTATCTGCAGGGACCTCCGCATTTCATGCCGCGCGTGAAGGAAGACGACATGCCTCCGGACGCGGGGCCAATCGCGGGTTTCGGCGCCCTTCTGGAGAAGTTCTACGAGAAAGCGTCATTGCACGCCATCTGGGAAGAGCATCGCGCGAACTATGCGGCTCTCGTCGCGCGCTACCACGAACCACTGGCAAAGATGGTGTTCGACACCGATATTTACCTGAAGCTGCAGTCGGGTGGGTATCTGGGGCGAACGTTCACGATTTACCTGGATTTCATGGCCGATCCCAGTGAGGCGAATGCCCGGAACTACGGCGCCGACTACTATGTCGTGGTATTTCCTTCTCCGGATCCGAATGCCAGCCAGCCGTTGAAGATGGAGCAGATCCGCCACACTTATCTTCACTACCTGCTGGACCCGATGGCGGAGAAGCATTTCACCGCGATCAAGCGCCTGGAACCATTGCTGCAATCGGTGAAGCGCGCACCGCTGGAAGAGACCTTCAAGACCGACGTTTCTCTGCTTGTGACTGAGTGTCTGGTGCGTGCCATTGAGATCCGCACGATGGGCAACAAGCAGACTGCGGAAGCGATGCGCCTGCAGGCCGTCGATGATGCGGTGAAGCAGGGATACATTCTGACGAAATACTTCTACACATCTCTGGTAGCGTTTGAAAAGGATCCGGCCGGGCTGCGAACAGCTTATTCGGACATCTTGGACGCGATTGATCTGAAGCAACAGGAGAAAGCCGCAAACGAGATCCAATACGCTCGGGTTACAGCACCTGAGTTGGTCCGGCTGTCACGGTTGGAAGACCGGAGAATGCTGGTGACGGCTGAAAAGCGGCTGGCGGCGGGTGATCCAAAGGGGGCGCAGGAACTGGCGCAACAGGCACTCGACAAGAAAATTGGTGACGAGGGGCGGGCGTTATTCATCTTAGCGCAGGTTGCGGTGGCCAACAAGAACCGGGATGGAGCGGCGGAGAACTTCCAGAAGGCGATCCAGGCGACCAAAGATCCCAAAGTGGTGGCGTGGTCGCATGTGTATCTGGGGCGGATTCTGGACATGAAAGAAGACCGCGATGGCGCGGTGAATGAGTATCGGGCTGCGCTGACAACGGGAGCTGAACTACCGGAAGTGAAGGCCGCCGCGGAGCGTGGACTACAGCAGGCTTATGAGCCTCCGGCGAAGCCTCAGCAGTAGATTTGGAGTCGGGTTCCCACCCTTCGAGAATCGCGAAGGGTGGGGCAGCCTCGGTAGAAGAGATGGCTCCAGAGTTCCACATCGCAGGATCACGAGAGGCGGCGCAGTTAGTCCCGGGGAATCCCACGCCGTGCGATAGAATGCTTCGGTTACAGAAATCAAAAATTCAGAGAATGACGTCCGTTGGTCGAGGAGAAGGCATGAAGCGCATAGCGATCATCATGGCAGTGCTGGGAGGGTGCATTTTAGCTTACGGGCAAGATAAGCCCGCGGCGCAAGGCACCGCTCCGGCGGGACAGGCGGCCGTGCCTCCAGGCAAGCGGCCACCGCAAGCCAAGACACAGCCGGAGTTTGATGCTTACAAAGCAGCAATTGGGCTGACCGATGCTGCTGCGCAGGAAAAGGCCGCCGACGATTTCGCGGTAAAATTCCCGGAGAGCGAATTGCGTTTGGTTCTCTACAAAATGACCATGCAGAAATACCAGATGGCCAATAACGCCGACAAAATGCTGGAGATGGGGCAGAAGGCGCTCAGCTTCGATGGTGACGATCCCGAGGCTCTTGTCAGCGTGGCACAGGTATTGACCGAGCGGACGCGCGACGGCGATCTCGATAAGGATCAGAAGCTGGCAGAAGCCAAGAAAGATGCGGAACGTGCGCTGGTCACGGTCGACACGGATGTGCCGACAGCCGGGTATCCGCCGGACAAGATCGACATGTTCAAGCGCTACACGAAATCGGAAGCGTACGCGATTCTCGGAACTTTGGCCTCTAATAGCGAGAAATATCCAGAGGCGGAGACACAACTTCGCAAGTCGATCGAAGTCTTTCCTGAGCAGGTCGATCCGGTAGCGGTGTTGCGGCTAGCCATCGCTCTGGACAAGCAAAACAAGACAGCTGAAGCTTTGAAGTATGCCAACCAGGCGGTCGATCTGACCAAGGATCATCCGGAGACGGCGGCGGGCAAAGCTGCGCGCGCCGAACAGAATCGTCTCAACCAACTGAACAGCGGTACGGCTCCTGGAAGTGCAGCGGCCACTCCGAAATAGCTCTTTTTTCCAAAGGGGTGTGGTCTGGTCATATGGTGCGGCAGATTGCGCCGCGGCGCGCTCCCCTGTTTTCTCCATGCCCGCTATGAAGGAACGGGAAATCACGGCACTCGAAGATGGACTGGGGTATCACTTCCGGCGGCGGGCGGTGATCGAGCAAGCCGTGACCCACAGCTCTCAGGCGCGCGAAATGGAAGCACAGCACGCTGGGGATAATAAGTTTAAGGTCAGCGATAACGAGCAGCTTGAGTTCCTGGGGGATGCGGTTCTGGCATTGGTCACGAGCGAAGAGCTTTTTCAGCGATTTCCGCACTTCCGCGAAGGCGAACTTTCAAAACTCCGGGCGCATCTAGTCAGCGAGAGGCATCTAATCCAAGTGGCCCAACAGCTTGAACTTGGCCATTACTTGCGGCTGGGGCGTGGCGAGGAGAAAAGTGGCGGGCGCGGAAAGACCGCGCTGCTGGTCGATGCGCTGGAGGCCATTCTGGCGGCCATTTACCTGGACGGCGGACTGGAAGTGGCGCGGGAATTTGTCCTGCGAAACGTGATTGCGCCGGAACTGGAACGCATGGAACGCGGCGGAGGCACGCTGCCGATCACGGATTTCAAGTCTGCACTGCAAGAAGCTGTACAAAGTCTGGGCCTGCCGCAGCCATCGTACGTACTGGTGGAAGAATCGGGTCCAGAGCACAGCAAGACATTCACAGTGGAAGCTCGACTAAACACGAGAGACAAGCAGGCGGAGTTCGTGGGGCGTGCGCAAGGATCGACCAAGAAAACGGCCGAACAAGACGCCGCCAGACAACTGCTGACCTATCTGGCGTCGCGTCCCAAGGCGGAAGAAACAAAAGCCGGACGCACTCCGCAGGCGGTGGATAAGTAGGCGCAATGAGTTCTCCAGATCAACCCACCTTATCGACACCCAAGGCCGCGCCACTGCCGAGCCTGCCGGAACTGTCTACGCCTGCACCTACCGGTCCTGAAGATCAACCCGCCCCTCCCAGCGCTCAGCCTGCCCCTCCACAACGTAGAAAGATTGTTACCGGGTTTGGCGGTGATTTGATCAGTTCGCTTCAGTCACTTGCTGGAACCATCGTGATCGCGATCTTCGTCATCACGTTCATTGTGCAGGCGTTCCAGATTCCGTCGGAATCGATGGAGAACACCCTGCTGGTGGGTGACTATCTACTGGTCAACAAGCTGTGCTACGGCGGGCCAGGGTTAGGCGATCGTCTGATGCCCTATCAGAAGATAGCGCGGCAAGACATCATCGTGTTCCATTATCCGGTGGACCCTAAGCAGCACTTCGTGAAGCGTGTGATTGGATTACCCGGCGACCGGCTCAAGATGGTGAACAAGAAAGTATTCATCAATGGCAAGCCGATCAACGAACCTTACGTCCGATTCATCGAGCCCCCGAACAACTTGTTCCGCGATGACTTTCCGCGAGTCGACATTCCCGCCTATGGGTTAGACGGCAAGTGGTGGCTGCAGATGAGAAAGCTGGTGGAGGACGGCGAACTCATCGTTCCTGCAGGATATTACTTTGTGATGGGCGATAATCGCGACGACAGTCAGGACAGCCGGTATTGGGGCTTTGTGCCGCAGGAGAATATCATCGGGCGGCCATTGATCATCTACTGGTCGGTCCAGGACTGGGATCATGAGGCTGAATCGACATTCAGTGGCCGTCTGCAGCATCTGGCGTATGCCTTTACCCATCTGTTCCAGATCACGCGATGGAATCGGACGCTCCGGCTGATACACTGATTGAGGCCTCTCGCACGCCCCGCTCGGCCGTGTGACGGGTGGTTTCTGCAGCGATTAAGCTAAACGACATCGAAGGCATCGGATAGTGGCCAAGAAAGAACTCGTTATCGAAAAACCGAAAGAAGCGGTCGAAGAGAAACCGAAGGAGACCACGGTCGAGTTTCTCGCCTCGCTGGCCGCAGTCCTGGTGACCGGGCTTTTCATCATTACATTCGTGGTGCAGGCGTTTGAGATTCCGTCGAGTTCGATGGAAAACACGCTGCTCATCGGCGACCATGTCTTCGTCAACCGGATTCAGTTTGCCCCGAAGAGCCATTGGATTGGGCCGCTGCTTCCCTACCGCGACGTCCATTTCCGCGACATCGTCGTGTTTCTGTCCCCTTCGACACCCGGGCTATACGTGGTCAAGCGAGTCATTGGGGTTCCGGGGGACCGGATCCACCTCCGCAATGGCGTGGTTTATCGCAACGGCGTGGCGCTCGATGAGCCGTACGTGTTGCACGACCGGGATACGTTCGATCCCTATCGCAATAACTTTCCGGCGGTTCCCCCGCCACCAGACGATCCCAACATCTGGACAAACTGGGCGGTCGATTTGCCGAGTTATATCCAGGGAGACGACATCGTGGTGCCACCGGGGCACTACTTCGCGATGGGCGATCATCGGGGCGTAAGTTTGGACAGTCGTTACTGGGGATTCATTCCGAAGGAGAACATCATCGGGCGTCCGATGTTCATCTATTGGTCGTTCGAGACTCCCGACGATCAGTACACGAAGACTGCCTGGAGCGACCGCCTATTATTCCTGGGCAGAGTCGTAATTCACTTTTTTGATGAAACTCGCTGGAGACGAACGCTCCAGTTCGTACGATGAAGCCCTTCGGACGTCGAGTGAGGGCACGTTGAAAGTCTTCTCTACCAGGCGACGCGTGGCTGCAGTCGCAGCATTCATTGTGCTGCTGCTGTTCCTGCTTCGCCCCGGCGCGTCGAGATTGAAGTCGCGCATCATTTCCTCAATCAGCGCGAGTCTGGGCAGGTCCGTAGATTTGAACTCGGTTCACATCCGACTGCTGCCGCGGCCCGGATTCGATCTAGAGAATCTAGTGGTGTATGACGATCCGGCATTCGGCGCAGAGCCAATGCTACGCGCCCGTGAGGTGACTGCGGATCTTCGACTGACCTCGCTGTTGCGCGGAAGGATCGAGATCGCGCGCCTGGATCTGACCGATCCGAGTTTGAATCTGGTGCACGAACCTAGTGGGCGCTGGAACCTGGAAAAGCTGCTCGAGCGCTCAGCGCGCAACACGATGGCACCGACGGGCAAGGCGAAATCGGCGCCTCAGCCGCGTTTTCCATATATCGAAGGATCATCAGGACGGATCAATTTCAAGAGTGGTCCGGAGAAGAAGCCTTACGCCCTCATCAACGCGGATTTTTCCTTGTGGCAGGAATCCGAGAACGCTTGGGGAGTACGCCTGAAAGCGCAACCGTTTCGAACTGATCTCAATTTGAACGATATCGGTCAGTTGCAAATGAATGGTATCTGGGAGCGGGCGGCCAATGTGAAAGAGACACCGCTGAAATTCGACATTGAGTGGACCCGGGCACAGTTAGGCCAGGTTACAAAATTTCTTACCGGCAACGATCAAGGGTGGCGCGGAGACATCCAGTTGGAGACCACACTGAGCGGCAGCCCGGCTCAGTTACAAATTGCCAGCACGACCTCAGTGGATGATTTCCGGCGATACGACATTACGAGCGGGAAGGCGCTGCGGCTGGCGGTTCACTGCGATGGAGAGTACAGCTCCTTGACCCACGAGTTCCATCAGATACTCTGCGGCGCTCCAACGGGGAACGGGTTGGTCACCTTGGCGGGAGACGTCGGCTTACCCGGAAGCCGACGCTATTCAATCATCATAAAGGCAGAGAACGTTCCGGCGGCATCCGTTGTAATGCTGGTGCAACGGGTGAAAAAAAATCTGCCGGAGGATGCGACGGCTGATGGCCTGCTGCAAGGTACGTTGACTATACAGCGGGACGCCCAGGCAAGAGTGAAGCAGCGATTCGATGGGCGGGGTGAAATTGCCGATTTTCATCTGAGTTCAGCAACCGTGAAAACCGAGTTCGGTCCCACGAGTGTTCCCTTTCTACTCACCAGCGGTTCCGGCAAGCATGACAAGGACGCGACGAACCGGGGGGCATTCGCCGTTCCTGCGGGTGCGAACCTTGAAATCGGGCCGGTTGCGCTGAGTTCCGGCCATGGAGCGGCCACGGCACGCGGCTGGGTCAATCGCAGCGGGTACAACATAACCGTTGCGGGCGAGAGCGAGATCGCGAAAATGCTGCGGCTGGGACGGCTCATCGGCATTGCCACCACGTCGGGGACAGTGGAAGGCCCGGCGCAGTTGAACCTGCAGCTTGCCGGATCGTGGTCAGGATCGGCTGCTGTGAATGGCGACGGCTTCCCTGCTCCACAAGTGACCGGAACGGCGAAGCTGAAGAATGTTCGAATCACATCCCCGAATTTGAGTGATTCCGTGGAGATATCATCGGCGGAGGTGCAGCTTGGAGAGGACGCGGTTCGCGTCGGCAAGCTGAACGCGACAGCCGCCGGGACTACGTGGAAGGGATCGCTGGAGATGCCGCGAGGCTGTGGTACTCCGGCTCAGTGTCCTGTGAAGTTCATTTTGAATGCTGATGAGATCACACTGAGCCGTGTGAATGAATGGGCAACCGGCGCCGGCAAGAAGCGCCCGTGGTACAAGGTCCTTCAGCCGAGTGGCAAGCCGGGATCATCGTTATTGGCGCGGCTGCACGCTACCGGGCATGTAACTGCGAACCGGTTCGTCATCCACGGTGTCACGGCCAACGCAGTGTCGGCGGATCTCGACTTGGATGCCGGTAAGCTGCGGGTTTCCAGCCCGGACGGCAATCTCTTCGGCGGGGAACATCGAGGCAAGTGGCTGGCGGATTTCACAGCGAGTCCGTGGACCTGCAAAGGGAGCGGGACGCTCAACGGAATTTCCCTCGACAAAATCGCGACTCAGATGGGTGATGACTGGATCGCCGGTACGGCCGGCGGCAGTTACAACATCACTGCGCCATGCACCCCCGAGTTTTGGCAATCGGCTGAGGGAGTGCTTCAGCTCGATTTGCGGAACGGAGCGTTGCCGCACGTGCTCCTCGATCAGGATTCCGAGTTGCAAATCACGCGGCTGAGCGGCGAGGCTCGGTTGGCCGACGGAAAAATCGTCCTGCAGTCTGCAAAGCTGGACTCGCCGAGCGGCAACTATGCGATTAGCGGAACGGCTTCGCTGCAGCGCGATTTAGATTTGAAAATGACGCGAACGCAGGTAGATACCGTACGATCTGGGTATGAAATCACCGGAACCATTGCTAAGCCTAAGGTTTCGCAACTGTCGAACACTGAGCAGGCACGATTGAAGACGCCCCCAGCCCAGTAATTTTCAGGGTAAAAGCACCTCAGCGGCTGAAAACCGCGACCCAAGAGCCGACCCACCGTAGCGTTCAAGCGCTGCCCCACCCATGCGATCAGGGTCCAGTCCGAGCCCATCCTGAACTCTCACGAAAGGAGTAATGCTCTAGGGCTGATAGCCAGGTCCGCGCAGAACCTTGCCCGGCAGATTCCCTGTCATCTTGCCCTGATCGATCACCAGCACACCGTTCACGAGAACGTATTCCATTCCCTCCGACAATTGGTTCGGATTATCGAACGTGGCGCGATCGCGAATCGTTGCGGGATCGAAAATAACCATGTCGGCCCACATGCCCGCTTTCAGGACACCGCGATCGGTGAGACGCAGGCGCTGCGCGGGAAGCGCGGAAAACTTGCGGATCGCGTCTTCGAGGGTAATGGCCTTTTCGTCGCGCACGTACTTACTCAGGATACGAGGGAACGTTCCGTAGGCGCGCGGATGGGGATGTGCCTGACCGAGAACTCCCTCAGGTGAGGTTCCCTCAGAATCGTTATCGATGGAAACCCAGGGCTGCTGGAGCGCAAGGGTGACATCGGGTTGCGACATGCCGAAGACAGCGACTCCCGTGGAAGGATCCTGGATGAGAAAGTCGAAGATGGTGTCGATTGGATCTTTGTTCCAGAGTTTTGCGATCTCGGAGACGCGCTTGCCCTGAAGCGGGAGCAGTTTGGGATTCTGGACCGCGCCGATCATGATGGCATCGGGGCCGGGAATTTCCTGCCATTCGTTGTCCCAGGTCTTGGAAGGCACAAGCATGTCTTTGCGGATGCGCGCGCGGGTCGCAGGATCTTTGAGTCGCTCGACGAGTTTGGCGGTGCCGCCATCGTGCGCCCACGGCGGAATGAAGGCGGAGAAATCGTTGAACCAAGCGGTGTAGGCGTAGGTGTCGGCCGTGACATCGGCGCCGGAGGCGCGGGCCGCGTGGATTTTAGCCACGACTTCAGGCATGCGTCCCCAGTTAGATTTTCCCGCGACCTTGATATGCCAGATTTCAACCGGGATGTTTGCCTCGCGCCCGATGCGCAATGTTTCGTCGATCGATTCCATGATCGAGTCACCCTCGCTGCGCATGTGCGTGGCGTAGATGCCGCCGTACTTGGAAGCTTCGGAGGCGAGGGCGATCACTTCGTCGGTCTTGGCGTATGGGGCTGGCGCGTATTCGAGTGAGGTAGAGACTCCGGCGGTGCCGTCTTTCATCGCATCGCGCACCAGCGCCTTCATCTGATCGAGTTGTTGCGGCGTCGGTTGAACGTCGTTGTCTCCGAGAACCATGCGCCGGACTTGGGTGGCGCCGACATAGCTCGCGAGATTGATCCCCATTCCCTGCTTCTCAAGACGTCCGAAATATTGGCGGAAGGTGCGCCAGTCGGGATTGATCTTGTAGTGGTCGTAGGCGTCGCGGTCGGAGGCGATGATGGCGTCGTTGAGCGGAGCGATGGAACTGCCTTCCCCGGTAATCTCGGAAGTGATGCCCTGGTAGATTTTCGACGGCAGACGCGGATCGACAAGTATCGTCATCTCGGATTGTCCGAGCATGTCGATGAATCCTGGGGCTACGACCTTGCCGCCCGCATCGATCGTGCGCTTACGGGGGGCAGCGGAGAGATTGCCAATGGCCGCAATCTTGCCGTCGCGAATGCCGACATCGCCCGAGTACCACGGAGAGCCGGTACCGTCGATGATGTGGCCGTTCGTGATGACGATGTCGAACTCGGGCGTTTGTGCGAGCAGGAAGCCCGGCAACAGCAATAATGCGCAGAAGGTCAGAACCCAGATTGAGTGACGTACCTTTTGGTTAGGTTTCATTTTGGCCTCTAAATCTTGCAACTGTTTCTATCAGCGCTGGGGGACCACTTCCGGCTTGCTTTTGCCGGCCTTGCTGCTTGCAGCGATTGCGCCGATAACGATCCAGGCGGCTAGCGCAATCCATTCATATCGGGTGAAGTGGCCCGGAATCGCCGGGACTACTTTCATCAGTGCCATGACGATCGCCACAAACAGTCCGAAGACTGCGAGGGCCTGCTCGGTTGCGGACAAGCGGACGAGATCAGGCTTGGAACGTGCGAGAGCCAGGCACGCGGCGCAGGCGGCAGCCCATCCGATGGCACAGGCGACGGAACCCACCTCAGTCACGGGAACCAGGATTGCGTCGCCCAGGAGCATGCAGGCTGTTGTGGCCAGTCCAATACAAAGCACGGCAGCGGACGGCGTCTGAAATCGTGGATGGACAGTTCCAGTCCCCGGCGCCACCATGCCCCGGCGGCCGAGCGCGAAGAGCAAGCGACTGGCGGCGACGAAGTTTCCGTTGAAGCACTTCACGAGCGAGAGCAGGGCTGCGGCGAGAATGATGTTGACGATCCATTTTCCAGCGAAGCCGCTCGAGCCTACCGCTTGCTGAAAAGCGACGGCCGTCATGAACTTCTCGCCGGTGAGGCTATGCCATGGGGCCACATAGGCGACCGCCGCGACGATGCCGGTGTAGAACAGGATGCCGATGAAGATGGCCATCCAGATGGCGCGGAAGAATCCCGAAGCGCTGAATTCCGGTCCGGCTTCTTCCGCAGCTTTGCCGACGGATTCAAAGCCGGTCATGAAATACGGGACGATCTGTACGACAAGCACAATCGAGACGAAGCTGGTTTGGGTGAACAGCGGAGGAAAATTGGCCGGGGAGCCGCGGCTGACACCGAGACCTACGAAGACGATGAATAACACGAGCGTGCCGAAAGTGGTCCAGTTCTGAAAGGTTGCGCTGAGGCGGACGCCGCGATAGTTAAGAATCGTGAGTAGCACAGTGAGCGCAAGGCCGACGATGATGTGCGGCAGATATACAGGGCGTCCGGCGATGCGGTAGAGTTCGATCGTGTCGAGGCCGGGCACGATGTAGGCCGCGATGCGGCCTACAGCAACGGCTTCCCACGGGCAGACGATGAAGTAGGCAAGGGTCATCATCCATCCGGTGGCGAAGCTGATGAAGCGCGGGAAAACCGCGGACGTGTAGGCGATCTCGCCCGCCGCGTCGGGCATCGCGACCACGAGTTTGCCGTAGACCCATCCGATGGGAAGCAGAAGCGCGCCGCCGATGGCGAACCCGAGTACGGCGCCGAGGGCTCCGCCGCGGAGCAGCCAGTCGTCCATGACCACGAGCCAGCCGACGCCAACCATGGTGCCCCATCCCAGAGTGAAATAGTCGATGGCGCGCAGCTTGCGGGCTAGAGTGGTCACTGGTTGTGATCTTTGGGGCGGCGGAATTATAAAACATCGTTGCTTCTGATTTTCGAGGTTCCCACCCTTCGAAAACCGCGAAGCGTAGGGCAGCCGGTTCGGCTCTCGGCTTCGGGCTTCAGGGTCCGCGTGTTAGTATCGAATTCAGCCCTGGCGTGACTTTTTTCCACATTCGATTGGAGCGGACGCGACTGCGAGGCTGCTTGTGTCCGTGCTGATAGGGCTTCCTGAACAATGAACGCTTCGTTAAAAAACCGCAAGCGCGTGCTCAGTGGTATGCGCTCGACCGGCAAGCTGCATCTGGGGAATTATGTGGGTGCGCTGCAGAATTGGGTTCGCATGCAGGATGAGTACGAGTGCTTTTTCATGGTCGCCGACTGGCATGCGCTGACGACCGACTATGCCGACACCTCGAAGGTAAAGGAAAATTCGCTGGAGGTTGTACTCGACTGGCTGGCGGCGGGGATCGATCCGCACAGGTCGGTTGTGTTCATCCAGTCGCATGTCCCGGCGCACGCGGAACTGCATCTGCTGTTTTCCATGATCACGCCGCTGGGGTGGCTGGAACGGGTGCCGACGTATAAAGAGCAGCGGGACAACATTAAAGACAAAGACCTGGGCATGTACGGATTTTTGGGGTATCCCGTGCTTCAGGCGGCGGACATTCTTATCTACAAGGGCAACGCAGTGCCAGTCGGCGAAGACCAGGTTGCGCACGTGGAGCTGACGCGTGAGATTGCGCGGCGCTTCAACGGATTCTATGGTGAGGTCTTTCCCGAGCCCCAAGCGTTGCTGACTCCCGCAGCGAAG
>Ga0126371_10001410_pt1 | contig 20277 bp, 15 predicted proteins | sample PanSoiMetaPlot_4_FD_110145 | JGI IMG/M metagenome (GOLD analysis project Ga0126371, IMG submission 110145) | Tropical forest soil microbial communities from Panama - MetaG Plot_4 | ecosystem: Environmental > Terrestrial > Soil > Tropical forest > Bulk soil | place: Panama | collected 2016-02-17 | reverse complement strand
TTCGCCGATGCTGCGGTCGTTTTTCACGACGATGGCGCCGACCATGGGATTGGGGTGGGTTTGCGCGACGCCGCGATGCGCGAGGAGGATTGCGCGGGTCATCCAGGCGTCGTCGAAGTTTCGTTGTGAGTTTTCGGACATTTTCGGCAAAGGGTTCAAAGTCTCAGTCGAAGAGTGAATTGACGTAGGTTTGGGCGTCAAAGGGCACGAGGTCGTCCATTTGCTCGCCGGTTCCTACAAAGCGAATTGGCAGGCCAAGCTCGCGGGAAATGGCGATGACGATGCCGCCCTTGGCGGTGCCGTCGAGCTTGGTGAGCACGATTCCGGTGACACCGACGTGGCCGGTGAACTCGCGGGCCTGCGTGAGGCCGTTCTGGCCGGTCGTGGCGTCCATCACGAGAAGGACATCATGAGGCGCGTTGGGCACGATTTTGGCAGCGGTGCGCTTCATTTTTTCGAGTTCGGCCATGAGGTTCGATTTTGTGTGCAGGCGACCGGCGGTGTCGACGATGACAGCGTCGGCATTCTTGGCGCGCGCGGCAGAGAGGCCGTCAAAGACGACAGCCGCGGGGTCGGCGCCAGGTTTTTGCTTCACGAGCTCGACGCCAGCGCGCTTGGCCCAGACGTCGAGCTGCTCGATGGCGGCGGCGCGGAAAGTGTCGGCAGCGCAGAGAACGACGGAGCGATTTTCGGCGCGGAGACGATGCGCGAGTTTGCCGATGGTGGTGGTTTTGCCTGTGCCGTTGACTCCGACGACGAAGATGACGCGAGGCGCGGCGGCGGAGGAGCTATCGCCATTGCGAGAAGATGCGGCGGGAGCGGAGGTGAGAATGCGGACAAGTTCGCTCTTTAGTTCCTGCTTGAGCGCGGCCGCATCGGTAAGTTTTTTCTCGGTGACCTGACGGCGAAGAGAGGCAAGGACTTCCTTAGTGGTGCTGACGCCGATATCCGCGGTGAGAAGAGCAGCTTCGAGCTGGGCAAGAAGGGCTGGGTCAATGGGGCGGTCGCCGGTGAGCAATTGTTCGACACGCGCGGAGAGTTCTGTACGCGTCTTGGTGACGGACTGCTTCAGACGGTCAAGAAATGTCGGTTCCGGTTTGCCGAAGAGAGAAATCATAGAGCGTCCGCGCTGCGCATGGCGGCGAGGAATATTCTAACAGAGGAGGCTTGGCGCGTGCTCCGAGGATGGTTCGGCCGAAAGTGGAATGGAACGAAGCGGGCGGCTAAACTTCGACTTCGACGAGTGTGGCGCTGAGTTTCAGCCTGCCTGTTTCGACGGCGTGATAGAAGGCGTTAACGACGTCGCGGTCGAATTTTTCTCCTGCAAGCTGAGTGATGCGTTTTACGGCGTAGTCGAGGTCCATAGCGGATTGGTACGGGCGATTTGTGGTGATGGCGTCGAAGGTATCCGCGACGGCGATGATGCGGGCCATCATGGGAATTTGGTCGCCGATGAGGCCATAGGGATAGCCCTGGCCGTCCATGCGTTCGTGATGAAGCTCAATGCCGGGCAAAACGTCCTTCAGTTTTGCAACGGGGCGCATGATGTTCGCGCCTTTTACGGGGTGCTGCTTCATGAGCGCAAATTCTGCTTCGGTGAGCTTCCCGGGCTTTTTTAGAACTTGGTCATCCACGCCGATTTTTCCTACGTCGTGTAGCAAGGCTGAAATGCGGAGTTTGTCGAGCTCTTCGGTGCTGAGGCGCAGTTCATTGCCAATGATGAGCGAATACTTAGCAACACGGCCGGAATGGCCGCGGGTATAGGGGTCCTTTTCGTCAATGGCGGCGGCGAGCATGCGGATGGAGCCCATGAAGAGCTCGCGGTTTTCGTTGGCGGCGAGCTGCAATTTGTCGACGTATTGCTCGATGTCGCCGGCCATGGTGTTGAATGTCTCGGCGAGTTCGCTGATTTCGGCGGTGCCGCGAACTTCGGCGCGTTCGTGGAATTCGGCGCGCGCGATGGCACGAGTGGACTGCACGAGGCCTTGAATCGGGCGCGTGATTCCGATAGCGGAGAGATATCCGACCAAAAGGGCGAGAAGTGTGACGGCGATGACGAAGCGCATCGCTTGCGTGGAAAGTTCCTGTACGCCAGCGTCGACGCGGGCTTTCTCGAGGCTGCGCTGCGCGACTACTGCCCAATGAAGTTCGGGGATGGAACTGTACGTCCCGATCATTTCGGTGAATTTCTTGTTCTCGAAGAGCTGGAACTGCGTGGTTTCCGTGGTGCGGACTTCGGGGAATTTTTTGTACTGAGCGACCACGGGATTATTGCTGAGGTCGCGGCCAGGGACCATTTCAACAGTGTCGGGGTGAGCGATGATGCGGCCGTCGCCGTTGACGACAAATACGGTGCGGTCGCGGACGCTGGCGTCCTTGAGACGCATCAGGACGCGGTCCAGCGATACAACCGCTGCAAGCATGCCAGTGAATTGTCCATTGAACATCAGCGGGACAGAGATGACCATTGCAGGCCGATTGTTGCGCCCAAGGGCAAAGGCGCCGCTGGCCGAAGGGCTGCCTTGGACGCTAGCGGTGAAAGCATGCTTCAATGCCGCGTTGACGAATGGATCTTCATCGGCGCGAACGCTCCCGGCCGACTCTCCCTTTGCATCTTGGCCGATCGCGGTGATGTAAAGAATGTCGGGATTCGACTGGACGACGTTCTGCAACATGCGGCTGAGCTGCGGCGCGTTTGCGGCGTCGCTGACGTTCTGAATCCAGCCAGTCAGCGCGAGTAGCTGGCGCTGGGCCTGCAACTGGCCGCTCAGATTCGACTCGAATTGGAAGACCTCGGAGGCCAGCGAATGGGTGATTTCGGATTGCTGCACGCGCTCGGTGTCCTGCAATTTCTGGTCGCTCAGCGTAAGCACTTCTTGATGATAGAGCCAAAGCGGCACGGCGCTGGTGAGCAGCAGCGCGCCCATGACGATCCACAGGATGCGCACGCGGCGCGACTTGGCCGGATTTACGGACGTTTCGGTCACACGTTTGCCTAACCTAGGAATCGTATTGGACTCCTGCACAGCAGGACAACTGGCCGAAGGTACTATCTGTTATCGGATTAGCAACTTAGCCCGCGTGGTCGGATTCGGGCTTAAGGCGGCGTTCCATCAATTCACGGAGGGCGGCCTTCGGAGCGCGGCCATTGTAGAGAACGGCGAACATCTGTTCGGTGATAGGCATTTCAACGCCGGCCTTATGGGCAATGGTGCGCGCGGCGGCGGTGGTTCCGACGCCTTCGGCGACCATGCGCATTGAGACGAGGATGTCGTCGAGTTTCCGACCACGCGCGAGTTCGATACCGACGAAGCGGTTGCGGCTCAAATCGCCGGTACAGGTCAATACTAAGTCGCCCATTCCGGCGAGGCCGGCGAGAGTGTCGCGGCGTGCGCCAAGGGCGGTGGCAAGACGCGTCATTTCGGTGAGGCCGCGAGTAATCAGGGCGGCGATGGTGTTGTGGCCGAGGCTAAGGCCCTCGGCGACTCCGGCGGCGATAGCGATGATGTTTTTCAGCGCTCCGCCGAGTTCCACGCCGATCACATCTTCGTTCGTGTAAAGGCGCAGAGTTGGCCCGGAGAACTCGCGCTGAATTTCTTTTGCAGTTTCGAGGTCGGTGGAAGCGACTACGACGGCCGTTGGGTCGCCACGGGCGACTTCTTTGGCGAAGGAAGGTCCCGAGAGTGCAGCGACGCGCGGGCGGAATTTTCGCACGAGCACTTGGGTGATTACTTCAGTGATGCGCAAGAGCGTGTCCGGTTCGAGGCCTTTGGTGGCGCTGACGAAGCGCATTTCTGGGCGCAAAAATGGGAGCATCGCGGAATATATGTTGCGGGAATGCGCTGCAGGCATGGCGCCAATGACGATTTTCGCGTCTCGTAGCGCGTGCTCGAGTTCGCCGGTGGCGACTACGTTCGGTGGCACGCGGAAGCCAGGAAGGAACGCCGCATTTTCGCGCGAGGATTGGAGAGATTCGAGGACATCGTTTTCGCGCGCCCAAAGCGCGACGTGGCGCGACTCTTTTGCGCTCGCAAGCACGATAGCCAGCGCTGTGCCCCATCCTCCCGCGCCAATGATTGCGATTTTAGTCATGTGCGTGTCACTTGTGGTCAGTGAAGCGTCCTTCCTTGCCGGCGATGAGGCGGCGAATGTTGTCACTGTGCTTCAAGATAATGAGCACAGCGACGATGGTGCTGCCGAGAGAGACGGGGAGCGGAGGTCCGTGGTGGGGCGCGTAAAACGCATAGACCAGAAACGGCAGAGCCGCGGCTGCAGCGATGGAGGCGAGCGATACATACCTCCAGAATGCCAGCACGATGAGCCATAGAACAACGGCGGCAACCATCGCTTGCCACGAAATTGGCAGAAAGACTCCAAGTCCGGTGGCGACGCCTTTGCCGCCGTGGAATTTGAGCCAGCAAGAAAACATGTGTCCCAGGACAGCAACCACCGCCGCAATCATTACCCAAAGAACGTCCGCGTGGAACCAATGGATGGCAAGCCAGACGGCGAGATAGCCTTTGCCTCCGTCGAGGAGAAATGTTGCGAGGCCAGCGGGTCTTCCCGCAACGCGGGCGACATTGGTGGCGCCGATGTTTCCGCTGCCGGAAGAACGAACGTCGCGTCCATGAGAAATCTGGACGATCAAGTAGCCGAAGGGAATCGAGCCCAAGAGATAGGAGACCACCGGAATGAGCCAGAGCGACTTCACGCAGAAAACCTTTCAGTTCGCGAAATGATACGTCGAAAGCTTGGCGTACACGGCGCCGCCGGACTTTAGCATACTTTGATAGAGATGAAATTCCGACATTGCGCCGCCGCCGAAGCCCTGGGTGGGCAGTGAGGCAATCCTCTTGCGTAGTTCGGGTAGTCCTTCGTTGGTCTTGAATCGCGCGAGGGTGAGGTGAGGCTGGAAGGCCCGCTTCTCTTTCGCGATTCCCATCGCTTCGAGCTGATTTTCGATTTCTGTGACGAGCGCGACGAGTTCTTTGCCGGCATGGATACCGACGAAAAAAACGCGCGGATGCTTTTCGTTCGGGAAGAATCCAAAATTGCGGAACGATACGTCGAACCGTTCGCGGTGGGGAATGTTCGCGAGGGCTTTCTGAATGTCGGAGAGCATCGAGTCGTCGACATGGCCGATGAATTTCAATGTGATGTGGATGCCTTCGGGGCGCACCCAGCGAGCGCCGTGGCAAATTCTGGCGAAATCGTCGATCAATACGCGCAACTTGCTGCGCGTCTCTTCAGGTACGTCGAAAGCGACGAACAGCCGCACAGGCTACCCTTTGCTTGCCGCGGCGTAAAAGAGGTGGCGGCGGATCATATCGAGGCTAGCCTGCGTGGCTTGATGGCGGATTCTGTCGCGGTCGCCCGGGAAGCGAAACGCTCGCTCCTTGGCATTCTTTTCGTTTACAACAGCGATGTAAACGAGGCCGACGGGCTTTTCTGCCGTTCCGCCAGTAGGGCCGGCGATTCCGGTAATGCCTACGCCGAGAGTCGAGTTGGTGTGCTGACGGATTCCGTGCGCCATCGCGAGCGCGACTTCCGCGCTGACAGCGCCTTTCGCTTCGATCAGCTCTCTGGGCACATCGACCCAGGCGGATTTCAGGTCGTTGCTGTAGGAGACGACGCCGCCGCGAAAATAGGACGAACTGCCGGGAACATTCGTTAGGCGGGATGCGAGCATGCCGCCAGTGCAGCTCTCGGCGACGGCGATGGTGGCACGATGTTGCTGTAACTGGCTGGCGACGACGGTTTCGAGCTCTTCGCCGGAGGTGGAAAAGACGTTTTCGCCGAGGATCATGTGGAATTGCTCGACCATTTCGTCGAGGAGTTTGAGGGCAGCTTGTTCGTCTACTGACCAGATACGCGGATGCAGCTGAATTTCGCCGGGCGAGCCGAGGATAGTTGTCTCCGTGCCGGAGAATCGCGCGCAGATGGGGGCGATGCGCTGATCGACTTCCGATTCGGGCAAGCCCGTGATGCGGAGATCGCGTGTGTAGAGGCGCAAATTGCCGCCGCGGTGCGCGAGGCGAGGTTTGACTTCACGGACGAAAATTGCTTGCAGCTCGGAGGAGGGGCCGGGCAGTAGAACCACTACTTTGCCATCGTGCTCGATCCACAATCCCGGCGCGGTGCCGCGCGTGTTTTCGAGCGGCTGCGCGCCTTCAGGAACCATGGCCTGACGGGCGTTTACTTCGGGCATGGTGCGGCCGAAGCTGCGAAATCGTTCTTGAATACTGCGCAAGATCGAATCGTTCAGTACGAGTTTGCGGCCAAGGAGATCGGCGACGATTTCGCGGGTGAGGTCGTCGACGGTGGGGCCAAGTCCTCCGGATGAGACGACGATTTCGACGCGTTCGAGCGCACTGCGAAAAACCTGGCGCAGATCGGTGTCGCAATCGCCAACGATGTGTTTTTGGCGGACGTTAAATCCGATGCGATTCAGTTCAGCAGTGAGGAAAAGGGAATTGGTGTCGAGACGATACGGCGTGAGGAGTTCAGAGCCGACAGCAATGATCTCTGCGTCCATCAAAGATGTTGTAACCGATGCGACGGGCGGCTCGCAAGAGGCACATTCCGTATGTCAGGGACGAAAAGACTGCGCCGCTATTCTTCGCGCAGCGCGGCGAGAGCGTTGACGCGAGCGGCTCGGGCGATGGGGATACAAGAAGCTGCGAGCGCGAGAACAAAAACAGCAATGGTGGTAAGGGCGATGGTTGCCGGATCGAGCGGCGAGATTCCAAAGAGGAAGGTGCGAACGGAGCGAATGGCAAGGAACGAGAGGGCCGCGCCGGGAATTAATCCAGCAACGGCAATTGAAAGGCTGTGACGCGCAATGAGGGAACGGACGCTGCGAGCCGAAGCGCCAAGCGCCATGCGGATGGCGATTTCGCGACGGCGCAATTCTACCAAGTGCGCCAGCGTGCCGTAGAGGCCGAGCGCGGCCAGAAGTACGCCGATGAAGGCGAAGCTATTCAGAAGCCAGGCGACGAAGCGGCGCAATTTGACGGAATCGAGGATGCGCGCGGGCATCGTTTCCACGTCGAAGAGAGCGACGGCGCCGTTCATTCGTCGCAATATATCGCGCGCGCCAGAAGTGACGTCTGTATTGCCCTTCAAGCGGGCCACCAGATACATTGCATTACCCGGATGCTGCAATGCGGGAATATACATTTGCGGGCGGCGTTGTTCGTCCAAATCCCGGTTGGCGACGTGCTCGATCACGCCGACAATTCGATACGGGATGTCTTTTGCAGCATTGTTGGCGACGAGCTTTCCGAGAGGATCTTCCTTGGGAAAGTAGGTTTCCGCGAATGCCCGATCAACCATTGCGACTCGCGGGTTACTCGCATTGTCCTGCTCGGTGAAAACGCGACCGGCGAGCAGCGGAATCTTCATCGTCTCGATGTAGCCGGGCAGCACAATATTGTAGCGAGCCGAAGGTCGCACAGCGGTTTGCGGCCTGCCAGGAAAGAACAAATCAGCCGTCCATCCGCCGCTTGAAAATGGCAAAACAATGCAGGCCGACGCAGATTGAACGCCTGGCAGAGTGGAAATGTTTGCAGCGAGCTGCTGAAAGAATTGAGGGAACTTCATTTGCTGGGCAGCATTGTAAAGACCCGGAAGATCGACGGCGCCCGTCCAAATATTTTCCGGAGAAAATCCCGGCGAGACATCGAGAAGTTTTACGAAGCTGCGGCTGAGGGCGGTGGCAGTGAAGAGCAGAGCAATGGCGATTGCCAATTGTCCGGCGACGAGGATGCGGCGCCAGTTGCTTCCGCTAGCGGATGCGCGCGGGCTGCTGGACCGCAATACTTGCTCGAGCGGCATGTTGGAGAACGTGGTTGCAGGGAGGATTCCGGCCAGAAGTGTGGATACAAGGCAGAGGCCAAGCGAAAAGACGAACGTCCACGGCTCGATGGTCGTGCGGTGAATTGGGCCGAACTGATTGCTCAATCGAACGAGGCTGACGGCGAGCAGAACGCCGGCAGCGCAACCGATAAATGAAAGCAAGCCGGTCTCGGCGAGAATTTGCCTCACGAGACGCGATGGGTCAGCACCCAGTGCAGAACGCACGGCCCATTCGCCGCGGCGCACATTTGCGCGGACAAGGAGCAAGCCGGAGACATTGATGCATGCGATCAGCAGAACGCAGAACACGGCTCCGAATGCGAGCAGCAGCCAACTGCGAATCGTTTTTGTTTGCTGTTCGACGATAGGGGTGCAGGAAAAATGCCAGCCAGTTTTTTCTGGATAGCTTTCGGGATACTTAGCCGCGTATCCGTGGCTGATTCCGGCGAGAGCGGCGTTCGCGCGTTCGGGAGTGAGGCCGGAGGCAATACGAGCAAGCATTTGCAGCCATTTGTCTCCACGCTCGCTGGGGGTCAGCCTTCCCGGCGTGAGCGCAAGTGGGACCCACATCTGCGTTGCGGGATAAGGGAAATTGAAATCCGCAGGCATGACGCCAATCACGCGATATGGTGCGCCATCGAGAGAGAGCGAACGACCAATCGCCTTGGGGTCCGCATCAAAGTTGCTGTGCCAGAAGACGTCACTGAGAATGACAACCTTTGCCGCACCTGCGCGGTCTTCTTCGGGCGTGAACGTGCGCCCCAGCTCCGGTTGAATGCCCAACATCGGAAAAAGAGTGGCGGACGCGTTCACGGCATCGACATGTTGCGCGTTGCCAGCGCCAGTCATTGTGAAATCGTTGAAGTAGTACGCGGCTGCTGCGCTGAAGACGTCGTGATGTGCGCTCAAGTCGACGTAATCGGGTCCGGATTCAGCGGTAGTTGTCAATTGCGAGCCGGGGAATTCGTTGTGGACGTAGACGAGTTGGGAGGCGCTGCGGTAGGGGAGCGGTTTGAGAAGCGCATCGTACAAGACGGCGAAAACCGCTGTGGCCGAGCCGATGCCGATAGCTAGAACGCTGGCGCAGACAACCGTCAGAGATAAATTTCTGCGCGCTTGTCTCAGGCCATAACGAACATCCAGCGCAAAATCTTCGAGCCAGCGGCCGCCACGTGCGTCACGACATTCTTCGCGCATTTTGGCAGAGCCGCCAAATACGAGGCCAGCTTCACGCTGAGCTTCCAGTGGATTCAGTCCCGCGGCGTATCTTTTGCGAGCCTCCATCTCAAGATGAAAACTCATTTCCTCATGTGGATTGGATTCGGCGCGATTCAAGTGCAGCAAAGACAGCAAGTGCGAAAAAAAAGTCTTCTGGTTCATATCAAGCCATCCTGAGAACACGGGCAATTGCGTCGGACAGGCGCGACCAGGCTTCCGTCTCTCGTTCCAGTTGTTTTCGACCGGCGGCAGTTAGGCTATAGAAGCGCGCCCTGCGGCCGAGTTCGGATACACCCCAGTCGGCGACGATCCAGCGGCGTTTTTCCAGGCGATGCAATGCGGGGTAGAGAGAACCCTGATTGACGCGGAGCACGTCGCGAGAAATTTGTTGAATTCGTTCAGAGACGGACCATCCGTGCATTCGGCCGTTTTGAAGAGCGCGCAAGATCAAGAGATCAAGCGTGCCTTGGAGCAGATCGAGCTGTCGCGGGTCCGGCATGTTGTCGAATGTCGACAACAAGGTATAGGATATTGATGTCGACTGTCAACAACAAGAATCGGAGGCGTGGCGCGAAGAAATTCCGACGAGGCAAAGATGCATCGGGGTAGAGGCCACTCAGGATTCCAGGAAGGCGAGGGATTACGCTGGAAGGGAAGCGCCGTGAACGGCCCAATCGAGAGAATAAAGCGAGGTGCTCGTTGCGACCAAGGCGCGTTTGGATGGTTCGATCGCCAACCCGACGATGTTGTTTCCGCTGAGCGCCAATTCGGCGCGGCCGTCGGGAGCAATCCGCACAATGCCGCGTTTGCCTGCGAGCGAAGCTGCCACGTACAGGTTTCCAGCTTGGTCAAAGGCCATCCCTTGCGGGCGTCCGAGCCCCTTGAAAAAAACGTCGACCTCGCCAGCCGGCGTGATTCGGTAAATGCGGTCGAAGCTGGAGGTGGTTGGACCGGTCACATACAAATCTCCGTCGGGATGAAACGCGAGGTGATATGCGGCCATTGAAGGCTCAAGCGTGGCAAACACAAAAATCTGGCGGTCCGAGCCGATCTTGAAAATCGTTCCGCTGCGATCTCCGACGTAGAGATTCCCGGCGCGGTCGAATGCCAGGCCGGTTGCGATTCCCATGCCCTCAACCCATTGCTCACTGTTTCCATTCGCGAGGACGCGATGCACAGTTCCATCGCTGCGGCAAGAAACATAAAGCGCGCCATCGCGGCCGACGGCAAGGCCGGTCGGATTCATGAGTTGCGCGACATAGGGTTTCACGGTGAGACTGGGCGTCACTTTGTAGAGCGAGACGGGTACTTTTTGCCCGCGCTGGCCGCTGAAGGTAACGTAAACATTTCCTTCGCGGTCGACTGCAGGATTCGCGACAGGATTGAGGTTGTCTGCGATGAGGGCGCCCAGGGCGACGGGAAAGGGCTGGCTCGCAGCTTGCCCGGAGCTAACACAAACCGCACCGCTATCGGCGCTGTCTGGGACGCGCGCGATTAGGACATTCGCCGAGGCCAGTAAAACGCTGGCAGCCGCGCTGCCGAAGCGCACTTCGGGGCGGGCGTGATTGCCGCCAGTGAAGCCGGTTCCATGAATGGCAATTTCGCCGCCCGGAATCGCTGCGGATGGCTGGACGCGCTCAATTGTCGGGATGCCGTTTGTCTTCACCGAAACATCTCCAAAGAGTTACAACCCAATTGCACGTGCGATCCAAAGTCCAATGGCTGCGTAGACTGCGGCCATCCAATCATCGGCCATGATGCCCCAGCCGCCGGGTAGCGCTTCCGCTTGCCGCGCTGGGAAAGGTTTCCAAGTATCGAAACCTCGAAAAAGTATAAAACCGAGGAGCAAATATTTCCAGTTGAGGGGCGCGAGCGCGAGGAGATAGGTGAGGAATTGGCCGGAGACTTCGTCGATGACGACAATTTGAGGATCTTTCCTGCTAAGGAATCTTGCGACGCGCGAGGACGTCAGGACGCCGATGATCGCGATGAGCAGAGCAAGCAGAATCGCAGGATGCCAGAACGACACAACGTAATATCGCTTGGTCAGGTATAGATCGATTGCGTTATATCCGAAGAAGAGTCTGCGCAATGCCCAGTAAAGCAAGACGCCCACGAGCGAGCCCCAGGTTCCGGGAGCTGCCGGCAGGTAGCCTGCTCCCGCCGCTGTTGCGAGAAAGAAGGAAAGGCGCGGCTTTCGCGTGGGCGCTGCGGCGGACGAATCACCTTGTGTGTTCATAATTCGTCGTCTTCGCCATGCGGAGGAGGAGCTTGCGGACTGTCGGATTCTGTCTCGTCAATAGCAGGCTGGGAGACTTTGTATTTCTCGCTGGCCCAATTGCCAAGGTCCGTGGCGCGGCAGCGTTCGCTACAAAATGGAAAATCTTTGTCGTTCTCCGAATCGGTCGGTTTTTTGCAGATAGGGCAGCGAGCTTCCATGATGGTGCACCCGGCGGAGTTCACGCGAGTATCGGAAATGGCTGGGCGAGCGCAGAGGCACGCATATTGACTGAGCCCGCGGAGATGATTTCGGTCGCGCGTCCTACGAGGTCGTAATCGTGCGCTTCGGTGATTTCAACTCGAGCGACCGTTCCTGGCGTGGGCAACTGAGACGGATCGTTGATGCCGCAAATATCGGTGACATAAACTTTGCCGTCAATTTCAGGAGCCATTCCCTCGAGGCGCGCTTGCCAGACGAGCTCCGTGTCGGCGGAAGGGCCTTCGAGCATTGCCGTAAAAGTTTTGCCAATTTTGGCGCGCAATCCCTGGCGCGAGATATTGCGCTGGATGGCCATCAACTCGTCTCGGCGACGCGATATGGTTTCCGCATCGACTTTATCGGCGCAGACGAAACTCTTTGCGGTTTCTTCGTCGGAGTAAGAGAAAACGCCCATCCAGTCAAATTTTGCCTCGCGCACAAAATCGCAAAGCTCGCGAAAGTCCTCTTCTGTTTCGCCGGGAAATCCCACGATGAAGGAGGTGCGCAACAACACGCCGGGGATTGTTTTGCGTATGCGATCGAGCATTTTCAGGAACGCGGCGGCATGGGACCCTCGTTTCATTCGCGCGAGGACACTGCGGCTGGCATGCTGCAGCGGAATATCGAGGTACTTCACAAGCCGGTCGTGACGCGCGATGGTGTCGAGCAATTTCGGCGTGATGCGGTTCGGATAGCAATAGAGAAAACGGATCCATTGCAGGTCGTCGATTTTGGCGAGTTCTTCGAGCAAGAGAGGCAGGCCGTCGCGAATGCCGAGGTCTTCGCCGTAGAAGGTTGTGTCCTGGCCGATGAGATTGATTTCGCGGACGCCAGCGGCAGCGAGATTGCGAGCTTCCTTTATGACGGACTCAAAGCGGCGGCTGCGGAAGCGTCCGCGCAACTGGGGAATGATGCAGAAGGCGCATGGATGATCGCAGCCTTCGTTGATTTTGATGTAAGCGGTGTGGCGCGGCGTGGAAAGGATTCGGGGCGTCAGGTCGTGGTAGAGAAATTCCGGCAGGCCATTATCTGGGTGGCCGATTTCTCCTTCGCAGGCTTCGAGAATCTTTTCGATTTCGCCCGTGCCGATGACGGCATCGACTTCCGGGATTTGCTCGCGAATCTCGTTACGATATCGTTCGACGAGGCATCCGGCGACGATCAATTTTTGCGCGCGGCCGGACTTTTTATATTCGGCCATTTCGAGAATCGAATCGACGGATTCTTTCCGCGCGGGTTCGATAAAGCTGCAGGTGTTGACGACAAGGATGTCGGCGTCGTCGGCGCGCGGCGTGATCTGATGGCCAGAACGCGCCAAAATGCCCATCATGACCTCGCTATCGACGAGGTTCTTTGGGCAGCCCAGGCTGACGAATCCGATTTTCATGGTTGGCACCGAGAGATAAGAAGTTTAGCACACGGTGAACCCAGGCCCGCACGGGTGATCGACTTCCACAGATTATTGTTGTTGGGAGAGCAGATCGCGGGGCCGGTCGAAGAGGAATTCGCACTTACCTGCTTTTGCCGAACAAACTGCAGTGCCGCGCAGAAGAACTCTGGCGCGCGAACTCGGAGGTAGGACCGGAGGAAGCGAAATACTCTGAAGTCGCGATGTAAGCGCAGCGAGCTTGTCGTCACCGAGAAGGAAACGAGCGTCACGCACGACGGTTCCGGCGGCGGTGCGTTCCAGCAAAAGTAGAAACTCGGCTTTCCCGGTTAGGGTCGTGGCGCCCAAAGAGACGGCGCGTTCGCGGACTAGTTCCGAGCCACCGCGCTTCACGCGTGCATCGATGGCGGCATTCGTGACGGCAGGCCCCAGGAGTTTCTTCAAACGGTCGCGTGTGTCCGGTTGAGCCGTGCCTGCGGCAAGTGCTTCTTCGTAGGTGCGCGCAGCCAAATCTTTCTGACCGCGCGCTGCATAAAGTTGCGCCAGATGATCTCCGGTGTCGCTCATTTGATTGAGTTTCCATGCGGCTTCGAGCAGCGGCTGGGCTTCGGCAGTCTTGCCCTGTTGGAAATAAACCCAGCCGAGCGTGTCCCAGAATGCGGGGAGCGCGTTCAACGTTACGAGATCGTTTGAGCCAAGGTGATGCAAGTCGATGTGGCCGAGGCTGGTCTCAGTGGGGCCTACCGCAGCATCGGCATATTCTTTGGCGCGATCGAGGGCCGCTTTGTGTTCGGCAAGCGCGTATGCAATGTCGTTGGCGACGAGCGGTGATGGGGAAAGTGTAGACGCTTTTTCAAAGTCCGCCAAAGCCGCATCTGTTTTCCCGAGACCGAGATCAGCCTGGCCCAAGCGAACTTGAATACCCGCGCTTTGGGGACTCAGGACAGCGGCTTTTTCAAGTTCTGTGTGCGCTTTATCGAATTTGTCTTGATCGATGTACACGGCGCCCAAGTAGGTGTATGCGTCGGCATCCAGGGGCTTGATTTGGAGCTGCTTTCGGAAGGCAGCTTCGGCCTGGTCGTATTTTTTCTCGTCGTATAACGCGACGCCAAGGCGTGTGTTAACCGATTCATCTTTGGGATTGGTTTCAAGTTGCTTGTGGAAGGAAGCGATTGCGTCGTCGTACTTTCCGAGTTCCACCTGCGCCGTGCCCATGTCCAGCCACAAATTGCTTTGATGAGGACTTATCTCCGCGACTCGAGTGAATAGCCGAAGCGCGTTTGAAAAGCGCTGGTCGCGCATCTCTGAGTCGGCAGCCTGCATCAGGTCGGACACGGAAGCCTCTGCCGGAACTTCAGGAATAATGTTGTCGATAATGAATCCCTGAGCTTCGTCTGCTTGGACGGCCAATGCGAAGGATGCGTAATCGCCCCGCGCTGAGGGCGGAAGTTCTCTGGAAGAGAAGCTCAGAGTGCGCTGCGCGGTGATGGAGTGCTCCTGCGCCGTGTACATGGACTGATACTCGGCGTAGCTGTGCTTCACTGCGGTGCCGGCGCCGACGTGCGGGGAATCGTTTATGGGAAGGTTCAGCGTCAATTTTGCGGTTACGGTGAGCGGGCTGCCGAGCTCGATCGCTTTGGCGGAGTCGGAAGGCGGATCAGGAAGGCCAAACGACGGCAAAAGCAGCGGTATTGAAACCCTAGGCTGCGACCAGTCAAGGAAATCCAGTGAAGTTAGGACAAAGTTGAGCGTGAAAGGATCATGTGTGTCGGCAGGATTGCTCGGCTTTGCATCCGTGACAGTCCCGTGCAGTCCATCGAGAGCGGCCACTGTTTCGGCCACGGAATTCCACTGCGATTGCGGCGTGCGTTCAAAGGCTGTGCGCAGAGCAAACTCATTGTCGCCGCGCAGCGTGTACTGGACGCGAGCGGTCAGTTTCCCCAAGGAAGTGACTCTTCCGGTGATTTGCACATCCTGCGTGGAAAGAAACGGAGGATCGAGGGGAGTTTCGACGAAATGTGGCGCGGCGGTCATCGATACAAGCAAGGCGTTTTTGCCGCGAGAGTTGGGCAAAAGCATGCGGAAGGGAAGCGTGTTTTCGGAGGGATCCATCCAGTAGGTCTCTTTGCCGGCAGTTATGAAGACAACTGCACGGTCAGTGCCGCCGGGCCAGGGGAGATCGGGATCGAATTTGTCTCCTTTGGGGAGCAGTGCTACATCTGCGTGAAAACCGGCTGCGTTGAGCATCGCCGTGAGCAGCGAGCACTTATCGCTCTGGTCGCCGTAACCGGCACTGAGCACCTTTGTGGCATCGTGGATTTGAAATTCGGTCTGCTCTGGTGGGATGCGCACGAGGCGAATCTGTTTGGCGACGTAGTCGTAGAGCGCTTCGATTTTGTCCGTGTCAGTTTTCTTGTCCGCGAGCAAGTCGGCAGATTTTTTTGCCAGGTCGTCAGAGGCAGCGGCTGCGGTGCGTTCCATCGCGGCGAACCATTTCGCAAGCCCGTCCCAGTTGGCGAATGTGGTCAACACAACATCCGGGGGCTTGTAGGACTGTTCGGCGCTGTCCTCAGTCGGTTGAGCGTTGAGGCGCTTCCAGGAATATATCTTTCGGTCGCTGGAGGTGGAAGTCTTCGCAGGAAATTGCGGGGCTGTCTGGATGTGAATTGCTCGTCCTGCCGGAACATTGATTTCGAGCTCCTCATCAAGCGCAGGGCGCGCTGAAAGGAAATTGTGCGAAAACCAGAATTCTCCAGGAGCGGCCGGCTTTACGACGCGCGTGACGACTTCGTACGCCAGGGTGTCGCCGGGCGCTATTGCTGGGGCGGTAACGTGAGCTTCGCGAAGTTCAGAGAATGCCGTGGCGTCCTTTGCGGCGGGCGCAGGGCCATCCGTGAGGGTGTCGGATTTTGCTTCAACGACCTTGCCATTCGGCTTGATCACGCGGAGAAACGCGAGAAAAAGTTGTTCGTTGGACGAGTTGTAGTCGAAGGAAAGAGTTTTTAATTCGGTGACGCCTTCGTCGGTGTCGGCCTTTACTCGCACGTCGAGCGTGCGCGTGTTCGTGCCGTCGTTATCAAAGCGAACTTTCAACGAATACAATTCAATTGTTAGCGGTGCGGCATTGCCTTTATTTATTTCAGCCGATGCGGCAGCGGGTTTGGTTTGTGTCGTTGGCGCGAGTGCGGCGAGAGATGTTGTGGCAATCGCGGCAAAGCAGGCACAGAGTGGGACGTTTCGCAGGCTGGCGGTTGCGCGTTCGACGAAGATCATTGCGGATGCAAGCAGTGTAGTGGGCTTGAATCGCGGGGTAAAGTCCCGCATGGCACAATTGTTTCCAGAACCCGGGCGCGTCGTTTGGAATGAACATGCTCTAGGATCGCTGGCAGGTGGCAAGTTTACGAAAATCGTATCGTCATGTGGGTATCGGTTCCAATATGAAAGAGTGGCGACATGCGAAGGCGGATAGGATAGATTTCGGTTTCGATTCGACAACGTGGGGGAAGGGAATTTTCGCCGTGAACACGGGAAAGGTGAATGTCTGTAAACTATTGGTAATAGGGAGCTAGAGGCGTTTTGTGTTTTCCGGCTGTTGCCAGGCGCGCGTAAACTGCCTGACGAAAATGAAGGATTAACATAAACCTGCGATACCGAGCGCAAACTTCTGCATCAGCAAGGATCTGTAAGATTTAGAGTTGACAGATTCGAGGGTCTTCCCTATACTCGCTGGTTTGTTGGTGGACCTGCAGGCGTAACTGTGCTTGATAGGGGTTTTCCCCTGCCCCGGAACAGAGAACGAAGGAACGGGGTTTTGGGGAGCGGCCGAAATGGGGCGCCTGCCCCGCAAAGCCGTTAGAAGCTCTCCGCAGTTGAAGTGGATGTGTTCCTGATTTTTTGAGCACGCCCGCGCGGAGTACCTTGCCGGTTCCTTCGGGGTCATAAGGCCCGTTCTGTTCTGCCACCTTGCGTGTTTGCGCAGCTTAACAGGCTTCGCAAAACATAATGTAAGCGGATTTTCTTTGGAGGATACGAGTGCCGACGTTTGCACAACTGGTTCGACACGGCCGCGAAGCGCTGAGGACGAAGACGAAGTCGCCCGCGCTCGAAGGCTGTCCGGAGAAACGCGGTGTTTGCGTGCGCGTGTATACACAGACGCCAAAGAAGCCGAACTCGGCGCTGCGCAAAGTGGCTCGTGCGCGATTGACGAATGCGGCGGAAGTCACGACGTATATTCCAGGCATTGGCCACAATTTGCAGGAGCACTCGATCGTGCTGGTGCGCGGCGGCCGCGTGAAGGACCTTCCTGGAGTTCGGTATCACGTGGTTCGGGGAACGCTGGATGCGGCAGGAGTTGAGAATCGCAAGCAGGGACGCTCGAAATATGGAGCGAAGCGGCCAAAAGCCGCACAGAAGTAGGAGAATCGCTGAATGCCACGCAAAGGATTTGTTCTACGGCGCAGGATCCCCGGAGATGCGGTCTACGGGAGCGATCTGGTGCAGAAGTTTATTTCGAGCATGATGTACGACGGCAAGCGCGCCACGGCGCAGAAGATTTTCTATACGGCGATGGAGAATGTCGCACAGAAGACGAACAGCGATGCGCTGACTGTGTTCAAAAAGGCCGTCGAAAACGTGAAGCCGGTCTTGGAAGTCAAGACGCGGCGAGTAGGCGGCGCGAACTATCAGGTTCCTGTGGAAGTGAATCCGTTCCGGAGGCAGTCGCTCGCGATTCATTGGCTGATTTTGTATGCGCGGCAACGTTCGGGAAAGAACATGACGGACAAACTGGCGGATGAATTGATGGACGCGGCGAACAGCAAGGGTGGAGCAGTGAAGAAGAAGGAGGATGTGCACCGCATGGCGGAGGCCAACAAGGCCTTTGCTCACTACCGCTGGTAGGCGGGAAATTTTTCGATGGCGCGGCAATTCCAACTCGACCGGATGCGGAACATCGGGATCATGGCGCACATCGACGCCGGAAAGACGACGTCGACGGAGCGCATCCTGTTCTATACGGGTGTGACCTACAAGATTGGCGAAGTGGATGAAGGCACAGCCACGATGGACTGGATGGAGCAGGAGCGCGAGCGGGGAATCACGATTACGTCCGCGGCGACGACGGCTTCATGGAAGCGCTTTGGTCAGCAGTACCGCATCAATATTATTGATACACCGGGACACGTGGATTTCACAGTGGAAGTGGAGCGCTCGCTGCGCGTGCTGGACGGCGCGGTGGCGATTTTCGATTCTGTGGCGGGCGTACAGCCGCAGACGGAAACCGTTTGGCGGCAGGCGGACAAGTATCGCGTTCCGCGCATTGCGTTCGTGAACAAGATGGACCGCATCGGCGCGGATTTTGACCACGCGATTCGCTCCATGCGGCAGCGGCTTTCAGCCCATCCGGTTCCTCTCCAGTTTCCCCTCGGCAAGGAAGACAATTTCATCGGAGTCCTCGATTTTATCGAGGAGCGGGCCATTGTGTGGAAGGCGGAAACGCTCGGCGCTGAGTTTGAATACATTGCGCTGGACAAGTTGTGGGACCCGGAGTTTCAGAAGACGCGGCCGGAGATCGCTACGGCGCTGAAAGCGTCGGCAGTGAATGCGGAGTTTTACAAAGAGCATCGCGACAAGGTTGTCGAGTACATCGCGGAGCACGACGACGCCGTGCTGGACAAATATCTGGCGGAGCATAAGTTAACGGCGGAGGAATTGCGCGCTTCGATTCGGCGTTCGACGCTGGCGTTGAAGCTCGTGCCGGTACTGGCAGGTTCGGCGTTTAAGAACAAGGGTGTGCAGCCACTGCTGGACGCGATTGTGGACTTTTTGCCTGCGCCGGCTGATATCGCTCCGGTGGAGGGCATAAATCCTGACACCGAAGAACCTGAATTGCGCCGTGCCGCAGATGACCAGCCGTTTTCGGGGCTGGCATTCAAAATCATGACGGATCCGTATGTTGGGCATCTGACGTACGTCCGCGTGTATTCGGGCGTTTGCAAAACGGGTTCGACCGTCTATAACGCAACCAAGCGGACGCGCGAGCGCGTTGGCCGTTTGCTGCGAATGCATGCGAACAAGCGGGAAGAGATCGAGTCAATTGATGCAGGCGACATCGCAGCGTGCGTGGGACTGAAGAACGTTTCGACGGGCGACACGCTTTGTGACGAGGACAAGCCTATTGTTCTTGAGGCCATCGAATTTCCAGCCCCAGTGATTTCCGTAGCGATTGAACCAAAAACGAAAGCTGACCAGGAAAAGATGGGCACTGCGCTGGCGAAACTGGCGCAAGAAGATCCGACGTTCCGCGTGCATACGGAGCCGGATACAGGCCAGACGCTGATTTCCGGGATGGGCGAACTTCATCTGGAAATTATCGTGGACCGTATGATGCGCGAGTTCAGCGTGCAGGCCAATGTGGGCCGGCCGCAGGTGGCGTATCGCGAGACGATTACGAGGCAGGCGCCGGGCGAAGGGAAATATATTCGACAGACCGGCGGCCGTGGACAATACGGCCACGCGAAGCTTTCCGTGCATCCGTTGCCGAGCGCCGGGCATGAGGACATGCACGAGCTTTCGACGGACGAACTCGATGAGCTGGCGAAGCAGGTCGCCGGCAAGGGCGGGAAGTGGCGGTTCGACAAAGAGCACCGGCTGCTTTTTATCGATAAGATTTTTGGCGCGGCGATTCCGAAGGAGTTTATTCCTCCCATTGAGAACGGGATCAAGGAAGCGATGGAGAACGGCGTCCTCGCTGGATACGAAATGGTGGACATCGCCGTGGTGCTGGAAGATGGCAGCTACCATGAAGTTGACAGCTCGGAAATGGCGTTCAAGATTGCGGGTTCAATGGCGTTCAAGGAAGCGTGCGGGAAGGCGAGCCCGAAGTTGCTCGAGCCGATCATGAAGGTGGAAGTTGTGGTGCCGGAAGAATATATGAGCCAGGTGTTTGGCGATTTGAACTCGCGCCGCGCGCATGTGCAGGGCACGGAGACGCGCGCGGGAAGCCATGTGATTCGATCAGAAGTGCCGCTCTCGGAAATGTTCGGATACGCGACGGACTTGCGGAGCCGGACGCAAGGGCGCGGCAGCTTCACGATGCATTTTTCGCACTACGCGCAAACGCCTGCAAACGTGTCCGAAGAAGTGATTTCCAAGGCGACGGGCAAAGTAGGTGCGAAGTAAACGCAGTCTAGTGCGACGGATTTTGAGGATTTTCAGCCGGGAATTTAAGTATCCGCTGAGGAGCAGGGAGAAACATGGCGAAGGAAAAATTTGAGAGGAATAAGCCGCACCTGAATATCGGGACGATCGGGCACATCGATCACGGGAAGACGACTTT
>Ga0126371_10001409_pt1 | contig 20283 bp, 26 predicted proteins | sample PanSoiMetaPlot_4_FD_110145 | JGI IMG/M metagenome (GOLD analysis project Ga0126371, IMG submission 110145) | Tropical forest soil microbial communities from Panama - MetaG Plot_4 | ecosystem: Environmental > Terrestrial > Soil > Tropical forest > Bulk soil | place: Panama | collected 2016-02-17 | reverse complement strand
TAGCGCAACAAAGTGGCGCCACCCCTATAGTCCTATTTGTCAGCCTCTTCGGCTAGTCAGGTCCATACCTATAGGTAGGGCAACTTAGTTGCGTGAATTAGCGTTCAAAAGAACAAATATTCTACTGCGCGCGGCTCTAGCGCAACATAGTTGCAAACTGTCATGCAATTCTGCGCGACTGTCATGCAAAGAAACATGCATAGGAATGTAATGGTGTATGGCATAACACGGGTGTCGGCGGCGAGGTGATGCCCCCGGCGGGCGGCGGGGCCTCTACCCCGCGGGACGCGAGACATGATCCGACCGGCGCGGTAACGCGCGGGCGCCCTTCGCGGGGGCGGCAGAATGACGACGCGATGGATACTCACGGCGGCCAACGCACGCGCGGGGCAGCATGAGGCGCAGTAGTCTGCGCCATGCCCGAAACACGCGGACCTGATGGCGCGGCACGGGGACAGATCGGCACAACAAAGCACTGATATTAGGTGCGGTGTCGAGAGCGAGGTGGCCTAAATCGCCTCGCATATACCGGAAACGGCCTTGCTAGGGCGCGGCATCACCGCACACCTAGCAAGGATCACCACCATGAAAAATGAACACTCCAAAGGTGCCGCCCGCTGGTCAGACGGCATCGGTTCACATGAACCTCATCCCCTTCCTGTTGGCCCTAGCAAGGCTCAAATCAGAGCCGAAACGGCGCACCTAGTTGCCGAGTATTACGCGCGCAAGAACGCGCCTATCCGCGTTATCAGAACCCCTAGCGTCTAAACCCGTCCTATCCGCTGCGCCCTAGCAGGGCCGTTTCCACCAGTTAGCCCGACACACTGTTAGGCTGATTGGTCTGCCGGACGCTGTACTGCAGCGTCTTGCGGACCAATCACGGTCCACCACCACCTAGAAAGGATTAAACAGTGACAATCAATAGCACATTATTGGCGTCGGCTAGCTGGGACAACAAGTTCTCGAATTATCAGGATATTGGGTTATTCCCCAATGTCCTCAACCGCGTATGCATCTTTGGATATTCCCGCACAGGGAAATCCACATTGGTGCATAGACGCACGAAATCGGAACGGGTGACATTCCACAACGCGATGCCGATTGATGATCTTATCGGCGGCATGGCACTTGTGGATGGCCGTACCGTATGGATGGACGGTCCAGCAGTGCGCGCCTTGAAGCATGGGCGCGTCCTGCAGATCGATGAGGGCAATAACGTGCCGCCGGAATGTGAAACAATGCTCTACGCATTGATGGATGATCCGGCAGCAATCACGTTGCCAACGGGTGAACGGGTGACGGCCGCACCAGGGTATGGCGTGGTCATGACCATGAACCCCGATCCTACCTGTCTGCCTCATCCGATCTATGATCGGTTTGACATCTATCTTAAGGCAATCACCTTAAGTAATGGGACCAAGCAGGCATTGGGACCGTTCACTAAAAACGCCGAAAGCGTCATCTCTTTCGGACAGCCAGCCCTCAAATGGGATCGGCCAGCAAGCGTCAATGCTTTCTTGGCCGCCAACAAAATGAGGATAGTCGGCATGCCCGACGAAAAGATATGCGAAGTTCTCGGTTGGGAAGGACAGCACAAAACTGACTTTCTCACCGCGATTGCGGTGGCCGCGTAATGTGGCGCGAGAACCGGCAATCAATCCTGATTGCCGGTATTCCTTCGAAGCGCATGCTTCGCGGGGGTACCAAGCATATTGAGCACGATGACCATACGGCCCGCACTGATTTCGACCAGACTGGCGAAATCCTCGGACTTCATACGCCTCAGGATGCTTTCCGTCGCGTGCATGAGTTGATGCACGCGAACCATAGCTATCCAGCTCGTATGCTCAAGGAATATGGCAATATCCTTGAGACTGTATGGAATATCACGGAGGATTGCTATCTTCACCAAAGCCATTGGCCGTGGGAAGGTAGGAAAACCCCTGATGATATTCGCAACTCTACTAGGAAATTTCTCCGCGATGAAATGAAGGAAGCGGCTGTTGTGTTGGCGGTCAATCCGAAGGTTCACGGGGAATGGCCAGATTTTGCCATGCGACTACGGCAGGTCGCCGTTAGAATGGGCCTTGGCGAGAAAAAGCGTACAGCCCTTGATAAGGTGGATTTTAAATTTGGCCAACGTACTTTGGCTGATCAAATTATCCGCCTTATTGAATATGGCGACAGGGCTCAGGCCGCCCATCAAATGCAGACAATCTTCTTTGACCCCCCGAAAAATAAGGAGGAAAATGGGGAGGAAGAAGAGGAAGTTATCCGAACTGGGGAGAAGCAGAAGCCGCGCAGCCACGGTTCGTTTCAACCCCCAATGGAGATCATCAACCTTCCGCTGACGGAAGTAATTCCCAATGCGACTGTTGGTCATCGTCGGGCCACAAGCGGTTCACGTCTGCATCGGCCAAGTCTGCGAAAGCCTATATTGCCGCAACGGCTTTTCATCCGCCGTTCACCCCGTGAAGCAGGCGGGACGATATTGGTGGATGCTAGCGGCAGCATGGGCAGCTTTTCCGAGGTCACAAGATGGATAGATAAAGCTCCCTTTGGAACTATCGCCTACTACGCAGGCGGTAATAGAAAAGGTTGGCTTTGGATATGCGCCAAGAACGGCCGCCGAGCTCGGGAGTTGGTTTCCCCTCCGCGTGTCGGTAATACAGTTGATGGTCCTGCCATTGACTGGCTGTTGTCCCAGCAAGGCCCCCACGTCATGATCACTGATCGCGGGTTCTGCGGTTCCCATGACAGTGAAGCGCAAGTGTTCCGTCTTGCCCGGCTTGAACGTCAGGGCAAGGTCACGGTTCACGACTACGCCCACAAGGACGAATGATCGCAAGCTACAGCGGCGCCTATGGGCGCCGTTGTGTCGTGCGATGATCCTTTAACCGTTTCCGGTATAGCCTCATGGCAATGGCGAGCACCTATGGTCCGCTGTGTGGATTTCATTGCCCGCCGTTGCCAATTCGTTCTGCTTGACAGTCTGCCAAGCCACCCTACATGACATATGAGGAAAGGAGGTACAGTTGCTTAACCGCCACATCGCGGCCCTTCATAGGCGCCGCAAGAATATTGCCGATATTCTGGATAATGCCGCTAAGCATTTACAGAGTATCGCCAATCTCAATGTCGATATTTTGGATATCGAGGAAGCAACTAGGCTTGTGAGCTTAGTCTCCCTTCTCCAAAAATTGTCGGCTGACTTGACTCAAACCATAGCAATGGAGGACTAATGACGCCAAAGTTTACTCGACGGCACTACCGCGCAATCGCCAAGGCCATGAAGGATTGCAGCGTTCTCGATACCTTTCATGGCCGTCTACAGTGGAAAGCATGCGTCATATCATTGTCGCACCTGTTTTCCGCGGACAACCCGCGCTTCAGTGCGGGGAAATTCGAGGAGGCATGTAAGTGAACAATGGAAGGGAATGCTCCATCTGTGGTGACGCCATCAATGGATGGGGCAATAATCCGGAACCGTTTCATGGCGAGCATTGTTGCGACGAATGCAATGATCTCTTCGTGGTTCCGGTCCGCATGTGCCTTGGCCGCGGCTACAGTAATGAGCCGATACTTACACTGTTGGTTACCATTGCTGAACTCGGCAGGGCCATTCGCCGCGTCAATGTGGAGGCAAATCGTTTACATCTAAAAGTGGTGACCGAGAATGGCGAAAATAGAACAGGTGACAGTGCAAAGCCTGCATAAACGCGCCATTCCCATGTGCAGCAAATGCGGATCACCAGATGTTAGGTGTGAAGCATTTGCCACATGGAACGAACGCCTACAGGACTGGCGCGTAGCAGAACTCATAGAAACCAACCAAGTCTGCAATGCCTGTGGTCAGGATTGCGACATAAAATGGAGACTAGCGGCATGAGTAATATGGTGGACCTAGACAAGGTTCTGGCAGAACTGGAAACCTTGATGAAGATGGGTGATGCAGTTGCCAAGGCCGCAGCGTACACCGATACACAAAAAGTCATTGCTCCTGACCTAGGAAACATTTTTTCGTTTGCCCTCAAAACGGCATACGACCAACTGATCCGGCAACATGAGGCCGGTAATCTCTAATGAGCTGTAGTGGCACCCGTACAGGTGCCACTACATTAACAATGGAGGTAGATATGAAGCTATACCCGTTTTCTGAAGTAGCGGTAAATGCCGAACGGCAAATTGCCGCTGGTGCAACCATATACCAGCAATGGCAATGTGCCAGTTGTGGCGTCAAACAAACTATGCCGGACCCCAATGCCTTTTACACAAAAGGTAAATGTGAAGAATGTGGCAAGGAAACCAATATTGCGAATAACGGCTGCAATTTCATGGCAACGATGAGCAATAAGGATGAGGCAGAGTTCCGCAACTGGCTTAAGGAGTTCCTAGGAAATCCTGATGACCAGAAAAATTACAAAAAAAATTCAGAAAAAAAATAAGGCAAAAATGTGAACAAAGGAGAACAAAGTATGAACGAAGCGGAGCTGGCAAATCTTGCTGCGCTGTTGCGCATGGCAGCGGCCGACCCCCGTTATCAAGACATTCAAGGACTGTTGACAAAGACTGCATCGGTCATTGACCCCAATCCCCCTGATAGTTCTCCTAAAGCCTGGAGCGGGCGTTGGGCGTATCGTGACCCGCGAGATGGCCCATGATACTCTCCGCTGTCCACAGACAGCGGAGGCTCTCCCATGTTCCCAGGATGCGGTTGCCAGACACAATGCATTCCGTTTCCCGTTCCTGGCCCGCAAGGTCCGGTCGGTCCTGTTGGCCCTCCTGGTAGTCCTGGCCCGCAGGGTCCGGTAGGTGCTACTGGGCCAACTGGTCTGCAAGGCCCCATTGGTCCAGTTGGTCCTGCGGGGTCCGGCATTGTCTCACCACCCCCGCAAAGCATTACCTCAAACGCCACAGTCACCGGCAATTCTGCGATTATCTCTGCGTCCGGCACTCTTACGCTGACATTGCCCAGTCCTGCCACCGCTGCCGGTACATGGATTTACCTGAAAACCCTTAATGCCCAGATTATCAACTCGGCTGCGAACAATGTTGTGGCCTATGCTGGGGGCGCCCCCACCAATGCGATTTTCCCCGCGACGGCGCCGCATTTCACCATTATGCAGTCTGACGGCACCAACTGGATCACCATGGCTTACGCCTAATGCCTACCATAAGACAGGGCATTTATGACCTCCTGGGAAGCGTCGAAATCGACACCAAGGAGCTTGGCCGCACCCATGTCGAGCCATGGCCGTCTCAGCGTCTTGTCATTGATGCGGTAACTAGGGGATTACAGGAAGGGGTTCACGAATTTGTTGTTCTCAAATGCAGGCAGGTGGCCATTACAACTGTATGTTCCGTCATCGAATTATTCTGGGCTCTCGCAAACCCTGGAGTACAAGGAGCCATTATCGCAGATAGAACGGATAATCTTGAACGTTTACGCCGCATATTCGCAAGTTTGCTTGAAACGCTACCCCCGGAATGGCGCTCTCCAGAGCACCGACTTATCCAGAATAACCGCTCTGGTATGGCCTTTGCGAATAGGTCTGTCATCGACCTGCTTGCTGCGGCTAACAATCCAGACTTGGGGGCCTCGCGTGCCCTCAATATGGTTCATGCCACAGAATGTGGAACATGGAAATCGCTAGCTGGCGTTGAAAGCCTTAAGGCATCACTAGCACGGCAAAACCCAAATAGATTATATATTTGGGAGAGTATCGCTAACGGTTTTAATTGGTATTATAACTTTTGCCAACAAGCAAAATCAGATCGACATATGCGTTTTATATTTATTGGATTTTGGAGTAATCCAACATACTCAATACCAAAAGACGATCCAGATTATAAAGTATATTGGGATGGCCATCTTACCCGCGAGGAAGTCGAACGTGCCCGCTATGTCAAGAAAGAATACGGCATAACGGTCAAAACCGAGCAGATCGCATGGTGGCGCCGGGAAAGCGAGTTTCGCGCAGAAGAGTATATGTTACGCCATTATCCGTGGCATGAGCGTGAATGTTTTATTGCATCTGGCTCAGGTTTCTTCCCCGCGGCGCGGACGCTGGAGGTTGCCGAGCAACTCGATCCATCGCCGCCATACAAGGGATATATTTATCATTTCGATGAGCAATTCATTGCCAGCCGCATTGAGCAAACGATGGACCGTGATGAGGCCATGCTTAAGGTGTGGGAACCTCCCGTCCAAGGTGGCGTCTACTGCATCGGTATTGATCCTTCAGGAGGAGGCGGCGGCGACAGTGACGACCATGCCATTGAGGTCATACGCTGCTACGCCGACCGCGTCGTGCAGGTTGCCGAGTTCCGCAGCAACAAACCTCTCACCTATCAGATTGCTTGGGTGTTGGCGCACCTCGCAGGCAGCTATCGCGATCACATTGCCAACCTAGAGGTAACCGGGGTAGGTGCCGCCGTGTTGCCCGAGGTGCGTAATCTGCGGCAACTAGCAGAGCGCGGCATTCTACAGGGAGAGCCCGGCTCAGAGAAGATACTAGACATGATCGGCGCCGTGCGCTGGTTCCTATACAAGCGGGCCGACACCTTCGGCGGCGCAGGAAATGTCATCGCATGGAAGGCCAATGCCGACAACAAATCACAGGTCTACAGTGAGCTGCGCGACAGCCTGATGCTGCGCCGTTTGGAAATCCGCTCTCCCGCATTGGTGGCGCAGATGCAGGCCATTGTCGAAGACGACGGGTACATTGCGGCCGGTCCCGATACGGGCGAGAACGACGACCTGGTGTCAGCCCTGGTCCTGGCGCACCATGCGTGGATTGAGTGGCGCCGTCCGATGCTGGTGGCGCGCAACTTGACGTGGGACAGCATAAAGGGGCCACTACCGCCGCAGGATGCCTCTACCGTGCTGTCCCACGCATTTTCCAGCCACTGGGCTATGATCAATAAGAAGGCCCGCGTGAGGCAGGAGAAGTTCTGATATTGGAGATAGACGCCGTGCCGATAGTTAGGACCTACGGTTGCGAGCAGTGCAATTACCTGCTCGACGTAACCATAGACCCGTCCCAGTGGGATGCGCCGCCGCCCGAGTGTCCGGTATGCGCTAAGCGGACGTATCAGGAGTTTCGTCCAGTCGCCATTACTGGCTCCACGTCTACTCGCGCCCATGCCGTTGCCGAAACTATTGCGGCCGAGGATTATCATGTGGCAGATATGAAGCGCGAGCACCGTCAGGACGGCACACCCAACGTCCGCTACAGGGATCAGACATCGCCCGCGTTGTCGAGTACCTGGGGCGGTGTCTCGCACGCTGCGCTAGAAAGCGCCATCGCAGCAGGACGACATACCAGATTGAACTTTGGCTCCGGGCTCGACATCCTGCAAAGCAATATCAAGAATGGCACCGAACCGGACCTAATAGCAAATTCGAAAAAGAGGGCTCTTCGCGTATGGTGAAGAACATGCCTATTCAACTGGATGGCAGAATGGTCTCAACCAATATTGAGGACATTGGCAAGCTGACGACTAAACAGTTGATTGGTGTTAAGGAATATTTGCAAAAATGCCTTCGTGTACTGCCAGATTCGCCTGTCATTCACGGCAAGATCGCAGCAATAGAGCGAGAGGTGCGGTGGCGTGCTGAAGAATCTTGATGTAGAGGGCGATGCTTAGTCATCTGTGAGATTTGTGGCGCAAAGAGGCGGCCAGATGCTAAAAATACCAAACTCAAATAAAGATGGCGCCCTTGAGTTATGGGTGAGAGAAGTTATAGATGAATGCCTAGCATCCGTCGAAGACAGGGCAATGGTCCTAACCAGGGCGGCTCAATATTATTACACGGGTACCTATGATAGTAGAGCTGCCATCTACAACAAGACTAAGCCATTCGTGGACAAGTTGTCCGGCTTCCTCATGCAGCCCACTGATGTTCGCTACCAGATTATCTTTGACTCCGGTGAGCCTGATAATGTACTCGAACGGGCACAACTGGTATCAGAGAAATTGACGGCAGATTATCGCCAAACCGACAGCGACATCACGTTTGCCGAGGCAGTAACGTGGTCGATGATTAATGGCTGTCAGCTGCTCAAGCATTTTCCTAGTGTCGATGAGTCCCATTTCAAGTTAGCGATGGTTCACCCACAGAATTTTGGCGTACTAGGCGAGACGATACTCGATCTTGATGAACAAGAGGCATTTTGCCATGTTACCTATCCTACGATCAGTCGTCTTCGTACTATCCTTGCTGATCATCCCAAGGGAAAGGAGATTTTGGCTCGCATCTCTGAGGGCCGTCCAACCCAACAGGACGAAGAGCAACCTTCGTATTTCCACCAGATGGTGGTTGGGGGCCTTAACCCGCTTGGTGAGCCTGGGGGCTCGCCACGGTCAGAGGCCGCTGGCATCGTTAACGTTTTCCCCGTCCCGACCCCATGGAAACCAAACAGAAGAATATCCCCTACAGTAAAATTCTGCGAACTCTGGATCAAGGATCGTGATCGGGGCGGCGACTACACCACCATGCAGGTCGTCTACCCCGACATCATCATCGAGGGTGACGTTACCAGAAGAAACCTATCGCGCGTTCCGGGCCACAGCTCATTCATCAAAATCCAGCCACAGGTGACTCCAGGTTATTTCTGGGGCCGCAGCATCATCTCCGATGTGCAAATGCTGCAGGATGTGGTTAATAAGCGACTTCGTGATCTAAAAGTAATGTGGGACAGGAATGTCAATGCGCCTCAGGTATTCAGTGGGTTTACATCAATCACCGAGGAGCAGTATTACAAAATAATTAACGAAGGCGGGTTTTTAAATGATCCAAATCCTAATGCAAAGGCACAAAAATTACTCGATCCTCCACCACAGAACTACATGGAAGAGCTGCAGTTTCTATTCCAGCTCTTTGACGAAGCTAGTGGCTTCTCTCCTATCATGTCTGGACAAGGAGAACCGGGTGTTCGCGCTGGTGTTCATGCACAAACCCTTGTCCGCACCTCTTCACCCCGCCTTATTGATCAGGCCGCTCGCATCGAACGACAACTCGCACAGAGTGGTTATCTGAGTCTTCGCATCATGCAGGCCATGGATGCCCTGATCTACACGACCGACAAGGGCACCCAATTCACGCTTCATGATTTGCCGGACAATTTCCAGGTCCAAGTGGACAGCCACTCCGCATCCCCGGCCTTTGCCGAGGACAGCCGTCAGGTGGCCATTGCCTTGGCCCGTGCTGGGGCCATCGACGGCGAGGACCTCATCCATATGCTGCATCCTCCTGGTGCCGAGCTGCTTCTGGCCCGGCTGCGTCAACGCCAAAAGGCGCAAGCCCAGATGGCCCAGAAAGAGGAGCAGAAAGATATGGTCATGAGCATTTTGGGGGTCAAATCAAGGTCTAGTCAGGCAGGAAGGAAGCGGCGCTAGTTGCAGTAACCCCGCTTTTGGTATTACCCTGGGTTGCCTTGCAATGGGCGCCGCCCCTGCCAGTCCCCGCTACCCCTGTCCCCCAGCGCGGCAGGGGCGGCTTTTGAAGAGGCAGAATTATGGCATTTACCGATGCCGCTGATTCAGGACCGCAGGGGGCTGATCAGCCACAGGGCGGACCGCCGGACCAGGGCGGTGCTCCTGGTGGTCCTCCTGGCGGCGGTGCTCTTCCTTTTCTTCGGAGAGGTGCTCAGCCCAGCGCTCCTGGACCGGGCGACCAAGCTTCTGCCATGACGCAGATACAGAACGCGGTATCGATGCTTCAGGCGGCCCTGCCCAGCCTCCCACAGGGAAGTCCTATTCACACATCCGTTTTGCGCGCCGTGCAGCAGCTAAGCCGCCACATGGCTCAGGGGCAGCCCACAGCGGGTGCCCAGCAGACGGCCATGGGCGATACGATACGGAACATGCTGCGCAATGCGCTATTGTCCAAAATCATGCAGAGCCAGCAGCAGAAGCCGGGCGGTGAAGGAATGATGCCGCCGCCGCCAATGCCGAGCACGCCCCTTCCTGGTGCTTGACAGTTTGACAAATAGCTCTCATAAAGAGGACAACCTAAGATGGCACAGAATCGCAGTTACGACCCGCCAATTTCAACACCGCCTGAAACTCCGCCTCGAACTGTTTTGCAGGTGGACACGCAGAGCGAAATTTCCGAGTGGGGTGCGATAGGAAAAGTAGTGCCTAAGCCGGAAGGAGGAGTTAAACTCCAGCCAAATATCATCGGCAAGTCGAATAATAACTAATGCACAGAGACAGCAAAAATATACCCGTAATACTGCGGCTTATCATGGATGGCCGCAGCCCAAACTCGTCTACATTTCGGGAGATTGGCATTATTGGTGCATCAGCGCGACCAGCGCTGACTAAATTACTAAATAGTGGATATGTTCGCCATATATCTCGCGGAAGATGGGAAATAACTGAATTGGGCATTTCAGCCATTGCTACATTTGACACTATAGAAAAAAACCGTGGAGAAAAAAACAAGAAATGCGCCATGTGTGGAAATTTGTTTGGACTAAAAAAACAAATCAAAAAAGATGGAAGCAATGGTGGTTGGTATAGCACATCCAAATTTTGTTCAATGAAGTGCTGCTCTGAATTTGCATTAAAAAATGCAAAGGGATTTGTAGGCAAAACATATGGATATAGAATTTTACGCGGGAGATTAGAGCATAGAATTGTCATGGAAAAAATGATTGGGCGAAAACTGAAATCTCATGAGACAGTTCATCACAAAAATGGCATTCGGACTGACAATCGTCCGGAAAATTTAGAGTTGTGGTCTCACCATCATCCTCCAGGTCAACGCATGTCAGATAAAGAAGATATTTGGAGTGGGAACATTCCAGCATATCTACTGAATTGTCCAATATAGGTGAACTCATGCCGCGTGAAGTATCGGATCAGGAATACCAGTATCTCCAGGGCCGTGCCCAGGTAGCTGATTTCGTTGAAAGTATTTATAACGACCCGCAGCTTGCCAAGGAAGCCAAGGCGCTGATCAAGCGCAAGTACCCGCAGCTTCAAATCCCCGACTACGACATCGAGGAGCGCATCAATCAGCGGTTCGACAGCGAGAAGAAGCAGAGGGACGACGCGGACAAAGCCCAGAAGACCGCTGCCGATGACGAGAAGTACAAGCAGGCCCGCGCCAAGGTTCAGCAGGATTATGGCTTCACAGATGACGGCATGAAGGACCTTGAGAAATTCATGGTCGAGAAATCCGTTGGCGATTATGAGGTTGCCGCGACCTATCATGCCGCCAAGAACCCCAAGCCCAGTGCCACCGATCACTCTGATGGCCTATGGCACCACGACAAGGAAAAGGACTTCGCTGCGGTGTCCAAGGACCCGGAGGGCTGGGCTCGCAACGAAATCCTTGGCGCGCTACGGCGCGATGAAGAGCGCATGAAGGGCTGGAGATAGTCCTTATAGTAGGACTACAGGAGTAGGAATATGCCTATACTCGGGACCGGTTTGATTCCGTCAGGACCAATCGGATTAGAGCTAGAGGCCACTGTCAGAAGGGTTTTTGCCCAGACTGTCGTTAATCTTTTGTATAGGCAAAATCCTCTTTTAAGCCTATTGCTCAGAAATGCCATTCGCGCATCGGGCGGCGTGAGCCCATACACCCAGCCGGTGCAGACCGGCCAGTACGTCACGTCCTCGTGGATGGGACCATCTGGTCAGTTCAACTTGCCCACTGATGTGGCGGCCACCGTCAACGCCGAGTTCAATCTGTGTGCTCTGGCAACCCCCGTCAGCTCCCTTGGTCTGGAGCAGCTGGTGACGCAGGATGCCATTGCAGTCGCGTCACGATTGATGCTTAAACTGAATGATCTCAAGAACAGTGCGCTCAATGCCTTGGCGGTAGCGCTATTTGGCAGCAACGCCGCCAATACCGCAACTCAGATGTTCGGGCTGCTCGATGCTTACGATGACGGCACCACAGTTGCAGTCTATGGGGGACTATCTCGTGCAACATACCCCACATGGGCTGGCCTTGTGGTACCTGCCGCTGGGGCTATCCTTACTAGGGCTACTTTTATTCCTTCACTTCTTAAGGGAGTGAAGCACAGCGGCGGCGAGGCATTTGATTTCGTGGTAACAAGCATCGAGGATTGGACAACTCTGCTGACCGACTTCATGTCAGTCGAGCGATATAATAACGATCCTTCCAGCCGCTGGGGAAAAGATGATCCTGTTAATTCTGGGTTTAGAGGTTTGCTGTTGGGAGATACTCCTATTTTCTTTGATCTTAATTGCCCGGTAGGCACAGCATTTGGTTTCAACTCGAAATATATCACGCTCGTGATTCACGAAGATGCCAACTTTGCGTGGACTGGCTGGTACAGCACAATCCCTCAGGGCCAAATTGCCAGCGTCGGCCTGTCACTGACTGCACTTAACCTTGTCTGCTCCAAGCCTTCAACTGGCATGATCCTCAAGGGGATCACGGGTGGTCAGGCCGGGTTCCCGGCAGCGCCACCTCCGTAAGGAGAATACACCATGTGGCGCTTTGTACCGCGCAATACGCCATTTCTCACCAATATCCCGTGCAGCAAGGTACCGCTGCCTGCGTTCCCGTGCCACTACACCATTCCAGGCTCGCATCTGCTCGACCCGCCATTTAGTGCCCGGACGGGGACATTCCCGTTTCCACGGTTTCCGTGGGCATTCGAAACGGAGAGCCGGGCACCGGGAACGGGTCTGACGGGCGGTCCCGGAGTGCCGTGCTGATGGGTGACCCCGAAGCACTAGTTGCACCGCCGCCAGCGACCGGCACCGGCACCTCGACCGGTACCGCCAACCTGACGGTCAGCTCTGTCACGGGGCACATCTGGGTGCCATCTACAGTGACGGGGACTGGCGTTCCCGCGGGCACCATCATTACTGCCGGACCTGCTTCTGGCGGCGCTGGCGTCTACACCACCAGTGTCAACACGACACTCACTGCTATTGCACTCACCTTCACACCGTCTTCGACCACTCCGGTTTTCCCCGACTTCGTGCCGCCCTCCCCGCCTGTGGCGGCGGGCAATCCACCGCCGCCAGCTTTTCCGCCACCGTCAATCCCGGTTCCCAAGGGACCATTGGGCGGCCCTGTATTCAGTGCTGGGGGCATTTCCCCAGTCACGACCAGCGGCACCAACGTCATTACGTGGCCGGGGTTCAGGACAACATTTCCTGTACCGACATTTGTTTTCTCCAATGTCTGGACCGTTCCGACCATATCTGGCGGGGTGTGGACGACGCATCTCCCCGCATACACCTCTACGACCCTGTGCGTGTCGTCGGGCGGGTGGGGGCTTCCGGGTCCAACTGGGTCCGGTCCGGGTCCACCCAGTTCCCCAAATCCTCCCGGAGCGGGACTTCCAGCCATGGTCGTGAATGGCGGATTTGCCGTCGCGGAACCGACATGGGAAGGTTGGCCCAACGGGATGCCGCAGTCGCTTTCGGCGGCGGCAACGCCTCGCAAGCGCGGGCGGCCCCGCAAGGAGGCGTAATGTGCTCGCCACCTATCTCTCTGACACCCGTAATCTTCTCAATGATTCGGGCAAGCAGTTTTTCAGCGATCCGGCGCTGATCTCCTATATCAATCGATCTCGTCGCCGCATTGCGGCAGTTTCTGGCTGTCTTAGAGTCATGCCGCCTGGGACACAGACCGTCGCGAACCAGGAGACGTATCCATTTGCGGCTTGGAACGCTCTGGTTCAGGGGGTTGTGCCCCAGGCACAGTCGATCCTGGCGTGCCGATCGCTCGCCGTAGGCATTGGTGGCAGATGGCAGATTGACGAGAATGGTAATGGCAAGATCGTCGGTGGGTCCTGGAAGCCCATGTGGAGACGGCTTCCTTTTTCGGACTTTCAAGCTAGATTTAGGCTGTATGGGGGTACCTTTATGGGTATTCTGTCTGAGCCCGGTTGGTGGGCTCAATATGGCGAGGGACCGGCAGCACAGATTTATCTGGCGCCGATCCCGACAACATCACTACCCATTGAGGTTGATCTCACCGTCGTTCCCATGCCTCTGGTGACCGATGGCGACAGCGAGCCTATCCCCTATCCGTGGACAGATGCCGTGAGCTACTGGGCAGCGGTAATGTGTCTGTTACAGCAACAGCGGCGTGAGGATGCGGGGGCAATGGCCGAGCTTTTTAACACCGAGCTCCCGTTATGCGCGAGTGTTGTTTGTCCACAACTCATACAGAACCCTTACGGGGCAACCCTTAGATCAGCCTAGAGAACGCACCATGATATTTAATGGCGGCTATTTTATAGGCTTCATACGCCTCCTTTGCCGTATCAAAGTCTCCAAGATGCATTCTTTTCCCATTTACCGTTATTCTTGATCTCCACTTTTTCCATTTTCCTCTAAATACAACACCCCTATATCCGTTTGTCGTCATCTTTCTTTGATTAGTTGAATTTTGTGATGGCGTGCTATCTCGTAAATTACACCATTTATCATTTGAGCAATCTCTATCTTTATGATCAATTTCACCGGACGGCCATTCTCCGGTCATTAACAACCATATAATTCTTGTTGAGCAATATCGTGTTCCACGAACACATATTTGATGCCGTCCTTCACTATCGGTGGAACCAGCCACTTGCTCTCTCCACCACAAAGTTCCCGTATCTTGATCATATCGCAATAGCGACCTGACCAATTCCGCCGATATGTCATTACGGGGATTTGTACGACTGTATTTTGGAGGTACAATGTGTTTAGCCATAGGTCTAGCTCCGATAGATCATTGGTCAGGCGCTACGAGGGGTGACAGCCTCTCGTGGCGCCGCAAAAAAGGATAGCACAAATGGCTATTCAATCAAGCAATCCACCTGAAGTAATCACACTTGGGGCATGGTTGGGACTCAATCAACAGAGCCGTAGAGGATCAATAGAAAATTTAGAGGAGTGGTGGAATGAGAACCTCTTCGCGATAGGGCCTGGGAATTTAAGGTCAGTTTGGGGCCACGGTCCGCCGATCTACACCGCTCCCTCTGGCGTTCAAATACTGCGCATATTCTTTGGCTTTATCGGAGACGTTACGCCTCCGCTTAGCTCACCACCGCCAGGAAGATACGGTTGGATGTTTCTTAGTGATGGAACGATTGACCAAGTAGACCTCGACACACACGCTGTCACACATGTTGGTCCGGCGTGGACACCGACGGCGCCGCAATACTGGGCTAGCGCCGTGGTGTGGCGGCCGAAATTCATTGGCAATACCGGCAGCGGCGGCACCAACCCCGTTGGCACCAATGCTGTGTTGCTGATGCATTTCGATGGCCCGGATGGATCGACGGCGTTTGTGGATTCGAAGAACAGCCACAACTTTGCGCCGCATGGGGCAGCTGCAATCAGCGTGGCGCAATCGAAATTTGGCGGTTCATCCGTAACATTTGGCGGCTTCACCGATTATCTGATTGGCGACGGCAGCAATCAATTTAAATTTGATGGCCAGGATTTCACCATAGATTTCTGGATACGGCCTGCGGCGTACAACGAACAGGTGTTTACGACCAAACCGGCGACTGTGTGGCTGGAGATCGCGCTTAGTGCGACCTCGATCAACGTCATCAACTCCACCGGCACGCTCATCACGGGGACGGTTGCTGTTTCTCTCAATACCTGGACGCACATTGCCGTGACTCGCAGCTCCGGCACCACAAGGCTATTTATTGGCGGGGCCGTGGCAGGCTCTGCTGCCGACCCTAGCATTTACACTATCGCCAATGGCGCTCCGGTCATTGGCGGATTCAGTGGCTGGCTGGACGAGCTGCGCATTCTGAACGGAAAGGCTGATTGGACCTCGGCATTTACGCCACCTACAACCGAATGGACCACGTCGGTAGGGGGGACTGGCCAGAATGGTGGGGTTTTGTTCGGATCGCCGAAGGGACTCTATGCGTGGGATGGGTCAACTCTTTTTAGTCCCGGCGATCTGGCGCCGGACTGGCTGACAAATCAACAGGAAACCAATCCCGGCACTCAGATATTCACCATGCCGATTGGGCTTCCCGGCATTTTCTGCATGGAGGTTTATCAATCGCGCCTATTTGTAGGCGGCGAGGACGTAATCTCGTTCTCGGCGCCATCGAACGGTGCTGATTTCTCCACCACCGATGGCGGGGGCTCATTTGGATATTTCGGCAACAGGCTAACCTACTCGTACATGGATATGGCCGAGAGCGCCGGGTATTTATTTGTGTTTGGCGACAGCTCCACCGATCTCATATCCAATGTCCAGCTTGCCGGGCAGGGAACTCCCGAGGCTCCCTTTACCACCAACCTGAATTATCAAAATGTCGATCCGCAGGTTGGCCAGCGTTTTCCGCGTAAGGTTGGCCGCATTGGCCGCTATTTGCAAATGTTCAATGGCGCCGGTATTTTCGAGCTGCGCGGGGCGGAGGCGCGTGAGATAGGGAACAAGGTCACCAATATTTTCAACACGCTCGACACATCGGCCTATCTTCCGACGATGGCACCTGCGACGATGTTCGGCTTCCGGGTGCTGCTGTGCAACGGCAGGTTCACCGATCCGTTTGGGGTCACACGCAATCTGCTGCTGATGTGGCATCCCACGACGGGAGGTCCTGAGTTCTGGTCGGTGGCGTCTCAGAACCTGGAGCTGACCCATATCGGGGCATATGAGCAGGACTCGATCATCACGCCCTATGGGACTGATGGGACCAAGCTGTATCAGCTTTTTGCCACACCTGACCCGGCTCTTCTGAAGCATCTGGCCACCAAGTATCTACGTGGCGCCGACATGGACATGTTGACGGTCAAGAACTGGAAGCGGCTATTCGCTGAGGTCTATGACAATGATGGGCGTGGTGTTGAGATCACTGGTACGTTCACTGCTGCTGCGGGGGGTGTGGCCGGGGGCTCACAGGATGTCGGCTTTTCCCTGCCGCCGGGAGAGCGCTATGGCATGTTGCCTCAACCGATTGCTGGAGGAGGGATTGCCGGTGCATTGGACTTGACGAGCACCTCGCCAGATTTCACTTTAGAAAGGATACACGTCCTTTCGGAGAGTAGAACTCTTTACGGTGCGTGACAGTACGATTTATCGTTTGCTGATAAGGCGTTGCCCAACGAACATTTCCAGGTTCATAATTACCATCATTGTTGATTCTATCCAAACTCATACCTTTAGGTCTTTCGCCTATTTCGTTAATAACGTCATTATAAAAAACTACAACATCATTAAGCCAACTCTTGCATATAGTAATACCACGTCCTCCGTAATTTTTGTATTCCTTATTTTTTTTGTTAAAACATCTTTGAAGTATATTCCAATAACAATTATAGAGCGGCTTTTTAGATAGACCATGTTTAAAACCGACAAGACAACCACACGATCTTGTTCTCCCAGATAAGAGACCTCCGGCTAAGACAATCTTCATTTCTCCGCAATAGCACATGCATAACCAGCGCACATGGCCATGGCGATTTCTGCCGTCTTGAGCCAGTGGCACCAATCGACCGAAGCGCAAGCCAATGATATTTTTGGGACCGGACATGGCGGCCTCCTATCCAGGTTGCTGCGTCAAGTGACGGCTGGATGCTTCCAACATCCGGCCGTCGCGCACTCTAGCACTTGTCGAACCTCTTGTAGAGTGGCATTCTGAGGATGTCGCTCGATCCGACTCGCATCCCGCGAGGAACAAGAGAAACAAGAGGAGCAATACCAATGAACACTACCCTCACGACCTCCAAGATCGCGCCCGAGCTTCCTCCCAATCAGGTCCATGATCGCAGGCGTAGGCATCGTCGGGGCCGCCGGTAATGGCCAAACGGCGATCTCATCGTCTACGGATGACGAGACGGGCCAAGCGCATCAGGGCGCGTAAGCGAAAGCGTCACTAAAGGACAGCGACTTTCGCTGCGCGAAAGATGCCCGCTCCCCGGACTGGCCTGAACAATGCTCGTAATATGTTCAAGTCGCTCCGGCCGCGAGAAATCAGCCGGACGGGTGGATGGACTATGCCCTCCTTCCACCCCCGGCCTAATTCCTACCGCAAGGGCTCTCGTCATATGAGCCCGATGAGACGGATGAGGAGGTTCTGATGATTGAGGCTGTCGAAAGATGGACTCAACCAGAGCCAAATTCTGGATGCCTGATTTGGCTTGGTGCCCTCGATAAAGACGGATATGCGAGAGGCTGGATTGATGGCAAAACGAGACACGTCCATCGCGCCGTATATGAATGCGTAAACGGCGCAATCCCACCTGAGTTGGTCATTGACCACAAATGCCGCGTCAGATGTTGCGTCAATCCTGGTCATCTTCACGCGGTCACACAGCGTACCAATGTCACCTTGGGTGACTCACCCAAGGTGGCGAAAGCTCGACATGCTCGTGTAACTCACTGCCCGCAGGGCCATGAGTACACTAAAGAAAACACCTATTATTGGGCTAGCGGTGACGGCTATCGAGGAAGAGCATGTAAAAAGTGCACATTGGCCCGCCAAAAGCTAAGGAGAGCCAAATGGCAAGAGGTATAGATTTAGGTCCAAGGTCGAGAGTGGACCCTGCTGGCCGTATTCCAACCAGAACACCCAGCACCAGGATTGGCGTTCCCGCCTTTCGCGCCAAATATACCAGGGACTGCAGCCCCCACAGCTATGGTCAAAGGTACCGGCGGTCGAGGAGGGGGCGATGAGACGCGGGCGTAAGCGCGGCGTACGGCTACCCATGGCACTCTTAGGCAGAGGGATGAAAGGCATGCATCGAGGACGACGCGGGAAGAGGCGTGGCGGGAGGTACTAGTGGCCCGCAAATCAGGCCGGTATGGTCCGGTTATTCGCTCGCCGTGGTCCGGCGATGGGTGGCCGAGCGACTGGCGCGCATCTCGGTTGCGCGGGAAGGGGCGGGCAAAATCGCCCCGTCCCGGCGCCCGCACCGGCCCCGTTCGTGGTAAGCGGCGATGATGCGTCTGGCCGATATGCGGATTTACGAAAGTGAGCTGCATAAGGCCGTGGCCCAGCTGCTCGATGTCGTCCTAATGCCTCCTGCGGTGTGGACGACGTTCCCGGCGGGATGGGGCAGGCTGGGGAAAGCCACGGCAGGGCGGCTGAAGGGATCAGGGCTTAAGGCTGGATTTCCCGACATTCTCATACTTCATAATGCCCGCTGTATCGGCATTGAGCTGAAGGCCCCCAATGGGCAGCTATCCAGCGATCAAATGGAGATGTTCAGACGCCTGAAAGGGACCGGCATGAATATTCATATATGCCGCAACCAGAAGGAAGTCCTAGATACCCTGACCAGGGAGCAGCTGCCAGTGCGCAAGATGGTATTTGCCGCATGAGCATTAAAGAAAGACTGGAGCGTCACAGCATCCCAATTCCGGAATGTGGCTGCGTGATATGGACCAGAGCCCTCAGCACAGATGGCTATGGACAATTTTGGGCAAATGGACGGCTTCGCAATGCTCATATCGTTGCCTACGAGCTAGCAAAGGGGCCTGTTCCTGATGGATTGGAAATAGATCACCTTTGCCGGGTTCGTTGCTGCATCAATCCAGATCATCTAGAAGCTGTTTCGGACAGAGAAAACGTCATTCGCGGACGTGGACCTGCTGTCACCAGAGCCAGGAATATGTTGCGCCATAGCAATACATGTCCTCATGGACATGATGATCTAGTCTATTATTTACGAAAAGACGGCAGGATGCAGAAGCAATGCAAGACTTGCCAAGCAATCCGCCATCAAAAGAGGAAACATGTCACGAGAAAATCAATCGCCATGGCCGCGAACCCGTGCTGATGGATCGGAAGAAAGATCACCAACCGCACTTTTTGCGCATCCCAACGGGTATCTGAAGGCAAATCGTTCTGTGGCTGGCCCCCTAAGGATGGGCACCGCCAGGGGCGTCGGGCCAAGCGGCCCTTTGCTCGACGGCGCCAGTGACATGGGAGTAGACAGGGTCTCTCCACGTCGGTTCGATCCCATCGGGAACTCGCTCAACCGGGGTGGGGACCGCGAGAAGTCGCCGCTGATCTCGCGTGAGCTGCGAGGCCCAAGGCGATGAGCAGAAAAGGCAATTTGTTCAAAATAAGCAGGCGCAATCGAGCCGAGTACTACCGTGTCGCAAGCCACCCTGATCAACCAGAACGACCCGATGTTCGCGTTCGAGCACGCCATGCAGCACCGGCAGTATCTCGCAATAATTCCAAACCTTTCGTCGTTGAGCGCCGTTCCCTACCTGCTGGACCCGCCTTCACACCAAGACATCCCCGCCGGTCCGTGGCATCTGAGCCATCAGCAGGCTCATAACGACTTCAATGCTGCCCTGCC
>Ga0126371_10001406_pt1 | contig 20317 bp, 19 predicted proteins | sample PanSoiMetaPlot_4_FD_110145 | JGI IMG/M metagenome (GOLD analysis project Ga0126371, IMG submission 110145) | Tropical forest soil microbial communities from Panama - MetaG Plot_4 | ecosystem: Environmental > Terrestrial > Soil > Tropical forest > Bulk soil | place: Panama | collected 2016-02-17 | reverse complement strand
GCCTTGATGGCCTCGGGAGTCGGTCCGATGAACGTCAGCCCAGCGTCCCGCACGGCCGCGGCAAAGGGGGCACGCTCCGACAGGAAGCCGTATCCCGGGTGCACCGCCTGGCATCCGGTGTCTTTCGCCGCCTTGATCAGCTTCGGGATGTTGAGATAGGACTCCGACGCGGGCGCCGCGCCGAGGTGCACCGCGAGGTTCGCGGCGCGGACGTGCGGCGAGAGACGGTCGGCATCCGAGTACACCGCGACGGCCTCGAGCCCCTCTTCGTGACAGGCCCGGATGATCCGGAGGGCGATTTCTCCCCGGTTGGCGACGAGGACCCGCTTCAGCTCCGGCATCCGGTCCGGGCCCGCGGAATACCATAGCTCGCCATCGGCCGGCATAAATCCGGTGAGAGCCGCGCCGCGTGGCGGTACAGATCCAGGGCGAAGCGCGCCCACGGATCGTTGGCATCGATCGCGAATTTCAGCGCCGCGAAGACGAAGTCGGCAGCCGGCACCTGCGGCCCCGCGCCCGAGCTCTTCCCGGCAACCCACACGAAGGGACGGGTCTGCCAGCCGATCCGCCCATGCCCGCCGGGAGGTGCTCCGAAATCGACGCCGGCGCAGACGGGACGCAGCGCGCCCAGCGTCAGGATCATCGACTCCGCGCTCTCCGCCCGCTTCGGCGGCTTCTTGAGTCCGGCGTCCTTTGCCACGCGTATCGAGAACACGGAGTCGGTCCGGTAGCGGTTCAGGGGCACGGTCAGCAAGTCGGGCCGGATGTCGTGATTGAATCGCAGGTACTCCGCCGCCGCCGACACTACGTCGTTGTCCGTCAACAGCACCGCATGCGGAGGGCAGGCGCGGAGGAGGTTCTCCGCAAGCTCCTCGAGTACCGGCGGCAAACGGGAGCCGGTGGGAATCTCCTGCCAGACCGAATCCACCGCCGTCGTGTCCCCCAGCTCCCACGACAGTATCGCGAGGTCCTCGCGCGCCATCACCCGGAACGTCGACGCCGAATCGCCGAGGCCCAGACCGGGTCGGAGCGCGGCGGCGCGCCCGAAGGCCATTTCGGCCGACAGCATGGTGCTCCGTGCCCACGCGGTGTCGGGAGGTCCGGCGTGGGTGTGATAGGCGTCGGCTGCGCGGAGCTGCGCTCGCCCCAGTGCCAGCCATGCGGCCGCATCTCCGGAGTCGTGCGCCACCCGGCTCGACAGGACCGCGAGAGATTCCGGCGACGGGACCTGCGCCTGGGCGAGCTGGGCGGCGAGCAGCGCCTTAAAGAGGAATGCTGCCATGCTTTTTCGGCGGGTTCTTGTCGCGTTTGGTGGAGAGCGTCACGAGCGCATCCACGAGACGCGGCCGCGTGTCGCGCGGGTCGATGACGTCGTCGACGTAACCACGGGACGCGGCCTGATACGGATGCGCGAACTTGGAGCGGTACTCCTGGATCCGCGCTTCACTCGATTCCCCCTTGTAGAGAATCTTCACGGCTCCCTCCGCCCCCATCACGGCGATCTCGGCGGTCGGCCAGGCGACGTTGTAGTCCCCGCGGATGTGCTTCGACGAGAGCACGTCGTACGCCCCGCCATACGCCTTCCGGGTGATCACCGTGAGCTTCGGGACAGTCGCCTCGCAGTAGGCGTACAGGAGCTTGGCGCCATGCTTGATGATCCCGCCATGCTCCTGCCCCACTCCCGGGAGAAACCCGGGCACGTCCTCGAACGTGACCAGGGGAATATTGAAAGCGTCACAGAACCGGATGAATCGCGCGCCCTTCAGGGAAGCCCCGATATCGAGCGCGCCCGCCAGCACCGACGGCTGGTTGGCCACGATGCCCACCGGCCGTCCACCCAGTCTGGCGAGTCCGACCAGGAGATTCTGCGCGTAGTCCTTCTGGACCTCGAAGAACTCGCCGTCATCCACCACCCGGGTGATGACGTCCCGCATGTCGTAGGGCTTGTTCGGCGTATCCGGCACGACATCGAGGAGTGCCTCGTCCCGGCGGTCGACCGGATCGGTGGACGCTTTCACGGGCGGGGTCTCGAGGTTGTTCGACGGCAGGAACGACAACAGGGTGCGGATCGCCGCGAGGGCTTCGAGCTCGGCATCGTGGACGAAGTGGGCAACCCCCGAGGTGCCCCCATGCACGTCCGCGCCCCCCAGGCCCTCGAAGTCCACGTCCTCGTGTGTGACCGTCTTCACGATGTCGGGCCCGGTCACGAACATGTAGGAGATGCCCCGCACCATGAACACGAAATCCGTGAGCGCCGGGCTGTAGACCGCGCCTCCCGCACAGGGGCCAAGGATGGCACTGATCTGTGGGACGACGCCCGAAGCGAGGGTGTTCCGAAGGAAGATGTCGGCGTAGCCGCCGAGGGAGGCGACCCCTTCCTGAATTCTGGCGCCGCCGGAGTCGTTGAGCCCGACCACCGGCGCCCCGACCTTCAGGGCCGTGTCCATCACCTTGCAGATCTTTTCCGCGTGCGCTTCGGACAGGGAGCCACCGAATACGGTGGCGTCCTGCGAGAACGCGTACACCAGCCGGCCGTCCACCCGGCCATAGCCGGTGACCACCCCGTCCCCCGGGATTTTCTGGTCGGCCAGTCCGAAGTCGGTGATGCGATGGGTGACGAAGCGGTCGAGCTCGACGAAGGAACCGGGATCGAGGAGGCAGTCCAGCCGCTCCCGCGCCGTCATCTTGCCCTTCTGGTGCTGCGCTTCTATGCGCTTCGGGCCGCCCCCCTGCTCCGACTCAGCCCGCCGGCGTTGCAGATCTTCGAGTTTTTCTCTTGTAGACATGAGGACAGAATCTACTACCAGACGCACAGACGAAAAGACTAGACGCACAGACGCACAGATGGGATGCGGGAAACAAAAGGGGGACAGGATAACCTGTCCCCCTCAAACCGTTCACCATCTGTGCGTCTGCGCGTCCAGCCTTTACTCTGCCTTCGGTGCCTCGGTTTCCTCTTTCGGGAACCCCGTAGCCGCGAGGACAATCCGATGATGAATGGGATCCACCTCGAGGACCGAGACCTCGACCGCCTGTCCTTCCTTCACGGCCTCGGCGGGATCCTGAATGTCCGGGATGCCGAGCTGCGACATCGGGATGAACCCTTCGATGTCACTGCCGAGATCGACGACGACACCCTTGTCCATGAGCCGCACGACGCGGCCACGCATCTGCGTGCCGACGGGGTACGTCTCGCCGATGCGGAGCCACGGATCCTCTTCGGCCTGCTTCAGGCCGAGCGAAATCCGTTTGTTCTCGGCGTCGACATTGAGAATGAGGACGGTGACCGTGTCCCCCTTCTTCAGCATTTCCGACGGATGCTGTACCCGCTTGGTCCAGGACATGTCGGAGATATGGATCAGGCCGTCAATGCCCGGCTCGATTTCGACGAACGCGCCGAACGACGTCAGGTTGCGGACCTTGCCGGTGATCCGCGTGCCCACCGGATACTTCTGCGGCAGCGCCATCCACGGATCCTGCTCGGTCTGCTTCATGCCCAGCGAAATCTTCTCTTCGGTCTCGTCCACCTTGAGCACCACGGCCTCGATGGACTCGCCGATCGAGACGACTTTCGAGGGGTGCCGGACGTTGCGCGTCCAGCTCATCTCGGAGATGTGGACCAGGCCCTCGATGCCGGGCTCGAGCTCCACGAACGCACCGTAGTTGGTGATCGAGACGACCTTCCCCTGCACGCGCGTGCCGACCGGGTACTTGGCGGCGACGTTCTGCCAGGGATAGGACTGGAGCTGCTTCAGGCCGAGTGAGATGCGCTCGCGCTCCCAGTCGATGTCGAGGATCTTCACCTCGAGCTCCTGGCCGATCTGCACCATCTCGGACGGGTGCGAGACACGGCCGTAGCTCATGTCGGTGATGTGCAGCAGGCCGTCGACGCCGCCGAGATCGATGAAGGCACCGAAGTCGGTGATGTTCTTGACCACGCCCTTCCGGACCTGGCCCACCTGCAGCTCCTTCATCAGGACGTCGCGCTTCGTGCGCCGCTCGGCCTCGAGCAGGACGCGGCGGCTGACCACGATGTTCCGGCGCCGCTTGTTCAGCTTGATGATCTTGAACTCGAAGCTCTGGCCGAGCAGCTCGTCGATGTTCGGGACGCGCCGCAGGGCGATCTGCGAACCGGGCAGGAACGCATCTACCCCCATCAGATCGACCACCACACCGCCCTTGATCTTCTTGATCAGGGTGCCGTGGACCGGCTCATCCTTCTCGTGTGCTTCGCGGATCTTTTCCCAGACCCGCATGAAGTCGGCCTTCTTCTTCGAGAGGACGACCGCGCCCTCCTGGTCTTCGAGATGCTCCAGGAAGACTTCGACCTCGTCCCCTTCCTTCAGGCTCTTCGGGTCCTTGAACTCGTCGATCGGGACGGCGCCTTCGGACTTGAAGCCGACGTCCAGGATCACAGCCGCGTCGGTGACGCGCAGGACCTTGGATTTGACGATTTCACCCTCTTCGATGTTCGAGAGGGTGCCCTCGTACAGCTCGGTCATCTTCGCGATGTCGTCGGCGGAATACTCTTCGTGGAGATCGGACCGGACGCGGAGCACCGAGTGCGTGGAAGACTTCTTGGGATACTCTACGGACGAATCTTCGAGATCCTGCGCTTCAACCTGCATGAGATGGCCACCTGGTTGGGTTAGGCGTTTCGGGAATCGCGTCCCGGGGCCAATCCCCGGGGGCGTCAAACAGGACGGGGAACCTAGCGGAGTGCCCACTCCCGCGCCAGCGCTACGACCCGCTGGACCTGCTCATCGAACGAAAGTCGCGTGGAGTCAAGGAGCAGCGCGTCCGGGGACGCCTTGAGGGGAGCGACGGCCCGCTTCGAATCGGCCTCGTCCCGCGCGGCAAGGGCCCGGGATTCGCGAATGAGGCGCTCGGCATCGAGGGGCTCCCCGCGCTGGGTGATCCGCCGGCGGACCCGCTCCTCGGGGGTGGCAGTCAGGAAGACCTTCACGGGCGCGTCCGGGAAGACCACCGTGCCGATGTCCCGTCCATCCACCACGACGCCGGACGGGTGCTCCTTCGCGGCCTGTCGCTGCTGCGCATTCACCCACTTCCGCACCCCCGGAAGCGCGGCGAGCTCGGAGACCCGGGCGGTGACGCGCTCCGTGCGGATCGCAGCCCCAACGTCGACGCCGGCGACCGACGGACGGAATTCCGTCCCCACCAGGTTCAACCGGACCGGCAGCTCCTCGGCGAGGCCGACGATGCGGGACTCGATCCACGCCCCGCCGCCAAGGTGGTCGAGCGCGGCGAGCGTCAGTGCGCGATAGAGCGCGCCGGAGTCGAGGTGCGTCCACCCGAGAGCGCGGGCGACCGCCTTGGCGGTGGATGACTTCCCGGAGGCTGCGGGGCCGTCAATCGCGACGACGCGAAGCACCACCGACCCTCCGGAGGTCCGAGAAGAAGTCCGGGTAACTCACGGCCACCGATTTCCGCTCCGACAACTTCACGTTCGCGCCGGGGATGGTGCCCAGCACCGCGAACGCCATCGCCAACCGGTGATCCCTGGCGGTTTCCACCGAGCCCCGCGCCGGTTGGTAGGAACCGCGAATGTGCAGGTCGTCGCCCCTGGCCTCGGCCTCGGCACCCACCGCGCGGAGATTCCTGGCGATCATCTCCAGGCGGTCACTCTCCTTCACCCGCAGCTCACCGACGCCCCGGAACACGGTTTCTCCCGCGGCACGACTCGCGAGCACCGCCAGGATCGGGATCTCATCGACGAGCGAAGGCACCTCAGCCGCTTCGATCGTGGTGCCACGCAGCGACGTGGGCTTCACCACCAGATCCGCAACCGGCTCGGGCCCGACTTCGCGGACGTTCGTGACGTCGACCGGCGCGCCCATGCGCGCGAGCACCGGAAGAAAGCCCGTGCGCCCCGGGTTCACACAGACGTTCTGAATGCGAAGCTCCCCGCCCTCGGCCAACACCGCGGCCGCGGCGAGAAACGCGGCCGAAGAGGGATCGCCCGGAACGGAAAGTGCAAAGCCCCGCATCTCGTTACCCGTTGGTTCATACCTGACCCCTGACCCCTGGCCCCCGACACCTTCTCCAAGCCAGCGGAGCATTCGCTCGGTATGATCCCTCGAGGCCACGGGCTCTTGCACGGTCACCGCGACTTCCCCTGTCAGCCCGGCGAGCAGGAGCGCGCTCTTCACTTGGGCCGATGCCACCGGTGACCGGTACTCGATCGTGTGCAGCCGACCGCCCCGGAGCGTCGCTGGAAGCGTGCCTCCGTCCTTTTCCTGAATACGCGCACCCATCTCGCGGAGCGGGTCGGTCACGCGACGCATCGGGCGCCGGCGCAGGGAGGCGTCCCCTGTGAGCGTCGCCTTGATGCCCTTCCCCGCCAGAATGCCGAGCAAAAGCCGCGTGGTCGTGCCGGAGTTGCCACAGTTGAGGCGGGAGTCGGGAGTCGTGAGTCGTCGACTCCGAATGGTGACGGTCTTTCCCTCGCGCACAGTCGTGATCTCGGCACCGAGCTGGCGCAGGACGCGGGCGGTGGATTTCACATCCTCACCGGCGAGGATCCCGGTAACCTCGCTCTTCCCGGACGCGAGGGCAGCGCACATGAGGGCGCGATGCGAGATGCTCTTGTCGCCCGGGGGCGTCACCGTTCCGCTCACGTGCATAGGTAAAAGGTAAAAGAAAAAGGGCGGCTCCGAAGAGCCGCCCTTGCATGCGTCAGGCTGAATACCGCTTACGGATGGACGTTGAAGCGTAGCGAGCTCGCACCGTTCACCTGAATCGCCGGCCGGCCACCGACCGACCCCGTCACGGTGAGGAGATACCCGCCCGGCTTCACCTGGCTCAGGTCGTTGAAGGTCGCGATCCCGGCACCGTTGGTGACCTGCGTCAGCGTCCCATTCAGCTGCGCCGGCGTGCCGTTGTTGTTGAAGGCCACCACCGTCACGGCCACGTTCGGGATCGGATCACCGGACTTCGCGTCGGTCACCAGCACCTGCACGGCCGGTTTGATGACCGCGTTCACCTTCACGTCGCTCGGCTGCACCACAAAAGTCTCGGGGGCGCCGCTGTCGACCACCAGCGGACCGAATTCGCTGTGAATCCCCGAGGTCGAACCCGCCAGGCCGCCCGGATTGGCGTAAAGCGACTTCGGCATGAAGACCGAGCCGACCGCGCTCGCCAGCTGCTTCAAGAACCCGGGCTTGATGGCGGCCGCCAGGGACGGTGAGCAGCTCACCGGATCGAGGAACGCGGCATCCTGGAACGGCAGCAGGCCGACGTTCTCCTCGTGCATCAGCGACTTCGGATTGGTCGACACGTCGAGGCAGAGACCGACCTCGGCGCCGCCGCCCGCGAAGACCGTCGAACGCGGCACGACCTTCCAGTCGTACGATGTCGTGGTCGAGCCCGGGCGGCCGTAGATCAGGATGCGATTCGGCGCGGGGTTACCGGCCAGGAGATCGGTCCACGTGCCGTTCACCGGCTTCACGCCGGAGAACGGAGCGGTGGTCGGCCGGTTGACGACGGGATCGGTCGGATCATTCGCCCCGCCGCGGATCGCGAAGGCGCCATGCTGATTGGGATCGAGCGCCACCGAGAAGTCCTCGGGGAACGTCAGCGGCTGATCCGCGGCGTTCGTGTACATGCATGCGATCAGCCCGTTCACCAGCGCGCCGCCGTCGGTGACGTCGGTGTTGCCGGCGGTCACATTGTTCGCGACGTGGACCAGGATGTCGAACCCGATGCTCTGAGCCGTCGTGGTCCCGGCTTTGGCCTTCTGCATGTTGCCCACCATCGTTTTCACCACAAACGCTTCGGCGCTCGGGAAGTACTTGTTCACGAGATTCGTGAGAGAGCCGAACTGGCAGGTGTTGTTCGGAGCAGCATTGCGATCTGCCAGCGCTGGCGCTCTGCTGGTCACGGTCGGATTCAGGGGAGACTTCGCTTCACCGCACGCGGCGATGAGCGCGACTGCCAGGACGGGAGCGATACGGCGGCCGATGTGCATCGGTCGTTACCTCGGGCGCGAGAGGAGAAAACGAATGACGGCGAGACGCATCAAAGTTGTGCGTTGAAGCACAATCTACGCCAGACGAGAGCGTGCAATGGCAGGACGAAAATCTGAGGCACGCGCGCCATATTGGGGCGCGCGTCCCACACTTTCTGTCAGCGGGATCCTACGAGCGCTTTGAACTTCGGGTCGTCGCGGAGTCCGTCGAGCCACCAGGTACGATCCTTCGCGACGTTGGGGCGTTCCTGGGGATTCTTCGCGAGATACCTGGCGAGCAGGTCCAGAGCCTCCGACCGGTCGCCGAGAAGATTGCGCAGAAACATCTCGATGTAGAACAGATCACCGGCCGGATCGTTGTTCCACCCGGCGCGGGCGCGCATGGCGACATTGCGCGCGCTGTCCTTCAACCCCGCATTCGCGATCCCCATCGCCACCAACAGCGACCCGCGATACCTCCGGAAATCCCGGTCGGCCGGCTGATACTGCTGGACGTTCTGGTCCAGGAGCTTCCAGAGCTTCGGGATGTCCGGTTTGGGACCACCCTTCAGCGCAGTAAGCGAAATCTGGCACTCGGTAAAATACGAATCGTTGGGGAAACGGCGGCTGCCTTCCTGGCACCAGCGAGACGACTCGGTCCGGTCCCCCAGATCCAGCGACGTCGCGTACAGCATCCAGACCGTCTCGTTCGCGTCCGACAGATACGGGTCGGCGTCGTACGCTTGCGAGGCGAACACCTTGGCCTGGGCCCCCTCGGAAATCCGCGCCTCGAGGTGCGCCAGCAGGGTGAGGGCTTCCGCTCGCCGCGGATTCGCCAGGTCCTCCCCGCCGGCGGTCAGGTCCTGCCCGGCGGCAGCCAGCAACTGGTCGCTGTTCTTCAGCGGACCGGGATCCAGGTTGAGGAGGTACCGGACGTACCGCATGGTGCCGCGCAGGTGGAGTGCCGCGGAATCAGGCCCGATCTTGAGTGCCTGATCGGCGAAATCAATGCCCTGCTTCGTCCATGAGTCGGCGGCCTGCATTCCCTTTACATGCCGCTGATGCCAGGCGATCCACCCACGCTCGATCACGGGCGTCGTCCATCTCGCATCGAGGTGGGAGGCCTTCGCCAGCACCGAGTCCGCGTTCGCGAGGGCCCGTGCCGCCGCCGCAGTGTCGTTCGACGCGAGCAGCGGCTCGACCTGCCGATCGAACCCCGCTGCCTGCTCCACCAGGTCCCACGCTTCCTTATTCCCTGTTCCCGCGCGAGAAACCACCTGCTCCACTTCCTGCCCGAGCTGAGGCCGCAAAACGCGCGCAACTTCCTTGGCGAGCGTGTCCTGCAGGGCGAGTACGTTGCCTTTGGGGGCGACGAGGCGGGCGCTCCCCAGTTCGTTGCCGTTCACCGCGTTCGACATGGAGACCGACAGGAGCAGCGAATCGCCGATCTGGTCCACCGCGCCGGACACGATCGTTCCGACACTGAGGGCCTTGGCGATGCTATCCTGGCGCACGGTGGTGCCCCGGTACGGCGCCACACCGTTCGGGGAAATCACCTTGAGCGTCTGAACGGTCGCCAGCTCGTGGATCAACGCTTCCGTCATGCCGTCGGCGACGTAACCCAATGACTTCCCGCTCGACCGGTCCGTGAAGTAGAGAACCGCAATCTTCCGCGGGTCAGGTCCCTCGAGTGTCCCACCAATCGAGCGCCCGCCCCGGCCGCGAAACAGGATGAACGCAATCGCCAGGACCGCCACGCCCCCGGCTGCGCCCGCGATCAGCTTCCAGGGCGGTGCCCGGCGCGCCCCCTCTGCCGGCATGCCCCCCATCGTCCGGCGCCGCTGCGACGCGGTGATGTTCGAGGGCCGTCCCAGCGCCTCGGCGAACATGACGACGGTGGGATAGCGATCGGCGGGCGTCTTCGACAGCGCCTTGAGGAGCGCCGTCTCCATGGTGTCCGGAATCGACTCGCGCACGATCGACGGCGGCGAGACGAGATCCATTGAATGCCGGGCGATCACCGCCTGCACCGTCGGCCCCGTAAAGGGCGGCGCGCCGACCAGCATTTCGTACACGACGCACGCGAGGCTGTACTGATCCGTCCGGCCGTCGATGTCGGGGCTGCCCGTCCCCTGCTCCGGACTCATGTACGTCGGCGTTCCGATGATCGTCCCGGTCTGCGTCAGGGAGTGCCCGCCCCCCTCGGTGCGCGCGATCCCGAAGTCGGCGACGATCGCCGTGTCCCCCGACAGCATGATGTTTTCGGGCTTGATGTCGCGATGCACCACGCCTCGGGCGTGGGCGTAGCCGAGCGCGCTCGCGACCTGGGCCGTGATCTTGAGAACGTCTTCCTGGCCGAGCTGCTTCTCGCGGTCCAGCCGGTCGCGAAGAGACTCGCCCTCCACGAACGGCATCACATAGTAGAAATGATTGCCCGCGGCACCTGAGTCGTAGAGCCCCAGGATGTGGGGATGCTGCAGCTTGGCGGCGATTTCGATTTCGCGGAGAAACCGGTCCTGCCCCATCGACGCGGCGACATCGGGGTGCAGCACCTTGATGGCCACGCCGCGCCCGTGCTTCACGTCCTCGGCGTAGAACACCGTGGCCATTCCGCCGCGACCCAGCTCCCGCTGGAGGACGTACTTGTCCTTCAGCTCTTCATTGAGAATGGAAAGGAGATCGCTCACGGAGCGCGCAACATTAAGGCTCGCGACCGGTGCGGTCCAGCCCACGGCGCCATTCCGAAGCCCGGGTCAACCAGGCCTTCAGCATGTCACGGTCCCCCGATTCCAAGGCCCGTTCCAATTCGCCCAGCGGCTCTTCGAGCGCCCGGAGCGCGGGTAGCACGGCGTCTCTATTGAGGAGCAGAATCTCCGTCCACAGGCCAGGCTCGGAACCCGCCAGGCGCGTGGTGTCCCGCGCCCCCGGACCGAGGCTCGCCCCGCTGGGGAGATGCCGGGCCAGGTAAAGCCCGAGCAAAGAGGACACCACTTGGGGCAAATGGCTCGTGACCGCGAGCTGGGCGTCATGGGCAGCGGCGTCGAGCACCACGGCATGCGCCCCGCAGACAGACTCCCAGAAATGCGCGACCTCCCGGGCCGTCCCCTCCCCCTGGTGCGCCGGCGTCACGTAGACCACCGCCCGCTGAAAGAGGTCGGCGCGGGAGGCGTCGAACCCATTCCGCTCCGTGCCGGCGAGCGGATGGGACCCGGCGAACCGGCTCCCCAGCCCAAGCGCTTCCGCCTTCGATACGATCGCGCGCTTCACCGCGCCGACGTCGGTAACCACACAATCAGGTCCGAGTCGCGGCGCGAGTCGATCCAGGAGCTCGAGATTCGCCGCCGGCGGCGCGGCGAGCACGAGGAGGTCCACCCGGCCCGCGACGTCTGCCGCCGCGTGCGGCGCGTCATCGAGTGCGCCCTGCTTCACGGCCGCGACGCGCTCCGCGGGCTCCGGGCTCCAGCCGAGCACGCGCGGAATCCCGGCGGCCTTGGCCTGGCGCGCCAACGATCCCCCGATGGCGCCGAGTCCCAGGATGCCGAGGCTGTTAGGTCGCATGAGAGAAAAATAGTATTGTAAAGCGTGGCGTACATCGTGATGGTGGACGACGATCCGACCGTCCGGCGGTTGGGCGCGGCACTCCTCAAGTCCGCGGGACATGAGGTCGTCGATCGCGAGTCAGGCGACGAGCTCGAGACCCTGCTTTCGGAACGCCGCCCCGACCTGCTCCTCCTCGACATTCAGATTCCAGGCCGGGACGGGTTCGCCCTGCTCGATGCGGCCCGAAACGTTCAGGGCGGCCAACCTCTGAAGGTGGTCGCCCTGAGTGGTGGATCGGCGCCCGACGAGCGGGACCGGATTCACGCCGCCGGATTCGACGGCTTCCTGCCGAAACCCATCGACGTTCGCGGGTTCGCCGCGGCCGTGAAGGGATACCTCGTCTAAGGCTTGGCCGGAGGCGTGGGAGCCGCGGCCGGTGCCGGCGTGCCGTTCACCACCGTCACACCCTTCGCCCGCTTCCCGATCAGCACGGTCGCCGTCGTCGCCTTGCCCAGATTGATGTCGCCACTGACGGTGACGAGCTCAAGCTGCGCGCCGCCCTTCCCGATCGTCCCGTTCAGCGACTGCGAGTTGGTGTACTTCGCCTCCTGCACGGGGAGGTCGAAGTCGTCCCCGACATCGCCGCTCACCGTGGTCGCTCTCACGGTCACATCCGGATTGGGAGGCATGTTGAAGTGCACGTCCCCCGAAACGGAGTGGACCTTCGCGGCATCGCCGCCCGGGCTGCCGGTGGTGACCGAAATGTCCCCGCTCACCGTGTTGAGGTCCACGGGCCAGGAGCTGGTCTGGATCGAGAGATCGCCTGAGACGGTGTTCGCCGTCACGCCGGCTGTCGCCCCTTCGATCTGGACATCGCCACTGATGCCGCCGACGTCGATCTTCACGCCGCGCGCAAGCTGAACGACGAACTTCACGGCGACGTCGTTATGCTGACGGCCGTTCATGTGCACGTTGAAATTGTGACCGGACGAGCATTCACCCTCGGTCGAGCCGGGCCAGACCGCGCAAATCATCGTGCCCGCGGATGTCGGTACCGCTTGTACGGTGACGCTGTTCGGATCCGAGTTGAGCCAGCTTTTTTCCGCCGTCACCACGGTCTCGTTCCCCGGGGCCGCGGTCACCTCGATGGGTCCCGAGAGGTCGCGGATCGCGAGCGTCTGGCCCGGCGTCAGTGTCGAGTGCCAGGACCACGGATCGCCGTGGTTTCGGCCGGGGGCGTCGAAGTCCCCGCCGAAGCTGGCGCCGAATCCCTGCGCGAGTGCCGCGAGGCCGTTCCCCGTGGTGGACTTCAGACGGGCGACCCCGGAGTGAAAGGCCGACACGAGGGCCAGGCCGAGCCCGACCACGACCACGAAGATGACAGAGCCGCGGAGGAGTTCCGCGCGCCACTTCATCCAGAAGCTTTTCATCGTCATAAACCGCCTCCTCCTGCGAGAAACCCCCGCGGGATTCGTAAACTGCTGAATCCTACGGGGGTTTGGGAGTCCCGGTTTCCGGTTTCGGTCAGGCGCGGTGCCTGGGGACCGTCAGGGGGGCCTCGGGGGTGGTCATGACCACCGCCGAATAGGCCTGCGCCGTCACGGTAATCGCCGGCAGGGTTCCCCCCAGCCAGATGTGGGCCGCGGGACCGGGGGTGGCCCGGGGAGCCGCCGCCATGGCGCCCTCATCCTGGGCGGTCGCCCATTCCGAAGCCATTCCCTGCATACCCAGCGCGGTGCTGCCCAACGTCAGGACGGCCGCCAAAGCCAACACAGTGCCCTTCATATCCAGCTCCCTGTCGTCAAATCGGTTAAAGGTTCTCATCACACCGCATAAGACGCAGGTGGGGCCGGAAAGGTTGCATTCGGCTCGGGACAGCGCTCCACGCCGCCTATTTATTGAGGCGCCGAGCTCCGGTGCTCCTGATGTCGCCTTCAGCGACGAGCAGCCGGTCCAGGCTCCACGGGCCGGGGCCGACGGCGGCTATATAGATGAAAAGGAAGCAGTAGACCACGGCCAACTCACCGTGGTTGAGGAGGGGCCAGAGTCCCTGCTTGAAGTGCACCAGGAAGTACGCGACCGCCATCTCCGCGGCGGTGATGACCGCCACCGGCCGCGTGAAGAGCCCCACCAGAATGAGCGCCCCACCCGCCGTTTCGATCACGCCGGCAAGGCCGTAGAGGGAGATGTACGGAACGTGGACCGCGTCACCGGGGAAGCCGAAGAGCTTCTGGGTGCCGTGCGCCATGTAGGTGAACGCAGCGACGATACGAAGAACACTGAGGAGCCGAGCGCCCATGGGTGGAAGGTACTACAGGTTCTTCTTCATGCGCACCAGCGGGACCGGCGCGCCACCCCGGTCGTCGAACACTGATTCGCTCGATTCATAACCGCACGCCCGATACAGGGGCACCCCCGCGAGCGTCGCCATGAGCTCGACGCTGCGGAATCCCTCGGCCCGCGCCGCAGCCTCACATTGAGACAGGATGAGACGGCCGACGCCCTTCCGCGTATGGAGCGGGTGCGTATACATGGCGCGGACGTGGGCCGGCTGCGTCTTGGGGTCGAGGAGGGCCGAGCTCCGACCCGGCGACCGGTCTCCACCATACAGAGTCGCCCGGCGGCTCCACCCGCCGCACCCGGCCAGCTGGCCATCGCTCTCGACGACGAAGTATGTGCCGTCGTCGATCAGTTGCGTATCGAGTCCCATGATGGTGCGGCTGGACGCGATCTGATGGTGATCGAGGAACGGCTTCTGCAGCTCAGCGATGGCCGCATCGATCAACGGACGAAGGGCCTCGAGATCGTCGTGTCGAGCCAGTCGGATGTTCAGCATGATGCCGGGGAGATGGGTCGAATCGCCTCAAGCATTGTCCCCGCCATCGTGGAAATCAATCCATCCTACTGTGCGGCTCGATCATCACTCCACTTGGGCACGTTCACGATCAGGAGCACCCCGGCGCTATCGATGGTGTCGAGACCCATCGAGTCGAGCACCCGTGGAAATTGATCCAGAGACGCGTGGGGCAGGAAGATCATGATGTGCGGGTGCGCCGCGCCGATGTTCCTCTCGCCGTCGTACAGCACCTGGTGCGGGGACATCATGTACGTAATCGTCGGCTGAACGGGGTATTGCAGCCGCCCGTCCCGCGTGGCCGCGCTCACCCTGGGAATGACTGAGTCGAGCGGGACACCAGCTGCCATCAGCTCCACCTTCATCATCTCACGGCGCATCAGCGTCCGCGCGCCCTCCGGATCAAAGCACATCGGGAACACGCTTGGGAACCGCGTATCGCGGCCTACCATACAGGCGAAGCCGTTGGTACCGGTGACGGCGTGCACGAATTCTCCGCCGCGGAACACATACACGTCCGCGTTCCGTGCGATCGTATCGGCCCCCGCTTCCCGCGCGAGCCGGATCTCAGTGGCCTCAGGAAACAATCGTATGCGACTGCGGTCAGATGGGGCCAGGGCAGTGGCAACGAAGACCAGCCCCAGGGGTGTCGCGATACGAAACCAACGAATCGGACGATGCTGAACCATGGGACCTACCTCCTTCTGGAGAAAGCGTGGACCACGGGTCAGGACAGTTGTTCAGGTTTCATGCGAGCTCACTTGCCACTCCGACTCGCGCCGGCGTCCCCCCGTACCAGCGTCTCACTGACGACAAAGTTGTCCTCCCACGTCCTTCCGCCATCGGCGGAGAACGCCTGGACGAAACGCACGGACGTCGGCGTGATGTCGGAGATGCTGAATCGCACCAGGATCGTGTGACCGTTGTACTGCTCCTGATCCGTGAATTCGCCCCGTCCGCTCTTGAATCCGCCGACGACCGGCAGGCTCAGTGCGCCGGTGGCGCTGTTCGTGAAGTAAATGCTCCACTCATGCGTATCGGGGTTGTACAGTCGCAGCGTGAAGATCTCGAGATGCCCACCCGCTCCATCCGCTTCAATGACGCCGGTGTTGGCTCCGTCCCACACCCGTCGAACGCTGTCTGTGCCCGCGTACTCAACCCAGGTGGTCGAGCCCGTCATCGGATGAAGAAGCCGCCGCTGATGCGTCTTCCAGATTCCGATGTCCCAGTCGAAGTCATGCGCTCCGCCAGAAGGAGCCGCCTGGGCCGCCGGCGGCGCCGTCCCCCCCTGTTGGGACGCCAGGGCCGAGGGAAGCACGGTCACGCATAGCATCGTGAGAATACGGGGAAGCAGTTTAGGGACCACAGACCCTCCGGTTCGTTGGAGCGTGCTCTCAAGATCCAGCGTTGGTAGCATTCGCAGTCAGCCTAACCTGCGGGAAAGGACGACGGAACAGCCGTTCGGCGCTGGGGCGCTGCCGTTTGTCGCGGGGATGTGAGGGACGGACGCTTCTGTGTGAGGTACTGCGAGGGGTGATGCCCGGGAGAGGATTCGAACCTCTACGGGAGTTGCCTCCCAAGGGATTTTAAGTCCCATGCGTCTACCAGTTTCGCCACCCGGGCCGAGCCTACGCCTTGGGTGGTCCTAATCGCTCCGCGTCGTGCTGCTTGGCCAGCATCCGCTCCGCGAAGTCCAGCCGCTCCTCCAGTTCTCCAAGACGCCGCTGGAGCTCCGCCGTGTCCCCGGACCCGGCGGCGAGCTGGCGATGGGAATCCTCCAGATCCGCGATCCGGCGCTCGTGATCCTCGTTGCCCCGGAACTTGCCGAATTTGTCCCGGCTCCCGCCACGACCGATCGCCTTCACCATGGCCGAAACGAAGACGATCATGGCGACCCCGATCGCCCACGAGGGAATCACAAAGTTCATCAATGCCTCATCTCCAGGTCTGGTACTGACCTCTTACGAATCTACTACTTGTTGGTTCCGGGCACCGGCTCCGCCCTCGCCCCAGCCCCACCCTCGAGCAGTGTGATGGCCGGAGCACGGCCAAAGCGCCGCTCGAAATCCCGGGAAATCGCTTCGCCCATCCTGCCCGCCTCTCTTGGCCTGATGAGCACCAGGGCCGCTCCACCCCACCCCGCCCCGGTCATCCGCGCGCCCATCGCGCGGGCGCGCTTGGCGGCCTGCACCACCAGGTCGAGCTCGGGCGCACTGCACTCATACAGCCGGCGGCAGGACTCGTGGGACTGATACATGAGCTTCCCGAAGCTCACGAGGCGGCCGTGCTCGAGCAACCGGGCGGCGGCACGCGTGCGCACGGATTCGCCTACGACATGTTGCGCGCGGACCCGAAGCGGCGACGGGAGGAGTCGCGACAACCGGGGGATTTCCTCACTCGGCCACGCGGCGAGCCACCGCAACCCCGGATGGACCTCGCGCAGCTTCTCCGCCGCGGCTTCGCATTCGGCGCGGCGAGTATTGAACGCACTGCGCGCGAGGTCGTGCCGGACCCCCGTGTCAACCAGGAGCAAGGTGCCTCGAAACGGGATCTGCCTGGTAGCGCCCGTCGCACACTCGAGCAGGAGCGCATGTCCCTTCTTGCCCAGCGCCGCGATGGTCTGATCCATCGTTCCGCACCGCACGCCAACGTGGTCATGCTCGGCCTGGTACCCGACCAGCGCCGCTGTCTTTCCTGGAAGCTTCTTCCCCGCGAGGGCGGCCAACGCGCATGCCGTGGACACCGTCAGCGCCGCGGAGCTCGCCAGCCCCGCGCCGACCGGCACGTCCGAAGCGATGGCCAGCCGGCCTCCCGGCGAAAGGTCGATCCCCTGGCGCTCGAGCGCCCGGGCGACGCCAACCACGAACCCGGTGGTCCCCTCACCGGGTTCGCTGCGAAACTCCACCCGGCGCCGCTCGTGGTCGCGCGCCGAGATGACGTCGATCACACCGGGCACTCCCGGGTCGCCGGGTCCGGCCATGACGACCGTACGGCGCGCGATGGCCATCGGCAGGACGGGTCCACCGTTGTAGTCGGTGTGTTCGCCGATCAGGTTGACCCGGCCCGGCGCGGATCCGCCGACGGTAGGAGCGGCGCCGAACGTTTCGCGGAACAGTGCTATCGCTTCTTGCATCACTTGGTTTGACAAGGGTTAAGGCCAATCCTAGTTTCTTCCAGCCCGTTCCACCATCTCCCCACCAGCTTTCCGGAGACGCAACGTATGCGAGGGACTGCGTTGGTGCTCGCCGTCGGACTCCTCCCCGCGGCGCTCGGCGCGCAGGGGTTCGGAGTCTACGAGCTGTCGACCTGTACGATGGCCCGTGGCGGCGCGGTCGCTGCCAACCCCTGCTCTGATGGCTCCGCCGTGTTCTTCAATCCCGCCGGCCTGACGTCCCTGTCCGGAACGCACTTCAGCGCCGGGTTCACGACGATCAGCCCAAGTGGCGGTTTCACGGACGACGTCTTCCTGCAGCACACCGACATGTCCAGCCAGACTTTCGTGGTCCCGAACTTCTTCCTGACCCACCGCCTCAACGAGAAGATCGGGCTCGGACTTGGCTTCTATGTTCCCTACGGCCTCGGCACCAAATGGCCCCTGTCGTTCCCCGGCCGCTTCGCTGGTTACGACACCGAGGTGAAGACCTACTACATCCAGCCGACGATGTCCTACCAGATCACGCCGCGGCTCTCGTTCGGGCTGGGCGTGGCATACGTGCACGCGTCGGTGGCCCTCCACCAGCGCCTGGACCTGTCGCAGCAGCTGATTCCCGGATCGCTCGACACCCTGGCCGGGCTGCCCCTCGGCACGAGCTTCGGGCAGGTTGGCGTGCCGAGCAATACGGACTTCGCCGACGCTAATCTCTCCGCAACGGGGACTGGGATCGCGTTCAATGGCGGCGTGATCTTCAAGGTCAATGACCACCTCACGCTCGGCGGACACTTCCTTACCAGGAAAACCATTCATTTTTCGGGAAATGCGGCCTTCACTCCGGTCAAAACGGGCCTGACGCTGTATGCCCCTCCGAGCATTCCGATCCCCGTGAATCTCGACAACGCACTGGCCGCGGAGTTCGGCACGGGAGCCCCGCTGTCCCCTACGTCGGCGACGACCGACGTCACCCTTCCCGACCAGGGAAACATCGGCTTCGACTATAAGTACAACGACAAGTGGCACTTTTCGGGTGACTTCCAGACGGTCGTGTGGGGCTGGTTCAACCAGCTGACCGTCAACTTCACGAACCCCGGTACGCCGCCGTTGTCCGACTACGAGGGCTACCGGGACACCTACGGGTTCCGGCTCGGCACGGAATACACCTACTCGCCTAAGCTCACGTTCCGCGGAGGGTACATCTACAACACCGCTGCCGCTCCCGATCAGACGGTCACGCCTCGCCTGCCCGAAGGCTCGCGCAATTCGTTCATCCTGGGCCTGGGGTACCAGCTCACGGGCGCGCTCCACGGCGACGCGAGCTTCATGTACCTCAAGCAAAACGACCGTCGCGGTCGGGTCTCCGAGGTGAGCACGCTGAACACGGGCCTCTATACCTTCAAGGCGGTGCTCCTCGGCGCCGGCCTCTCCTACACCTTCTGAGCGAGAGACCCCAATGACCAAGACCACCATGCGGTATCTGGCGGCGCTCGGGATCGTCCTCGCCGCGGCAGCTTGCAACTCAGACGAACTCTTTCACAACACCACGGAAGACCCGGTGAACCCGCTGTTCGCCCGGTACGTCTCGATGGGGAATTCGATCACTGCGGGCTTCCAGTCCGCGGGGATCAACGACAGCACCCAACGGCTGGCGTACCCGGTCCTGCTGGCCCGGCAGATGCACACGCCGTTCTATCAACCGCTACTGAACAAACCGGGATGTCCGCCGCCATTCACCAACGTTTTCACGCAGGCCCGGCTGGCTGGCGGCACGTCGACGAGCTGCTTCCTCCGAGAGTCCCAGACGCCGCCTCCGCCATTCATTAATGACGTGGCGGTTCCCGGCGCGACGGCCTCGTCCCCGACCAACAACCTGGCGCCGGGATCGAATTCCAATCAGCTCACCGCCTTTTTCCTGGGTGGCCTGACGCAGATCGGGATGATGCGGAAGGTCCAGCCGACTTTCATCACGGTTTGGATCGGGAACAACGACGTGCTCGGTGCGGCGACCGATCAGACCCATCCGGGCGATTCGCTCGAGGTCACCGACACCAATACGTTCAGGGCCGAGTACAAAGCGATGCTCGACTCGATCGACGCGATTGGGTCGGTGAAGGGGGGCGTTCTGATCGGCGTCGCGGACGTGACACAGATCCCGTATGCGTCGCTGGGCGCCGTCTACTTCCAGCTCAAAGCCACGGTGCTGGCTGCGCTCCCGAGTTTCCAGGTGGATACGAGCTGTGCGCCGACGGTCTTGGGGGGATCGGGTGACTCAACCCTGGTGCCGTTTTTCTACGGCCTGGGACTGATCGGCGCCGCCAAGGCGAACCCTGCAGGCGGCCCCTTCGTGCTGAATTGCGATGGTGACAACCTGTCCATCACCAAGCCGGAATTCAAGAAACTCCACAATTCAGTCGTAGCGTACAACGCCTACATCAGCGCGCAGGCAGCGGCCCGCGGCTATGCGTTTTTCGACCCCAATGTCGCGCTCGCACAGTTGAAAGCAGACACGACACAGGTCGCGTTCTTCCCGCACGCGCCTCCTGATCCGCGGGCGACGACCGCCCCGTTCGGCACCGCGTTCTCGTTCGACGGCGTGCACCCGAGCGCGGCCACCCACAAGCTCGTGGCGAACACGCTGATCGGTGTCATCAACGCCAAGTACGGCACGTCGCTCAAGACCATCCCCTGAGCGAACGCGCTGACTAGATTGGGGTACTCGGAACGGCACCCGGCCACCGCCGGGTGCCGTTCTGTCTTATGACAAAGACCCTCGCCGTTCTCGCCCTCGCGTCCCTTCTCCCCTGCG
>Ga0126371_10001405_pt1 | contig 20322 bp, 19 predicted proteins | sample PanSoiMetaPlot_4_FD_110145 | JGI IMG/M metagenome (GOLD analysis project Ga0126371, IMG submission 110145) | Tropical forest soil microbial communities from Panama - MetaG Plot_4 | ecosystem: Environmental > Terrestrial > Soil > Tropical forest > Bulk soil | place: Panama | collected 2016-02-17 | reverse complement strand
CGTTCCAGGCCGCCTGCCGCTCAGCCGTCGAGGCCTTGGCGCGTGCGACGGGCGACGGCGGCCCCGCGGTCCTGATCGGCACGCCCTGGGTCGAGGAGGGCAAGCTGCACAACACGGTGGCGCTGGCGGACGGTGGACGCATCACGGCGCTGCGCCACAAGGTCGATCTGCCCAACTACGGCGTGTTCGACGAGAAGCGCGTGTTCGTGCCGGGTCCGCTGCCCGGGCCGATCGGCTTTCGCGGCGTGCGCATCGGCGTGCCGATCTGCGAGGACATCTGGGGCCCGGAGCCGGTCGAGTGCATCGCCGAGACCGGCGGCGAGATCCTGCTGGTGCCGAACGGCTCGCCCTATCGGCGCGGCGTGATCGACGAGCGGCTGAGCGTCGCGGTCGCGCGCGTGACCGAGGCCGGCCTGCCGCTGATCTACGCCAACCAGGTCGGCGGCCAGGACGAACTGGTGTTCGAGGGCGCCTCCTTCGTGCTCAACGCTGATTGCTCCATGCCGGTGCAGCTGCCGGCGTTCCGCGAGATGGTGGCGACGACGCGCTGGGAGCGCGCCGGCGGCGGCTGGCGCTGCGTCGGCGGGCCGATGGACGCGCTCGAGCACGGCGAGAAGGTCGACTACGCGGCCTGCGTGATCGGCCTGCGCGACTATGTCGACAAGATCGGCTTTCCGGGCGTCGTGCTCGGTCTCTCCGGCGGCATCGACTCGGCGCTGTGCGCCGCGATCGCGGTCGATGCGCTCGGCGCGAAGCGGGTGCGCTGCCTCATGCTGCCGTATCGCTACACGGCGCAGGAATCGCTCGACGATGCCGCGCAGGTCGCCAAAGCGCTCGGCGTGCAGTACGACATCGTGCCGATTGCGCCCGCCGTCGAGGGCCTCGAGGCGTCGCTCGCGCCGCTCTTCGCCGGGCGGCCGCGCGACGTGACCGAGGAGAACCTGCAGTCGCGCGCGCGCGGCGTCATCCTGATGGCGGTGTCGAACAAGTTCGGCCTGATGGTGGTGACGACCGGCAACAAGTCGGAAATGTCGGCCGGCTATGCGACGCTCTACGGCGACATGAACGGCGGCTTCAATCCCATCAAGGATCTCTACAAGACCGAGGTCTATCGGCTCTCGCGCCTGCGCAACGCATGGAAGCCGGAGGGCGCGCTCGGGCCGGACGGCGTGGTGATCCCGGAGAACATCCTGGTGCGGCCGCCGACCGCGGAGCTGCGCGAGAACCAGACCGACCAGGATTCGCTGCCGCCCTACGACGTGCTCGACGCGATCCTGGAGCGCCTGGTCGAGCGCGAGCAGCCGGTCGCCGAGATCGTCGCCGCCGGCTTCGCGCGCGACACCGTGATGCGGGTCGAGCGCCTGCTCAACCTCGCCGAATACAAGCGCCGCCAGGCCGCCCCGGGCGTGAAGATCACCCTGAAGAATTTCGGCCGCGACCGCCGCTATCCGATCGTCAACAAGTTTCGCGATCCCGGCACCCCGCCGCCGCAACCCGACAAGACGCTGGTCGCGCCCTCCGCCGCCGCCGAGAGCGAAGCCTTCGATTTTTGATTTGATTGTAACCTCTCGGCCGTCATCGCCCGCGCAAAGCGGGCGATCCAGTATGCCGCAGCGGCTCGAGAAGGCACCGCCGAAGTCCCACTCACCCGTCGTGAGTACTGGATTGCCCGCTCGCGCGGGCAATGACGCAGCAACGCGTGGGATGGATGGCGCTTACCGCGACGGCACGAAGATCGGGCCGACCGAGCGCACCGGGCCCTTGGGCGGCGTCGCGCTGTCGCTGCCGTCGGCCGCGGGCGGCGCCACCGGCGTCGCGGCGGCCGGCGTCCTGCTGTCCGGCTTGATCGGGCGGCCCTGCGCATCGCGCGGCTGCGCGAACGATTTGGCGCGCTCCGGCGTGACGACGATATCGTCCTGCTGCAGCGTCGTGTCCCTGACCTGGCCCAGCGCCTGCGCCCAGCTCTGTCCCGCCCGCCGGCAGCTGCAGGTCGGGACCAGCTCGGTGCGGTACTTGAACGCGTTCGGCAGCGACGTGTAGGGCGCGCCGCTCGCCGACACCGCCTGATTGACGTCCTCGCCCGGATTGCGGTGCGACATCAGCACGACCTCGGCGGCCGGGCATGTCGCCTGGCAGGTCTGCGCATCCTCGGCGAAGCGGTCGGGGGTGGTCGCGTAGGAGACCGGGAAGTAATAGCCGTCGCAGGTGCGCACGCACAGCGTCCGATAGGTGCCCGACGGCAGGTCGGGCGAGAACAGGCCGCCGCCTGGCATGCTGTTCTGCCGGTTGCCGCCGAACAGCGATTCGAAGAAGCCGCGCTGCTGGTTGGCGGCCGCGGCGTACTGCGGTCCGCAATTGTTTTGCGCCAGCGCGCCGATCACGGTCGCGCGCTGCGCCTCGCGGTCGCCGGCGCCGCCGCCCTGCAGCCGGTCGAGATCGGCGAGCAGTCTTTCGAGATTGGAGCGCGCCTGCTGGATCTGCTGATTGAGCGGCGCGCATTGCGGGTTCTGCCCGCTGAACAGGGAGAAGAACCCGCCACCCTCGCAGCCCTGCCGGCGCGCCTGGGCGGAGAGGCGATCGAAGTCGGCCTGGGCCCGGTCGGCGGTCTCCTGGGCGCGACGGATCTGCTCGGCGCGCGCCGGATCGGCGGTGCCACGGTCGATCGTCGCGAGCTGGGCCTCGAGCCGGGTGCAGATCGGGTTCGCGGCGGGCGGCGGCGCACCCATCTGCGCGCGCGCCGCATCGCTGCCCGCGAGCGCCGCGAGCGCGATCAGCGTCCATCCGCAGCGGATTGATATCATTCCGTGATTCGCCCGCCTCTGCCGTGCTGCCGGAGCGATGTTGAGGGCGCAAAAGCGTCGGAATAGTGGCTGATCGGGCTCTCCCCCAGCGTCAGCCGCCGTCCGAGGCCGCCGCCAAGCGCACGGGCCGCACCGTCTCGGCGCGCAGGTTCCACAGGATCCCCGCGATGATCAGGCCGGCGCCGGCGAACACGAACACGTCGAGCGGCTCGCCGTAGAGCGACCAGCCGACCAGCGCGATCAGCGGAATGCGCAAGAAGTCGAGCGGCACCACCAGGCTGGCCTCGCCGGCGCGAAATGCGTTGGAGAGGCAGTAGTGCGAGGTGAGCCCCGCGATGCCGAGCCCGATCATGGGCAAGATGTGCGTGGTGCCGAGCTTGAGGACGAACAAGGGATCGCTGCCCGCGAGGTTCATCGGCAGCTGCATCACGTTCATCCAGAAGACGATACAGAAGGTCGTGTCGGTCGCGGTCAGCCGCTTGGTGGCGATGAGCGTGATCGCATAGCCGAACGCGGCGGCAAGGGTGAGGAAGGCGGCCGGCTGGAACGTCTGCAGCCCGGGCCGGATGATCACCAGCACGCCGACAAAGCCGAGCACGACTGCGCCGATCCGGCTCGGCGTCATGCGCTCGTGTAGAAACAGCGCGGCGAGCAGCGCCGTCCAGGCCGGCATGGTGAACTCGAGCGCAAACACGGTGGCGAGCGGCAGCAGCGTGAGGCTCGTCGCCCAGGCGACCTGGGAGATGAAATGCACGCCGTTGCGCATCAGGTGCAGCGGGAGGCGCTTGGCGCTGATCGCCCGCCACAGCGTCGGCCGCGCCAGCGCGAGCGCGAGCAGGATGACGACGCCGAGCGCGCTGCGCAGCGCCAGGATTTCGAGAATGCCGAGCGTGCGCGAGAGCTCGCGGATCGACACCGCCATGGCCGAGAAGGACAGAAGCGTGCCGGTCATCCACAGCACGACGGGTACGAGTTGGGCGGGGGTCATTGGCACTCGAGGGAGGAGACGAATGGCGCGTCTTGTAGCCCGGATGGAGCGAAGCGCAATCCGGGGCGGCGGTCCCGCTACGACGATCTACTCCGCGTCGGGCTGGTTTTCCGGGCGCGCCTTGTCGAACGCCGGGAGCTTCAGGCAGGCGGCGTCGGCCGCGACGATGTTCGGGAATTTGTCGAGCGGCACGTTGAAGCGGCGCGCATTGGCGACCTGCGGCACGAGGCAGACATCGGCCAGCGTGACGTGGTCGCCGAACGCATAGGGGCCCGGCCGCAGCAGCGCTTCGACCGCCTCGAACCCGACCGTCACCCAATGGGCGTACCAGACATTGATCTGCGCCTGGTCGTGCTTGAGCTCATTCTTCAGATAGAAGAGCGGCGACGTGTTGTTGAGCGGATGGATGTCACAGGCGATCGCCTGGGCGACCGCGCGCACATGCGCCCGCGCGATCGGATCGGCCGGCAGCAGCGGCGGCTCGGGATGGATCTCGTCGAGGTACTCGATGATGGCGAGCGACTGGATCAGCACCTCGCCGTTGTCGAGCCGCAGCGCCGGCACCCGCTGCTGCGGATTGATCGCCCGATACTCGGGCGAATGCTGCCGCCCGCCGCCCCGGGTGAGGTGGATCGACTCCATGTCATAAGGCAGTCCCTTGAGATTGAGCGCGATGCGCGCCCGATAGGCGGCCGACGAGCGGAAATACGAATAGAGCTTCACTGATCCTCCGGCGTCTTCTTCATCTTCTCCACTTCCGCCGCCAAGATGCGCGAGCGCTCGGTCAGGCGCTGCATGGCGCGCTCGAAGGCGGCGCGGTCGGCGGGATCGACCACCTCGGCGAGCCGGCGGGCGAACTCGAGCGCGCCGGGGGCGAGGTCCTCATAGATGGTGCGGCCGGCGCTGGTGAGCGAGAGGAACGATTCGCGCAGGTCCGCCCGGTTGGCGCGCCGGGCGATCAGCTTGCGCTTCTCGAGCTCGGCCACCGCGCGCGACACCTTGGTCTTGTGCATGTGGCTGTGGGCGCCGATCGCCTTGCCGGTCATCACGCCGAACTCGCCGAGCGTGACCAGCACGCGCCATTCCGGCACGCCGAGGCCGTAGCGCTCCACATAGATGCGCGACAGCGCCTGCGAGACCAGGTTCGCCAGCACGTTGAGGCGATAGGGCAGGAAATCGTCGAGCTTGAGCGGCGCCTCATGCGGCGCGCTCGCCTGGGCTTCCTCGCTGTCGGCCGCGGCCTCGTCCACCGTCGCTCTCCACGGTGTGGAGCGGATTGGAACAATTCCAAACCGCCCGGTCGAAGATGACGGAACTTGCCGGCCCGCGCAACCGGGCGGACAGAGTATAGCGACTGGCGAGGAGCGAATGGCGAATAGAGCATCCGAATGCTACAGTCGCAGCTCCCAGTTCGCTACTCACATTCGCAATTCGCTTACTCCCCCATGGTCGACCTGAAAGTTCTCAGCGCCCGCGCCCCGCAGATGGCGTTGCAGACACTCTTTGCCGAATTCACGCGTGCGACCGGGGATGCGGTCGTGCCGAGCTACGGCACGGTCGGCGCCATCGTGCAGCGCTTCCGGGCCGGTGAGGCGGCGGACCTGCTGATTGCTTCGCCCGCGGCGCTCGCCGAGCTCGGCGACACGCTCATCGCCGGCAGCGCGACCGACGTCGCGCGCGCCGGGCTCGCGGTCTGCATCCGGGAGGGCGCGCCGGCGCCCGACCTCGCAACATCGGAGGCCCTCAAGGCGGCGCTGCTCGCCGCCCGCGCGGTCTCCTACAGCGATCCCACGGCGGGCGGCTCGGCGGCCGCCTATTTCGCCAAGCTCTTGGAGCGGCTCGGCGTCGCGGCCGCCGTGAACGCCAAGGCCGCGCTCGGCCGCAACGGCCATCACGTCGCCGAGCTCGTGGCCGACGGCACCGCCGAGCTCGGCATCAGCTTCCTGAGCGAGCTCGTCGCCATCAAGGGCGTGACGATCGCCGGCCCGCTGCCCGCGGAAGTGCAGAATTTCACCGTCTATGCGGCGGCGGTGACGGCTGCGAGCCGGAGCGAAGCGCAGGCGAGGGCGCTGATCGCGTGGCTCACCCGGCCGGATGCGGATGCGACATGGCGCGCCGCCGGGCTCGATCCTGCCGCGCGGTGAGCGAATATCACGGGCGCTCGCTCGGGACTCACATCGCTCCGCTCCAGCGACGGCCGAGCAGCACGAACACCACGTAGTGTGTGACCAGCAGGGCCGGGACCCAGAACGCGGGGATCCAGTAGGCCGGCCCCATGTACGGCGACGCATCATAAAGAGTGGCGAGCGTGATGGCGGAGGCGAGGTCGAGTGTTCCCGCGACATTGAATAGGCCCACGAGCGGCCGCGCGAGCCGCGACCCGCGGGCCACGGCGAGGATCGCGATCAGCGCCAGCACGGCGGCGAGCAGGTCGCCGAACGCCGCCGGATAGGCGAATTGCGGCGGGATGCCCGCAAACACGGCGCCGGGAGCGAGAAACATCAGGCCGAGGTGCCGCAATGCATGCAGCAGCAGGATCGGCAGCACGACGGCGCTCGGCGCGAGAGCCGGAAGCTTCGGCAGCAGGTAGAGCTTCGCGGCGATCGCGAAGACCAGCGTGCTGAGCACGAGATTGACGGTGAGGATGTTCATGTACGTCGCCTCCGGTCGAAGCCTCGGTGCCGGGCGGGCATCGTATTATCTGCATATACAGATAAATGTGCTGGCAGACAATGCCCGCCCGCGGATAGGCTGCGGCCATGGCTGATTCGATCGACCTCGGCGAGGTGTCCGGCTGCACGTGCCTGCGCGTCCGCCGCGTCGCGCGGCAGCTGACCCAGGCCTATGACGGCGCGCTCGCGGCGGCCGCGCTCACTGTCAACCAGTTCGGTCTGCTGGCGAAGCTGTTGGGCGCGACGCGGGGCGGCCGCTCCGGCGTGCCGGTCGGCGCGCTCGCCGATCGGGTGGGCATGCATCCGACGACGCTCAACCGCGACCTCAAGCCGCTGCGGGCGCAGGGCCTGGTTGCCGATACGGCGGACCCGGGCGACCGCCGCGTCCGCGCCGTTACGATCACCCGCAAGGGCCGCGCGCGGCTGCGCAAGGCGGTGCCGCACTGGCGGCGCGCGCAGAGGCGGCTCGAGGCGGCGCTGGGCGCCGCGCGGACACAGGCCTTGAACGAGATGTTGGAGGAGGCCGCGGCCAGGCTCAAGGCAGACGCCGGGTAGACGGCCCCTTCCGGCCCGGGGCTGACATGCGTTAGCCTGATCATATGACACCCGCTCGCCGCACATTCCTGCGCCTCGCCGCCGGCGCCGCCGTGCTGCCGGCGCTGCGGCGCAACGCGCGGGCACAGGCGCCGCTCGCCGAGCGGCTCGCCGACTACGCCGACCGGCTGCGTTTCGAGGACCTCGACGCCGCGACGGTCGAGCGGGTCAAGGCGCACGTCGTCGACACGATCGGGTGCGGCATCGCGGCCTTCGACGAGACGCCGGTGCGCATCTGTCGCGAGGTCGCGCTTGTGCCAGGCGGCGGCGCCGCGACCGTCATCGGCACCGCCCGGCGTACCACGCCGGATCTCGCGGCATTCGCGAACGGCGCCGCGTTTCGCTACTACGATCTCAACGACGCCTATGTGGGCGGCCTGTCCGGCCACCCGAGCGACAATATCGCGGCCTGCCTTGCGGTCGCCGAGGCGGAGCACGCGAGCGCCGGCGATCTCGCCACCGCAATCGTGCTCGCCTACGAGATCAACTGCCGGCTGATCGATGCCTTCGACGTGACCAATCGCGGCTGGGATTCGCCGGTCTTCAGCCTGCCGGCGGTCGCGCTCGCCGCCGGCAAGCTGATGCGGCTTTCGCCCGACAAGCTCGCGCAAGCGGTCAGCCTCGCGCTCAACGATCATATTCCGATGGGGCAGACGCGGGCGCAGACCCTGTCCGACTGGAAGGGCCTCGCCGACGCCGAGGCGGGCCGCAATGCGGTGTTCGCCGCGACGCTCGCGCGCGCCGGCCTCACCGGCCCGGCGCCGATCTTCGAGGGACGCAAGGGCTTCTTCCAGCTCATCTCGGGCCCGGCCGACGTGGATGTCCAGGCGTTCGGCGGCCGCAGGGGCGCGTTCAAGATCCACCAATGCGGCATGAAGGCGTTTCCGGCCGTAGTCTATTCGCAGACCGCGATCGTCGCCGCCATCGCGGTCGCCGAAGAGGTGGGCGATCTCGACCGCATCGCGGCCATCGAGGTCGCCACCACCCGCCGCGGTTTTCAGCAGGCGGGCAGCGAGCCGGAGAAATGGGCGCCGGACACCAAGGAGACTGCGGATCACAGCCTGCCGTACCTGGTGGCGCGCGCGATGTTCGACCGCGACATCGGCAACGGCAGCTATACGCCCGACAGGCTGCGCGATCCGCGCATTCTCGCCTTCATGAAAAAGATCGCCGTGAAGGAGGATCCGGGCTTTGCCAAGCCGAACGGCAATGCACCGCCGACCCGCGTCACCGCGACGCTCGACGACGGGCGGCGGATCGCGCGCGAGGTCACGAGCATGCCGGGCTTTCCCGGGCAACCGATGAGCCGCGCCGACAGCGAGCGCAAGTTCCGCAGCAACATCGGCACGCGCTGGCCGGCCGAGCGCACCGCCGCGGTGCTGCAGGCGCTCTGGGCGCTCGACCGCAGCGACGATATCGGTGCGCTGTTGGGTAAACTTTCATTGGATGCATGAGTCCCCGGCTGGACTCCGCTAACGTTACCTTTCGTCGCGTTCGGCGGCCAAAACGCGAACCGGTCGCGAACATGAATGCATCGGCAATTGCGCTACGCGAACGTGTTTGGTCGTTCGTTCGAATGTCGACGGATTCCTCTAACCGTCTCGTAGTCATCATCGCACGCGGATCGTGAACCACCGATAACCTAAACGCTCTCCTTCGAGGTCGCGACGTCTCGACCCTACGATTTGCCGGCCGCCAGCGCCGCCTTGAGCCGCTCCGGCTCGACCGCGATCTCGATCCCGGCGCGCTCCTGCTCGAGCAGCATCACGACGCGCGAGTCGCGGCCGCCCCAGCCGCGCGCCAGCGCCTCGGTCATCTCGGCAAGCGCGAGATTGCACATGCGCATCGGCAGGCCGAGCTCGCGGCCGAGCGCATTGGCGAGCGACACGTCCTTGTGCGCGAGCTTGAGCGCGAAGGCCGGCGGATCGTACGTGCCGGGCAGGAACTGGTCGATCAGCGCGTCGAAGGTGAAGCGTCGCCCGGCCGCGCCCTGGCGCACCGCCTCGAACAGCGCGAGCGGCTCGACACCCGCCTTGACGCCGAGCGCAAAGGTCTCGGCGAGCGCGCAGACGATCGCGTAGCCCGACATGTTGTGCACGAGCTTGGCGACCGTCGCGCTGCCGATCGGCCCGATATAGGCGGGCCTGTCGCCCATCGCGTCGAGCACGGCCTTGTGTGCGTCGAAGGTGGCCTTGTCGCCGCCGACCCAGATCGCGAGCTTGCGCGAGGCGGCGCCGGCCGGCCCGCCGCTCACCGGCGCGTCGAGCATGTACGCGCCCTTCTCGGCGAACGCGGCATGCAGCGCTTTGACGACACTCGGCGCGTTGGTCGAGAGATCGAAATAGGCGCCGCCCTGCTTGATCGCGGCGAGAAGTCCGTCCGGCCCGTGCGCGACCGCCTCGACGTCCCTGGGCTCGGGCAGCGACGTGAAGATCACGTCGGCCGCCTGCGCGAGCGCGCGCGGCGTGTCGGCCCAGGTCGCGCCGGCCGCGAAATGATGGCTCGCCGCCTGCCGGTGCAGGTCGTGCACGATGAGCCGGAACCCGGCCTTCTGCAGGTTGCCGGCCATGCGGCCGCCCATGGTGCCGAGCCCGATGAATCCCACCACCTTGTCGTTGGCCATGCGCGTCCGTCCCTGTGTTTGTGTCGTGCCGGACAGGCTAGCGGCGGCGCCGATCCTGCGGAAGGCCGCTGCGCGCGCAACACTCGGGGCATGACGACGCCGGGGGATGAGATGAGCGCCAGCGTGTTATCGCGTAGAATGCCGCGAGGGGCGCCGAGGATGACCGCATGTCCAATCACGTGAGCGATCCCGGGCGCATCGTCGGGGCTGTGCGTCCGGTCTTGCCCGCGAAGGCGTTCGAGGTCAGCCGGCGATTTTATATCGAACTCGGCTTTCACCCGCGGGCGCTCGACAAACGCTTGATCGAGATGGAGCTCGGCGCCTGCTCGTTCATTCTACAGGACCACTACGTCAAGGAATGGGCCGACAATTGCGCGATGCACGTGCTCGTCACCGATCTTGCGGGCTGGTGGGAGCACATCGGGGCGCTCGACCTGCCGGCGCGATATAACGGGGTGCGGACCGGAGCCCCGACGCAGGAAAGCTGGGGTCTCGTCGCCGGCCTGATCGACCCGTCCGGGGTTCTGTGGCGGTTCACGCAGCCAAGCGTCCCTGGCGATCTCGGAAACCCGTCATGATTCTTGAATCTGTGATCACCTGCCCGCACTGTGGGAGCGCCCGGACGGAAACAATGCCGACCGACGCCTGTCGGTTCTTCTATCAATGTACCGGCTGCGGGACGATATTGCGGCCGAAGGCAGGGGACTGTTGTGTCTTTTGCTCGTACGGTTCAGTGCCGTGTCCACCGGTCCAGGCCGCGCGTTCGAAGAGCGGTCCCTGCCGCCCGGCGAGTTGAGTCTATTGCGGCATGGCTCGAATGGACCGAAAGCGGCGCGACACCTGACCGTGTGTGCGCTCAGGCTGCGTCGTGTGTCACCGCGTGCACTCGATGGCGACGAACGCGTCGCAGCCGGCACCGCGGCAGCTGCCGGCGATCGGAACCGCGCCGGTGATGTCGTCGCGATCGATTTTGCCGAACGAGATCGCCTGGGTGAACTCGTGCGAGTGGCAATATGCGGCCGCCGCCGCGCTGCCGCAGTTCGCGCCGGTCGACAGGCAGCGGTCGATGCCGTAGCCGTCCGGATTGTTGGCGATGATGAAGATGCGCTTCTCCGCCCGCGCCGGCGCCGCCGCGGCGACGACCGCCGCGAAGGTGAGAATCGCGAGATTGACCCGCATGGATGGCTCGCTCGGCAGGCTGTGGATGATCGAAGAATGCGACCGAATCCGTTAAGGTCGCGTTAACCGCTCGGGCGAACCCTCGCGGGAGACGGTCGGTCGGGCAGGGAGCGGCCCGTCGCATGATGGGGAAATCAGGCAAAGAGGGGACGCAACGCCCGGTTTACCCGGACGGCAGGCGCCCCTTGACGGACGCGCTCGCGTTCACCATTGTGCGCCGCCATGAACGGCCCGTATCGCATCGCCGGCATTTGCCGGGAGATTATTCGCTAGCGCGCAACGCTGGCTGCGGCCGTCTTTTCTCCGTTCGAGACATTGACACGCCCGGTCAGCGGACCGAGGTGGGTCCATGGATTTGAGGCTCTACGATACGCTGACGCGCGAGAAACGGGACTTCGTCCCGCTCGATCCCGCGCGCGTGCGCATGTACGTGTGCGGGCCGACCGTGTACGACTTCGCCCATATCGGCAATGCGCGGCCCGTCATCGTGTTCGACGTGCTGTTTCGCCTGCTGCGTCACCGCTACGGCGCGGAGCACGTCACCTATGTGCGCAACATCACCGACGTCGACGACAAGATCAATGCGCGCGCCGCCGAGGAGTATCCCGATCTCCCGCTGAACGAAGCCATCCGGCTGGTCACGGAGAAGACCGAAAGGCAGTTCCACGAGGACGTCGACGCGCTCGGCTGCCTGCGGCCGACGGTCGAGCCGCGCGCGACCGAGCACATCCCCGAGATGCGCGCGCTGATCGACCAGTTGCTCGCCTCCGGTCACGCCTACGTGGAGCAGGACCATGTCCTGTTCCGCGTCGCGAGCATGGCCGATTACGGCAGGCTCGCGCGGCGCTCGCTCGACGAGATGATTGCCGGCGCCCGGGTCGAGGTCGCGCCCTACAAGCATGACCCGATGGATTTCGTGCTGTGGAAGCCGTCCAAGCCGGGCGAGCCGGCGTGGGAGTCGCCGGCGGGGATCAGCGCGCCGGGCCGCCCGGGGTGGCACCTCGAATGCTCGGCGATGTCCGACCGCTGGCTGTGGACCGAGGCCAAGGCAGGCCTGTCGCAAGCCGGCCTCGCGCATCCGCACCAGTTCGACATCCACGGCGGCGGCATCGACCTTGTGTTTCCCCACCACGAGAACGAGATCGCTCAGTCGCGCTGCGCCTTCCATACGCCCGTGATGGCGAATTACTGGCTGCACAACGGCTTCCTTCAAGTGGAAGGTGAGAAGATGTCGAAAAGCCTCGGCAACTTCTTCACCATCCGCGAGGTATTGGCCGAATGGCCCGGCGAGGCGATCCGGCTCGCCATGCTGCAGACGCACTACCGTCAGCCGATCAACTGGACTGCGGCCGGTGTCGCCGAGGCGAAGCGCACGCTCGATCATTGGTATCAGCTCACGGCCGACGCGACGCCCGGCATGCTGTGCGCCGACATGGTCGATGCGCTCGGCGACGATCTCAACACGCCGAAGGCCATTGCGGCGCTCCATGAGCTGCGCGGCGAGGCCGCCAAAGGTGCCGCCGGCGCGGTTGCGTCGCTCAAGGCGAGCGCCCAGATGATGGGTCTGCTGCAGCAGCCCGCGGCCGAATGGGCCGCCTGGCGCCCGGCCTCGCTGGCGATCGACGACGCCAAGATCGAGAGCCTGATCGGGGCCCGCAACGCCGCGCGCAAGGCGAAGAGCTTCAAGGAGGCCGACCGCATCCGCGACGAGCTCGCGGCGCAGGGCATCGAGCTCGAGGACAAGAAGGACGGCACGACCGCCTGGAGGGTGAAGCGATGAAGCGCCCCGACACGCCGTTTCCGCGTCACTGGCTCTACTACATCGTGCTCAAGCTCGCGATTATCGTGGCCGCGGTCGCGCTCGCCGTCGTCTACTACGAATACCGGATGCCGCACGGGACATGACCAGGGTGACCGCCATGAGGCGCGAACGGCTCTATCTCTTCGACACAACGCTGCGCGACGGCGCGCAGACGAGCGGCGTCGACTTCACGCTCGCCGACAAGCTCGCGATCGCGAAGCTGCTCGACGAGCTCGGCATCGACTACGTGGAGGGCGGCTATCCGGGCGCCAATCCGACCGACACCGAGTTCTTCGCCGAGGACCGCAAGCTCAAGACGACGTTCACGGCCTTCGGCATGACCCGGCGGCCCGGCCGCTCGGCCTCCAATGATCCCGGACTCGTGGCGCTGCTCGACGCCAAGGCTGACGCCATCTGCTTCGTTGCAAAATCGTGGGACTATCACGTCCGCGTCGCGCTCGAGACGACGCTCGAGGAGAACCTCGCCTCGATCCGCGACAGCGTCGCCGCCGCCAAGGCCAAGGGCCGCGAGGTGCTGCTCGACTGCGAGCACTTCTTCGACGGCTACAAGGCCAATCCGCAGTATGCGCTCGCCTGCGCCCAGGCGGCCTATGACGCCGGCGCGCGCTGGGTCGTGCTGTGCGACACCAATGGCGGCACGCTGCCGCACGAGGTCGAGGCGATCGTCGCCAAGGTGATCGAGCGCATCCCGGGCTCGCACGTCGGCATCCACGCCCATAACGATACCGAGCAGGCGGTGGCGAACTCGCTCGCCGCCGTGCGCGCCGGCGCGCGCCAGATCCAGGGCACGCTCAACGGGCTCGGCGAGCGGTGCGGCAACGCCAACCTGGTCTCCCTCATCCCGACCCTGAAGCTCAAGCCGGATTTCGCCGAGCAATTCGACATCGGCGTGCCGGACGAGCGGCTCAAGACGCTGGTGCACGCCTCACGCACCCTCGACGAGATGCTCAATCGCGCCCCCAACCGCCACGCCCCCTATGTGGGGGAGAGCGCGTTTGCGACCAAGGCCGGCATCCATGCGTCGGCGATCATGAAGGATCCGGCGACCTACGAGCACGTGCGGCCCGAGGCGGTCGGCAATCGCCGCCGCGTGCTGGTCTCGGACCAGGCCGGCAAGTCGAACGTGCTCGCCGAACTCGACCGCAGCGGGCTCATTGCCGAGCTTGCCGATCTCGGCATCGCGATCGACAAGGACGACGCGCGCGTCGCCCGCCTGCTCGACGAGGTCAAGGCGCGCGAGGCGAGGGGCTACGCCTACGAGAACGCCCAGGCCTCGTTCGAGCTCCTGGCGCGGCGTATCCTCGGCACCGTGCCGGACTACTTCGACGTCACCCAGTTCGACGTCAATGTCGAGCAGCGCATCAGCGCCAAGGGCGAGCGCGTCACCGTCTCGATGGCGGTCGTCAAGGTGACGGTCGACGGCGCCCGGCTGATCTCGGCCGCCGAAGGCAACGGCCCGGTCAATGCCCTCGACCTCGCGCTGCGCAAGGACCTCGGCAAGTACCAGAAATACATCGAGGGTCTCGAGCTCACCGACTACCGCGTGCGCATCCTCGACGGCGGCACCGAGGCGGTGACGCGCGTGCTGATCGAGAGCGCCGACGAGACCGGCGAGCGTTGGACCACGGTCGGCATCTCGCCCAATATCATCGACGCCTCGTTCCAGGCGCTGATGGATTCGATCGTCTACAAGCTGGTGAGGTCCGGCGCCCCAGGGTGAGGGGGCCGAGGGCGTCATGATCGACCACGTCTCCATCGCGGTGCGCGATCTCGAGCGCGCCGCCGACTTCTACGCGACGCTGCTCGCGGCGATCGGCTACGCCAAGCTCGAGGCCCGGCCGACCACGGTCGCGTTCGGCAAGCGCTATGCGGAATTCTGGCTCAATCACCGGCCCGAGATGTTCGCGCTCCCCGACGGCAGCGGCGGGCGGAACAACGGCGTGCACGTCTGCCTGCGCGCGCCGACCGCGGCGGCCGTCGACGCCTTCCACGCCGCCGCGCTCGCCGCGGGTGGCGCCTCCGACGGCGCCCCCGGCCTGCGCCCGCACCACGGCGAAGGCTACTACGCGGCCTTCATCCGCGATCCGGACGGCAACCGCATCGAGGCGGTGACGTTTCTCGCGCGCACGTCGTAGCGGGTAGGCTCCCGCGCGAACGCGAACGCGCTTGATCGCCGCCGCGATATCGCCGATAGCTGGCCGTACGATGGCACCTACAGCTGAAGCTCGGTGCGCCCCCGCTTGCGAGGCCGATCTTTGCCGCAACGCAAACCCGATCCGACGCACGCGCCTGCGGCGTGGCGCCGTTTCGTCGTGGTCTATGTCGGCTGATTTTTCGCGCTGGTCGCTGGTGTCCTCGCCGTCGTCATCCTGATCGATCCCTACGATACCGGGTACTTTCCATCGCCGATCGGCCCCGGCGTAGTTGACGACAACGACGTGACCGGCACCGTGGGACGCGGCCGCGACAGCCGGTTCGACGCCGGGATCTTCGGCAATTCCCATGCGCTGCTGCTCGATCCGTCGCGCCTCTCGCCGGCCACCCGGCTGCGCTTCGTTCAGCTCACCACCCTCGGCTCCACGCCGCGGGAGCAGATGGCGCTGATCCGCTATTTCCTGCGGCGGCACGCCGACGCAAAGGCGCTCGTCCTCGCCGCCGACCGGTTTTGGTGCATGCACGATCCGGCGCTTCCCAATACGATGGCGCCGCCCGGCTACAGTTTTCCCTATTGGCTGTTCGGCGACAGCCGGCTGCGCTACGTCGCGCACATGCTGAGCGCGCGTCCGTTCGGCCTGATGCGGCGGCGCATCCTGCTCGCCATGGGGCGGCTCGCACCGATCGACCCGGCCGGAACGGCCGCATATCCGGCAAGCTGGGACTTTGCGCACGCGGTGCAGGCCCCGCCGGAACCCCGCGTGCCATGGGACGGTTCGCCAATCCCGACCGATTTCCCGGCGATCGATCGGCTCGGCGCGCTGCTCGCGACGCTGCCGCTCGATGTTGCAGTCGTGGTCGCCATGCCGCCGCTCTACTACGAGCTTCTGCCCGGGCCCGGAACGCGCCAGGCGGCCGAGCTTGCGAGCTGCAAGGACCGGCTGGCGCGCGCGGTCGAAGGGCAACGCCGCCGCGGTGCATTTCTCGACTTTCTGGTCGATTCTCCGCTGAGCCGCGAGCGAGCGAATTTCTTCGACAAGCAGCACATGGGCGAGGCCGTTGCCCGCGCCATGGAGGTGCGGATCGCGCAGGCGCTCAACGCATCCCGCTGAGGAGCCGCGGCGCGCCGGACCCCGGGCGGCCGGCGGAACCCGATGGCGACGTTGATCGGCGCGCAAATTTCGCCCATAGCTAGAGCCGGTATCGGCGGAAGGGGGCCGCTCGAGTGCTGTTCCAGTCGCAAGGCTTCATCCTCGTCTTTCTGCCGATCGCGGTCGCGGCGTACTACGCCGTGGCGGGCGCGGAGCGGGCGCGCCAGTGGGTGCTGATCGCGGCCTCGCTCGTCTTTTACGGCTGGTGGGACGCGCGCTTCATCGCGCTCCTGGTCGGCCAGGTCGGCGGCACCTGGCTGCTCGCCTATGGGCACAAGCAGACCGGACGCGCCGCCTTCCTCTACGCCGGGGTGGCGCTCAATCTCGCGTCGCTCGCGACCTTCAAGTATCTCGATTTCCTGCTCGCCTCGGCCGAGTGGCTCGTCGACTTCGCGCTGCCGCGCGCCCACATCCTGCTGCCGATCGGCATCAGCTTCTTCTCGTTCCAGCTCATCTCCTACCTGGTCGACCGGATGCGCGGCGACGCGCCGATCTACGCTTTTCGTCCGTTCGCCCTGTTCGTCATGCTGTTTCCGCACCTGATCGCCGGGCCGATCGTGCGCCACAACGAGCTCATCCCGCAGTTCGCGCTCGATCCGCGCCGCGACGGGCTGTGGCGCCGGCTCGCCGTCGGACTCATGCTGTTCACGCTCGGTTTCGCCAAGAAGGTCCTGCTCGCCGACAAGCTCGCCGAGGTGGTCGATCCGTTGTTCACCGGCGCGGCCGCGCATCCGCTCGCGCTCGCCGATGCGTGGAACGCGGCGCTTGCCTTCGCGTTCCAGCTCTTTCTCGACTTCTCGGCCTATACCGAGATGGCGATCGGCATCGCGCTCCTGTTCGGGTTGCTGCTGCCGGAGAATTTCCGCCGGCCTTATCTCGCGACCGACCTGCGCGACTTCTGGCGGCGCTGGCACATCTCGCTGTCGAACTTCATCCGCGACTATCTCTATATCCCGCTCGGCGGCAGCCGCGCGGGCCCCGTGCGCTATGTGCTCGCCACCCTGGGATCGATGGCGCTGTGCGGGCTGTGGCACGGCGCCGGCTGGACCTATGTGGCGTGGGGAGCCTGGCACGGCATCGGGCTCGTCTGCTGCCGCACCTGGCAGCAGCTCGCGCGGCCGATGCCCGCCGCGCTCGCATGGCTCCTCACCATGGCGTTCGTGCTCGCCGGCTGGGTGCTGTTTCGCGCCGGCGATTTCACCACCGCGGCCTCGATGCTCGCCTCGCTCGTCGGTCTCAACGGACCCGGCGGCGAGTTCCGCGGCGCCGGGCTGATCGTCGTCAGCGCGCTCGTCTCGGCGCTGATCCCGTCGGCGCACGAGATCAAGGACGGCCTGCAATGGCCGCGACCGGCACTCGCGGCGGCGGCCGCCATGCTCGCTGCCTACTGCGTGCTCGAGGTCGGGCGCGGGCCGCCGCTGAGCTTCATCTACTTCCGGTTCTGACATGGATGCGATGACGCAGCGCGAGCAGGTGACGGACGCGGCGCCCGAGGCCGCGTGGCGCGGCTTCGTCGCCCGGTTCGTCGCCATCTTCGTCGGCGCGCTCGCGCTGGCGCTCGCCTTGATCGTGCTGATCGATCCCTACGACAGCGGCCGCTTCCCGAGCCTCGGCCTCGCCGGCATTGCCGACGATACCCAGCGGACCGCCAATGTCAGTCTCGGCCGCAGCGGCAAATTCGACGCGGCGATCTTCGGCAACTCACATGGACAGCTGCTCGATCCCGAGCGGCTGTCGCAAGCGACCGGCCTGAGCTTCGTTCAGCTCGCGATCCCGGGCGCGAACGCGCCCGAGCAGATGGCCATGATCCATTGGTTCGTCCGCCATCACGCCCGTATCGGCGCGATCGTGCTGGCGGCCGACGACCGCTGGTGCAGCGCCGATCCGCAGCCATGGAAGTGGTTCCCGTTCTGGCTCTATGGCGACAGCGATATCCAGTATCTCCGCACGGCGTTCAGCGCGCGCACGCTCGAGGCGGCCGCGCGCCGCATCAAACACGTGTTCGGGCTCGTGCATCCGTCCGATCCGCGTGGCTACGACGACTACGAGCGCGGGCTTCCGCCGAACTACCGGTTCGTGCCGCCGCCGGTTGCCGAAAGGCAGGACGCTCTCGCATTCCCGGTCTTGCTCGACGGGCGGTCCTTTCCGGCCATCGACCGCTTGGCGGAGCAACTCGCGGACCTGCCGGCGCGGGTGCCGGTCGCGATCCTGTTTCCGCCGCGCTACGTTTCGGACCTTCCGGTCGATCCCGACGTGCAGGCGGTGCTGGCCGAATGCAAGAGCCGTCTCGCGCGCCTCACCGTCCAGTCGCCGCGCGGCGGCTTTCTCGATTACCTGGTCGCGTCGCCGATGACGCGCGATCCCGGAAATTTCGAGGATGCCGAGCACTATCGGGCGCCGGTGGCGCGCACGCTCGAGCGCGCAATCGCCGAGGTCTTGCGAGGGCAGGGGGCGGAAAGCCGCGTCCGGTGACGGGCTCGCGCATATCCCGGCGAAGTGGACGCCGGTTCGCCGATAAGGATATGCGCCAATGCATGAATCTAGAGCACGTTTCGATCGGAACGGAACGTGCTCTACAGCCGCGCCACCGTCGCCGCCTCGCCGGCCTCCTCCTCGGCGGGCACCGCCGCCGCGGCGCGCTGCAGCGCCGGCAGGATCTCCTCGACGGTGTCGGCGACGAGGAAATTCAGCCGTTCGACCGAGTGGACGTAGCCGGCATCGTCCATGTGGTCGAACACGCCGAGCAGCGAATTCCAGAAGCCCTTGAGGTTCGCGATCAGGATCGGCTTGCGGTGGCGGCCGAGCTGGGCCCAGGTGAGCTGCTCGACCAGCTCCTCGAGCGTGCCGAGGCCGCCGGGCAGCGCCACGAAGGCATCCGAGCGCTCGAACATGATGCGCTTGCGCTCGTGCATGTCGGCGGTCAGCACGAGCTCGCCCGCGCCGCGGAACATTTTCTCGCGCTCGGTCAAGAACCCCGGGATCACGCCGATGATCTTGCCGCCGCGCGCGACCGCGGCGCTGGCGAGCGCGCCCATCAGGCCGGCCGTGCCGCCGCCGTAGACGAGGCTGATGCCGCTGTCGGCAAGGATCTCGCCGAACCGCGTCGCCGCCGCCACGTACGCCGGGTCATTGCCCGGGCTCGAACCACAATAGACACAAACAGTGCGAATCTGACCCATGGCCGCTTGTGCATCCGCCGTCCGCGAGCGTCAAGCCGCGCCGGCGGCGGTTTCGCCCGTGGCCCGGTATGACCTCGAGACATGTTGAGAAACGGCCTGGGACATGATGAATCCGTCGATCGTTAGGCCTATATGAGAGCAAGAGCGGACGGCCGCCCCCCGCGGCGCCGTCCGAGCCGGGCACCATCCAGCGCATGAACGTCCATCAGGTCCCATCCGTTCCGCCGCCGTCCGCCGGCCGCCCCGCACCCGCCGAGCGGGGCGCCCTCATGCGCACCCTGGTCCATCTGTGGCCCTACATCTGGCCCACCGATCGCGCCGACCTCAAGCTGCGCGTCGTCGGCGCGCTGGGGCTGCTTCTGCTCGCCAAGGTCGCGACGCTCGCGGTGCCGTTCACCTTCAAATGGGCGATCGACGCGCTCGCCGGCCATCCGAGCGCGCCGTCCTGGCTCGCGCATCAGTCGTGGCTCACCTGGGCGTTCGCGGCGCCGATCGCGATGACGCTCGCCTACGGCCTCATGCGCATCGTCATGGGGGCGCTCACCCAGCTGCGCGACGGTCTCTTTGCCAAGGTCGCGATGCACGCGGTGCGCCGCCTCGCGCTCATGACCTTCGAGCACGTGCACCTGCTCTCGCTGCGCTTCCATCTCGAGCGCAAGACCGGCGGGCTGACTCGCGTGCTGGAGCGCGGCCGCAACGCCATCGAGACCATCGTGCGCATGGTGATCGTGCAGGCGGTGCCGACCGTGGTCGAGCTCGCGCTCATCGTCGCGGTGCTGCTCTATCAGTTCGACTGGCGCTACGTCGTCGCCATCGTGGCGACCGTCGCGTTCTACATGTGGTACACCTACGTCGCCACCGAGTGGCGCATCGGCATTCGCCGCAGGATGAACGAGAGCGACAGCGACGCCAACACCAAGGCGATCGACTCGCTGCTCAACTACGAGACCGTCAAGTATTTCGGCGCCGAGCCGCACGAGATCCGCCGCTACGACCGCGCGATGGCGCGCTACGAGGACGCGAGCGTCAAGGCATACGTGTCGCTCGCCGTGCTCAACGCCGGACAGGCGGTGGTGTTCACGGTCGGGCTCACCGCCGTCATGGTCATGTGCGCCTTCGAGATCAAGGGCGGCACCAAGACGATCGGCGACTTCGTCAT
>Ga0126371_10001404_pt1 | contig 20339 bp, 17 predicted proteins | sample PanSoiMetaPlot_4_FD_110145 | JGI IMG/M metagenome (GOLD analysis project Ga0126371, IMG submission 110145) | Tropical forest soil microbial communities from Panama - MetaG Plot_4 | ecosystem: Environmental > Terrestrial > Soil > Tropical forest > Bulk soil | place: Panama | collected 2016-02-17 | reverse complement strand
GCTCACCGCGGTCATGTAACAAAGTGTGAAGCCAATCAGAAACCCGATGCCAATCCAGATGCTGGCGTTCTGGATGGTCAGCCACAAAGCGTGCTGCAGCCCGGAAACCGAAATCACCACGTTACCGATCTGTTTCATGCCGCGCGCCAGCATCAGGTCACCGGTGTTCGCGCACACTACCATCAGCAAGACCATCACCAGCGTCTTGAATCGCAGCCTATGCTCGTGACTCATTCTTGGGAATTAGTCGTTGCCGCCGGCCGACGACGTGCCGGACACCGCGACCATCGTCTTCGGCGCATCGCCCCCCTGCTGCACCCACTTCAGGCGCTCGGCGCGCAGCCGCAGGAAGTCCGTGGCTTCGTGATAGAGCCGCTTGCGCTCGTGGCTGTCCCACAGCGCTTCCTTCACGATGCGCCAGACGACCTTGGGGCGGAAATAGTATTCGTCGTAGAAGCGCGTCACGCCCGCCATCATCTCTGCCTTCGAGAGGTGTGGGAATTCGATGTGGGGCAACTGGTGGCCGCTCTGGTCGGCAAGCGCCTCCACCCGCAGGAAGCCTTCCTTGGACATCTGCTCGTGCAGCTCGGTGCCGGGCATGGCGTGGGCCAGCGAGACCTGGATGGTCTCACAGTCCAGTTCCTTCGCAAAATCGATGGTCTTGGCGATGGTTTCTTTGGTTTCGCCGGGCAGGCCGATGATGAAGTCGCCGTGCACCTTGATGCCCACCTTCTTGCAGTTCTTCATGAACTCGCGGGCCATCTCGATGGTGGCGCCCTTCTTGATGTTCTTGAGGATCTGCGTGTCGCCGGATTCGAAACCCACGATGAAGAGGCGCGCCCCGCCGTCGGCCATGGCCTTCAGTTCTTCGTACTTGCTGTGGCAGCGCGCCGTGCAGGACCACTGAAACTTCAGCGGCTTGAACTTCTTGCTCAGTTCGATGACGCGGTCCTTGCGAATGTTGAAGGTGTCGTCATCGAAGAAAATTTCTTTCATCTGCGGGAAGTAAGCCAGCGCGCGCTTCACTTCCTCCACCACGTTGTCCACCGAGCGCGTGCGCCAGGCGTGGCCGGAAAGCGTCTGCGGCCACATGCAGAAGGTGCACAGCGCCGGGCAGCCGCGCGAGCTGTAGAACGAAATAAACGGGTTCAGCAGGAACGGCACGTTGTAGCGCTCGATCTGCAAATCGCGCTTATAGACATCCGCGGCGAACGGCAGCGCGTCCAACTCTTCCGTGTGCAGCTGAGGACGCGGGGCGTTGTGGACGATCTTGCCGTCTTTCTTGTAGCTGGCGCCGAGAATCTCACTTAGCGAGCGCCCGTGCGCGTATTCGGTCACCGCGTGGTCGAACTCACCGCGCACGATGAAGTCGATATCTTCGCTGGCGTTCAGGGTCTCGTCCGGCTTGATGTGGCCGTGCGGCCCGACAAAGGCCACCTTCATCAAGGGATTCGCCTCTTTGATCTTGCGCAGCAGCTTGACGTCGCTTTCAAACCCGACGGTCGAGGTGAACAGCACCAGAAATTCGTAGTCCTTGCAGATCTGGACCGTCTGCTGCCAGTTGATTTTGTGGGGAGAAGCATCCAGCAGGCGGCTGCCAGGGATCATGCCCGCCGGGTAGCTCAGCCACACCGGGTACCAGTAAGACTCAATCTCGCGCGTCGCGGGCCACCGCGAGCTCGCTCCGCCGTCGAAGTTCTCGAAGCTCGGCGGATTCAACAGCAATGTTTTCAAGACATCCGGCATTCTTCACCCTCAGTGGTCCGAAATAGTGTGCAAAACGTGGCCACAAATGGCCAAGAAAATACCGTCCTTTAGACGGCTTGAAGTACCCCAACCAGTCTAGATAATAGTTTACCCGAGTTGATTGCATTCGGGCAGGCGTTTCTGCCAATGGGTGCCAAAGACACATCGAAACGCTAAATCCCGCATTAAGCGTAATTTACAGTTGTAGCCCAGGTCGAGCGCCTTTTGCCTGCCCTGAGCGTATTTTGCGAACGGGCCCACCGCGGCGGCTTGGCTAATTCCCGATCCCGGCCCGCCTTTTCAGGCATTCATCGGTCGCCTCGACCAGCAACTCCCATATCCGCCCGACCCACTCGCGGTGCTCGGGCTTCATCAGCACTGACCGAAGGCAGGTGATGGTGGTGCGGTCCTGCCGCATGTCGCCCAGATTCGCGGCGAAGAACTTCACCGGCAACCTCGCCACGGCCAGGTGAAGGTTCCGCCGCGCCACCGCATTGAAGATTTTGCGCGAAAGCTCGGAAGCCTCACTGACGCTTTCCGCTTGCGGCGCAAACACCACGATATCGAGTTCCGGAGGGAACGCGGTCACGTAGCGGGCGTCTTCTTGCAGCCGCGAATACAGATCGAGCGCGGCACTGCGGCAGTCTTCGAGTCCGCGTGCGAATTCCCCGCCCCGCGTGAGTGGGAGCATCTGCTGCGTGGCCCAAAGTGCGGCTGCCGATGCACCCGGCCGCGAACATTCCAGGCTGATTTCGCCGAGGTGCAGCTCCTGCGAACTGAAATAGGTGAACGGCGAATCGTGCCTGTAGAGCCGCCCCACCGCCGGCTCGCGAAACAGTACGCAGCCGCAGCCATAAGGCTGTAATCCATGCTTGTGCGGGTCAATCACAATGGAATCCGCGCGGCATAAAACATCGAATTCGTGCCGCGCCACTTCGCCGAGATTTGCCGCCAGGCCGAAGTAGCCGCCATACGCCGCATCGGCGTGCACACGGAACCCGTGCTTCTCGCCTAGTCCCAGAATCTCCGCCAGCGGATCCACCGATCCGGTTGCTGTGGTTCCCATCGAGGCCACCACCGTGCCCACATCCCCGCGCGAAATCTCCTCGCGCAGCTTGCCAATGTCCATGCGCCCGCGCGCGTCGCAAGGCACCGCCGCGAACGGCAACTGCAGCACTCCGCTGATACGTCCATGTGTGTAGTGCGCCTGCTCGCTCGCAAGAATCCGTTTTCCCGGCACAAGTTGTCCCGCAACCCAAAGAGCCTCTAGGTTAGCCATCGTGCCGCCGCCGCATAGGTGGCCGAGATGCTCGGACCATCCGAACATCCCCGCGAGGCCCGCAACAGCTTCGCGCTCCATTGTCGAGGTCGCGCGCCCTCCGTCGAGCGCGTGGTTGTTGGGATTGATCCACTGCGCGAGGGCATAGGCCAGGCGCGCTACCGGGTGCGGCGGCTTCAGCATCTGCCCGGCATAGAGCGGATGAAAATAAGGATAGTTGTCCTGCAGGCGATCGGCCGTGGCGCCTAGCACTTCCTCTAGACGGGAGGCATCGACAGAATACGTCTTGAACTCGGGGAGCTCGGCGAAGCCCGCGTCCAATCGCTCGAGCGCCTCCAACAAAATTTTCAGACTATCTTTATCGAGCATGTGGGCTTCGGCTATTGCAGGACTTTGTCGAGCTGCCCGGCGGTTTTCAGCAAGTCGAGCTGCGCCTGCTGCCGCTGGAAATTGGTGTCGAGATACGCCATCCACTTTTCATTTTCGTCGAGCCGCGCTTTTTCCACGTCGCGCAGGTTGGCCTTGCCTTCCCCATATTGTGATTGCAGCACCGCCACATTCTGCTGTGCCAATTGCAGCTCCAGCCGTGCCACTTCCTTACCCGCGTCCGCCTGCTGCACCTTGCGCGATTTCTGCCGCACTTCGGCGCTCACCTGGTTGCGCGTGTTGCTTAGATTGATTTTCGCCGCTTCCAGGTTCACCTGGGCCAGCGACACATTGGCGCGCGTCTTGGAACTGAAAATCGGCACGTTGATACTCACACCCGCGTTCAAGTTGTTGTACCGGAAATTCTTCTCGTTCAGCACAAAATAATCGTTGTTCTGAAAATTGTGTTTGGCGAGCACATCGTAAATCGACACCAGTTCGAGCGTCGGCCAGTAACCACGCTTTTCGCCCTTCAGCCGCAATTCTTTTCCGCGCACGTCGGATTCCGCCGCCAGCAGTCGGGTATTGCTCTGCGTGGCCAGTGCAATCAGGTTCGCGCCTTCCTGTTCCGCGGCGCCGGGCAGATCTTCCGGCGTCACCTCCATGGGCTGGTCCGGCGCGAGGCCCATTTGGTTGCGCAAAAAAACTTCCAATTCATCCTGGCGGCCCTCGAGCTGCAGAATGCGCTGCCGCACTTGCGCTTGCGTGAGCTGCGCCCTGGTCACTTCCACGGGCAGCTCAAAGCCTTCGCCCTCGCGCTCCTTGGTCACCTCCACGATCTTGTCGGCGCTGTCCTTTTCCGTGAGCAGCAATTCCAGGGAGTGCCGCACCTTTACGAGTTCCAGATAACCGGAAGCCACACGCACCATCACGGCGTTGCGCGTATCCTCCAATGCCGCGCGTTGCGCCCGTACCCTTTCTTGCTGCTCCTTGGCCAGCCCGCGCAACGGCCCGTTAAAAATCTGCTCGCTATAGGTGACGCTGAAAATGGCCGGCGGGCGCCCACCCGGAGTTTCCGGCAATCCGTAGGTGTAGCCTGCGCCCGACCCTGCATAAAGGTTGGGCAGGAATTCCGCGTGTGTGAGTTGCGCGGCGTCCTGCGCCGCTTGGACCTGCAGTTTTGCCAATTGAATGTCCTTGCTGTTGGCCAGTGCCAGCTCCACGGCGCGCTTCAGCGTCAACTGCACCGGGCCGCTGCCTGTTGTGGGCGCCGGCGCCTCTTGTGCATGAATCCCGCCCGCCCCGATCAGCGCCGCCAAAAGTCCACCTGCCACGCCACGTTTCCAGGCCATGCCTCTTCCTCCGATCTCTCTACTCATAGCGCAACGATTCGATGGGTTCGAGCGCCGCCGCCTGCCGCGCCGGCAACCAGCCAAAAAACAGGCCTGTGGAACACGAAACCAGAAATGCCACAATCACGCTGAACCCCGAAATGGGCACACGCAAATTCCCCGGCAGAAGCTGCTGCGCCGCCACCGGTATGCCGATGCCGATCAGGATGCCAATCACCGCCCCGCCGCCGCTGATCAGAAACGCCTCGATCAGGAATTGCCACATGATCTCGCGCTGCGCCGCGCCGATGGCCTTGCGGATGCCGATCTCCCGCGTGCGCTCCCGCACGGTGACCAGCATGATGTTCATGATACCGATGCCACTGATCAGCAGCGCGATAAACGCAATCACAATCAGCACGATGCGCAGCGCCATGGCAATGGTCTTTGCGGTGGTGAGAATGGCCACCAGCGTCTGCACGTTGTATTCGGCCTCGGCGGGATGCCGGCTTTTCAGCAACCGGTTGAGCTGCTTGGCCACGATCGCCACTTTGTCCGGGCCCCCGGTCTGCACCTGCAGCGTGCTGAGAACCTCGTTCCCGGTGTAATACTTCATTAGCGAATACGGGATGATCACAGATTCTTTTTGAAGTTCCGACAAGCCGAAAGTTTCTGCACGTTCGCGAAACACGCCCACCACGGTAAAGGTTAGCTCTCCCATGCGCACCTGGCGGCCCACTGGGTTTTCTACGCCGAACACGCGGTCCGCCAGGTCTTTCGTGATCAGGCAAACCTTGCTGCGCGCTTCCATATCCGCGGCATCGAAATAGCGGCCACGCAGGATAATCAGCCGGCGGATCTGCTGATAGCCGTCGGTGACGCCGATCAGGCGCACCGGGCGCGTCTGTCCGTGAACCACCACCGCCATGGGCATGTCGTTGAATCCCGCAGCAACCAGCGCATCAGCCAATTGCGCCTTAGCGGCGGCAAGGTCATCCGGGTTGATCTGATAGCTGAGTGGCTGGGCTTTTTCGGGCGTCTTGATCATCTCCGCCCATACCAGGTTCGAGCCCATCGCTTCAATCTGCGAAATCACGAACTTCTGGCTGGTCAGCGCCACGGTCACCACCAACACGATCGAGGCGCTGCCGATAATCACGCCAATGGAAGTCAGTACCGCGCGCAGTTTGTTCGCGCGCAGGGCGTCAACGGCTACCGCGACCGCTTCCCGTATGTGCATTTTCTTCCCGAAAAAACCGCCGCTCAGTTGTTGCCCAGCTGCCTCAGCGCTTCCTGCGCCGGCTTGTATTTCGCGTTCAGCTTCAACGCCTCTTGGTATTCGCCGCGCGCTCCCGCAGCGTTCTTCTGGCTTTCCTGCAGCTTGCCGAGCCAGTAATGCGCCGTCCATGGCCGCGGGTTATCGGAATGCATCGGCGCGATGGCGATATATTCGCGCAGCAGTTTCTCCGCTTCCGCTGACTGCTTTCCTTGCAGGATCAGTCCTACGCCCCGGTAGAATTTTCCTCGCGGATCCTGTGGAGCGAGTTTCTCGCCCGCGTCCGCAACGGAAAGAAGCTCCTCGCCATTCTTTCGCTCCAGGAAATAGTCCCCGATGTCGTAGATGCGCTTCGCCGTTTTCGGTTTGCTTTCCAGCGCCTTGGTGATCTCGGAGTCGGACGTCGCGTAGTCTTTCTTCTTCGAGCGGCAGATTCCGGCGCCATAGTGGCCCTCCGCCGCGTCCGCGCTCATCAGTCTCTGAATCAGGGGCTGGGCCTTATCTTCTCCACCGCCTACCGCGCCCGGAGCCTGGCAATCATATTCAATCAGATTCTGCATAGCCTCGAAATTGTTCGGGTCGAGCTGCGTCGCGGCAATGAACTCCTTCTGCGTCTTCCGGGCCAACCCGTACGCGCTGAACATCGAAGCGTGGTCCGCTTTTGCTCCATAAGCCTCTCCCAGGATGCGGTGAAATTCTGAATTGCTTGGGCGCAGCGACGCGGCTTTTTCGCCGGAGCTGATCGCCGCGTCGTATTGATCCAGTTGCAGGTAAGAGCGCGAGAGCAGAGCAAACAGTTCGCCGTTGTTCGAATCGCTCGCGGTGGCCGTCTTCAGGATTTCCACCGCCTTCTGATACTCGCCTTTGGCAAACGCCTGCTTCGCTGCATCAAGGGCCCCGGCGTCCGCGCGCGCCAGAGCGGGCCACAATATCAGCCCCAGCACCCCCGCCGCGGCCAAGAACCTAATTGCCCGCACCGCTGCCACCCGTGTTGGACGTGTCCACATTGACCACCTTCACAGCCATGCCGTCGCGAAAATCGGCGTCGCCCGGCAAGGCGATCGTTTCTGTTCCGCTGAGCCCGCTGGTGACCTCGTAATTTGTAGCGTCCGCAATGCCCACCTGAATTTTGCGCTTCTCCAGCACGGCGTGGCTCACGCCATCCTTCACCACGAACACGAAACTCTGCCCGCCCGAGGTTTCCACCGTGCCCCTCGGCACGGTCAGCACGTTCAATCTCTCTCTGGAATTGATGCGCACATTCACGTTGGTGTTGGGCAGCAGCTCCAGCTTTTGGTTGTCCACCGAACATAACAATTCGCCCACGCTGCGTGAGCCTCGGGGCACCACCTGCTTCGGGGTGATTTCCGTGCGGCCCATCCAGGTGTGCATCGGCAAAGCGTCCCAGGTAATCTTCACCGGCAAGCCCGGCTCCAGGCCGCCCATTTCAGGTTCGTCAATAAAGGCGCGCACCCGCACCTTGTGCAGGTCGGCCATTTCTGCCAGCAGGTCGCCCATCTTGACGTAGTCGCCGGCCTTCACCGGCAAGGCGTAGAGCGTGCCGTCGGTGGGCGCGGTGATGCGGCCCTGGCGCACTTTTTCCTCGAGAGCCGCCACGACGCTGTGCGCCTGCTGCACCGCCAGTTCCCCTTGCGAGCTATCCAGCGATACCTGGCGGGCAAACTCCTGCTTGGCCGCGGTCAGGCGATTCACTTCGGCTTGCGCCTTGGTCAGGGATACTTCGTTGGCCGTCAATTCATCCTTGGTGGCCGCGCCCTCGCCCAGCAGACGTTTCAGAGCGTCTTCGTTGTGTTGCAGGCGGTCGCGGTCGGCCAGGGCCTTCGCCAAATCTCCGTTTACGCGCGCGGCCTCGTCAGTGCGCCCGCCGGCTTTTGCCGCGCGCCAATCCTCCTGCGCCTTCAGCAGTCTGGATCTGGCCGCCGCGAGCTGTGCGGCGGCGTCCTTCACGTCCAGCTGCAGGAGAAGCTGCCCCTTTTTGACATTCTGCCCTTCGCTGACGCTCACTTGTTCGACGAATGTGTCAAGTTGCGCGCGCATGCTGAACGGCGCGATAGGTTCCACCTTGCCATTGCTCGTAATGGACGCCACCACGTTCTGCCGGAACGGCCGTACCGCCGCTATTTTCGCCACCGGCTGGCGCTCGCTGATTTTGATCAACACGAACGCTACGATTCCCGCGGCTAGCAGGAAAAGCAGCGTACGATTGCGCAACTTCTTATCCATAAATTCCTGAAGTCCATTCGCCGTTCGCCATCAGGATTGATGACACGAAGGAATCATCCGGCTGGAGCGGGTAGTTCCGGATCATGCGCGGCCCGTCTGGTCTGTACACCGAATGCTTAAGCTAAAGTCTATCAGGAGGTTAACCTTTTTCTCCACCGGCAGGCCCTGAACGTTCGATGCCCGGGGCTGACGCGGAGGATGCAGCCGAGCCCGGCAGCGGGTTTCACACCCGCGTGATAGAATGCGCGGCTATGGACAACGCTGCGCCTTCAACGCCCAGACCGCAGGAAAAGCCCGCCCCACCGGCCGCTTCCCCGGTGCTGCATCGCGTCTGCATCCAGTGCAACAACATGTTCCGCGTGCCCCCCGAGCAGTTCGATGCCAAACAGTGTCCGAACTGCCACAAAGGCTAAACAGGTGTTGTCGCTTGCCGGGAATTCAGCGCGCGCCCTCGAGCTTCTCTTTGATACTTTTCCACGCCGTACTTAAGGACAGACGCGAGTGTGCCCCGACTTCCACGCCCAAACGAGGTTCCGCGCATGATTGAAACGCAGGGACTTACCAAACTATTCCGCGACAAAAAGCGCGGCGAAATCCGCGCCGTCGACGGCGTGAGCTTCACCTGTAAGCCAGGTCAGATTTACGGCCTGCTGGGCGCCAACGGCGCAGGCAAGACCACTACTTTGCGCATGCTGGCCACCATCCTCGAGCCCAGCAACGGCACCGCGATCGTCTGTGGCCACGACGTCATCGAGCAGCCCGAAAAGGTCCGCGCCAATGTCGGCTTTCTCTCTACCGCCACCGCGCTCTACCCGCGCCTCAACGCCCAGGAGATGGTCGAATATTTCGGCCGGCTGAATGGCCTGGGCGAAACCGAACTGAAAAAGCGCGTCGACGACATCTTTTCCCGCCTGGATATGAACTCCTTCCGCGACCGCCGCTGCGACAAGCTTTCCACCGGCATGAAGCAAAAGACCTCCATCGCCCGCACGCTCATCCACGACCCCCAGGTGATGATCTTCGACGAGCCCACCCTGGGCCTCGACATCATGACCGCGCGCACCATCATTGGATTCATTCGCGAGTGCCGCCAGCGCGGGAAAACGGTCATCTTTTCCACTCACGTAATGAGCGAAGTCGAAAAGCTCTGCGACGTAATCGGCATCATTCAGTCGGGAAAGCTTCTGGCCGAAGGTTCGCTCGCCGAACTTCGCGAACGCTACCAGGAACTAGACCTTGAAGAGATTTTCGTGAAGGTGGTCGTGCCTCATTACCAGCCTGAGGAGGCGGCCTGAAATGTCCCTTCGCAATGTTGGCATCGTCTACCGCAAGGAATTGACCGAAGCGCTGCGCGACCGCCGCACGCTGATTTCCACCATCCTCGTGCCGCTGTTTCTGTTTCCGGTCCTCAGCGTCGGCTTCGGCGCCCTGGCGGTGAAGCTTGTCGGCAAAGCCAAGGAGGAAGTTCCCAAGATCGTGATTCTTGGTGGCGAGGATTCTCCGCAGGTGCTCGAAGGCTTGCGTAAGCTCGACAAAATCGAAATTGTGCCCACGAAATCCGGATGGAAGAGCCAGATCGTCGAGAGAGAGGCGCGCGCCGCGGTGGAGATTCCCCAGGATTTCCAGGCTGATATTCAGTCGCAAAAAGTGGATCTGGTCAAGATCTACAATTTTCAAGGCGATATCAAATCCGAATTCGCCACCGAGAAAATCGAGGCGTATCTGAATGACTACCATGACTCCGTGGTAAAGGACCGGCTCGCCGCGAAGAACCTGCCCGTCTCGGCGCTCAAGCCTTTCGAAGTGAAAAAGGAGAACGTTGCGCCGCCCGAGAAAGTGTCCGGCGCGGCCTTTGGCGGCATCATCGGCTATATGGTCATTCTGCTTTGTATGACTGGCGCGATGTATCCCGCGATGGACCTGACCGCGGGCGAAAAAGAGCGCGGCACCATGGAGACGATTCTCTCCAGCCCGATTTCGCGCCTGCATTTGGTGCTGGGCAAATTCTTTCTGGTGCTGACGGCGGCGCTGGGCACCGCGGCCCTCTCGGTACTCTCCATGAGCGTCTCGTTTTCCATGTTGAGCAAATACGCCCTCGCGGGCGGTGGCGGCAAGGCCGCGGCTGCCGAACTTTTGCTGAAGCTCGGCCCCAAAACCGTGGCTTCCCTCTTCCTGATGGCTCTCCCGCTGGCGGTGCTCTTCGCCGCCGCGCTCATGACCATTGCGCTCTTCGCCAAGACGTATAAGGAAGCGCAAAGTTATCTGACGCCCATGACCATCGTGGTCGTCATTCCCGCCATTGCCTCCATGCTTCCCGGCGTGGAGCTGACACCCAAGCTGGCCCTGATTCCGATTTTGAATGTCAGCCTGCTGTGCAAGGAACTCGTCACCGGCACCTATCACTGGAACTACATCGCCATCATTTTTCTCTCCACCTGCGTATATGCCGCCGCCGCTCTTTTTCTTGCTGTAAAAATGTTCCAGCGCGAAGATGTGCTCTTCCGCTCCTGACACAAATGCGGAATTCGAAAATGGAAAATAGAAAATGGGAATCAAAAGAAACGGTAGAGATTCGAGCGCTGGCTTTAACCCCTCCGGCTCGACTCTTGCCTGCTGATTACTGATTACTCGTCACGAAACAAATGCCCGTCCATTCTCGTCTCTACTAGCAAGATGCCGCGCTCCCTTCGCATCGTCCTGATCCTGGCATTCTTCCCGCCGCTCGTCGCTGCGGTGATGGGCTGGATCATGGCACCCAATTTCCTGCACCGCGAGCGGCGCCTGCTGACACCGGACCTGGTGCGTAAGGCGGACGTTTCCTTCGCAAACATCCACGCGCAACGCGGAGACTTTCACGTCACCGCGCCCGATGGAGCCCTCCTGCGCGGCTGGAAAGTGCGCCCCCGCGAGCCCAACGGTCTCTGGGTGCTGGTGTTTCACGGTGTGGCCGACAACCGCGTGGGCGTCATCGGCCAGGCCGAAATGCTGCTCGGCGCCGGCTACGGGGTGGTGATGATGGACGCGCGCGCCCACGGCGAAAGCGGCGGCGCCATGGCCACCTACGGCTGGCTCGAACGCGAAGACACCCGCGCGGTGGTGGATGCGCTGGTAGTTTCCGAGCAGCCCGCGCACATCTTTGCCCTCGGCGAATCCATGGGCGCCGGCATCGCGTTGCAATCGGCCGGCGTGGACCCGCGCATCGAAGCGGTCGTCGCCGAAGCGCCTTTCGCCAGCCTCCGCGAAGCTTCGTACGATTACGCCGGGCTGCAGGAATATCCCCTGCTCGGGAAGACGCTCTTCGCCCCGGGAGCCTGGCTGATGCTCTATCGCGGTGGCCGGCTAGCCGGCTTTCCCGCAGCCGGTGTTTCTGTGGAAAAGGCCGCGGCGCAGCGCCCCTTTCCCGTGCTGCTCATCTGCGATACCGCGGACACCACGCTTCCCTGCCGCCATGCCAGGCGCATCTACGCCGCGGCCAGCGGTCCCAAATCGTTGTGGGTGGTTCCCGGTGCGTTCCACACCGGGGCCATCGCCTCTTTTCCCGCGGAATTCCAGCGGCGCGTGCTGAGCTTTTACGCGCGCTCCGCCAACTAACCGCCGGCCCGCTGGTGCCGTTGCTCACCACCCAGCGATTGCCAGCGGAGATGTACTGCTGCGCCTTGGCAACTGCCTGATGAGCTGAGCGTTTCGGCCGGAATCCGTGGCTGTGTTCGGAGAAGGTCGGGTCCCAACTGCGTTGCAGCACCTGCATCACCGCTTGCTGCATAAATCGATCCAGCACCGTCGGGATGCCAAGCTTTCGCACCCCGCCATCCGGTTTCGGGATTTCCACCCGTCTCACCGGTTGCGACTGATAGGTTCCGCACAACAGCTGTTCCCGTATCGTGGGCCAGTGCTGCATCAAGAGGCCCGAAAGATCGCCGATGCTCATTCCGTCGATCCCCGGACTCCCCTTATTTGCTTTAACTCGCTTGTAAGCCTGCCAGCAGTTTTCCCGCTCGCAGACCTCTTCCATCAACTGCCCGTGCCTAGCTGGACGTTCGGTGTCGCACTTCGCCGTGAGCGATTCGGTCCCTTCCCGAGAAACCTTTGGAGCTTCACTCCGCCCCTCCTCAGTGAAGGCCAGCACTAACTGGTTCTTCTGCCGCTTGGCACTCATCGAGTCATGCGTCCCTACTGATCCTCCTACTGTTTGGGCCTTCATCGCTTGCGCGACTACTATGCCCGCTGCTGACTGCCGCTGCACGGTCAGAGTGGATCGCTCCACCCTCAGTCACGATTCCGTGACATACAGGGGATCTCCCGAGGTAAGTTCGACACAACCGCTGGATCTACATTCGGCGCTCTTGATGGATATGGGCTTCGCTGCCATTTGCCAGCTCGCCCGATCGCCGCCTGCCTCAAATCCAGTTCTTGTCCATCGGCTCATGCGTTTGCTCCACGCTTCTTTCAGACCTCGCCTCGCGACTCGGCCCTTGCGCTTCGCGATCACTTCACGTCCATCACGTTGTGAAGAGGACTTGCACCTCCAAGCTATCGATCATGCTCGGCACACAAAAAAGAACGGGCGGCGCTAAGCACCACCCGTTCGGTAACTACGTTTCTCTTGTTTAAAGCAGCTTACGGCTTCTTTGGCGCCGGCTTCGGAGCTGGCTTGGCTCCCGGCTTCGCCGCACCCTTCCCGCTTGGGGCACTGCGGCTGATCAACTCCGCGGCATCCTCGGCATTGAATGGAAGGCCGAGCGCCGATTGCTCACCCGTTGTGCTCAGGGTTAGGTCCACGCGCCGGTTGTTGGCCAGCACGATGGTTGGCAGGTTCTTGAGGACCTTCTTGCGAGTTTCCTCGCTCAAGGTGGTGTTTTGTTCAATGAGCGCCTTCACCTCGGGAGCCGTGAGGTTCTTCTCTTCCCCGAGGGCCTTGGCATTCAGACGGTCGGCCGGCACGCCTTGTTCAATTAAATGGTGCTTTACCGATTCCACACGACGTTCGGACAACTTCAGATTGTATTCCTTCGTGCCGCGAACGTCCGCGTGACCGGTCAAGGTCAGCGTCGCATCCGGCTTGTAGGTAAGATATTTCTTGAAGTCGGCTGCCAGGGTGTCGAGCCTCTTCTGCTGGCTTTCAAGCAGCCCGCCATTTGGATTGGCTCTGGTGGGCCGATCCGTGGGGAAGTAAATAGAATGCAGGGCCAGCCTGCCTTCCAGTTGCTTGATCTCCGCGGGCTGCTGCACGTCCACATTGGTGGTGGCGCTGGTGCGGCCGCCGCGGCCGTCATCGGCCGTGCAAGTCACCGTGTAGCTGCCCGGGGTAAGTCCGGTCGAGTCAAACGACCCGGTTGGACCCGTACCGGAGACTTGTCCGCCCGTAGCCGAATAGCTATAGGTCAACGGATCGCCGTCCGGATCGCTCGCCGTGGAAACGACGTTCACCTGTTCGCCGGCGTTGATGGGGCTGCGTTCCGGCGCGCAGGAAATGACCGGAGGCCGGTTGGGCCGCTTGGCAACGGTGATGTCCGCAGCGCAGGAAGCCGTGCCGCCGCGCCCGTCATCCACCTTCGCGTTGACGGTGTACGTGCCGAGAGCCATGCCTGAGGCGTTCCAGCGAACATCCGGCCCGGTGCCATCCACCGTGCCGCTCGACGCCGTGTAGGTGTAGGTCAGTGGATCGTTGTCCTGGTCGCTGGCGTTTACGTGAATCGCCACGGGAGTCGTCGTTCCTTCATAAACGGAAGCCGGATCGGCGCTGCAGGCCGCCACCGGCGGGTGGTTTGGCTTCGGCGGAGCCGGCGGATAGTCCCAGCGGAGAACCACGCCGGTGCCGATGCGGAAATTGTTTTGCCGGCCGTTCTGGCTCAACAGCGAGCCCGAGAAATTGGTGAGCAGATAATCGGCCTGTACAAAGCGCCAGGTGAGATACCGGGTAAGGACCACGTCCACGCCGCCGCCCACGGCCATAGCGAACGAGCTCTGGCTGGCATCTCCGGTCACCTGCGGGCTTCCGTGCGCGGCGCCAAAAAGCACTTCGGCGAACGGCACAAAATGATCGAAATGCCGCCAGTTCAACCGTGGACCGAACAGGTAGGTCTGCATGTTGCCGCTGAGCGTTGCGGGAACTTGCATGTTCGTGCTGGGATCCAACAGAAAAACGTCTCGGTCAAAGCGGTAACCGCCAATTTCCCCAACCAGGCCTAGCCAGTGATTGGCGTTGTAAGTAAACGAACCTGTCGCCCCTAGTTGATTGAAATTGTGGAACGAGCAGGGGCAGAAGTTGATATAGCTGAACATCCCCGCAACTTCAAACCTCGGTGTCAAGCGGCCCCACGCGTGGCGGTTCCAGGCGTTGTTGGCCCAGTCGGAAAAGATATCGCCTCCGCCAGCGGCCGCGGGTGCCGGCGAGGCCGCGCCGAAAAGATTCGCTGACGCCGGAGCGATGCGGAAATCATTGTCCGCAGCGCTGTTCGCTGCCGCTGATTCCGCGGTGCTGCGCTCCTCTACTGTGCCGGCGGCTCTCTGCTGCGCGCAGAGCGGCAGGACGAGCCAGGCGGCCACTGCCAGGATTGCACACCATTTGCGCATTGTTTCCTCCCTAGACGATCTTAAAAGTTCCCCGGAGTCCTGCGGAAAATCCACCCTCATTTCATTTGCGCGTGCTCTGAAGGATTGCAGGACACCAGACAACCAAAGCTTCGCTCTTTCAGAAAGAGGGGCGGCCTCTCACACCATGCCTAGTAGTTCTGTAGACACACGTCAGTGCGAAACCAGTTGCTGCGCGTAAGAGCATATTCCACAACTTCCTCATTCTGCAAGCACTTCCTGCCCCGTCTCCAGCCTAGTGCGAAACGAGACGCACCCCCCAGCGCCGGCCAGGCCCTGATTCCAAGGGCTCCGGGCCTCTTGGCGTGGAACGCTGCCGTGAGAAATCTGGAGCTTTCTCCTTTGAACTTCTAACTTTCGACTTTGAACTGGCGTTACGGCCGGCTCGCCGGCGGTACAACGCCGTTCATCCGCAAATATTCAACCATTTGTCCGTAGTGGTTGAACGCATGAATCAGCGCCTCCGCGGTCAGCGCCAGCCGCGTGGTTTCCGTTTTCTTCAGCGGCGAAATCGGCGAGGCGTTGACGGTTGGGTCCTTCTCATCTATGGCATCGATCGCTTTGCCCAGATGGGCGAACGAACGCTTCAGATAGTCGAGAATCTCCGCCTTGGTTCGCACCGCCTCCGGCCCGGCCTCGTCTCCCGCATCCGATGGCACTTGTTCGCCCAGCGCCGCGGCCGCCAGAATGTGGTTAGTTGCCGCGAGGTGCTTCACCTGCTGGCCAAAGGAACGCACGCCCTGGAATTCGCCATCAGTCGGCGCAAACCCGTACTTGACGGCGGGCATTGCTTCCGCGGCCGACACGATTTGTTTTTCCACAGATTTCAGAAAAACCTGCATCGCGCCCTTTTCTCGGCGTGCGTCCAACGTCACGGGATCTTTGTCAGCATTTCCGGCGAGGGATCCCGGCGTTTGTGACGCTGTGCTTGCGCCGCAGATAAGCAGAAACATCGCCGTTAAAATCAGCTTCCTTGTTTTCATGAGCTTCCTCCGTCCGCCGCATTTTGTAACTTTCGGCGGCGGGCTTCCGGAGGCTACAACTTAAAGTTGACTTTAAGGCAAGCCCGTTTTGCGCGTGGGCATTGAATTTGGCGTGGTAATCGGAATCCCACGACCTTAGAATGAGGCCATGCCGCACCTCTCCATTTCCCACGTGTCGCGACAAGCCGGGTTGCAACCTTCGGCGATCCGCTACTACGAGCGCATCGGCCTGCTGCCCCGCCCCGAGCGTGCCGGTGGCCAGCGGCGCTACGACAACACCGTGCTTTACCGCCTGGCCCTCATCCAGCGAGCACGGCAGCTCGGTTTCACGCTGACGGAAATCCGCGAACTCTTCTTCGGCTTCCGCGAAGTTACCTCCGCTTCCGAACGCTGGCGTAAACTCTCGCGGAAGAAACTCGCGCAACTCGACACCTTGATGGAGGGAATCCAGACCATGCGGAACCTGCTCAAAAGGCTTGCGCACAACTGCAGGTGCCGCAGCCTCGAGCAATGCGGCGAAGCTATGTTCCGCCGCTCATGCCCCAACCCTTCGGCAAGACCGGCGCCCAAATCACCTCGCGGTCGGGTCTAAATGTGGCGCCGGGCTTTGACCCGGCATCTTCTGCGTTACACTTTAGGCCCTATGGCTGCCATTACCACGCTGGATTTGCACTGGAGAGGGGAGTCCCGCTGTATTGCCACCGCTCTGGTGCGCTCGGAAAATTTTTGCGCAATCGTCGATCCCGGCCCCGGCTCCACGCTGGAAACTCTCCGCGAACAGCTTGCCGCACAACAATTGCGGGTCGCCGATCTCCAGGCCATTTTTCTGACGCATATCCACCTGGATCACGCTGCGGCCACCGGCGCGCTGGTGCGGGAAAATCCCGCGTTGCAGGTTTATGTGCACTCGCGGGGCGCGCCGCACATGAGCGACCCCTCAAAACTCCTCAGCAGCGCTGAGCGCCTTTATGGCCACCAGATGCAGACGCTGTTCGGTGATTTTCTGCCGGTCCCGGAAGCCAACCTGCATGTTCTGGCAGGCGGCGAAAGCTTGTCCATCGGCTCGCGCGAATTGCGCGTCCTCTATACACCTGGCCACGCCTCGCACCATGTCACCTACTACGACGCCACCGAGCGCGTGGCTTTTGTCGGAGACACCGCCGGAATCTGCATGGAAGGCAACCGCTTCATCCTGCCGGCCACGCCCCCGCCAGACATTTCCCTGGAATTGTGGAACGCATCACTCGACCTGATCGCGCAGCTTCATCCGCGGCGCTTGTTCCTCACGCACTTCGGATTTTCCGACCAGCCCGACCGCCACCTTCAGGCCTACCGCGAACGCCTACTGCATTGGGGCGCGTTGACCGCTGATATTCTTGCGCGCGCCAAGGATCAGAACGAGGCGGTGCGTGAGTTTGCGCGCGCAGTTGCCGCTGAGGCCGCCGAGTTTCTCAGCCCCTCCGAACTTTCTCACTATGTCTTTAACGGAGCGTTGCAGCTTTCCCTGCTGGGGCTGGCGCGCTATCACCAGAAGCGCGCGCAGGCACCGACCTGAGGGTTGGTCAGTTTCCGTTTTTGGTCAGGTGCAATCCAAACTCGCGATGCGTCGCTTCGAGCGCCTTTTTCACCGCGCTCTCTTCAATCACAAAAGAGATATTGCTTTCCGACGAGCCTTGGGCGATCGCGATGATGTTCACGTTTTCCTTGCCCAGCGCCTGAAACGTCCGCCCGGCGATTCCCGGCGTCCCTCGCATGTTTTCTCCCACCACCGCGACGATGGCGATGTTGGGATCCACGTTGATGTGCTCCACCTTTTCGTGCTTCAAGTCCTGCGCGAACTCCTTCCGCAGCGCCTCGATGGTGCGCTCGGCATCGGCCGACGACACGCTGAAGCAAATATCATTCTGCGAGGACGACTGCGAAATCAGCAGCACGTTAGAGCGCACCTCCGCAATCGTCGAGAACGTGCGCCCCACTACATCCGGCAAGCCCACAATTCCCGGCCCGCCGATGCTGATTAACGTGACGTCGCGAATCGCCGTCAGCGCCTTCACTCCGCCGTTGCGTCCGCCCTTTGGTGTAATCTCCGTGCCGCGCTTTTCCGGCGAGAAGCTGTTGCGAATCCATACGGGAATCGCCGCTTCCACCACCGGCTTCAAGGTTTTCGGGTGCAGCACCTTCGCGCCGAAGAATGCCAGCTCTGCCGCTTCGCGATACGTGATATTTGGAATCGTTCGCGCTTCATTGATCAGCCGGGGGTCGGCTGTTAACACGCCGTCCACATCGGTCCAGATGATCACTTCCGTGGCGTCGAGCGCCGCTCCCAGGATGGTCGCCGAATAATCCGAGCCTCCGCGGCCCAGCGTTGTCCGTTCGCCATCGAGCGTCGCGCCGATGAATCCAGTCACGATCGGCACGATGCCCTTTTCTAACAGTGGGTAAATGCGCGCGTGTGACTTGGTGCGCGTTTGCTCCATCAGGGGGTCCGCGCCGCCGTGATAATCATCCGTCACGATCAGTTCGCTCGCTTCCAGAGCCTCGCTGGGCAACCCAAGTTCCGTCACCGCTGCGGCCACCATGGGAGCGGACAGGCGTTCGCCCAGGCTGGAAATCGTGTCCAGCGTGCGGGGAGATAGCTCCCTCAACAAAGCGGTGCCTTCGCAAAACCTGCGGCCCTCCGCAAAAACCTGCTGCATTTTCTGCCAGACCTTCGTGCGCCCGGCTTCGTTTTTCACCACTGCCGTGAGCGTGCTTGCGTGTTTCGCCGCCAGTTCATCAAGCATTGCGAGCGCGCCCTGCGCATTACCGGATTGCGCGGCTTTGGCCGCGTCGATCAAGCGGTTGGTCACGCCGCTCATGGCAGAAACCACCGCAACGCATTTTCCCGTGCGCGCGCCGTCGGCGATGATCTGCGCCGCGCGCGCAATGCACGCCGCGTCGCCCACCGACGTTCCTCCAAATTTCATCACCTGCAACTGCGGCTTCATGGCTCTCCCCATCTGTAGGCCGCCTTAATTTTTACCCGGGCCCGGCGAATCCCTTCATTTTACGGTTTTAATGCGCGTCTCCGCAGCAATCCGTGTATTGATTTTATCGCTTCATTACATGCGTTTCTCAACCGGCGAGGCTGGGGCACGCCAGCCAGGCTTGCCGGCAATGGAACACGTAAGAATTACAAATGCTCAGGGGCTGTCAAATCCTTCTTGGGTACTGGGACGCGTGCGCAAAAGCAGGCAAGTTTGTTCGAACACACTCAAATGTCAGTATTTGCACGATTGGCAAGGCGTTTGCTTCCCTTCAATGTGAGGCCACTCCTCTGGGGAGGGCGAATCATGAATCACGATTTTCAAATACGCACCGCCGGATGTCCCGAGTATCAAAGGCTTCTGCGCGAGTGTCAAAGCGCCCTGGTCGCTTGGAAAAAACGCAGTGAGGAAATCACTTTTGGGGGACAACAGGGGAAAGAGGTGGGCGACGGTCTGCAAAGGCTGCAGGCCGAATATGCCCGCGCTTACAATCGGCTCGAGCGCCATGCAGGTTCCTGCCGGGTATGCAATTTCCCGTCGGATTATGGCAGGCGCATCGATTCGGTCGACGGCGCCCGGGACAACGAACTTCCTACTTAGCTCAGGCTGGGGTGGAGGTTGTATCTTCGGCTGCCGGAGCGGCGGGCGGAGTCGCAAGTGCCGCAAGGCGTGCGCCCAGCCCTTCTGTCAGCAGGCCGACGACTTTGCGCGCCGCTGACCCGTCCGTATCTTTGTCCGGATTGTATTGCGCGATATCCAGCGCCAGTAGGCTCTTCTGCTTCACGAATTCGCTCAGCGAATTCTGCACTTCCGCAAACGATAAGCCGCCGGAATCCGGTACATTCACCGCCGGCAACTCTTCCTGCGCGATCACATCCAGGTCCACGTGCAGCATGAACTCCCGCGTGCTTGTATGCAAATGGCCCAGTGCTTCCTGCGCCGCTTTCTGCGCGCCCTTGGCCTGGATGTCCACTGCGTAGACGTGCCGCATCGGCGAGCGCGTCAGGAATTCCTGCTCTGGGGGGTCGACGCGCACCAGGCCGTAAATCAGCGTGTCCGGCTCGCGCACCAGCGGCGGCTCGCCCCAGAAGCGCACCAACTCCGGCGATCCTTTGCCGACAATCGCCGCGAGTCCCATCCCGTCCAGCCGGCCCGAGGGCGTGCTGGCGGGAGTGTTCAGGTCAGCGTCGCGGTCAAACCACAGCAGGCTCACGTGCTTATAGTAACGCCGCGCGCCGGCAAGCATGGCAATAATCTGTGTGCAGTCGCCGCCCAGCACCAATAATAGTGCACCGCTCTTCAAGGCCATTTCCGCGCGGGGTTTCAAATCGTTCAGGGAAGCAACGATTTCCGGAATGTTGCGTGAACGCTTGTGCTCGTCGTCATCGGCAAAGAGCCGTGGCGCGCAGTCGCCCATGTCCGATACTTCATAGCCGATTGATTGCAGACGTTCCACAAGGCCGGCCGCGCGCAACGCCGCGGGCGCTTTTTCACTGC